>Ga0137452_1000128_pt1 | contig 22580 bp, 18 predicted proteins | sample EasRivERMGT513_2_FD_102312 | JGI IMG/M metagenome (GOLD analysis project Ga0137452, IMG submission 102312) | Soil microbial communities from meander-bound floodplain in the East River, Colorado, USA - East River MetaG ERMGT513_2 | ecosystem: Environmental > Terrestrial > Soil > Floodplain ...
CGGCACTCTTGATGGAACGAGCCAGGCTGAAAGAGTCGGCGAGACTTCCGGTGGACGCCGCGGAAAGCGTCGCACGCGCGGTGGAGCACACAACGAATGATCGCTTGTTGTGCCGTTTGACGCCGACAACATCCTGATTGATCATGCGCGACGTCACCAGCCACAAGCAGGCCGCGCTGGATCTGGAAAAGAGCGACGGCTTTTTCCAGAAGATTGCGAAGACGATACCCGGAGTCTTGTTTGTCTATGATCTTCTTGAGAAACGCAATCTGTACGTGAACCAGGGCGGCTGGGAGATGCTGGGTTACACGGAGGACGATTTTCTGAAGATGGGCGACACGTTTCTCGAAACGACCCTTCACCCCGAGGATCTGGCGAGACTCCCGGCATTGGCCCAAGAGTATGCCAGAGCCACCGACGGCGAGGTGTTCACGCACCTGTTTCGCATGAGGCATAAGAGCGGAGGATGGCGTTGGGTGCACCGGAACGTCACGGTCTTCGCCTGGACTCCGGATGGTCGCCCTCAACAATTGGTTGGCACATCAATTGACGTCACGGAGATGAGGACCGCAGAGGAAGAATTGCGGAAGCTCCCTGCCCGATTGCTCAATGCACAGGATCAGGAACGCCGCCGGATCGCGCGTGAGCTGCATGACACGACAGCACAGAACATCACTGCGATAAGCGTGAATCTGGCGCGTCTGGAGCAGGAGGGGATACTTCCTTCGGCCACACAGATTCTTGCAGACTGCCAGGCTCTGTGCGATGCGAGCCTACGGGAGATCCGCACGCTTTCCTATCTGCTCCATCCTCCGATGCTCGACGAGGTCGGCCTCGTGTCAGCGGTGCGTTGGTTCGTCGGCGGACTCGAAACACGAAGCGGCCTGCGCGTCACTCTGGAAGCTCCACCCGCAATGGAGCGCTTGCCGGCGGCGCTGGAACGAGATCTCTTTCTCGTCGTTCAAGAGGCGCTTCTCAATGTCGTCCGTCATGCAGGCAGTGACACAGCCGAAGTTCGCCTCGAACGTCAGGCTACCCAAGTCATCCTTCAGATTCGAGACAACGGCCGTGGAATGCCCCGCGCGCCGACGCCGGAACAACCCGGTGGCTGGGCCTTCGTCGGAGTGGGCATCCCCAGTATGCGCGAGCGGCTTCGACAGAACGGCGGCGGGCTGGAAATCCTGTCGAACCACCAAGGCACGACAATCATCGCCACGGTGCCTCTTCAGGCGGAGAAGACGGATCCGCGGGACGGTCGCTGACGGGTAGTCGTCGCGCGTGGCTTCCGAGGTCAGAGGTGCGCCAGATGTTTTCGACACTTGGATTGTTGGGGACGCGCGAGGGTCTTAACGCGCCGTTCCGGGTTTTCCTGGGACATCAAGTGTTCGCCCCAAGAGGTTGCCGGTGAAATATCGTGTCCTGGTGGTGGAAGACCACGACTGGTGGCGTCGCTATATCTCCTCAGCGCTCGCACAGGCGTCTCAATGGGAGGTCGTCGGTGTGGTCGCCGATGGGATCGAAGCCGTTGAGAAGGCTCGAGATCTGAAGCCGGATGTGATTCTTCTGGATGTCGGGCTGCCGAGCCTGGACGGTATCCAGGCCGCTCGGCGAATCCTCGCACACGATCCGAGTTCACGAATCCTGTTCGTGACCGAGCAGCAGTCCCTGGACATCGCCGACGTCGCCGTGGCCACGGGTGCGCGCGGTTACGTCGTCAAATCGGACGCTGAACGTGAATTGCTGCCTGCGATGAACGCCGTTGTCGAAGGCGAACGTTTCATCAGTGCGAAATTGGCGGGCCGTCCCTTCGAGACGACGAGCGATGGGCGGGTCGCGCGGGAGAACCGGTTCCACGAAGCCGGGTTCTATGCGGACGAATCAATGCTCCTCGATGACTACGTGACGTTTGCCGAATCCGCGCTGAATGCCGGGAACGGTTTCGTCATGGTGGTGACCAGTTCACGACGTGATGCGATTTATCAGCGACTGCAGGCGCGCGGCATCGACATCGAGCGCCTCATAAAGGAGAGGAGATGTCTGTGGCGGGACGTGCCAGCCGCGTTGTCGAGCCTCCTCGTCGACGGTCGGATTGACGAAGCACGATTCTGGAAGGCGGCGAGCGCTCTCATCATGGAAGCGGCGAGAGGTTCGAAGCGGGTCTCGGCTCGTGTCTCCATCTGCGGGGATGGCGCGGCGACATTGCTTCAGGAAGGCCCGGCGGACGTCGCCATTCGGTTCGAGCAGCTGTGGGACGACGTGGCCAGAACATACAACGTCGACATCTTCTGCCCACATTCGGCTCATGGCCTTCGGTGCGACGATGAGAGCCCGGTCTTCCGCGACCTCTGCGCAGCCCACTCGGCCGTTCACTTGCGATAACCGAAGGTTGGTGGCCAAGCGACACCAGCGATCACAAAGCGGCGTTTCACGCGAGGCGGCTGAGGTAAATCTGATGCAAACGTGTCAGCAACGCCGCATGCTCGACGGCCAAACTCGCGTCGGTGCGCTTCAACGGCTCTTCCAGACATCTTCCACACACGGTGTTGACTGCCACATACCGGCATGCTATAGACCGCGTTGACAATACGAGGAGGCTTCGAATGCGCAACCGAATCATCGTGCGGTCGGCTGCGGTCCTCATCATGGCGTTCGGATGGTGGGCGTCGGTGCTGATCGCCCAGGCGCCCTCCGGTACGAAATCGTTCGATCCCAAGACCACCAATACTGATGCGGCCATCAAAGCGGCGGCCGACGCCGTGAAAGCCGCCGAAGCGGCCCGCAAGAATTTCACCCCGCCGAAGACGCCCTGGGGCGATCCGGATTTGCGCGGATACTTCCTGAATCTCAGCTACACGCCCTTGGAGCGGCCGAAGGAGCTTGCTGACAAACCGTTCTATACGGAGCAGGAAGCGCTCGCTGCGTTCAAGAAGGCGGTCGAGGAAGACGCCGAAGTCGATCCCCGTACCGTTCATTACGACTGGAAAGAGTACGGGATGGACGCATGGCAAAGTCCCATCCGGCCCAACCTGCGTACGTCGCTGATCGTGGATCCGCCGACCGGGCGAATCCCGCCGGTGACGCCGGAAGGCAGGAAGCGGCAGGAGGCCGCAGGGCGCGGCATCTACGTGAACAACCGCGGCCTGTACGAACGGTGCGTCACCGGAAACCAGGGGCCACCCAGGCTGCCGGGCAACCATGACGCCGAGTCGCAGATCCAGCAGACGCCGGGATATGTGATTCTGATCATGCAGTCTAACAGCGACGTTCGCATCGTTCCTACGGACGGCCGCCCGCACCTTCCGTCGACCGTCCGGAAGTGGCTGGGTGATTCCGTCGGCCACTGGGAAGGCAATACGCTGGTGATCGACACGACCAACTTCCATCCCGATCGGGAGTGGCGCGGCTCGACAAGCGGCATGCATCTGATCGAGCGTCTGACGATCACCGATCCGAAGACGCTCAAATATGAATTCACGGTCGAGGATCCCACGACGTGGACCAGGCCGTGGTCGGCAGAAGTGATCTGGCCGCGGATCGAGCCGGGAATCTTTGAATTTGCCTGCCACGAACAGAATTACGGCCTCATCAACGTGGTGAAGGGCGCGCAGATCCGAGCGCGCGAAGCGGGCGCTCGACCCGTGCGTGAGACGCCCGAAGGCAATCGCTGAATGGTGCGAGTCGAGTCGATCATTACCAAGGAAGAGGGTGGAGTGCGGACTGACTAATTAAGCGTGAAGGGAGCGGAATGATGAAGACCCGGTGGATCGCGTCCCTCGTTGTGGCGTCATCGTTCCTCCTCCTCTCCGCCTCCGCGTGGGCGCAGAGCAGCATCACGGGCGTCGTGCGCGATGCCTCGGGTGCGGTTCTGCCCGGCGTGACCGTGGAGGCGGCGAGCCCGGCGCTGATCGAAAAAGTCCGGTCGACGGTGACCGATGCGCAGGGTCGCTACCGCATCGTCGATCTGAGGCCTGGCATCTACAGCGTCACCTTCGCGCTGGCTGGCTTCAGCACGGCGAAGCGGGAAGGGTTCGAGCTGCCCGCCGAGTTCACCGCGACGGTCAATGGCGACCTTGCCGTGGGCGCACTCGAAGAGACGGTCACCGTCTCGGGAGAAGCGTCGACGGTTGACCTTCGCAGCTCCCGCGCACAGGTGCAGTTCGCGCAGGAAACGCTGCAGTCGCTGCCCGGTACCGGCCGGCTCGCCACCCTCCCCGCAATCATCCCCGGCGTGACGCTGCGGCGCGAAAGCGACCGGGGCGTCGGCGGCCTGAGCGATCGCACACAAACCGCCTACAGCATCCACGGCGCTCCCGAGGCGCAGCCTGTCGTCGATGGTGTGAATCACCAGGTGGCCAGCCTGACGTCGGGCGTGTTCGTCTACAACCAGATCGGTATCCAGGAAGTCGTCGTTGAAACCAGTGGTGTGGGCGCCGACCGCGATACCGGAGGCATGCAGTTGAACATGATTCCGCGCGACGGCGGCAATGTCTTCTCCGGATTGGCGACCTTCGCGTACGTCGGCCCGAGTCTCGAAACGAGCAATATCACTGATGAACTGCTCGCGCGTCACCTCGACCCGAAGAGAGTCGGCTCCATCAAGAAATTCCGAGACTCGGCGGCCGCCCTGGGAGGTCCGATCAGCCGCGACAAGCTGTGGTTCTTCGCCTCGTTTCGCGAAGGTGTGACGCAGCAGTTTGCCGAAGGTCTGTATTTCAACAGGCTCACACAACCGCAGTCCCTCCTCTACGAGCCCGATCTGAACAGACCGGTTCACAGCAACGACTACAGCCGGGACGTCAGCGTCCGCTTTACCTGGCAGGCCGCGCAGAAACACAAGATCGTGCTCATGCACTCGATGCAACCCAACTGCAATTGCGTGTTCAATCTGCTGAATCCCGGCCCGCGGCGGACACCCGAGGCGGCTGGGCCGCACCATTACGATCCGCATTACCTGTCGAGCGCGTCCTGGACGTACCCTGCCACGAACCGGATTCTGCTCGAGGCGGGAACAACGATCTATGTGATCAACCAGAACGACAAGCGCGAGCCTGGTTTTCCCCAGACGAACATTCAAATCACCGATCAGGGCCTCAACCTGATCTACGGCAACATTCCCACCCGCACGCTGCCCCGGCGCCAGTATCTGAATCGGTTCGCCGTGTCCCGCATCACAGCCTCGCAGACGGTGAAAGCCGGCGTGACGGTCAGGCAGGTCCGCATCGGCGATATCGCAAACCTGGGTCACGACCTCTGGATGCACAACGGCTCGATCAATTACCGCTTTCGGAATGGAGTGCCGAACCAGCTGACGCTGACCGATGCACCCTGGAATTTCGAAGAGTCGGTGAGAGACTTCGCGTTGTATGCGCAGGATCAGTGGACGTACAGGCGACTCACGGTGAACGCCGGCCTTCGTTACAGCGATGCAAAGGCCCGGACTCCGGAACAAGTGCTCGGTGCGGGGTTCTTCGTTCCCGAGCGGCGGTTCGCGCCGGTTGACGACATTCCGCATTATCGGAATCTCAGTCCGCGAGTCGGATTTGCCTACGATCTCTTCGGCACCGGGCGAACGGCCGTAAAAGCGTCGCTGGGCCACTATCCGGATCGCGTCATACAAGCGTCGGCGAACCCGGCGGTGAATCTCACACGGACGACCAGCCGCAACTGGACCGACGGCAACACGAATTATCGTCCCGACTGTGATCTGCTCGACCCGGCGGCCAACGGCGAGTGTGGAGCATGGTCGAACCTCAACTTCGGGAAGGCCAACGCGGAAACCCGTTATGCGGCCGATGCACAGAGCGGATTCAACGAGCAGTTTCACAACTGGCAGGGCTCGGTGTCATTTCAACACGAGCTGCGTCCGGGACTGGGACTGAATGTCGGGTACTTCCGCACCGGGTACAGCGGTTTTCTCGTCACCGACAATCAGTTGACGTCGGCGTCCGACCACGACCCGTTTTGCATCACTGTGCCGACCGACTCCCGGCTGCCAAACAGCGGGCAGCGATTGTGTGGACTCTATGACATCAAGCCTGGCGTGTTCGGGTCGGTGGCCAACCTAGTGACCCAGGCCTCGCGCTACGGCAAACAGACGCAGATTTTCAACGGCGTCGATGTCACGCTCAATGCACGATTCGGTCAGGGCGGTCAGTTTTCCGGCGGCCTGAGTACCGGACGCACGGCCACGAACAACTGCTACCAGAATGACGATCCATCGCTCACCGCCCAGGCGTTCCCGGGCGTTCTGGCTCTGCCGACCGCATCGATCGTGTCGAGAGTGGCCGCCTTCTGCGACGTCGCCCCGCCGTGGTCGCAGTCGACGCAAGTGAAGTTCATGGCGGTGTACTCGCTGCCGTGGCACATCCAGACCAGCGCGATTTACCAGAACAGTTCGGGAATTCCGGTCACCGCCAGCTATGTCGCGACCAATGCGGAAATCCTGCCTTCGCTCGGACGCAATTTGGGCTCCTGCCGCGGCGCCGCGACATGCAGTGCCAATGTGACGGTTGAACTGATCCCTCCGAACTCACTGTTCGAACCGCGGCTCCAGCAGGTGGACCTGCGCTTCTCCCGCATCTTCCAGTTCGGCCCGCGAAAGCTGCGGGGAGATGTGGATATCTACAACCTCCTGAACGCCAGCAACGTCCTCAACATGAACACGACGTACAGCCCTCCAGGCGGAGTCTGGCGGGATGTGACGCAGATTCTCGGTGGACGTCTGGTCAGGCTGGGGATGCAATTGCAGTTCTGAAGCGAGGAGAGGTCAAAGGGCCACGGAGACACGAAGGCACGGAGAAATAGAAAGCTCCGTGTCTCTGTGCCTCCGAAAAATTCACGATCCCTTGTTGTAGGCGAGGTCGCGCGTTGCGGAATCGGCGCCGCCTGGTGTCTGCGCTGCTCGCTGCGACTTCAACACGTTGCCCTCGAGTACCCATACTTCGCGCACGTTGTTGAGGCCGTGGATCGTACGGAGCACCAGCCGCGCCCCGTCCCAGTTTGCGATCCGCTTGTAGTTGTACGCCGGCCTCGGATCCTCTGCATCGGGCACCTGATTCATCTTGCCGTCCAGCATGAAGACGGCGCTCGTCGGGCGACCGTTGCGAGCGGCGGTTCCGCCTGACCCCTGCGCGCTGTCGGACTCGTACTTCATGGCGATCGAGATCTGATTGGCGTTTTGCGTGATCGTCATCGCGACAGGCGGCTCCGCCACGCCGTTTCCCATGCCTCCGCTCGCAGCCATCTGACTCTTCGACTTGTCGAAATTCCACGTTCCGGCAAAGTTGGGAATCGGCGTGTTTGGATTTGGCTTTGCGGTCGCAACGGCGTTGGGTGATGCCAGATGGACCGTGCTGATGCGCGTGACCGGCGTCCTCGACGCAAGCTCCCGACCAAAAAACAGATCGTGCGGGTTCGCATTCGGCTTCGGCACGAACTTCTGTGTCCGTCCGCCAAACACTTCGGCGGCGTACAGGTTCCCCTCTGAGTCGGCCGAGATCTGATGCACGCCCCACGTGGCGCCGGGATACGTGCCATAGCGGCCGAAGATGGTTTCAATGTGTCCGCGCAGGTCGAACTTTACGAATTGCTCATGGTCGCCGTCGTAGCACCAGAGATGCTGATCGCGACTCATTGACAGTGAATGACAGTATCCACTGGGCCACTTGTCGAGAAAGACGCCGTTCTCGTCGAAAACCTGAATCCTGCGATTGAAGCGATCGGACACGTACACGCGTCGGTCGTCGCCAACGGCGATCCCGTGCGGCACCGTGAACTCGCCGTCGCCTTTCGCCGGCTGCATTGACCCCCACCACAGCAGCGGCTTGCCATCCTTGTTGAACTTGACCACGCGGCTGTTCGCGTACCCGTCGCTCACAAAGAAGGTGCCGTCTGGCAGCCAGTCGATCATCGTCGGTCGGTTGAAATGCTGCAGATCGTCGTTGGGACCGAACACCCCCATTTCACCAAGGGTAAAGACCTTTGTCTTGCCGTCGTTCGTGAACTTGTGGATGACATGATTCATGTCATCCACAATCCAGACGTGCCGCTCCGGGTCGTACGGCTGGACGTACACCTGATGTGGTCCGCGGCCGCCTTCGAACAGGGAGTCCCACTGCTTCCACGATTCGATCAGGTTTCCTTGTCGATCGACGACGAGGATGGTATTGCGGAACACCGGGACTTCGCCCGTTGCGCCTCCGCGATTCAACGCACCCCAGTTGCCCGGGAAATTGGGTCCTAGCTTCAGATCTTTGGGAAGCTCGATTTCGCCGCGACTCACGAGGAAGACGCGGTCAGCCGACTCGGGAAAGACGCCTCCCTGCGAGCCCCAGATGTATCCGGGGGCTGGCCATGTCTTTTTCGGCCAATTCGGATCGACCTCGTAAGGGCCGCTGATGTCGAAGCCGCCCCGTTGCTCGACGAAGCCGCCTTGGGGTTGGCCGCCAGCGCCTCGTTGATTCCTGTCCTGGGGGAGTCGGGAGGCCTGCAGCAGCGAGACAGGCGACGAGAAGAATGCCACGACCCCAATCGAGACGAGAAGCGACGCGATCGTCGTACGCATTCGAACCTCCGTTGAAGATGGCGGGCTATTGTGGTTGAGAGCGCGGAGCGAGTCAACGTAGGTTGTGCGTCGGACAGAGCTGCTGGTGATCACCGAGCTTCCAAGCCGGGGGTCCCGCGTTCGAGTCGCGGCGAGCGCGCCAATCGTTTCGATTCATTCAGTAAACGGAGTAATTGTCCTTCCGGGCGCACGCCGCTAGAAATTACCCTTTTCGGTTCGGTCCTGCTGTCTCCTCAGATTGACGACGTGAGGACCTTTTACCTACAGTTTCAAGCGACGAGGTATGTGATGACACGGTACGTTCTGATCCTCTCCTTCCTGGTATGGGGTCTCGCGACGAGCCAATCGGTCTTGGCACATCATTCCGAGGTGGCTGAGTACGATCCCGAAAAGCCGGTGAAGGTCACGGGCACGATCTCGAAAGTGGAATGGCAGAATCCGCACGTCTGGTTTTACGTCGACGTGAAGGATGAGCAGGGCAAGGTCACCACTTGGGGATTCTCCACGGCTCCTCCGGGTGCGCTGCTCCGACGAGGCGTCACCAAGGACGCGCTGAAGATCGGGGCGGTGGTGAATGTCCAGGGCTCGCGCGCGCGCGATGGCTCGAGCAACGCGTCGGGGCGGAGCGTGACATTCGCCGATGGCAGGAACGTGTTGATGGCCGGGGAAGATGCACGATGAACAGCAAGTGGATGGTTTCGGCGTGTCTCGCCGCCGGCGTGATGCTGGCAGCGACCACCGCGTTACACAGCCAGGATGGTCCCCGCACACCGGACGGCAAACCCGACTTCTCGGGTATCTATACCGCGCCGTCGACGGTCAACGCGAAAGGCCCACGAGGCAACCTCATTTTCAATGCCGACAAGATGGCCCCGGTCAAACCCGGCGCCGAAAGTCTGCTCTATGAGCCGCGCACGGGCGATGCGCGTCACGACGAGCCGCGAGCGGTATGCATGCCGTCGGGGTTTCCGTCGGGGATGCTGTACATCCTCCCCATTCAGATCGTGCAAAACTCCAAGTACATCGTGATTATTCCCGAGCTCCAGCGGGCCGCCCGGATCATCCCCCTCGACGGCCGTCCGCATCGGGAGGGCATCGAGCCGACGTACTACGGTGATTCCGTCGGGCGATGGGAAGGGGACACGCTCGTCATCGATACGATCAACTTCAAGCGCTGGATTCTGGACGACTATCACTACACCGATCGCACGAAGAGCCGCTGGCACAGCGACGCGCTTCACACCACCGAACACCTGCGGCGCGAAGGCAACAAGCTGCAGTACCGCATCACCATCGACGATCCAAAGATCTTCACCCGTCCGTTCTCGCAGGACTTCGAGCTGACGCTTCGCCCGGACTGGGACAAGCTGGGGCTGCTGGAATATGTCTGCGAGGAGAACAACCGGTGTTCCGGGGGGAACTGCAAGGCAGACCCTCAATAGCGCACGCCGGCGGCTCCGCTTGGCGTGACTCGTTTGCGGCCCACACTGAGAGTGATCCCTCTCTTGACTGGGGCATGGCCCGTGACCGGAACGGACGCCGGCCGCCTACTAGGTGCACGTGTTCGGCGTCTGACTCCGTTTGGAGATGTAAAGCACGGGGACGTCGATCGCCACGTCGCGATCCTTGCGCGCCACCAACACCGAGCTATGCTAAGCTCCCGCGCGACACAGCGCGCGGTGCCTGGTTATCGAACCGGCGTGTCATCCGCGGCACATGCTGATCCGGTGAAGCGACAAACTGATGGGCATTCCACTAGTACGGATGATTGCGACCGTTGGCAGTCTCACGGGCATCCTGACGATGACCGGTTGCGCACGCAGTTCCGTCGCCGCCTCGATCTCCGGAGCCGAGTTGTTCGAAGCCTGCGTTCCCTGCCACGGTGCCGCCGGCGAGGGTTCAACGGCGCTCGGTGCGCCGGCGATCGCGGGCCTGCCCGCCTGGTACGTCTCGGCCCAGCTCGAGCGGTTCCAGACGGGAGTTCGAGGTCGACACGCCGACGATATCGAAGGCCTTCGGATGCAGGCGATGTCTCGACAGCTGCGCTCCGAGACGGAGACGAGGGCAGTGGCGAGGCACGTCGCATCGCTGCCCCGCGTCACCCACACCGCGGCCATCGGCGGTGGCGACGCTGCCGCGGGGCAGAGGGCGTACCTCCTCTGCGCTTCGTGCCACGGCGTCACCGGGACGGGGTTCGAGGATGGCAGAGTCCCCCCGCTGGCCGGCATGGACGACTGGTACGTGGCTGCCCAAATCCGGAAGTTCAAGAACGGTGTGCGCGGCACGATGCCCGGCGACGCGTTCGGGCCGGTGATGCGCGCCGTTGCGGCACCTTTGTCGGCCGAGGACGTCAACCAGGTCGCGGCCTACGTGCATGCCCTGTCCAGGTGAGCGAGATACTCTTCGATGACGCACCCTGACCCCCACCCGGATCCCGTCTTCATTGGGCGCCGAGTGTTCCTGATTACGGTCGCGAGCGCGATCGCCTTCGCTCTGGCGGCCTACCTGCTGGTTTCATGAGGGAGCGCTCATGATTTCCTGGTACGTCACGCAGGCCTCGTCTTATGCAGCCGACGTCGACGACCTCTTCCTGCTGATCGCTCTCATTGTCGGCGCCTTCTTCCTGGCCGCCGAGTTCGTCCTGGTCTGGCTCATCTTCAGGTTCCGCGCGCGTCCCGGCGTGAAGGCTCGATATATCACCGGCGAGAAGGCGAGCGAGACGAGGTGGGTGAACTATCCGCACTATCTTGTCCTGGTCTTCGACATCATCATCGTCGTGGCGGCGCTTCGGGTGTGGTCCGACGTCAAGATCGATCTCCCGCCCGCTGAGGAGCGCGTCCGTATCGTCGCGCAGCAGTGGGCGTGGACCTTCGTCCACGCGGGACCAGACGGCCAGCTCGACACCGCCGACGACATTCGCACCGTGAATGACCTGAACCTGCAGGTCAATCGCCTCTATCACTACGAGCTGCATTCGAAGGACACGCTGCACAGCTTTTCCGTGCCCGCATTTCGCCTCAAACAGGACGCGGTGCCCGGGCGTGCGATCGTGGGGTGGTTCCGGCCCACGGTCACTGGGGAGTTCGATATCCAGTGCGCCGAGATCTGTGGGATCGGACACGGGCTGATGGCGGCGCGTGTACGGATTCGGTCGGCGGCCGCACAGGCAGCATGGATGGAGGACGCGCCGCGGATGCGGCCGCTTGCCTCCGTGACGCCTGCCGTGGCGGCCACGGGTGCGCACGCGTCGCTCGCCGCGCGGGCGGCCACCCCTGAGGTATCGGCGGGGCAGCAGGGGGGCGACCGATGAGCGGGCTCGCGGCGCAGCCCGCCCACCACGACAGGGGCTTTGTCCAGACGTATCTGTGGTCGACGGACCACAAGGTCATCGCCATGCAGTACCTGTTCACCGGGATGCTCATGGCGCTCATCGGCGGCTTCGCCGTCTACGTGTTCCGGATGCAGCTGGCCTTTCCCGGTCAGTCGGTGCCGCTCTTTGGGCGGGTGTCGGCCGGGCAGTACAACTCACTCGTGACGATGCACGGCACCATCATGATCTTCTGGGTCGCCATGCCGGTGCTCCTCGCCGCGTTCGGGAATTTTCTGATCCCACTCATGCTCGGCTGCGACGACATGGTGTTCCCGAAGGTGAATCGCCTGTCGTATCAGATCTTCCTGCTCAGCGCGGTCGTGCTCGTGGCGTCGTTTTTCGTTCCGGGCGGCGCGTTCGGTGGCGCATGGACGGCCTACCCTCCGCTGTCGGCCAAGGCCGCGTACAACCTGACGCGATACGGCGCCACGTTCTGGGTCGTCGCCATCGCGCTCGAATTCACGGCGTTCTTGCTTGGCGGCATCAATTTCGTGACGACCGCGATGAATTCGCGGGCACCAGGCATGCGGATGTTCGACGTGCCGATTGTCATTTGGATGATCGTGATCGCGAGCATCCTCTTCATGGCATCGGTCGGTCCTCTCATCGCCGGCGCTGTCATGCTCTTGTTCGACCAGGTGCTCGGCACGGGGTTCTACGACCCAGCGACCGGCGGCGACCCGATCCTCTGGCAGCACCTCTTCTGGTTCTTCGGCCACCCGGAGGTTTACGTCGTGCTGCTCCCGGCGATGGGCGTCGTCGCCGAAGTCATCGCGGTGTTCTCGCGCAAGAAACTATTTGGCTACCGGACGATCGTGTACACGGCCGTCGCCACGGGTGTGATCAGTTTCTTCGTGTGGGCGCATCATCAGTTCGTGGCCGGCATCGATCCCCGGATGGCCAGTCTGTTCACCATCACGACGCTCATCATCTCGGTCCCCATCGCCGAAATGGTCTTCGTCTACATCGCCACGCTGTATGGCGGATCCATCACGCTGGCGACGCCGATGCTCTGGGCGCTGTCGTTTGTGGCCGAGTTTCTGCTCGGAGGCGTCACCGGCATCTTCCTCGGCGCGGCGGGGTCGGATATCTACCTGCACGACACGTACTTCGTGCTCGCCCACTTCCACTACACGTTCTTTCCGATTGCCATCATCGGTGCGTTTGCCGGCATCACCTTCTGGTTCCCGAAGATGTTCGGCCGGATGATGGACGAGCGGCTCGGGAAGATTCACTTCTGGGGCACGATCATCGCGTTCAACGTCATCTTCATTCCGCTGTTCATCACCGGGGCTGCAGGCGATCACCGCCGCATCTTCGACTACTCGGGCTTCCCCGATCTGGCCACGCCGGGCCTTCAGCACCTGAGGACCACCGCCACCATGGGACTGCTCTCCCTGCTGGCATTTCAGCCCGTGTTCTTCTTCAACTTCATCCGCAGCATGGTCTGGGGCCCGATCGCCAGCGCGAACCCGTGGCGCGCGAACACGCTCGAGTGGGCGGCCCCGTCGCCGCCGCCCCACGGCAACTTCGCGGAACTGCCGGAGGTCTACCGTGGTCCGTACGAGTACAGCACCGAGGATCGGGAGGAAGACTTCTGGCCGCAGCATGTGCCCGACGATTCGCCGGCCCCGGCGGCCAGTGCCGGCGGCGGGTGGTAGGCGTTGTCGCACCCACAGGAGCGATCAGTGACTTCACGGCCCATCGCAACGACGCGCAGCGTGATGGATGTGCCTACCGGCCGGCTGGCCATGTGGTGGGTGCTGGCGTCGGAAACCGTGATCTTCGGCGGCCTCCTCGGCTCCTACGTCATGATGCGGTTGCGCCATGGCGCCTGGGCCGACCAGGCGGCGAACACCAACACGTGGACGGGCGCGTTCAACACGCTGGTGCTGCTGACCTCGAGCCTGTCTGCCGTCCTGGCGCACCAAGCCGCCGAGCGAGGAGACGGCCTGAAGGCAGCCCGCCTGCTGCGCTGCACGATTCTCGGCGGCGGCGTGTTTCTGATGGTCAAGGCCTTCGAGTGGACTCATGAAATCACGGAGGGCTTCACCATTACCTCGGGCCTGTTCTGGTCCTTCTACTACACGGCGGCCGGCCTTCATGCCGCACACGTCGTTGCCGGCATGGTCATCATGTTCATCGTGTCGCTGACGGCCGCGCGCAACGAGGAGCTCCATCGCGTCGAGAACGTGGGTATCTACTGGCATTTCGTCGACGTCGTCTGGATCTTCCTGTTCCCTCTTCTCTACATCGCCAAGTGACCGCCATGGCCGAGCGCGCACACACCGACGCACCCCACCACGACGAGACGAGCTACGTCGCGATCTGGGGTGTTCTCTGCGCCCTGCTGGGTGTCAGCGTCCTCGGGCCCATGGTCGGTGTCCGACTCCTCACCCTGATCACGGCCTTTGGCATCGCCATCGTAAAGGCGTACATGGTGTGCAGGTACTTCATGCACCTGAACATCGAGAAGAAGTGGGTGGCCTATATCCTCGGCTTCATGCTGGCGATCATGCTGGTCTTTTTCGGAGGAGTGGCCCCGGACGTGTTGAGGCCTGAGGGGCTGCGATGGCAGAAGACGTACGTGGAACCCGCCACGGCGGGTGGCGAACGCTGACATGACGGTGATCCCACTGACCACGGTCGAGCAGACCGTCCGCGTCGGTCGCCCGGGCGCCCGGCGCGAGGTGGTCCCGAGCGGCCTCCTCGGCATGGTGATCTTCGTCGGCACGGAGATCATGTTCTTTGCCGGGCTGATCAGCGCGTTCACGATTTCGAAGGCGGGCGCTCCAAGGGATGCGTGGAACCTGCCCGCCGGCCAGGTGCTGCCGCTGGCGTCGACGGCCGTGAACACCGTTGCGCTCTTCGCCAGCGCCGCGCTTCTCTGGGTCGCCGGACGCCAGTACCGGGCACGTTCCTCGGCCGCCGCGCAGACCCTGCTCGCGGCCACCTCCTTGGGAGCGCTGTTCGTGATGCTCCAGGGGAGGGAATGGGTGGGCCTGATCGGCCATGGCGTGACGCTGCGGTCGAGCGCGCTCGGGGCGTTCTTCTACGTCATTGTCGGGACCCACGCGGTGCACGCCGTGGCGGCGCTCGCTGGCCTCGGAGTAGCCTGGTGGAGGCTGCGCGCCGGCCGACTGTCGTACGGATTCTTCCTTGGTGCACAGACGTTCTGGTATTTCGTTGTTCTCATCTGGCCGGTGATCTATGCGCGAGTCTATTTCTAGCGAGGCTCCGCCTCAGACCCTCGAGCATGTGTGGTTTGGCTCCGCCTCGCTAGGCACAGTGTTGGTTTTGCCCCGCCTCCGGCGGGGCGTAGACGTCTTGAAGGCCGTCGGAAAAAACTTGACTCAATCGCAAGGAATTCCGGCCTTCAAGGCGTCTAGGCGAATCGTCTCCATTACCGCAAGCCTGCTGACCGCTGTGCCTGGTTCAGCGCTGGCCTGTCCCGTGTGCGCCCTTGTTGGCACCGGCAACAACACATGGGCCTATCAAGCCATGAGCGCGATGCTCACCTTCCTGCCGCTCGCGATGGTTGGAGCCACCGTGTGGTGGCTGACGCGGCTTGTGGCGCGCGCTGACACGGAGCGTCGGCCGGGAGTAGAAGTCGCTTCCGACTCCCTCGTACAAGGCACGAGCCCGACCAGGCGCGGGTCCGCGCCCGGCGGGCTCGTGTCGGTGACTCGGCGGGCTAGCGCTGAGTGAGGGTCAGATTCGCCGGGGCCGGGCTGTCGACAGGTAGCGACGCCAAGTACGCCGTGATGTCGATGATGTCCTCCGCAGTCAATTTCTCGACGGCCTTCTTCATCAGTGGCAGCACCGGGTACGAGCCAGCACGCATTCCCTGCTGGATGTCGAAGATCTCGCGCGCGAGGTAGCTTGGAGACCTGCCGGCAAGTGGCGGAATGTCCGGCGCCATGCCCCTGAGGTCCTGCCCGTGGCACGTGGTGCAGGCCGTGGCTCTCCCGAGGACAATCTGATTGTTCACGATCGATGAGCCGCCGGTCGTGACCAGGTTCCTGCCTCGCGCGATCGCGCCAACAGGCACGTAGGCGATCCAGGTCCCACGTGAATTTCTCAGGACCTGATTCACCTCGACATCAGTCGGCACCTCGATGATGCGGTTGCCGATCGGCTCGGTCAGCTTTTTTACCGTGGGGATGAACAGCTCACCCTGGATGCGGGTGGCCGGCGCCAGGTCGGTCTCGATAACCGTCACGTGCGGACGCCACGTGACTGCGGAGAAGTAATCGGCCGCCTGCTTCATCTCCTCGTCGGTCATCGCTTTCGCGAGCATGACCATCGTGTTCGAGTTCCCTTTTCCGGGCTCCACGCTGTGCCGGAGGCCGTTTCTGAAATCATTCAGCTGGCGAAGGATGTACTTCGCCGACAGCCCGGCGGGCGATGAGTTTTCCGGGCGACCGCTTCCGTCGGAGAGGTGGCATGTCGCACAGGGCCTGCCGGTGCTGCCGAGGGCCGCCGGGCCCGCCTTGATGATGCCAGGCATGGGATTGGGGTGATCGTCGGGGAACCAATCCACCACGTTCCCACGTATCTCCAGCCTGGTGAACGTCAGCGAGCTACCCTCGACGCGCCGTTTGCGCGCGGCCTCCTTCGGCGGGATCGGCGCGGCGGGCGGGGCACCGGGTGCGCCCTGCACTGCCTGCGGGTCGGCAGGATTCGGTCTCTCGGCTACACCGTATGCCCAGAGCGGCATTTGCGAGTAGTCAATCTTGGAACGATCGACGGGGGATACAGTCCAAATGGGGGATGCGTTCGGAGCCTGTGCCGACACAATGACCGCGAGACCCCACAGACCGAATATTGTTATGAAAATCGCTTTTCTCATCGTCTAAGCCTTCGAGGCAACACAACCGGACCCGACGACCAGGATGCTGACGCTGCGCCTCCGCGTGCTCGAGAACCGCCGCGTGAGGGCGTCGACACTTTTTACAGCTTTTGGGCACTGAACTCAATAGGAGTGATTCCTAAAACCCCAGGAGCCAGAAAGTCAAATACCTCGTCCAGATGGCGGAGGAAAATCCCACCTGGGGCGATGCCGCCTGGCAAGCAGGAACTTTCGTACCACCACTCACCCCTCTCACTCGCCGAAAACGATCGGCACACCACCGCTCACCGACATTTCCGCCGCCTGCACCTTTTTCGTAGGGCACCGTCCGAACCGTGTCGGCTTCATGGCGCGAGACGCTCACACACACTGCGATGCGGGTTGGGCCAGCCGACGATGCGCCGTGATCGATCTCGCGGTACGCGGGCACTCTGTCTGGACCGCCCTGATTTCGGGAGTTTTCTCAGCGCCGGAGGGCGGCGCTCCCCTTGCAGCCGCGCATGGATCGAAGAAGAAGGCGCGATGCCAGGCATACTTGCGCTGCTGCTGATGACTTTGTGGAGCGATGGCGCTCAGGCGTCGACCGGTCACGTGACGGTGGAATCCGAGCTGGCCGTCACGATTCAGATCCACGACTATGCGGACGTGCGGAGCGAGTCGCTGTCGCGCGCGAGCGACATTGTCACTCGGCTGTACGGGAAGATTGGTGTGCGGACCGAATGGATCGGGGTCCTGCGATATGGGAAGCGGCGCGCACACTCGCCTGTCGATCGTGAGTCGCATAATCGGATCGGGCAACTGACGATCATCATATTGACGCCGCAGATGGCGGCTCGCGGGCGCGTGGCAGACGGAGTCCTCGGTTACGCGGCTGTCCCGGAGCAGGGAATGGGCCGGATTGCGTACGTCATCTACGATCGGGTACGACAGGCCGCCGCGGGAGCCGCGACGAACGAGGATGAGCTGCTGGGGTGCGTCATGGCGCACGAAATCGGACATCTGCTTCTGCCACGCGGTACACAGTCGATGGCTGGTCTGATGAGAGGCCACCTGGATCGTCGCGACCTGCGACAGCTCGACGTGCGAAAGCTCACGTTCTCAGCACTCGAGGCCAGCCAGATCCGCAGCATGCTGGAACGCAATCCGACGACGGTTCTGGCAAACGCGACTGGAGCGGGCTCGAGCGCAGCGGACACCGATGTCACGGCAACATTCGACGATTCAGCCCCCCAAGCCGCGCATGATCGCTGAACGCCACGGCTGTCCCGAGGCTGGCATGACACAAACCCGCACACTGATCTCTATATAGAGCGGGCCTTGGCCATGCCGCGGCAGCTCTCAGGCACGTCCCTCTCGGCGTCTCGGGCATGAGATCTGCTCGTCAGGAACAGTTGACCGCTGAAGAGGTTAGTCCGGGTGCGTCGATGCGTGTGAAGGGTTTCATCCTGCTCTCGTTACTCCTCGTCTGTGTCGAGCTGATGCCCGGCGCCAGAAGAGCGGATGCGCAGGACCTCGGTCACAAGCTGCCAGGTCTGATTGGGCTCGATGCCGGAAGAGTCCCTCAACCCGGGTTGTACGCGATCGATCGCGTGGTGTGGTACGGGGCCGACGAAGTGCGCGATCGCGCGGGGAATCGGGTTCCCGTCGGCGATCTGGGGCTGCTGGCCATTTCAAACGCCGCGGGCCTTTCGTACACGCTCCAGCGAGGCTCGAGATCGTATACCGTCACCGTCGCTGCGCCGCTGGCCCGCTTGAGGCTCGACATCCACGATCGCCCCGAGGCGAGTTTCGATCGGTTCGGGTTGGGCGATATCTACATTCAACCCGCGCGTGTGGGTTGGCGCCGCGATCGAGTGGATCTGGTTGGCTCCTACGGCCTCTATGTCCCGACTGGCACTTCTCCATTAGCTGGAGGCAACGGCCTCAGTGCGGGTCACGTCACGAACGAGTTCTCCGCGGGCGGAACGATCTTCGCCGATCGGAACAGGATCTCCTTTCTCACCGCCCTTGCGAGCTACGACCTGAATCTCCGCAAGCGCGGCGTCGACATCATCCGCGGCGACACTCTACGAGTGCAGGGAGGAGCAGGGGCGAGGCTGCTCAACGGCGTTGTCGAAGCGGGTCTGGCGTTCTACGGCCTCTGGCAGGTTGGCGACGACCGGGGCGCCGATCTTCCCAGCGTGCTCCGGGGAGCCCGCGATCGCGTCTATGGACTTGGACCCGATGTCGCCGTGCTCCTTAGAACGATTCAATCGCAAATCCGGGTTCGCTACGAGTGGGACATGGGCGTCCGCTCGCGGCCGCAAGGCAACGTGCTCGTCGTCGGACTCAACGTCACCCTGCGGCGCCCGGAGCGGTCATCCGCACCCGGACCGTGACGATCAGACGGAGGGCCTTCTAAGCCGGGGGTCGAAGGTTCGAGTCTCTAGGGCCGATTCCATCGAGTGTTCAGCGCGCCGTTCGCATCGAACCAGAACTGCCGCTCCCTCGCTCCGAGCGCAAAGAGGGCAAGGTTCTGATCGTAGTACCTGGCCGGGATACCGTACAGACCGGTTCCGGCATCGGCGGCTGCTGTGAGGCGTGACATTTGTTCACGCTCGAGTGTTCTCTCGCCGAGAGCATCGAGATATGGCAGCAGAGCGGCAGAGAATCCAATCGGACCGTTCGGATCAGTGATCCGTCCCGCCGCTGAGACCTTCGCTGGTGGGACTGCGTTGGTGCGCACCAGGGCCGCCATACCTGACAAGGTGTTGAGGATGGCGTCACGCCCGGGAGTGGCCGGATCGAGCATGCCAGCCCACAAGTACACTCGAATAGCATCGTAGCTGCCCTCAGCCGACGGCTTGAACCCTTCGCGTTCGGAGTACTCGAGCCAGTCCGTGGCGAAACCGTTGGGTGCAGACTCTCGGACCAATGCTGGAATTCGCTCAGCCGTCTGACGCCATGGTCCGCCAGGATCCAGTTGAGCGAGTCGCACGATCGGTTGCAGTGGCAGGTAGCTGGCATTCAATCGATACGCCTCGCCCTGACGGAATCCTTTCGCACCCGGCAAAAGAACCGTGCCGAAATTCGAGAGTTCGGCGGTCTCGTTGGCCGCAATGAGTCCGGCCAGAGCGCGACCGAGCGAGGTATAGCGCGACTCGTTCCAGGCGCGACCCGCTTCGAGCAGCGTATACGCCATCCAGACATCTGCGTCAGACGCGGAATTCGAGTCGAGCACTCCCCACTGGTTCTGGGATCCGCGACCCCACAGCCAGGCGGGCAGATTGAGCTGGAGATCGCCCGAGGCGAGATTGCGCTCCGTCCATCGCAGCAACCCGTCGAAGCGCGGACGATCGTTGGCGACAAGCGCGAAGAACATGGCATACGCCTGGGCCTCGGACGTCGTCCGATCGTCAGCGTCATGATCGATGACCCTTACCTGGTCATCCATGAAGCGGCTCACGTAACCGTTCCATAAGACCGGCCACGCGTCTGCCCCACGCGCCGCCGTCTGCCCTGCGACAGCCACCATGAGGATCAGGAGCAAACTCAGCTTCATAGCTCTGCGGTCAACCTCGGCTGGAGATGCGATTGCTCGGCAGTATTATTGTCATCATTGTCGCTCGGAAGCATAAGCACGCGCTGATGCGGTCACTCGAGCGCATGATCTTACGGGACGCCTATCGATGTCGAACGTGGCTGAAGGAGTCGCAATTTCGAACCCCTTCGAAGTCACATCCTCGCGGACGCTCCAACTCACACGCGCCCTCCTGATCCTCACCGCGATTCTCGCGCTCGCCGTTCTTACCCCACTTCCCCTCGGCTGGAAAGAGCAGGCGATGTTTGGAGGGACGCTGATCGCTCTCGCGGTGATGCTGCACGTCACGTTCCGTTCTCAGACGGTGACGCTGGCGCTGATGACGATTTCTGTCTTCGCCACGGTGCGATACGGATACTGGCGCTCGGCGCAGACGTGGGAGGGCATGACGAGCGCCGGGCATCTTCGTCAGTGGGACCTGATATTCGTCCTCCTCCTCCTCGGCGCGGAATTCTATGCCTTCGCCACGCTCATCCTCGGATACTTCCAAACGATCCGGCCGCTCGGCCGTCGCCCAGTGGCGTTGCCGAGCGATGTGCGCACGTGGCCGACCGTGGACGTGTTCATTCCCACGTATAACGAGCCGCTGTCGGTCGTCCGGGCGACGGTGCTCGCCGCTCTCGCCATCGACTATCCGGCCCATAAGATGAACGTGATCGTGCTCGACGACGGCCGACGCGACGAGTTCAGGGACTTCGCCGCCGCTGTCGGCGTCGGTTACCTGACCCGCGAGACCAACGCGCACGCCAAGGCGGGCAACATCAACCACGCGCTCGAGCACACGCACGGCGAGTTCATCGCGATTTTCGACGCCGATCACATCCCGACCCAATCGTTCCTGCGGATGACGCTCGGCTGGTTCGTCAGCGATCCGAGAGTGGGATTGGTCCAGACGCCCCATCACTTCTATTCGCCCGATCCATTCGAGCGAAACCTGGGACGCTTCCGCAAGGTTCCCAACGAGGGGGAACTCTTCCATCGTCTGGTGCAGGACGGCAACGATCTCTGGAACGCCAGCTTCTTCTGCGGGTCCTGTGCCGTCCTGCGCCGGAAGGCGCTCGAGGCGATCGGCGGGACGGCCGTCGAAACGGTCACGGAAGATGCGCATACCGCCTTGCGCCTGCATCGCGCCGGATGGAGTACGGCATACGTGAACATCCCGCTGGCTGCGGGATTGGCGACTGAGAGTCTCGCTTCGCACATCGGGCAACGCGTGCGGTGGGCGCGCGGCATGGTGCAGATCCTGCGTCTGGAGAACCCGCTGTTCCGACGTGGCCTGTCCGCCGCTCAACGCCTCTGCTACTTCAACGCGACCACCCATTTTCTCTTCGCGCTGCCCCGGCTGGTATTCCTGACGGTTCCCCTCGTGTATCTGTTTTTCGGCCGGGTGAATATCTACGGCTATTCGCTCGCGGTGTTCGCCTATGCGCTTCCGCATATTGTCCTGTCGCACGTCGCGACCTCACGCTCACAACGCCAGTACCGATTTTCGTTTTGGAACGAGATCTACGAGGCCGTGCTGGCGCCGTACATTCTGCTCCCCACCCTCCTCGCGCTGATCAACCCGCGCCTCGGCAGGTTCAACGTGACCAGCAAGGGCGGCATCATCCACCGGTCGTACTTCGATCTCCGTATCGCGTTTCCCCTCGTGTGTCTGCTGGCGCTGAACGTTGCCGGACTCTTCATGGCGCGACATCGGTACCTGACCGATCCGGCCCACCACGACACGGTGATCATGAACGTCGTGTGGACCATTTACAACATCGTCATCCTCTCAGTGGCGACATCGGTTGCGCTGGAACGGAGACAGCGTCGTTCTGAAGTGCGCGTGGACCTGCAGGCACCGTTGACGGTGCTCACACCCGATGGTCGCCACGTTACGGGGATGACATCGCAGCTGTCGCGTGGAGGTGCGACGGCACATTTCGACGGAGCGCTCGGACTTTCCGCGGGCTCGCAGGTCGTTCTCACGCTTCGCGACCGCCGTGCGTGTTGCAACATCACGGCTCGGATTGTTGGCTCCAACGGGCAGACCGCGCATCTGGCGTTTCGGCCTCTCGAACTGCAGCAGGAGAAGTTCCTGCTGAGTCTTGCGTTCTCACGATCTGAGGCGTGGCTGGCGTGGCACAGTTCGCGAAAGCCCGATCGGCCGCTCAGAAGCGGCGTCGAGATTCTTGCGCTGGCCGTACGGGGGCTGACGCTCGTGATCGGCGGC
>Ga0137452_1000129_pt1 | contig 22271 bp, 36 predicted proteins | sample EasRivERMGT513_2_FD_102312 | JGI IMG/M metagenome (GOLD analysis project Ga0137452, IMG submission 102312) | Soil microbial communities from meander-bound floodplain in the East River, Colorado, USA - East River MetaG ERMGT513_2 | ecosystem: Environmental > Terrestrial > Soil > Floodplain ...
ACTCCAGCAGTTCCTGAAAGCCGCCGCCTGCCCCCGCCTCGGTGACCACATCCGCCGACCGCAGCGTCGTGAACGCTTCGACCCAGTTGACATTGACCGGGGCCGTGGCCTCTTCGAGCTGCATCTGCTTCTCGACGGTCTGGCCCCGGCCGTTGATGGACAGCCCGATGTTGCTGGCCTGCCCGAGGTCGATGAGGTCGTCAATCGTGTCGCTGAGCCACTTCGAGCTGCGGAACAGGTGCAGGTCGGCAATGACCCGGCCGCCCCCGCTCTCCTTGTGCCAGCGCTCGCCCCGGTAGACCCCGACCATGTCCCGAATCGTGCGTTCCGGCTGGACTTCCTCCGAGATCGTGTCCTGATGGTCCGCGTACGCCTTCAGGTTCGTGAACTTCCCTTCCGTGACCGCCTTCTCCAGCGTCTCGGCCGGGTAGTAGTTCCGATCTCGCCGGTTCCCGAGCCCGGACTTGATGATGGTCACCCCCCGGTACACCCGCCGACCCTGCGCCCCCGCCGTGGACCGGGCCGCGCCCGACTCCTGCAAGGACGTGAAGACCGAGAGGGGACGACCGGCTCGCGCCATACGCTTTCTGCAGCTTACAAACGCACTACTGACGGCGGGGTTACTTCACCCGCGCCCGGATGTAGCCGTCCGCCGTCACGTGGGGGTCTTCAATCCGGAGGTCACGGAAGCTGGTGCCGGTGGCCGTGGCGTGCGCCACCAGATGGTCGAGGATCGCCATGAAGAACCGGCTGACTTCCCGGTTCTGTTCGAGCAGCTCGACCATTTTCCTGTTCTGCTGCTGGACGAAGAAGTCGAAGGGGCTTTCGACTGGCATCACGCCTCCAAGTGCTTCCACGTGCCACGGACGGCAATCTGCCGCACGGTAGCCCACGCGAGCCCGGTCTCAGTGGAGACCTGTTTAGACTGGTCTACGTTCGCCCAGAATTTCTCAACGGGCACGGATCGCCTCCACCAGTGCCTCGACGTAGGCGTCCATCGCCCGGTCGGTCTCGCGCACCTTCCGCTTCGGGCTGGCACTGCCGCCGTGGCCCTTGGCGTAGACCCCGGCCTTGCCGATGGACGCGGTGCAGACCGCCCACGGCTCATCGACCCCACCCTTGGCTCCCACCTCGTCCACACAGCGGTGCGCCTTGGCCGAGTGGATCTCGCCGTGCGCCTCGGTCGCGATGGTCACCACGACCTTCTTCCCTTTGCCCTTGCCCTTCTTCTTGGGCGGGGCCTCTTCCTCGTCGGCGTGCAGCTTGGCGTCGGCCGGGTCACCTTCCGGGGCCTCGTCGTACTCCACGTCCTCCTCGTCCTCCTCGGCCTCGGGCGGGGCCTCGTCGTAGTCGATGGGGGGCTCCGTGGCCTTCTTGGACGGGAAGCCCGCCCGCTTCTTGGCCGGGGCGGCCTCCTCGTCTTCGACCGGCGGCTTGCCCTTCTTCTTCGGCGGCGGGCCCTTCCCGGTTGGCGGCGGGAACGCTTCCCGGGTGATCGCATCCGGCAAAGGGAGCTGGGCCGAGTCCGGGATCGGGAGCTGCATCACTCGTCTCCAAAGGCGCTGTCGAACAGGTCGTCGTAGGCCACGTCGGTGTACACGAAGTCGGCCGGGACCGGCACCTTCCGGCACCGGCAGCCGGGGTGGCTGTCGGTGATCGGCTGGAGCGGCGTGACCTTCATATGGCGCGGGGCACAAATGCCGCACACAAGCACGTCGGCGCGGGTGACCCAGACCTCGGTGAGATCGTGGTCCTGCGCCACCGCCTCCAGCGCGAGCCCGCCCCCGGCATCGAACGCCCGGACCATCTCGTTCTCGACCAGCCCCTTCACCCGGCCGGTGAAGGTGTCGGTGATGCGGTCGAACCCGGCCATGGTCTCGTCCAGCGTGCGGCCGCCGACGATGCTGGCCTCGGTCCACCGTGTGACCTTCTGGGTCACGTCGTCGCGCCAGCTCGCGCGCCGGGCCAGCCAGCTCGCCCCCAGCACCCCGAGGGTCAGGAGCAGCAGCGAGCGGTCCTCGGCCTCCTCCGGCAGGGCGTCCCGGTACTCGTCAATATCGATCCCGCCCAGTGCCAGCAACCACAGCTCCCGCTGGGAGCCCTCGACCAGCGCGTCGTCCAGCCACTCCTCCATGGCGTCGATGTCTTCGAGGTAGAGCGCCTCGCTCAGCTCGGCGAAGCTGGTGGCCAGATCGCCGGACACCCGGTCCTGCACCGCCGCGATGGCCCACACGTCCGGCGGCAGGGTGTCCGGGTCGCGCACCCGGCCGGGCTGCGCGTAGCGGCGGAAGTAGGCCGCTAAGTCGTCCTTGTAGGCGGCGAACATCGCCTTGTGCCACTCATCGAGGTCGGCCAGCGAGCCCCGGGTGTACTGCTCCAGCGCCTCCAGCGCGACCAGCGCCCCGGCCGACAGGGGCTCAGGGGCTCGGCGCGTCTCCAGCGTCTCGGCATGGAGGCGGGCCTGCTGCTCCTGCTCCTCGCGCTGGGTCGGCACTACTTCTCCCCGTAGCGTGGCTGCATCGGCCGGTCGTCAATCCGCGAGGTGGTAGCGGTACTCGAACCCGTACTGCGCGGCGAGCCCTTTCCAGATGTCTTTCGCGTGGTCGCGGAAGAGGCGCGAGTGGTGGGCTTGGAGGGCGTCGAGGACTCCGGCTTTTTTGGCGGCATGGCGAATGTGCTCCAGCTCCGTCATCAGATCCCACGTCTTCTCCGGCCGGTCGGTCCACCACGGCTGCGCCTTGGCCCATGCGGTCGTCTTGGTCTCGGCCAACCGGGCGACCAGCTCGCGCTTGCGGTCGAAGCTCTTCTCCATCGAGGTCAGCTCCGGGTGGGGCAGCACCCGCGTGAATTTGATCTCGTACCACGAGCCGTCCTCCCCGAAGACTTGCATGGCGTCCACCGCCAGCGGGTTGAACAAGACCCCGCCCTGCGCGGCCGCGTTCACCTTATTGTGCAGGCGGAAGTCGTCAAAGCTGAAGGTGCTCGACCCCGGATGCGTGTGAGCGGTGACCACCGGGCCCTTGTCAATCCAGACCTTCCAGAGCGCGTCCGGAATGTTGATGCTGGTGTCGTCGCCGATGAGCATCTCGCCGACGTAGACACCCTTGCCGTTGACCACCGACATCGTCTCCCGGACCTCGTCGCTCTCGAACGAGGCGCGCATCAGGGCGCTCCGGGCCGACGCCATGGCGGCCGCCTGCGCGGGCGGGTAGCCCTGCTGGTAGTCGTCCGGGCCGGGCTCGGCCAGATCCGCGTCCGAGCAGAATTGGCCCCCGGCCGGGGTGCCGCCGGGGGCGTGGCACTTGTTGTACTCGTGCAGCGGCACAAGGAAGCAAGGCACCTACCGCTCCCGCTTCCGCAGCTCCGCCCGGGCTCGCCGGATGGCCAGCGACTTGGCCCGCGCCGTGTCGTTCCAACCACGCCGGACGGGCTCCTCGCCTGCCGCATGGCGGAGCGGGGTGCCCGAGCTGTGGTTGTTCTTGATGGCCTTCTTCTCGCCGCCGCGCGTGAAGCCCGGCCGGTTGAGCGTGGCCTTGGTGTCGGCGAGGCCCCGGCCGCCGCCGTCACCCCGGAAGCCCATCTGCCCGGAGGTCTGGGTGACGCCCTTCTTCTCGTCCTCTTCGCCCTCGGCCGGGGCCGCGCCCGGGGCCATGTCGGCCCCCAGCCCCGGCGGCTCCGGCACGGCGTTGGGATCGACCGCGATCTTGGGCATCTGCTGCATCCCCTGCGCCATGACCGGCTCTTCGCCGCGCTCGACCTTGATCCGCTGCTTCTCGGCCGCGTAGTTGTAGTCGGTGATCTGGAACTCGCGCGCCGCCATCACCGCCGCGCGCTCCTTGGTGATGTAGTCCATCGCCTCGGTGAAGGCGATGTCGCGGAGCTTGGCGCTGCGGTCCTCCTGTGCAATCGCCGGGAAGGTGAACTCCATCTGCAGCGGGGCCAGCCCCGCGTGCGCGAACACCCGGTCGGACGCATCGACCAGAATCTCTTCGATCAGCTCCTGATGGTCCTCGAAGTTCTTGACATCCGGCTCAGTGCTGATGAGCGCCCCGGCGCGCGTCTGCTGGCGGCTGACCCCGAGGAAGTTCTCGCTGATCCCTGCGCCAATGGCGATGACCTTCAGGATCGTGTCGGCGTCGGTGGCCGCGTCATTGGCGTGCGCGTCGGCGTTCTTGAACTCGACCTCGATGGCTTTGTTATGCACCAACACGGCGGCCGGGCCCGGCGGCTCGGCAAACTGCGCCTCAGCCGCGTTCACCTCGGTCTGGCCCCCCTCGACCGCCACGTCGAGGGCAAACGTGGCGCGCAGCTTGTTGAGCAGGATCCGGTCGTTGACAAACTCCTTGAAGCGGAGCAGATACCCAAGGATGGGGAACAGCTCGCTACGGCCGCGCTTCTCGGAGCTGGTGCAGTTGATCTTGTAGTGATCGATCTGGTCGGCCGGGATCTGGCGGATGACCAGCGTGGATGGGATCGGCATCCGGCCCGGCAGGGGGCTGAGGTCGAACCGGGTGTACTGCTGGTGGTAGTACTTGACCGACTCGATGTCGTCCTCGTCGGTGACGATGTCCCAGATGGTCGAGGGGTCCACCGAGCGGACGATCAGTCCGTCCTTGGAAGCGAAGAACCGCCAGAAGATTTCCCCGTAGATGAGCAGCTCCTTGAGGGACTGCTTGGTGCGCGAGCGCATCCGGTTGCGCTTGAAGAAGTGGTCCCAGAGCTTCTGGTGCGGGGCAGAGTTGGTCGCGCCCTTGACCCCGCGCCCGAGCACGAACTGCGGGACGATCTTGACAATCCTCTTGGCGATAGGGTTGAAGGTGGCGGCTTCCCAGCTCTTTCGATGGGCATCGAGGTAGTCAACAAACGTCGCGTTCTTCGACGCCGGGCTGTTCAGGCTGGGCAGCGCCACGTCGGTGATCGGGTAGTACTTGCCGGGGCTGGTCCCGCGCACCTCGTCCGGATACATGCCGTACTCGAAGTCGGTACCGCCCTCCCGGAGCCGCGCCGCCATGGTGTGCTGCAGGCCCTTGCGGCGGGCCAGCTCGATCTCCCCGGTCTGCAGGTAGCCATGCTCGCGGGCCACGGCCAGCCGCCGGACCACCGTCTTGCTGCGGAGGAACGCTTGGGCGTTCTTGTAATGCACAAGGCGGCCGCCCTCCATCAGCTTCGCGTCGATGTTGACGATGTTGGTCTCGACCTCCTTGACCACCGACTCGAACTGCTGGTCAAAGCGGTTGGGGTCGTCATACTTGGTCAGACGCTTGACGCGGATCTTCCCCCGCTTGTCAAGGAAGTCCGGGTCATCGAGCATGGCCTCTATCGCCGCGCGCCGCGCGGTCACTTCGACGTTCGGGTTGGTGATCACAGGGTTACCACGCTGACTTCTCGTAGCGCTGACTCCAGCGCTTCGACTCCTTCGCCCGGTGCACCACCATCACACCGGGGGCTTCCTCGGGGTTCTCCAGCGAGTCATTGATGGCGGTGAACGTGGCACAGGCGACGGCGTCCGACACGTCTTTGGTCCCGTGCTTCGGGTGGTCATACTTGACCCCGTCGGTCCGGAGCTGCTGCATCTCGCGGATGAACTGCGGCTCGTTGTAGTAGTCCAGCCGGTCGGTCAGCAGCATCTCGATGCACGTGTCGTAGGGGGCACTGGTCCGGTCCGCCGAGCACTGGTCGGTGGCGAACCCCTGCCCTTCGAGGATCTGCCGGGTCTCCTCGCTCTGCCACTGGTCATAGGTCGCCATGACGATGGTGAAGCCCCGCGCGTGCAGGTCGTAGAGATACTGCCGCAGCTCAGCGAAGACGATGTTCTCGCCGGGCTTGGCCCGGTGCCCGTGCATGAAGTCCACGACGATGACCCCGGTCGGCTCGCGGTGCACACAGGCGACCCCGGCGGTGTCCTTGTTCTTGGCGAGGTCGAAGTGCATGAAGTAGCGGCGGTCCGGGCGGCCGCGCACGTGCTCGAAGAACCGGCTGTGCGTGTAGTTCCACGGGTCGTTCCGGGCCAGATTGATATGGTTGAGGACTTCCTGCGGATCCTTGATGGCGAGATTCGCCGCGCCGCCGCCGACCCGGCTGCCGTAGTTGCGCCAGAACTTCTGCGGGTTGCCCCGTAGCTCGGCCGACAACGAGTGGAAGCTAATCCGAGGGTTCAGCTCCCACGTCGCCGCGACCACGGCCAGCTCCGAGCCGTCGATGGTCTTGTGGATCTCGATGTTTGTACAGGGACTACAAACCGAGCACCGAGTACAAACCGGGCGGTCTGTACAGAGAAACGGGCGGCTGTCCTCGCCGCCCAGAGGGGTGCGGTCTCGACTGGCGTCCCTCGCCGCACCGGAGGGTGGGAGGCTCCGGAGCCTCCCCATGAAGTCAGGTGGGCTGTTCCTTCCACACCGTTACCGGGGTATCACCCCGGAGGCTTTCGGCCCCGGCTGCGGCCTTCGACCGCTCCCACTTGCAATGCTGACTTACATGCTCATAATACCGCAGGTGGACCCAGATGTCAAGCCTTCGGCGGGGGCTTCTTCTTGGCCTTCGGGCCGTAATCCACGTCCTCGGGCCACGTGTCTTTCCCCAGCAGCGGCTCGTGCAGCTCGGCGTCGGTCCTCCGGCCGTCCGGGTGGACTATCGCGTCGGGCCGCATCGGCGGGTCGTCAGTGTCGGGTGTCTTTGGCACGGTGGAGATACCTTGTCATCCGCCCGACGGCTTCGGCGTCGTGCAGATCCATGAAGCCTTCCCAGTGGGTCTTGAGCAGCAGTTCCTTGCCGATCTTCACCCCACTGTAGTGGGCATCCGCGATGATCCACGGCAGCTTCGGATCGTTCTGGTGTTTGGTCACCAGCGCGCGAAGCACCTCCCGGTGCTCCGGCGACAGGGTGAGGACGGGCGCGGCGGTCGGCGGGCGCATCCATGCGTGCTTGTTCTCGCCGCCGAGCGTCTTCAGCAGCTCTCCGGCCAGATCGCCCGGGCGCTTCGCCTTGAACCCGTAGCGCGCCCACGCATACCCGCCCACGTCGAGATTGGCGGACAGCTCGATCTTGTCCACCCCCATCCGTTCGTACTCGGCGAGCTGCGCCACCATCAGATCCTTGGCGATCCCGCCCGCCTGCAGGTCGGACTTCAGCTCGAAGTTCGAGTGGACCGCGACCAGCTTCCCCTCGTGGTCCCGCTGGAGCAGCCGCGTCACGTTGACCTTCGGGGAGACCAGCCGGACCAGCACGCCCTTGCTGGTCGCCGCGACCCGCACGACGAACTCCTCCGGCAGGGCCTCGACCATCGCGTGCGCCAGATGCTCCGCCGCTCCGGCCGTCCCGATGACCTGCCGCTCGTCCTCAGGCGTCAGGGGCTTGTCAAGCGTGACGATCTTGCCCTTCGCCTTCTTCGCGCTGACGCTGCCCGCGCCGGGCTCCGAACAGAACTGTCCCCCGGCCGCCCCGTCGGGGTTATGGCAGTGGTTGTACTCGTGCAGCGGGACGAGGAAGGCAGGCATTCATTCCGGCTGCTTGCGCTTGCGCCGCATCGCCAGCAGCGCCGCCAGCGAGGTCGCCGAATTGGTCTCCCGCGCGTCCTCCCCGGTCTCCGGCTGGCTGATGGAGTTGGGCACCGGCGTGCGGTAGTCGTCCAGATCACTGCAGGTGTAGAGCGCGTGCCGGTCGTACGCCGGGTCGCGCTCGACAATCGCCCCGATGCTCTCGGTGGTCTTCTTCTTGGCCGTCTTGGCGGCGGGCTTCTTGGCCGTCGCGGCCTTGTCGGCCGCGCCGCCCTTGGCCTCCGGCAGGTCGTCCTGCCCCTTGAGCCCTTTGCGGGTCAGCCCGGGCTCGTCGGGGCTCTGGGCCAGCGCCTTCTTGACGAAGTTCGGGCCCTTGAGCGTGTAGCCCTTGCCGCTCAGATGGTCGGCGCGGCGCTTGAGCACGGCGAGCTGCTGGCGGGTCAGGCCGCTCTCCGCCTGCGCCCGGCGCATCCCGTGTGCCTCGTCCTCCTCGCCCTCCATGGCGGCGAGCGCGGCGGTCTCGGCGCGGTTGAGCAATACCTCCCCGGCGTTGGGGGCGGGCATCATCCCGGCCATCCCGCCCGCTTGCGGGCCGCCCATCGCCGGGCCCGACCCGGCCTGTGCTGCGCCGACTTCCGACAGGGTGGCTGAATGTGGCCAAATCTGCATGATCGTCTCCCTACTTGAACGGGTCGTGCGGGTACGCCAGTAGCCGCTGTTTGGGTCCGGCCGGGCCACCGGCCCGCGCCACAATCTGCCGCTGCAGCCGGGCGCGGATTTCTTCGTCGGCCACGTACGAGGCAATCGCCAGCTCCGGCGCGAGCCCGTGCGCGATGTCCGTCTCGATGCGTTCGAGCAGGTCATCCCGGATAACACGGGCGCGCTCCTCCTGCAGGAGCGTCTCGGCGGTCAGGATGGGGAACATCAGCGTCCGTAGCGCGCCTTGCGCTTCTGATACCGCTCGCTGCCCTTGCGCTTGCTCGCCGCCGACGGGGTCTCGCCGGTGGTCTTGAAGGCGTTGATCTGGTTCTTAAGCCGACCCATGCTCGGCGTGTGGTGGAAGCTGCCGAAACCCGGCGCGTCCACATAGTAGTACGGCGTCACGTAGCCGGGCAGCGTGTGGACGTTCATCCCCCGGTAGGTGCCCATGTGCGCCGAGCCTGCAGGAGCGTACTCGAACTTGTGCGTGACCTTCTTCGCGCCGGGCCCGGCGATGGGCGCGGCCGTCTTCTGGGACGGTGGGTTGACCGTATCGTACGCGCGCACCGCCGCGTTGTAGTCGTCCTGACTCCACGCCTTCCGGCCGCCTGCCTGCGCGGACCGCTTCGCGGCGTCGGTGCCTGCTGCATGGGCCGTCGCAGGCGTCCGCGCCGCGCCCCTCTTTCGGCCGCCCGCCGCCACCGGGTCGCTTCCGGACCGCAGCGCCTCTTCCTTCTGTTTGACGAGGTCGTTGATGCCCTTGCGGAAACCCGGTGACTGCCGCGTCCAGATGTTGGTGCCGGACTCGTCGCCTTCCGCCTGCTTCGCCCGGCTGAACTTCGCCGCCTTGCTCCACGCCGCCGAGCGCGCGGGCGTCGAAGCCGTGGCCGCCAGCCGGTCGGCCCTCCGTGCAAAGCTAGAGTCGCCGGTCTTCCCGGCGGTGCCGCCGTGGAAGGCATCGCCGCCGCCCTTCGAGCAGAACTGGCCGCCGCCGGGCCCGCCCGGATTGTGGCAGTCGTTGTACTCGCGGAGCCGCTCCTCCTTGAGGATGTCGCCAAACGACAGACGTGTGAAGTTCATCGCGCCATCACCCGTTCCCGGCCCGAGCCGAAGGCTTGCACCTTGTTGTAGGCCGCCTTGCCGACGTTCACCTTGATCCGCTTGGGCTTGGGCGGCTTCTTCCCCTTCGCGCCCTTTTTCGGCACCGGCACCGCCCGGGCGATCCCGCGCGCCTTGGCGCGGCCCTGCGCGGCCGCGTAGCTCTTGGTCCGCGCCGCGCCCGCTGCTACCCCGGCCTTCCCGGCCGCTGACATACTCCGGCGACTGGCGGCCGAGGCCGCCCGGGCCACCGTGCCCCATGCTTCCTGCAGGCGGGCCCGCTCCTCGGCCAGAATGTCGTCGGCGGTGAGCCGGTCGTAGGTCATTTCCTTCGTCCGCTTCTTCTTGAAGCCGCCGGTGGCATGGTAGAGCCGGACCTGTGCGGTCGTCCAGTGCCGCCCGGACGGCGAGACGTAGTCGTTCGGGCCGACCTTCCGGAACGGCATGGTTACGGTGTCCGGCGGTCCGGTACAAAAATCATCGCCACCGCGACCTGCCCGGCGGCCGGGGTGGTCGCTCCGGCCATTACCACCGTTCGGTAGAGGTAGCCGGGGTACCCGGCGTCCACCCGGAGCCGCTGGGTGTAGTCCTGCCCCTTGATCGTCTCGGTGACCATCTGCCAGCTCTGGGTGTCGGTGTCCGCCATGGTCTTGGGATCTTCCATCGGGAGCCTCACCCTAACCGCGCCACCGAAGAATTACGGGGTGACGGGGTCTGGCGGCGTCAGCACAGCCAAGATGGCACGCATTTCAGCTTCCGAGAGATTGCTCAGTTCCAGCTTGTAGTGGTAGCTGCGCGTCCCGGTCACGTCCTCGTATTCCGTGATCGACCAGTTGTGGTCGAACACCCGCGTGCCCATCCCCTTCAGGGGCGCGTTGATGGCGTCCACCATCGGCCGCACCCACGCCTTGGCCGCCGTCTCGCGCGTGCCCCGTGCGACCCGTTCCTTCGACCTCGCGTTGCCGTCCGCGATAGCCACGAGACGCTCGGCGTAGACCCGACGGGCCACGGCGGCGATCTTCTCGGCGTCCAGCTTGGTCCATCGCGTGGTGCGGACGTTATACGCCTTGAGGGTGACGGCTGTGGTTTTCGGCCCGTAGTGTCGGCCACTATTCGATGACAGGACCAGTTCGACCGTGCTGCCCCACTCGTTGGGGTTCCCGATGGTCAGTTGCGCGCCGCCGGGCCCACCCCACGTCAGCGGCCGCAGGTCCAGCGTCAGGTCGCTCAGCTTTTCCGCCACCGCGTCAAGGAGCGTCCCGGTGGGGACTAGCGTTGTTGTTGGGCTCTCGCTCACTAAGTACCTCCACGGCTATGATACCGCAGGTGGGCCTAAGTGTCAAGTCAGTTCGGGGTCCAGTTCGATGGGCGACGTGCCCAGCAGGGGGTGCTTGACGGTGCCGACGTAGCGGGGGTGGGGGTCGCGGGGGAGCGGCCGCTCGGCGCGCAGGGCGATGACCTCGTCGGTCAGCGCCGCCACCTGCCCTTGCAGGTCGCTGAGCCGCCCCAGCACGAGGTCGAGCTTGGTGTCGTCGGTCACGGCCTAGAAACACGCATTACAGCTACAGTGCGCGTGCTTGCCGCTCCGGCAGGTCTCGCTCGCCTTGTGCGGCGGCGCGAACGGCGGCTCGGTCTTCCCGGCGTGGTAGTGCCGGTAGTGCTCCGCACAGCCCCGGCAGTTCGGGTCCAGTCGGCCCTCCCGCTCCAACCGCGCGATCCGCTCGAAGATGGTCTCGTCAGCCACGGTTCGCCTCGTGGAGCAGCTTCACCAGCGCCAGCACGTTCGGGTCGCTCGTGTGTTCCTCGGGGAAGTCGATGGAGCTGGAGCACCACACCCCGTCCGTGGTCGCCGTGACAGCGGCCAGCTCCGCCGCCGTCGTGACCTCCACCGGCGTGCCCGTGGGCTCGTCGGCGGCCATCAGTTTGCCACCCGTAATTGTCAGAAACATCCTTACCCTCCACCTGCATAATACCGCAGGTGGGCCCAGATGTCAACCTCAACCGACCGGCGGCGGCTTCAGCGGATCCTGCTTGCCCTCGTCCAGCTCACCCTTCGGCGGCTCGACCGCCGTGGCCAGCACAAGGCGGAAGTCGTCCGCCTGAAAGACCGCTTCGCCGGTGGGGTTCACCACCACCAGCCCGCGCTGCGCCAGCGGCTGGTAGTCCGGGGCCGCCACCGACAGCTCGCCGCCTTGCGACGGGGTGCCCGGCGGGATCTGGAAGTGGTAGGCGTTGGGCCGTCCGTGCGCGCCCACCGGGCCGTAGCCCACAAGAGTCTGCCCGTCGTCCAGCCGCAGGTAGGCCGTCACCTGCGACGGCGTGAAGTAGAAATACAGCTCGTTCATGACCGCTCCTTCACCATCTCCGCGCCGAGGGTGATCGCCTCCGACAGGGATGGGGGCTTGACGCCCGCCAGCACCTGCTTGACTTGCTCTTCGTAGGTCACTCGCTCCATCCGATCTGGTGCCAGATTCTCGGGTGAATATAGGTCTTGAGCGTGACGCCCGGCGTGTTCCCCAGCCGCTGCGACACCGTGGTCGAGACCTGCTTCATCAGCGCCTTCTGCTCCTTCTTCGTCTTGGGCTGCAGCCCGCGCGTGACTACCTCGCTGACCAGATGGTCCGCGTAGACCGTGGCATACCACGTCCGCAGGTCGTGCACCTTGATGTCGCCGCCGACGGTCTTCAGGTAGGACAGCGTGTCGGCCCCGGTGTGCGGGAAGAGTGTCTCCCGCCCCTGCCGGGACGCAGCGTAGCGGGCGAGCACCGGGTCGTGCACCGTCAGGTCGTGCAACGCGCCGCCCTTGCCCGGGAACTGGAAGCGCACCGAGTCGCCGGTCACGGTGACGTGCTCCATCCGCAGGCTCGACGCGCCGAACGTCTCGCCGTCGGGCTCGGTGCCGTTCCGCATCCCGGTCTGCATGATCAGCCGCACGGTCATCGCCGTGTGGTAGGCCGCGCTGCGCGGCCGGGTCACGGCCTTGTCCACCCGCGCGGCGAGGCGCTCGACACCTTTCTGCACCATGACGATCCGGTCCCACTTCGCCTTCTGCTGCCGCGCTTTGTAGGCCGGGGCGTAGAAGTACGCCGTGTTGCCGGTCGCCGGGCTGACCGCCGTGGCGCGCAGCTCGGCCCTCGGGTCGTCGCTGACCATCACGTCGGTGTAGGCCGGAGGGATGACGAGCTTGCGGCGTTCCTTGTCGGTCGCCGGGTGCATCCCGCTGGTCGTCGCGCGGCGGCTCTTGGTCCGGCCGCCGCCCGCCGCCCAGTCGCCGGTACCACAGAACTGCCCGCCCACCGGGTTCCCGCCCGGCAGGTGGCAGTGGTTGTACTCGTGCAGCGGGACGAGGAAGCAGGGCATGTCAGTGCGGCGTCTTCTTCTTCCCCAGCCGGGCGAGGACCGCCTGCACCGTCTCTGCACTCCCCGCGCGAGTCTTCGGCGTATCCGGCACCCCGGTGGCGTACATGTCGGCCATGGTCACCTCGGCCACCGTCGGCCGCTTCGTGGGCGGGGTCTTCTTCTTCTTCGTCATGACTTCGTCAGGCGGTGCTGCCCCCGCCCCCCCTTCCGCGTGCCGGTCCACCCGTCGTAGTGCGACCACGCATCCACCAGATGCACCCCGCGCCGCCGCGCGTCCTTCACGATGTCGAAGGTCGCCGTCGGCGTCGGCGTCCCGTCGGCGGTCACCGACTTCCGGATGGCACTGGGCGGCACGTAGCGCCCGTCCCGGAGGAATCGCTCGATGACCCGCTGGATGGACTGGTTCGTCGTCACATCGACCAGCACCACTTCGGTCCGGAAGCCTGCCTCGTGCAGGGCCACGAGCTTCCCGAAGGCCCCGTCCAGCACCCCCGCGTCCTCGGTGCCCAGCTCGCGCATCGTCCCGTCTACCACGACGTTCATCCGCTGCCGCATGGCGATCTCGACCACCAGATTGGCCAGATACGACGACTCCCGCTGGACAATCGGCGCGTTCGCGCCGGTGTACTCCGGCAGCAGCGCCTTGAGCTTGTCGGCCTCGGCCACGATGGCTTGCGAGGTGTCCAGCCACTTCTTGGTCGCCGTGCTCTTCCCGGCCCCCGGCAGGCCCGCAAGGATAATCGCGGTCGGCTCGGCCAGCCCGGTCGGCAGGTCGCCCGCCTCCCGGAAGTACCGTTCGAGCACCTGCGCGTGCAGCGCGCGGCGCTCGGCGGTCCACTCCCCGTTGACGAAGTGCCGCGTCAAGGTGTCGCCGCCCGCCGCCAGCAGCGCCTCGATCTCCGCTTCGGCTTTGGCCAGTGCCGGGGCGTGCTCCCGCTCGTGGGGGGTCAGGTTCGCGCCCGCCCGCATCCGCGCTTCGATCTCCGCCGCGCGGCCGCCGCTGCTCCCGGCGTCCGAGCAGAACTCGCCGCCTGCCGGGCTGCCGCCGGGGTTATGACAGTCGTTGCTCTCGTGGAGCGGGACGAGGAAACAGGGCATCAGCCCTCCGTGTCCCGCGACAGGTGCTCGATGTCCGAGCGGTCCCCCTCGACGGTGACGATCCACGAGCCGTCGGTGTCGCGCGTGGCGGTCTTCAGCGTCAGCCCGTACGAGGTGACCATCGTCTTCACCTCGGCCTTCGAGCGGGCGCGGATGCCCGGCAGGGTGTCGGCAATCGTCCGGCTGCGAGGCGCGAGGTCCGCCGGGGTCCACGGGCCATGGTGCATCGCCCGGATCTGGTGGCGGACCGCGTCGGTGCTGGTGTAGCTCGCCTCGGCGCTGGCCTGCATCACGTCGTAGAACCGCGCCTTGGGCATCGTCACCCCGGCCGTCGGGTCCACCACCGTGCCGTCCGCGCGCTCGACCCATGCGTGCGCGAAGCGCTTCCCCTCGACGTTGGTGACCTGCCCGTGGACCACCCGGTCGGTCTTCTCGCCGTGTCGGGCGTTCCACCGGTTGACGTTGGCGAAGCACTGCCCGGCCGGGCCACAGCTCACCGGCACAGCCCCGGCATCGGAACAGAACTGCCCGCCCCCCGGCCCGGCCGGGTTGTGGCAGTCGTTGCCCTCGTGCAGGGGGCGCAGGAAGCTCGGCATCATCTACAGTCGGCCGGTCAGCAGCAGGATGAGCAGGATGATCAGGATGACCCCGCCGAGGCTGCCGCCCACGCGCGGGCCGCCAACATAGAACCCGCCGCCCCCAAATAGCAGCAACAGGATGATCAACACCACGAGCAGGTTCATGCCGCCTCCAGACGCGCCCCCGATGATCTCCGCTGCTCGGGGGCCACACAGGTGGACACACATTCCAGCGGTGACAAAGGGGGCACCGACTGGGGTGCGAGGAGCTTCAGGCGAGCTGCCGGTCGATGAGGACCATGGCGCGTTCCAGCCCGGCCCGGTACTCGCCCCGGCCGTTCGCGTAGGTCTCGTCTACTTCCCGCGCGAGCGTGTCCCGCACGAGGGCCAGCGCCTGCTCGGCCGTGGTGCGCGCGGCGCGCACCGCCTGCAGGTGGCCCTGCAGCTCGATAACCTGCTCTTCCAGCACGCGGAGACGGCTGTCGCCGCTGTCAGGCATGGGCCTTCCGGATGCGGGCGACCGCCTTCTCCCGCGCCTGATCCATCGTGTAGTCGGTGTCGTCGTCCGGGAGCCGGAACATCCCGCTCGCTACCCGCGCGACCGGGATGATCGTCGGGTAGCCGCGCAACCGGACCCGGAAATTGAGGTTCCCGGCGTCCATCTGCTGGATGTCCCGCCGGGAGGCCCCTCGGCGGCTGGCGTCCCGCATGACGAACTCGAACCCCTCGCGGTCCGGGTCGTCGGCCGCCTTGCCCTTGCCCTTACCCTTGCCGCCGCCCGTGCCGCAGAACTGGCCGCCCGCCGACGAGCCCGCCGGGGTGTGGCAGTCGTTGTGTTCGTGCAGCGGGACGAGGAAGCTCGGCATGGCAGTAGGTTAGCACCACAGGCGGGATAATCTCTACTTCTTTTTCTTCTTCGGCCCGCCTGCGGCAGGCAGAATCCCGAACTCGTCCGTCCACGCCACCGCGATATGGTACAGCTTGCTGATCGGCAGGTTGATCCGGTAGACCGGCATCGTGACCTGCCCGGCGGCCTTCCGTCGCTGCTGCAAGTCCCGCCACACGTTGGCGGCCCAGCGATGGTGGCCGTCGAGCACATAGCCGTCCGAGCTGATGAACGCCGGTTCGCCGGAGCCCTGTCCCTCCGACCCGCCCTTCAGCACCATCTCCGCGACTTTGGGGCCAATGAGCTGCGACTGGGTCGCCTTCAGGCTCGCCGCCGGGACATCTTCGCGGTCGCCAACCTCGATGCCTTGGGCTTCGAGGAAGTCCACAAACGCCAGCGCCCCATCGACCCGGTCGGTCACCTGCCCTTGGTGCACGGACCGGGGCAACTGGTCCGCCGGGCTGCCCGGCCGGGCCGGACCCGTGAACTGCGGCATCAGGATCCGCACGATCCCCTCAGGGTGCTCCTTGGTCCGCAGCCGCTCGGTACAGAACAGGTTGGTCCCCTTCACCGAGACGTTGCACAGGTCGTAGTCGGGCGCGTCCTCCCCCTTGTCCAAGGCGTCCTGCACCATCGCCCCGAGCTTGTCGAGCAGGGTCGCGACCGCCGCCTCGTTCTCGACCTCGACCGCCTTGCCCTGCAGGACCAGCGCGACCGCTTCCTCCACGGTCTTGACCTGAATCGGCTTCGCCTTCTTGACCGTCTCGGTGACCTCGGCGGCGGTCCCCGGGATCGGTCGCGGCTGGCCGGGCGTGCCCCCGGCGACAGTGTTCGGGCCCTTGACCTTCGCCGGGCCCTTGGCCCCGCCTCCCTCGGTCGCGCAGAACTGGCCGCCCGCCGCCCCTTCCGGGTTGTGGCAGTGGTTGTACTCGTCCAGCAGGGCGAAGGCGCGGGTGCCCGGCAGGCTGTTGTCTTCGCCGTTCGAGTTGGGCACGAGTCGGATCATCCCTGCACCGCCTTGGCGGCCGCCGTCGCCGAGACCCCCATGGCCCGGATCTTCCGGGCCGCCGTCTCCGCGTCGAGCACCGAGGGGAACTCGATGTCTCCCACCCTCAGCCCGTGCGGTACCCACCCGTGCGTGACGTAGTACTTGTCGAGCGGGGCGTCCCGGCCTGCGGCCCGCGCCCGGAGGATGTCCCCTTCATCCGAGAAAAAGCGCGTCGTCATTTGTGGACCACCGGAGCCAGCGCCAGCGCCAGCGACCCCAGCACGGCGAGGGCCTGCCGCGTACCACGTGATCGCATCCATGCTCCGTTATACAGGTCGTGCATGAACTGGTTCAGTTGGGCCTTACGCGGGTGCCCGGTGGGGAGGGCCCGTTCCTCCTCGTAGGGGGCGTGCCCGTGCTTTTTCGCGGCGAGCATCGGCTTGGGCAGGATCAGCATCTCGACCAGTTGCCCGGAGGTCTTCAGCTTGAGGATGACCTGATAGTCCCGGTAGCCCCCCGGGGTGGGCTTGCTCATCCGGTCATCGACGTGCAGGATCTCCCCGATCTCGGAGAGGCGGTGCAACGTCGCCGGGAAGTCGTTCAGATCCTGCATGGCCACCGTGCCGCGCAGAATGTCCCGCACCTCCCCGACATCGCCGCCCTTCTTCGCGGACTTGGTCGTCACGCGCGACACGGACTTGAGCGGTCCGATAAACACGTAGTCGTTGTCGTCGGCGAGCGCCGCCTCGTCCTCGGGGTTGTGGTGCATCTGAAACCCGAGCCGCTGCGCCACCTGTGTCAGCCCCCGTTGCAGCTCCGCGTGCGCTGGGGCCACACTCGCGACCAGCGCCTCGGCCGCCCGCACCACGCGCGGGTAGTTTTTCTGCATGTACGCGAACTGCACCTTCGGGTCGTCGCTGTGCGCCTGCATGCGGGCGTTCATGCCCGGGTCGAGGGCGTACGGCAGGTGCACCCGGTGGCGCGGGGGGTTCTCCTTCACCCCGATCAGCGCCTGCTGCATCAGCGCGACCGCCGACCCCTTGCCCGCCCTGCCCCCGCCGCTCCCGGCATCCGGGGCCGAGCAGAACTCCCCGCCCCCCGGGCCGGTCGGGTTGTGACAGTGGTTGAACTCCCGCAGGTGCGCGGGGGAACTGTCTTCGCCGTTCGAGTTGGAGACTAGGACCGGCATCGCGCCTCGTACAGCACGATCCACACGCCAACTACAAACAGCTAGCTCGGCGGGGCGTAGGGGTCGTGCCGGGTCAGCACCTCGGTGCCTTCCTCGCGGATCCGCTGGATGTTGGTGTAGAGGAAATCATCGTCCGAGCGCAGGGTGCTGATGACCATCAGCTTGTAGGCGTTCGGGAAGCGGGTCGAAAGCGACTTGACCAGCGCCTCGGTCAACTCCTCCGCCACGGAGCGATCCTGCCGGTCGATCATGAAGCTCGCCTCGTCGAGCGAGCCCATGATCGTGTGGTAGCCGTAGTAGCTGGTCGCCGCCGAGCCCCCCGACAGGGCGAAGACGTTCTTGGGGAAGAGCACCCGGCCGGTCTGCGGCTCGAACTTGCCGATAAACCAGCGGCACGCCTTGATGCGGCCGACGAACTCGCCGAAGACCACGTCCTTCGCTTGGTCCTTGCCGACGCTCAGGTTGACGGTGGCGATCTTGGAGCCCGGGCCCAGCATGTAGAACAGGTCCGGCCGCTTCAGGCACAGGAGCTGGTAGACCATCCACGCCTGCACCACCGACACCATGAAGCTCTTGCCGCCGCCCGACCCCGCCGCGCACCACAGCTTGCGGACCGACGGGTGACTGAACTGAATCAGGATGTCCAGCTTCTCCTGATTGATGCGGTGGCGCAGGTTCAGGAAGCGGTGGCCGAGGACGAACTGCTCCATGTCCACCGGCACTTCGTCGTAGACCAGCGTGTAGATGTCGCGCAGGAGACTGGTGTCCCCCTCTTGAATCCGCGCCAGCAACTGGAACAGCGCCTCCTGATCCGCCGCAGGCATGGTGCGGATCTCGTCGTAGGCGAAGAAATTCTCGGCCAGCTCCTGCCGGAACGCGCCCGCCTCGGCGACGGCGCTAGGACGGATCGGGGCTTCGGGTTCCACGGTTGAGCATCACCGCCTGCAGGGCCCGGAGGCCGCGCGCCATGTTGTCGGCGGAGGCCGGGTCGATACCCTGCGTGGCCAGCCGCGCCTTGGCCGCGTCCACCTCCAGCGCCTCCTCGGCTTCGCCTTCGCCCGACTCCAGCCGCCCGGTCAGCATCTTCGACAGCAGGCTGATCTCCTGCTTGGCCGTGGGGTCGGAGACGTTGGTGATCAGCTCGTTGAGGGTGATGAGCGCCACCCGGAGCCGCTGCAGCTCGCGCGCTACGCGCGGCAGCTCGACCTCGTCACACTTCAGCAGCTCGCGGTTCTTCTCAAGAATCGCAATCTTGACCCGCTCCAGCTCCGCCTCCGCCGCCACAATAACTTCGGGCCGGTCCTCGGGCGTAGTGGGCGTAGCGGTCGGTCTCTCCATCGGTCACCTGTTTCTTGCGCCGCCCGGCCAGCACCTCACGCAGGATGTTGCGGTGCCGCCGCAGATCCTCGAAGTACGTCACGTAGAAGACGGCATCCAGCTCCTGCGACTCCCGCAGCACCTTGAGGCCCGCGTTCAGGTGCCAGCAGATGCGCTGCTGGGGCACCCCGAGCCGCTGGGCCGTGACCGTCTGGCTGCTGGTGGTGGCGAAGTCACAGAGCACCCGGACGGTGAAGGGGTTCGGGATGAGCAGCGTCAGGTCGGCGTGCATCTGGGCCGGGGCGACCTCCTGCTGCTGGAGCATGAAGATGATCCGCCGGTAGGCCGAGTGCAGCCGATGGCTGACTGCCTGCTGGGACAGGCCCAGCATCCGCCCGATCACGTCCTGCTTCTTGTTGCCCCAGTAGTACAGCTCCACCACGTCGCGCTCGACCGGGGGCACCCGGTCCAGTAAGAGACGGACCCGGTCGAGAAACTTCGCCGCGAAGCGCCAGTCCGGCTCCCGGTGCAGCGTCTCCATCTCGCGGAACTGGCTCCGGTCGAGATTCACGTCGCTCAAGCTCAGCAGGAAGTGTGTGCTCATACCACTCGAAGTTCTGAGGGGGGCAGTTCGATGACCGCGCGCTTGCTCCACAGCTCCAGCAGCACGGCGACCTTGGTGCAGTTCTGGGCGACGACGATGCCTTCCATGTCGGACCAGTCTCCGGCAATCACCCGGACCAGTGTCCCGGTCGGCGGCAGCGCGGGCGGCACCGCCATCTGCTTCAGCTCGGCCTCGGTCACCACCTGCAGGCGGGACGTGCCCGGCACACGCAGGTAGCGCGCCGCATACTGGCTGGCCTCCAGCGATAGGCTGGCCGTCGGGTGCTTCACGAACACGTACGCGCTGAGCGGGTTGTCACGGTCCAGCAGGCCCGCGCGAATCGCCGGAAACCGCATGACGGTCTGAGGCGAGCGGGCCAGTAAGTCGCGTTCGAGGTCGGCCACCGGCAGGGCTTCGCCGGGCTCGCGAAGCTGCAGCACCGCCCATTGGAAAGGCACGGAGGTCAGTTATACGCCAGACCGGCGAAACAACGCAATAGGTGGCCTCAAGTCTCTACCAATACCCTACAGGTTGTGGAGCGGCCTGATACCGACAGTCCGGATTAACTCACCAGCCCGCCCGCGCTGCTCCACAGCGCCTTGCCCGGCGTCGGGCCGTGGGGATCCGCGTAGATGACGAGGTTCAGGTCGTCGTTCAACTGCAGCATGGCCCCCGGGTTCCCGTCGGTGTGCGAAGCCCAGCCGGGCACGCCCGCCGCGTCGTAGATGACGAGGTTCCCGTCCGGGTTCATCTTCACGTTCCCGGGCGTGGAGCCTGCCGTCTTCGCGTCCCAGACCGCCACGCCCTCGGCGGTGTAGAGCACGAAGTTCCCGTCGTTCTTGTCGTACTTCGCCTGACAGGTCTTCCCGGCGGCCACGAGCTGCTCATCCGGCAGGAGCAGGTCGTTCGCGAACAACTGGTAGCGGGTCGTCGGCGCGGGCGGCGCGCTCGGCGTAGCCGCGCGGTAGTCCCGCATGGCGTTGCTGATCGCGAGCATGTTGTCATGCTCCCAGATGTTCAGGACATCGTAGGACCGCTTGTACTGGTCCGGCAGCTCGCCGTTGAAGACGCCCCACGCATGGTGCTGGGTGTAGCGCGGCCAGCCCGCCTCGCTCGTCTCCTGATAGTCCCCGAGCAGCACGACCGGGTCGGCGATGTCGCCTCCGGCGCTCGCGCCGGGTCCGGGCGGCTCGCCGTTCCCGTAGGGCAGGCCCGGCGTCCAGCCGTCCGCCGTCTTGATGCCGTTGAAGGCCGCCGGGTGCGACCACTTCGACGCGCGGTCGCGGCAGATGTGGACCGTGATGAACGTCGCGCCGGAATGGTCCGCCTTCCCGTACAGCCGCCGGGCCGACTCCGCCATCTCCTCGTTGGTCGCCTCGTGCGCCGCGCTGGTCCCGTGTGCCAGCGCCGGGGTGCTGAGCGTGAGGATCGTCTCGGCAGGCACCTTGGTCCGCAGGTCACTCCCCACGGCCTGCACCAGCGCGTCGGTCCAGCCGTTCACGTTGTACTCATTGGCCACCGAGACCAGCTCGCAAAACGCCCAGCGCCCCGCCATCGCCCGGACGAAGGTGTCGTTGTTACGCCGCTGCTGGTCGGTGGTCGCCGCATGGGTGACGCTGCCGTACAAGGTGAGCCAGAGCTTCTTCTTGCGCGCGATGAACTTGTCGAACATCCGGTGGAAGTCGCTCGTCCAGTTCGGGTCGGTGATGTCACACCCGGCCATGGACCAGAAGTCCTCCTGCCCGTCCTTCAGGTGCGGCTCGCCGTTGAGGTCGCAGAACACCCGGTAGTAGTCCGGGTTCAGCTCGCGCTCGATCCAGTCGAGGTTCTGGTCCGCCCGCTCCGGCCAATCCTTCCACGCGCGGATGGCGGGGAACCAACTACACCCGAGGCGGGCGATGCGCGCGGCCACCGGCCCGCTCTGGCTGTTGAAGATCGGCCAGCCGCGCACGTCCACGTAGACATCGGTGCTGCGCCACTGATGGACGCCGCTCTCGCTGTACTCGGCAACCGGGTTCCACGCGGGCCCGCCGGGGGCCGGATGGTTGTCGCTGCCGTTGATGATGTCCACCCGGTTGCCGTCCGGGAGCGCGAGGACATCGACGCCGACCTTCTGGCCGTTTTTGTCGTAGCCGGGCGGGAGCGTATCGAGGTAGGACTGCGGGTAGGTAAACCCAGCCGGGACCGGGCTGCCGACCCCGGGCTTGGAGAGCAGGCCCCACTTCTCCGCCACCATCTCCGGCTCGCGCGCCACCCGCATCAGGAACTCGTTGCAGGCTTCCTTGGTGTTGGTGCGGAGCAGGTCCGGGTACTGACTGTTGACCCGTTCAACGAGCTTCTTGTGGTCTGGGGGCGGGAATTGCGCCATCGGGGCTCCTCACAGGAGCGGAGCACCGATGGATTACTGGCGCAGCGGTTTAGGCGGGTCTGGGTTTGTGGAGCCGCCAGCCTGCCCGGACGGCGGCGCGGGCGAAGCGGTAGGCACAGCCCATGGTGCAGAACATCCCCTCGTTTCGGTCGAGCCGCCCGTAGCCCTTGTAGCCCTCGAAGACGCGCCGGACGACTTCCGGGTACTCACCGTGGCGCAGCGGCCCGGTCAGGTCCATCTTGCTCCAGACGTTGCGGACCACCGGCTTCAGCCGCTTGCAGCAGAAGAGGCAGCGCGGCCGCGTCTCGACCGGCGGCAGGCCCTCAACCGGCAGGGCCCGGAGCTTTCGCAAGTGAGCGCGGTCAATGTCCTTCATACCGCCACGGCGGCCGGTTCGACCACCGTGACCCCCTTCTTGATAGTTCGGGCGAAGGCGACCACCCGGTCCCAGTTCGCGCCGCTGACCGCCTTGGTCAGCTTCATACCTTTGCAGTAGCCGTGGCTGCGGTAGGCCCCGAACGGTGACGGCACCGCCTTGGTAAAGGTCAGGTCCACATAGTCTTCCCAGATGGTGTTGCCGTCGGCGTCCGTGC
>Ga0137452_1000130_pt1 | contig 22178 bp, 17 predicted proteins | sample EasRivERMGT513_2_FD_102312 | JGI IMG/M metagenome (GOLD analysis project Ga0137452, IMG submission 102312) | Soil microbial communities from meander-bound floodplain in the East River, Colorado, USA - East River MetaG ERMGT513_2 | ecosystem: Environmental > Terrestrial > Soil > Floodplain ...
GGCCGGTGATCGTCATCTCGTGCTCCGGCGGCGCGCGAATGATGGAAGGCGCACTGTCGCTCATGCAGATGGCGAAGGTATCGGCCGCGCTCGCAAGACTCGATCGGGCGCGACTGCCGTTCATCTCGGTGCTCACCGACCCGACGACTGGCGGCGTCACTGCGAGCTTCGCAATGCTGGGCGACCTGAACATCGCGGAGCCTAAGGCGCTGATTGGATTCGCCGGACCGCGCGTCATCGAGCAGACCATTCGCCAGAAGCTGCCCGAGGGATTCCAGCGCAGCGAGTTCCTGCTCGAACACGGCATGCTCGACCTGATCGTCGATCGTCGCGACCTGAAGTCCACGCTTGCGCGGACGCTCAGCTTCATGGACACCCACACGGCGCCGGCGGTGCCGGTCACCGTTCCGTCAGTCGCCACTTCAGAGTCTCTGCGCTGAATTGCTCGATCGTCTCTTTGCACTCGAGACCTTCGGCATCAAGCTGGGCCTCGAGAACATCCGGCGTCTCTGCGACGCGCTGAATCATCCCGAGCGCGCCTTTACCTCGCTGCACGTCGCAGGCACCAACGGCAAAGGGTCGGTGACGGCGATGGTCCATGCGGCGCTGGTCGCGGCCGGAGTCAGGGCAGGCCGATACACCTCACCGCACCTCACACACCTGCGGGAACGCTTCGTCGTCGACGGCGCGGCGATGGACGATGCGGCCGTGGAGGCGGTGGCAACGGAAATCCTTGAGTGCGCCGAGCGGCTCCGGCGCGAAGGGAGGATGGGGGCGCCGCCGACATTTTTCGAGGCGACGACAGCGATGGCGTTCGAGCTGTTCAGGCGCGCTCAGGTGAAGGCGGCGGTGATCGAAGTCGGCCTGGGCGGCCGTTTCGACGCCACGAACGTGCTGACGCCGCCGGTCGGCGCGATCACATCGATCGCGCTGGATCACCAGCAGCACCTGGGCAACACCATCGAGCAGATTGCTTTCGAGAAGGCCGGCATCATCAAGCCGGGGATGACGCTCGTGACGGGCGCGCTGCCTGAGGCGGCGTTGCGCGTGGTTGGGCGGATCGCGCAGGAGCGGGGAGCGCAGCTCGTGGAGGCAGCCGCTGGTGTGCGCGTCGACAGCGAGATGCGCGAGGGACGAGCGCAGCTGACGATCGAGACGCCGCACGGGCGCTACGGCCCCCTGCGGCTCGCCTTGCGGGGAGAGCACCAGATACACAATGCGCTTGTTGCTGTTCGCGTGCTCGAAGCTGCGCGCGACGCCGGCCTCGATGTGTCCGATGCGGCGGTTGTGGAAGGTTTCGAAACCGTCAAGTGGCCCGCCCGCCTCGAGCTGTTCACGCGGACGAGCGGCCAGCAGGTACTGCTTGACGCCGCGCACAACCCCGAAGGCGCGCGCGCGCTGCGCGACTATCTCGTCCGGTGGCATCCGGAACAGCCGTCGCTCCTCGTCGGGATCATGCGCGACAAGGACGCTGACGCCATCTTGCGCGAGTTGCTCCCGGTCACCTCATCCGTGATCGCGACGGCCGCGGATACGCACCGCGCGATACCCGCCGACGAGCTCGCGGCACGCGTCTCGGCGCTCGATCCCGCCAAGGACGTCCGCGCGTGCGCCGACGTCCTGACGGCGGTGGATGCGGCGCTCGATAGCAATCGCACTGTATGCGTCGCGGGATCGATCTTCCTGGCCGGTGCGGTTCGCGACGCTCTCAAACGGCGTGATATCCTGCATTGATTCCTCCAACGAACACCGTGTATCTCAAGGCGTCCAAAGGTTTTTTCCTCTCGTGCGTCGTGTGGGTGTGGGCCGCCGCGGCGACGTTTGCCCAGACGACACCTGCGCAGACCGCGGCACCGGCGCCATCGACCAGTTTGCCTCTGGGAATCGCAGATTATTCGAGCTGGAAATTCGAGCAGGAGGGAGACCACCTTCACCTGATCGGGCAGGCCGCCATCAGGGGCACGCAGCTCCAGTTCTTCGCCGACGAAGTTGATCTGTACTTCACGACCAACCGCATCGTGGCCAGCGGCAACGTGGTGTTCACCAATGCCGACGGACGGATCGCCGCGGAACGCGTCGAGTTCAACACCGCCACCGGTATCGGGACGTTCTACGACGCCTCCGGCATCATGTCGCTCGGCGCGAAGGCTGGCGTGAGCATGGGCGCGAACATCGCGGCGTTCGGCGGCCAGGATCCCGACGTCTACTTCTACGGCCAGACTCTCGAGAAGCTTGGACCCCGCAAGTACCGGATCACCCGCGGCGGCTTCACGACGTGCGTGCAACCGACGCCGCGGTGGGAAGTGACGAGTGGAAGCGTGGTACTGAACCTCGATGAGTACGCCGTCGCACGCAACACGCTGCTGAGGGTGAAGGGGGTGCCGATGATGTATCTGCCCATCCTCTACTACCCGATTCAACAGGACGAGCGCGCAACCGGCTTTCTGCTGCCGACCTACGGCGCATCAACGCTGCGCGGCCAGTCGCTCAGCAACGCGTTCTTCTGGGCAATCAACCGCAGCCAGGATGCAACGTTCTTTCACGACTGGTTCACGCATACCGGAATGGGTGAAGGCAGCGAGTACCGCTACATCGCGGGGCTGCAGTCGGCGGGCAATGTCCGCGCATATCGCTTCGTCCAGCACGAAACAGATTTCACGCAGTCAGGACAGACGACGACCCTGCCGGCGAAGATCAGCTACGAGTTCACCGGCGCCGCCACGCAGGCCCTCGGCGGATCAGCGCGAGGGCGGATGCGCCTCGACTATTTTTCAGATGTCCTCACCCAGCAGCTCTACCATCAAAACGTCTACCTGGCGTCGCGTCGCAGCCGGCTGATCGAAGGGAGCGTCAGCGACGTGTTCGGACCACTGTCGGCGACGTTCCTTTATCAACGGAACGAGACGTTCAACAGCGACACCAATTCCGTGCTGTACGGATCGACTCCGCGCATTTCTGCGATTCTTGCCCCGCAGCAGCTGTTCGGGGCGCCAATCTACGCATCCCTGAACAGCGAGTACGCGTACCTGCCGTACCAAGCCCTCACGAACGGCGTGGCCACACTCGACAACTCGCTGTCGCGGGTCGATGTGGCGCCGTCGCTGCGCGTGCCGCTTTCGCGGTTGACATTCCTGTCGGTGAACACCAGCGCCGCGCATCGCATGACGTACTACTCGCGCAGCTACGACGCGCGCGGCGTGGCGGTACCCGGATCGTTCCTCCGCGACTACACGCAGTTGCGCACCGAAGTCGTTGGCCCGACGCTGACAAAAATCTGGGACACGCCGACGAGCGGTTACGCCGAGCGCATGAAGCACGTGATCGAACCGGCGTTCACCATCGACTACACGACGCCGATAGATGACTACAAGCAGACGCCGATCCTGACGGACACCTCGGACTTCATCATCGGCGGCACGTCCCGGTTGACGTACGGCCTGACGAATCGCCTCCTGTATCGCAGCAAGGCGATCGACGGAGCGCGCGGGCAGACCCGCGAGTTCGTGACGTTTGGCGTGCAGCAGACCTACTATTCGAACCACGAGTCGAGCAGGTACGACACCGCGTATGCGAGCTCGAGCGTCAACCGGATCCCCGTGGACCTTTCGCCGGTGGCCCTGAACGTCCGCGTCTCACCGTCCGCGAGGATCGACGCAAACAGCAGGCTCGAATACGACGTGTCCGGACTCGGTGTCGCCGTCTGGACGCTCGGCACCGTTATGTCGGCCGGCCAGAGCTCCGGATCCTTGCAATACAGTCGCCGTCGTTTCTCGCGGACCTCGACACCGGACACGTATTTCTCGGGATCGACGTCGCTGAGATCGCCGAATGGTCATTTCACCGGCACGTACGCGCTGAGCTGGGACATCACGCATTCGACAGTCGTCTCCCAAAACATCCTGGCGACGTACATGGCACAGTGCTGCGGTCTGCAGGTCGATTTTCAGAACTTCAATTACCCGAGCTCGTCGGGATTTCCGATACCGGCGGATCGGCGGATCAACTTCTCATTCGTCCTCGCCGGACTTGGGACGTTCTCGAATTTCTTCGGCGCGTTCGGGAACTCGGTCCGGTGACGCTGTGAAAGGGCTGATCCTCAGCGGCGGCAAGGGAACCCGTCTTCGACCGCTCACCTACACCAGCGCCAAGCAGCTCGTGCCGGTCGCCAACAAGCCGGTGCTGTTCTACGGCATCGAGGCGATCGCCGACGCCGGCATCCGCGACATCGGCATCGTCGTCGGAGACACGCAGGCCGAGATCCGCGCGGCAGTCGGCGACGGATCTCGATGGGGCGTTCGGGTGGTGTACATCGAACAGGACGCGCCGCGCGGCCTCGCGCACGCGGTCAAAATCAGCCGCGACTTTATTGGCGATGAACCGTTCGTGATGTACCTGGGCGATAACCTGCTGAACAAGGGCATCACGCAGTTCGTGCGCGCGTTCGAGAAGGAAAAGCCTGCGGCGCAGATCCTGCTGACCCGGGTGCCGGATCCGCAGATGTTCGGCGTGGCGCAACTCGAGAACGGCAAGGTCGTGAGGCTCGTCGAGAAGCCGAAGGAGCCCATCGGGGATCTGGCGCTCGTGGGCGTCTACATGTTTGGAAGCGAGGTGTTCGAATCGGTCAACCGCATCAAGCCGAGTTTTCGCAACGAGCTCGAGATCACCGATGCGATCCAGGACCTGATCGATCGTGGTCTGACCGTCCGCCCGCATATCGTCGACGGCTGGTGGAAGGACACGGGCAAGCTCGAAGACATGCTCGAAGCCAACCGGCTCATCCTCGAGACGTTCGAGCGGCGAATCGATGGCACCGTGGACGACAGCCGCATCGAGGGGAAAGTCGTGATCGAGAAGGGCGCGGTCGTCGAGCGATCGATGATCCGCGGGCCGGCGATCATCGGGGCCGGCGCGCGCATCATTCACGCGTACGTCGGTCCGTTTACGTCGATTGGCAACGACGTCGAGATCAAGGATTCCGAGATCGAGCACAGCATCGTGCTTGAAGGGTCATGCGTGCGGGACCTTGCAAACCGTGTCATGGACAGCCTCATCGGAAAGAACGTCCGCATTTACCGCGAGCCGGTCAAGCCGAGCGCCTACCGGTTCATGCTGGGCGACAATTCAGAAGTCGGCATCAGATGGTGAATCTGGTTGACGTCCTCGTCACCGGCGGAGCGGGCTTCATCGGCAGCAATTTCGTCCGGTACGCGCTCGAGGCCCATCCCGACTGGCGCGTCACCACCCTCGACAAGCTCACATACGCCGGACGACGGGAGAACCTCCACGACGTCATGACGCACGAGCGGCACGCATTCGTGCACGGAGACGTCGTCGATGCGCCGGTCAGTGGTCCACTCGTCGAACGCTCGAACATCGTGGTGCATTTTGCCGCCGAGACTCACGTCGACCGGTCGATCATGGCGGCGGGAGACTTCATCAGGACCGACGTCGAGGGGACGTTCGTGCTGCTCGAGGCCGCGCGGCGCGCCACGAGATTGACGCGTTTCGTCCAGATCTCAACCGACGAGGTGTACGGCAGCGTCGCCACCGGCGCCAGCACTGAGACCGATGAGCTCCGGCCGCGCAACCCGTACTCGGCAAGCAAGTCGGGCGCGGACCGCCTTGCCTACAGCTACTGGGCGACGTACGACTTGCCGGTCATCATTACCCGCGCGTCGAACAATTACGGGCCGTACCAGTTTCCAGAAAAAGTGATCCCGCTGTTCGTCACCAACGCGATCGACGACATCCCCGTGCCGCTCTATGGCGACGGCCGCAACGTGCGTGACTGGCTGCACGTGCTCGATCACTGCAGAGCCATCGATCTGCTGATCGGCAAGGGATCGAACGGCGAGGTCTACAACATCGGCGGCGGCAACGATGTGATGAATGTCGATCTAACTCATCGCATCCTCGACACGCTCGGCAAGCCGCGGTCGTTAATCAAGCCGGTGGCCGACCGTCTCGGGCACGATCGCCGCTACTGCCTGGATACGACGAAGCTCCGGTCGCAAGGGTGGTCTCCCCAAGTGCCGTTCGAGCAGGGTCTTCGCGAGACAGTTGATTGGTACCGCGCCAACGAGTGGTGGTGGCGCCCCATCAAAGAGCAGGATCCGAACTTCAAGTCGTACTACCAGGCACAGTACGAAAAGAGACGCTGACCGGTGACGATTCTGGTGACGGGCGCGGCAGGATTTGCCGGCAGCCACGTCGTGCAAACGCTCGCCGGCACCGGCAGCGTCATCGCCTGGAGGCGTGCCACGCTACCACCTGAGGAAATTGTGCCGCTCGCGACGTGGCAGCAGGTTGATCTGCTCGATCGCGGCGCGGTCCGCGCCGCGATTCAGCGCACGAAACCGGACGCGGTTTACCATTGCGCCGGCGCGCCCAACGTGTCGCATTCGTGGCGCGATACCGTCAGCCCGCTTTCGAACAACGTCCTGGCCACGCACATCCTGCTCGACGCCCTGCGTCTGGCGGGGTCGAGCTGTCGCGTCGTGATTCCCGGGTCCGCGACGGTTTATGCACCTTCGACGTCCCCGCTCACCGAAGAGAGCCCCGTGGCTCCTGTCAATCCGTACGCGCTGAGCAAGCTGGCGCAGGAACAGCTCGGCATGATCTGCGGACGCGAGGATGGTATTGAAGTCATCGTCACCCGCTCGTTCAACCACACAGGTCCGCGGCAGAGCTCGGCATTCGCGGCGCCGAATATGGCGCGGCAGGTCGCATTGATCGAGGCTGGGGCTGCCGAGCCGATGATAAGAGTCGGTAATCTCGACGCGCAGCGCGACATGACGGACGTGAGGGACATGGCGCGGGCGTATACCGAGCTGATGGAGAAGGGGACGCCGTCGACGATCTACAACGTCGCGTCGGGCGTCGCCCGAAGCATGAAAACGATTCTCGATGCCCTAGTCGCCCGCGCCCGTGTCACCGTGAGCATCGAAACCGACCCAGCCCTTCTTCGTCCCAGCGACACTCCTGTGCTTCTCGGCGACGCCACCAGGTTGCGCAACGCCACGGGCTGGCGGCCCCAGATTCCGTTCGAACGCACCCTCGACGACCTGCTGAACTACTGGCGGAGCGTGACGCACAGCTGAGTCCCGCCCGGCATCCATAATGCTTCTTCCCACTTAAAGGAGGCAGCCATGCGTATGCTGACGGCGAGCGTTGTTCTCACCGCCGTGGTGCTTCTCCAGGGCTGCACCACACTACAGCGATACCCCTCATTCGGTACTTCCGCCGGTGGGCGTCTCATCTTCTACGATCGGCAAGGAACTCGAAATCTGTTTCCGCCGTCCCGCAGCAATCTGACGACTGATCCGGTCTCTGCGCCCCACGCGGACCGCATTCGCTAGGATGTGGCATCACGCATGCTTTCCTCTTCCCCTCGTTGAGTGGAGGAGGAAGCTATGCGCACATTGGCGGTGAGTGTCTTCTTGACCGCGGCAGTAATTTCGGCGGGCTGTGGCGCGACGCGGAAGGTGAGCAGCACTGTTGCTCCTGGACCGGCGATCACGAGTGCCACGGTTCAGTTCCAGGACCGCGATCACGGGAAGGACGCGGACAGCGGCGTTGACGTGTGGCTGCTCCGCAACGGCTCGAATGAGATCGCGCACCTGCACAGCGTCGGGGTGAAGTTCGACGATCATGCCTCGATTGCCCCTATGGGCGTCCCGATGTCGGGCACGTTCTACAGGACCGATCTGAGCAATGCGCAGCTCCGGATCCGGCTGACGCCGGACGGCGCAGACGACTGGAGCTTCGAGCCGCGGCTCGCCGTAACACTTTCCGACAACACGAGCCGGACGTACAGCTGGCCGCAGATCATGCTCGACCGTTCGCGTCCGGAAGTAACGCTGAGCGTGTCGTCGGCCGTCCAGAATCCCTGAATAAAAGCCTTGACCTCGACGCGGTCGATCGAAAAGGATCGCTGGCGAACAAATGCCGAAACGCCAGCGATCTTCACATGGAAACTGCCCCTCTTCTCTTTGATCTCGGAAAGCCCAAACCCACCACGCGACAGATAGCGGACCTGGTGAAGGCCGGCGGCGCGGAAGCGCTCACAGAGGCGATCCGCCGTGCCGACGCCGCGAAGTACCAGGAAGTCCGCTGCCGGTCCGCGCTGAACCGCGTCAAGGGAATGCCGTTCGAGTGGACGCTCAACCCGTATCGCGGGTGCACGCATGGGTGCCATTACTGCTACGCGCGTCGATATCACACACAGTTTGAGCTGGGGGCGGACGACGAGTTCGCGTCGATCATTTTCGTGAAGACGAACTTCGTCGATGTCCTCCGCGCGGAACTGGACAAGCCGTCGTGGACGCGCGAGTACGTCGCGTTCGGCACCGCCACCGATTGCTACCAGCCGATTGAGGGGCATTACAAGCTGACGCGACGGTCGCTCGAAGCGCTGAGCGAGCACCGCAATCCGGTCGGCGTGATCACCAAGGGACCGATGATCGTCCGCGACAAGGACGTCCTCTCGGATTTGACGCGACGGACCGATTGCAGCGTCTACATCAGCGTCCCGACAGTGGACGAAGACGCATGGCGGCAGCTCGAGCCAGGCACCGCGCACCCGATGCAGCGGCTCAGGGCCGTGCGCGAGCTGGCTGACGCGGGGATTCGCGCCGGCGTCCTCATGAATCCGATCGTGCCGGGCATCTCGTCGAAGCCCGCGCTCCTCGAGCGGACCGTGAAAGCCATCGCCGATCACGGCGCGCACTTCGTCGGCTGCAATGTGATGTTTCTGGAGGGTGGCACCCGAGATCACTTCATGCGCTGGCTCGCGCAGGAATATCCCCAGCTCGTTGAGGGCTACACACACCTCTACTCGCGCAAGTACGCGCCGTCCGACTACCGCAAGGAAGTCTCGAGCGTGATTGGAATGCTGAAGGCGAAGTACGGGCTGAGAAATCGCGCTGAGTCCGACGCCGATGCCGGCCGTCCCGAAAAGGAAAAGGCCGGCGAACCGCCGGCCCTCCCCCTGACCTCTGACCTCTGACCTCTGACCCCTAACCCCCAACCCCTATTTTCATACCGCAATCGCGTTCGGGTCGCTCGACGCGACCAGTCGCGGACCTGCGGCCTCGAGCGCGATCTTGTCGTCGATGAGCGTGACCCGGAACGCGTTGCCTTCCTTCCAGCGCTGGCTGAGCGGCAGCTTGATTCGGTCGTCGATGATGCGCTTCAGGAAGCGCGCGCCGAACGCCATGCTGTACCCCTCGGTTACCAGCTGCTCCAGCGCTTCTGGCTCGATCGTCACCGTCTTGTTCCATCGCTTGAGCGTCGCCGTGATCTGGTCGATGTACTTCAGTGCGATCAACCGCACTTCGTCCTTCGTGAGGGGCTGGAACAGCACCACCTGATCGATGCGGTTCCGGAACTCTGGCGGAAACCGGCGCTCGAGCTCTCGGTTGACATCACCCTGGACCTGGTCGAGCGGAGCATGGCCCTGACGGAATCCCATTGGATTCGTCAGCTTGCGGAAATGCTCCGACCCGGCGTTCGACGTCATGATGATGATCGCGTCCGAGAGGTACACCCGCTTGCCCCGGCCGTCGGTGATCCAGCCCTCGTCAAACGCTTGCAGGAACACGTTGAGCAGCGTCGGGCTCGCCTTTTCAATCTCATCGAGCAGAACCACCGAGCACGGGCTGTCCTTCAACTGGTTCGTCAGCAGACCGCCGCGCTCGCTGCCGACGATACCGCGGGGCATGCCAATGAGCTTGTCGACCGACACGCCGCCGTCCTGGTACTCGGACATGTCGATGCGAATCATCTTCTTGTCGTCGCCGAAGAGGAAATCCGCCATCGCCTTGGCAAGCTCCGTCTTGCCGACGCCGGTGGGCCCGAGGAACAGCAGCACGCCGTCCGGACGATCGAAGCCGTCCTTCAGCGGTCCTTTGTTCAATACGAGCCGGTTGGCGAGTGCCTGGACCGCCTTTTTCTGTCCGATGACGCGCTTTCCAAGACGGCTCTCGATTTCCTTGAACCGGTCGCCGACGTCGCGGAACACCATGTCCTTCGGAATCTGCGCGGCGTGCGAGATCACTTCGACGACGTCGGAGCTGGTGACTTCCCAGCGACGGTCGATCTCGGCGCGCACGGCCGCCGTGTCGAGCCACCCAATGACCTTGTCCGGCAGATGCAGATGACGCTGGTAGCGCGGTGCCATCTCGAGCGCCGTCTCGATTGCATCGTCCACGAGGCGCACCGAGTAGTTCCGCTCGAGACGCGGCCGGATGCTGTAGAGAATGCGGCGGGTTTCCTCAATGCTCGGCTCGTCGACTTGAACGGTACGGAAGCGTCGGGCAAGCGCTTCGTCTTCCTGGATGTATTCCTTGTACTCGCTGAGCGTGGTCGCGCCGATCATCCGCACTTCGCCGCGGGCGAGCACCGACTTGAACACGTTTGCGGCGTCAGAGGGGGCGCCAAGCGCCGAGCCGGCACCGACCATGGTGTGGGCCTCGTCGACGAACAGAATCAGATTCGGCCGCTCCTTGATTTCCCGGATGACGTTCTGGATTCGATCCTCGAACATCCCGCGGAGCATCGTCCCGGCCACCATCGTGTTCATCTGCAGGTTGATCACCTGGCAGTCGCGAAGCCGGACGGGAACGCTTTCCGGCTCGAACTCGATGCGGCGCGCCAGACCTTCGACGATCGCGGTCTTGCCGACGCCAGGCTCGCCCACGAGCATCACGGAATTGGAGCGTTCTCGGTGACACAGGATCTCGAGGACCTGCTGGATTTCCTTATCCCGTCCGTAAACAGGAGCGACCTTGTCCTGGCGCGCCAGGAGATTGAGATTTGTCGCAAAGTGCTTGAGGAACGGCGGTAGCTCGAAACGCTTCCGCAGCCGCTCTTCGCGGATTTCGTTGTCCCGCATCCTGGTGGCAATTCGCGACACGAGGACCTCCGGCTCGACGCCATGGTGTCGAATGATCGAGACAGGAACCCCCTGGCTCTCCTCGAAGATGGCTGAGAAGAGATCGGAGGATTCGATCGTCTGGCGTCCCGCCCGGCTCGCCTGGTGGAACGCCAGCTTGAAGACAAGCTTCGTTGCCGGCGCGACTCGGAGGTCGCGGCCGGAGAAAGTTGGGAGCACGTGCAGGTGTTCTTCGAGGCCCTGCAGAATTTCGTGCGGATTCAGCTCGAGGTCGCGCATCACCTGGGAGAAGGTGTCCCATTCGACCTGCGCAAACGCGAGAAAAATGTGTTCGTTGGTCAACAGGGCATGATCGCGGCGTCGTGTTTCTTCGACCGCCCGATCGACGACCCGTTGCGCCGATTCGCCGATCTTGCTTTGTGCAATGTCGAAATCGTCCACGCCGTGCCGCCTCCTGGACCTGCATCCCTTACGGCTGCGAGTCACTGATGACTCCAGTGGCAAGATGCGAGCCAGTGCCAATGCGCGCTGCGCACGTGAGAAACCATCGGACTAACTCTTGGGGACAACGACGCTTACAGAGCTCTCACGGCCGAGTCGCCCGGCGAATGAGGTTCGTGGGACCGCACCCAATCGTAGTGATTAGAGGGTCGCGGCTTCTATAATGCGGACATGTGGCGCAGGGTCGTGACTTTCGTGATCTGTCCGTTTTTCGTGACGTCAGCCTTGGCGCAGACGCCGCAACCGTTTCCGCGAGGCGGCGCGCCGCTGCCGGCACCGGCACCTGCGGCACCACGCGCACCGGCTTCGCCTGTAGCTCCGCCAGCGCCCGCGCCGGCGGCTGCTGATCCCGCGACGCCGACCGAGGCCACGCTCGGCTTTCCGATCTACCCCGCGGCGCAGTTCATCGCGTCATACGACGCAGGCCGCGCGCAGCGCTATTACATCTTTGGTTCGACCGCGTCGTTCAACGACCTGGTCACGTACTACCGGACACAATTGAAAGAAAAGGGGAATCTCATCTTCGAAGAGCCGCCGACACACATGTTCGAGATCGGCAGGTTCAACAACGACACGATGGCGTTTCCGCCCGGAGTGACGATCAAGGACTGGACGTCGGGCGGATCGAAGGGCTACGCGAACCCGAAGCCGGGCGCCCAGCCTGCGCGGTTCCCATCGATTATCCAGATCGTCCCGGCCCCGCCTGCGGCAGCCACACAACGCTGAGACGGAACACCGAGGCCGAGACACCGAGTCACTCCTCTCACGCGGGCGCGGACCTTCCAGGTCCGCGGAAGCTACCTCACGTCGTACCCCCACGAAATGTAGCCGGCCGTCTGCTCGGGTCGGAGGAGCAGCGTTGTCGCCATGAAGGGCATGCCGTAGTGCCCATCATTGGTACGGAAGACCGTCAGTGGCTGGCGGTTCTTGATGTGCCAATCGTGCAGACGCTCCCAGACGTCGATGCCGACGTCGATGAAATCGGGGAATTTCTGGTTGGCTTTGAGGAACGCGCGCTGCTGCGAACGGATCTGCATGAGGTCCTGACTCTCATGCCGATGTTCGAGCATCACGCGTAAGGCATCGAGCGCCTTCGCCGTCTCTACGTCATCGTCGGTCGGGACGGTCCGCTGTGTCGACTGTGCGCCCTGCGCGGCACCGTCGCCGAAAAGCGCCGCCAGCCCGGCCGCGAGGCCGCTACCAATCACCTCACGTCGCTCCACCATCACGCCCTCCTGAAGACTGCCTGTCGGTGAGAGACGGACGCGAGTGGTCTATTGTTTCACGTAGATCTCGCCGGCCTTCTTGAACTCCGTCGACTTTTCGCGCATCCCTTCGCGCAGCGCGTCAGCGCTGGTGAGATCGTGACTGGCCGCGTAGTCGCGCACCTGCTGCGTCAGCTCCATCGAGCAGAACTTCGGTCCGCACATCGAGCAGAAATGGGCGACCTTCGCGCCGTCGGCCGGCAGCGTCTCGTCGTGGTACGCGCGCGCGGTGACGGGGTCCATCGCGAGGTTGAACTGATCCTCCCACCGGAAATCGAACCGCGCCTTCGAGAGCGCGTCGTCCCACGCCTGCGCGCGGGGGTGGCCTTTCGCAAGATCCGCCGCGTGGGCCGCGATCTTGTACGCAATGACACCGGCCTTCACGTCGTCGCGATTCGGTAGTCCAAGGTGCTCCTTCGGCGTGACGTAGCAGAGCATCGCGGTGCCGTACCAGCCGATCATCGCGGCGCCAATGGCAGATGTGATGTGATCGTACCCGGGCGCGACGTCGGTCGTGAGCGGACCGAGCGTATAGAAGGGCGCCTCCTTGCACCATTCGAGCTGCTTTTCCATGTTCTCTTTGATGAGATGCATGGGGATGTGCCCCGGCCCCTCGTTCATCACCTGGACGTCGTACTCCCAGGCGATCTGGTTCAACTCGCCTTGCGTCTTGAGCTCGGCGAACTGCGCCTCGTCATTCGCGTCGGCAATCGACCCGGGACGCAGTCCGTCGCCGAGCGAGAACGACACATCGTAGGCGCGCATGATCTCGCAGATGTCGCGGAAGCGCGTGTAGAGGAAATTTTCCTGGTGATGGGCGAGGCACCACTTCGCCAGAATCGATCCGCCGCGCGAAACGATGCCGGTGATGCGCTTGGCGGTGAGCGGCACGTACCGGAGCAGCACGCCGGCGTGAACCGTGAAGTAATCAACACCCTGCTCGCACTGCTCGATGAGCGTGTCGCGATAGAGCTCCCACGTGAGGTCCTCAGGACGGCCCCCCGCCTTCTCGAGTGCTTGATAGATCGGTACCGTCCCGATCGGTACCGCCGAGTTGCGGATGATCCACTCGCGCGTTTCGTGAATATCCTTACCCGTCGACAGATCCATCACCGTATCGGCGCCCCAGAGCGTCGCCCACTGGAGTTTCTCAACCTCGTCTTCGATCGACGATCGAACGGCGGAATTGCCGATGTTGGCGTTGATCTTCACGAGGAAGTTGCGGCCGATGATCATCGGCTCGAGTTCGACGTGATTGATGTTCGACGGGATGATCGCACGGCCACGCGCGATCTCCGCGCGGACGAAATCGGCTGGCAGGCCTTCGCGCGCCGCGACGAACTCCATCTCCGGCGTGATCTCGCCGCGCCGCGCGTAATACAACTGCGTCCCGACCACGCCGGTGCGCCGGCGCGCCGCGATCCAGTCGGCGCGCAGCTTCGGCAACCCGGCTCGCACGTCATGTCCCTGTGGACCACTCGTGTCGTAGAGACGCAGCGAGGGTTCGCCGCCGCTCAGCGCGACCTCACGCACAGGCACGCGCAGCATCGTCTCAGGACCGTCGGCGATCAGCCGTGCAGCACGCTCTTCGTACACTTTTCGAGAATTCGGGTACGCAGTCGCGAAATCAATCATGGAATCGTGCAGGCGGGATCTGGCAAGGATCGCCGCGCTCCCTCCGCCGGTCTAAACCGGTTCAGGTTCCAAGGGTCTGTCTCAATCCCTGATCGCAATCCGCGATCGTCCAATCATTCGGGATACCCCTGGCGGCCGCGCTGATTATACTCCCCGAGTGACCGGCGCCACGACCATTGGACGCGCGGGCCTGCTCGCGATCCTGGCGTGGTGGACGGCCCGGCTCGTCCCGCATCCGCTTGCCTCGGAACCGGTCATGGACTCGTTCCTTCACCTGGTAAACCTGCCGTTCCACGAGGCCGGTCACATCGTGTTTTTACCGTTGGGCGATTTCATGAAGGTGCTTGGCGGGTCGCTTTTTCAAGTGATCATTCCCGTCGTCTGCGCCGTGGCCTTCATCCGGCGCGAGGACTGGTTTGCGATGACGGTATGCCTGTGGTGGGCGGGAGAGAACCTGGTCGATCTCGGACCATACATTGCCGACGCGCGAGCGCTCCAGTTGCCCTTACTCGGAGGAAAGACTGGCGCCGAAGTCACGGGCCATGACTGGGAGGCCATTCTCGAGATGCTCGGGTGGCTGCATCTCGATCACTCGCTCGGGATGGCCGCGCACATCGCGGGAAGCGTCGTCATGATCGGCGCGCTCGCTGCCGGGGTCGGGTGTCTTCACAGCCAGTGGTCACGCGAACGGGCCGAGGCATAGAATGCGAATATGCGTACGCTGTTCTGGCTGAGCTTGTCACTCTTGATATGCGGCACGTCGTTCGGACAAACTCCTGCGCCGGCGGTGCCGCGCCCGACCCAAACGCAGCCGGCACCTGCGCCGGCTGCACCCGCAACGGCACCACGTCGCGCGCCGGCTCCGGCTCCGGCTCCGGTATCGCGCACGGGCATCGCGATCACTGTCACCAACGGGCGCGGCATGCCACTTCCCGGAGTGCAGGTCGACATCCAGGGCACATCGGATCGGAATGGCGAGACCGATGGGAGCGGCCAGGTGAATTTCGTCGGCATGCAGCCGGGCACCTATCGCGCCCGCTTTGGCGGTGACAAGGTGACGCCGTTCGAACGCGAGGTCATCGTCCGCGCGGGTCTGCCCACGGTAATCGACGTCACATTGAATCCGGCGCCCCCGCCGCCCGCTCCCCCGCCGCAGCCTGCGCAGCCAAAGGTGGCCGCGCCGATTGTGGGACCGCCGGGCATGCCGCAAGTACTGTCGATCGTGGATCTCGCCGAGAAGCAATTAAGCGCCGGGAACCAGGCGCGGAGGGAAACGCTCGTCGCGTGCAGCGGGAACACGCGGACCACGCTGGTGTTGTTGAATCAGGATCAGCCGGAGCGGCTGTACGACAGCGCCGAAACCGATTATTACGTTGTCGCGGGCCAGGGAGCGGTGCGTCTCAACGGCAAGGACTCAGGACTGGCCGCAGGCACGTACATATCACTGCCACGCAACACCAGCCACAGCATCGTTCGCCGTGGAAATCGGCCGCTGATCCTGCTTGCCACGTTGAACGGCCCGCCATGTGAGGAAGCGAAGTGACGAGTGGCGAATGTCGAATGCTGAATTCCATTCAGCGTTCGCCATTCGACATTCAGCGTTCTAGAATCCCGGTCGGATCAGTAAACTGACCGTCCACCCGTTACGCGGCTTGTCGAACGGCCGCACGCCGGTGACTTCCATCACGAAACCGCCGAGATTCGCGCGGACCCCCGCCCCGACACTGCGGAATTGGTCGCGTTCGAGCGGTGCGTTCGAATGGGGCGTCCACAGGAGGGCGCCGTCCGCGAACATCACCGCTTCAATCGGCGTCCGGCCGTAGTCGAGGTTTCCCGTCAGCAGACCAAGCAGCGGGGCGCGCAGTTCCAGGTTCAGCACGGCAAAGCGATTACCGGTAATCTCGTCGAGGATCGAGCAGCTCGTCGCCGTCTGACCGCACTCCGCCGCCGCAAAAGTCGTGATGTCGTATCCGCGAACCAGGGTTTGAAGTCCAAGCAGCAGCGGCGTCAGGCGTCCGTCGGCGGCGTCAGGTCCGTATCTGCCGGTGTGCTGCACCCGCGCGGCAAACGTGAGGGGGCGCACCGGCATGAAGTAGCGCCGCGCGTCCAGGCGAACATCGGCGAACAGCAGCCCACCGACCGCCGGCTCGAGGTCGAAGCGTAGCCGTTGGCCAAGGATCGGGCTTGTCGGCCCCATGACCGCCGTGTCGCGCACATATGCGGCCTGCATCTCACTGAGATAGATGGGCGCGCCCGCGGGGGCGTCCTGCGTCACGCTGCTGACGACCTTCCTCGCCGCGATGTTCGTGACACGCGTGAGGGTCTGCCATCCATAGCCTGTGCGGCGCACGCCACCGCGGAACTCGAACCGGCTGGTTCGGTTCACGTTGTAGCGGGCGGTAAGACTGGCGAACTGGTGCTGGTAACGCAGATTCCCGTACTCCTGCGTCACCATCTCGCCGCTGCGTTCTATCGCCCGGCGGGCTCCCATGAAACGGGCAGGAACGAAGCCTCCCACGAATCCCCAGTTCAGCTGTCCCTTCTGATTGATGTACGCCACCTGCGCGGCGAAATCGTCCTTGTTCGTTCCCACGCGCAACATGGTCAGCAGCTGCCGATCGCGGAGCATGTCCCCGAACGCGATCCCGAAACTCGCGCGAAGCACGCCCCCGACCAGGCCGCCACCTCCGACCGCGGCACCCACGTAGGGATCCGAGAGCGACTCGACGCGCAGCCGGTCGTCGTACTTGGCTGACCGGAACGAGCTGTCAGCTGGCAGGCCGACGTGCGAGTCGGATAGGAGCTGCGCCAACGTGCCGGGCGATCCCGCCGGCAGCGGCGTCGGCCCCACGCCGGCGCTGACGATCGGTGCCGACTCCGCGCTGGCCTGCTCGAGCGTCTGGATTTCGTACCGCCCATTGCGGTAGGCGCTGAACGCGAGCTTGCCGCTCGCCGACGCGACGGCCAGCGAGGGGCTCATCGCCGTGATGCCGGTGACGCCGCCGGTGACCGCGGTCACCTGCCGAGTCTCGCCCGAGGCGAGATCAACTCGGAAGATGTTGCTGATCCCATCGGCGTCGGCAACGTAGTACATCGCCTTCCGATCGGGCGCCCACTGCGGACTGATCTGTTTCCCGCGACCCGATACCGCGGTTAACGGACGAATGATCTTCGTGGCGATATCGAGCAGCGCGATTCGCGGCGGACCGAATCGCAGATCCTCCAACGACGTCGTGAACCGGTCCGATGTGAACGCGATCGTGTTCCCGTCCGGTGACCACGACGGGTGCAGATCCGCAAACGCATCGTCGGTAATTTGCTCGAGGATCCCGTTGGCGAGTGAATACACAAAAAGATCGGACAAGCCGCCCTTCAGCGCCGAGAAGACGATCTGCTTGCCATCCGGAGACCAGCTGGGGTTGTAAATCTCTCCAAGCTCCTTAAAGCGGATCTCGTTCCGGCGCGTGTCGCCCGCGGTGTCGATGATCGTCAATGCCGGCACACCATCAACGAGCGCCGCTACGACGAAATGGCAGCCCGACGGGTCCCATTCACCCGTGGACTGGATGTACTGCAGGCTGTCGAAGTGCAGATCGGAGGCAGTGCTGATCACTTTCCTCAGGACAGCGCCAGAGACGGCATCGGCCATGAACAGATCGAGCGCCAATCGATCGCGTTCCGACACGAACATGAGCTGACGGCCGTCGGGGCTGATGGCCGGCGAAACGTGGATCCGGCTGCCGTCGACGGACGTGATGATCGCGCGCGGGCTCACCACGACGTCGGTGTCGTGGGTTGTCGCGGAAATCGACTTGTGCCAGTCGCGCGTCAGCTCGTCGCGGGTCAGTCCGGTGGCTTCCTCGAGGCGCGGCAGCACCCCGCGCGCCTTCGATCGCAGGATCTTCCCGACGATCGCATCGCCAAACCGATCGCCGAGATACGACCAGAGCGCGTGACCGTAACGGTAGGGAAAGTACCGGGGATCGTCCAGCTGCTCGAGGGTCGGCAGCCGACGGTGAATCGCCGCGTCGCGCAGCCACATCGTCGTGAATGCGTTCGACGGACCGAGCGACAGATACTCGGCCATCCCTTCGATGAACCAGCCGGGAAGATCGAACGCGCTCTGGCGCGATCCTTTCGCGATATCAATCTGGAAAGCGTGGGCAATCTCGTGACCGAGGACGTGATCCGTTTCGCCAAGGCCGGCGGCAAACGGCATGACGATGCGCGACTTCAGGCGCTCGGTGAAGCCGCCGGTGCCCTCACCCGGTGCCCCGGCACTTACATTGGTTCGCGAGAAATCCGGGTGACTGGCATAGAGAACGATTACCTGCCGGTGGGTGAACGAGTTATCAAGCAGTGTTGAGTACCGCGCATACCAGCGCTCCGCCATGCGCGCGGCCTGCCTCGTTGCCTGCTCTTCTTCCGGGTAGTAATAAATATCGAAGTGATCTGTGCGTAGCGTGCGGAATTCGAGGTTCCCGTTCTGGACCTTGTTGCGCCCGAAATATTGGGCGTCGGCCGACGCCGCGGCAAACAAGGTCGCGAGATACACGAATACCGCCGCGCACCTGGACATGGACACCCCTGAGTTGGATCTCGGCTCTGGAGGGGCGTTACTCTACCATGGCTGAGGCGGCTCAAGACCACTGGTCTGCAGATATGCGTCGGTTTGCGAAAAACTGACCACCGGGAAATTTCAGGGACTGTAGACGACCGAGAAAGCCGTCCCACCGTCGCGGAGCCCTTTCGCCACGTCGATGCGGAGTCCTGCCGTCTTTCCCGGGTACGCACCCCGGAAACCGACGCCAACGTCGACGTCTGTAACGGCGCCGCCCGACACGCGGCGCGCCGTGCGGGCGACGTCAGCGAACGTCGCTCCTCCCACGCGGAACGGTCCCACTTTCCACCATTGTTGGAGTTCCAGCGAGCCGTTGCCAAGGAGCCGGCCGAGGCGCTCTGTGCGAAAGCGTGCACCTTCGGAAAGAATCGGGTGTGCCCGCAGCAGGAGGGGGCGCGCACGACCCGTGTCGCCGGCAAACCACAGGTCGCCTGGAGCAGACGCCGTCACGGCACCTACCCCGCCGGCACCCACGACGACAGTGCCCATCGCCTGCGACGATGACCGCGCGGTGACCAGTGCCTGGCCGCTTTGAAAGGATTCGCCGGCGCTGAGCCACGAGCGCATCCGGACGCGGGCGTCAACGCGCCCGCCTGTGGTAATCAGGCGAATGCCGGCGTTCAAGGTGGCGAATGTTCGTGAATCGCCGCCTTCGCCTGGCGGCTTCGGCGCGCCAGGGTTCCACCGATCCGCGCCGGCGCCGAGCTCCCAGCGTGCCGCGCCGGTCATCCAATCCGCGATATCGAGCTGCGCGGAATCGTGGAGGGACGAAGCGAAAGCCGCGGTGAACGGCTGTCGCTCTCTCGATGCGGTGACCGCCCACATACCTCCCCACGGCGCCGGAGCAGCGAACGAAAGCTGATAGAGCGGACGATGAGGCCAGAAGCGCCAGTCGACCGACAGACGCTCACCCCCGCCGGTCGGCGACGACAACGACGCACTGAATTGCCGTGTGACGATCGTGGCCAGCGACAGCACGCCGAAATCGAAGGGACCGTGAGGAAAGAGTGGCCGCTCGGCGACGACTCCGCGCACCTCGGCAAGACCTGAAGGGACCGGTTGGAAATCGAGCGCGACGCCTCCCGCCGACGGCAGTTCGCCCAGACGACGGCGAGCCCGCAGGAGCCTGTCACGGTTCAGGACATCGTCCGCACGCAACCCGATGAGGCGCTGAACGACGGCGAAGCGCGTGCGGGTCAGACCATCGAGGCGGATCAAGTCGATGCGGGGCTCACCGACGCGATTCCACGCGTCAAGCGCGTTCAACCGATCGTCGCTGACGAAGCGAGCCGTCGCGAGGAGCCTCCAGGAGTAGGCGTCGGACGGGTCACGCTTGACCGCGGCAGCCGCGAGATCCGTGGCCTCGGGCCAACGGCGTTGAAGGACGCGGAGCCCTGCGAGCTCGCGGAAAGGGGCGGCACCCGGACACGTCATCGCGAAAGCGAACGTCCGTTCCGCCGACGCCAGATCCTCGGCCTGCGCCTGACGAACTCCGTCGGCAACGAGCTGATCGCATGCCGCCGCCTCGCCACCTGCGCTGAGGGCAGGATCGACGACAAGATCTGCGGGAGGCGAATCGGACAGCTGTTGCAGATCTGGTGTTGCGGGCGTGACAACAAGCATCCAGTGTCCCGAGGCGGACCAGCGCCGATCGAATTCCGCGGCGCTCGCAACGCGAAACGGCGCGCGCGCTGGATCGTGGAACACGACGCCGTCGGCACTGCGAGCGACCACCACGACGTAGTGGAAGGTCCCGCGCCGTTCCTCGAGCAGCACGATTACCGGTCGTTTCCGTTGGAGTTCCCGCGAAAGGGTCTCTGCGGTTCCCGCTGCGTCGACGGCCTGCCACTGGCGAGCTCGGATATCCGACGCGAGTGCGCCGGCGCGGATGCCGCCCGCCTTTCGGTCGACGAGCGAGGTGAACGTCTCGGCGTCAATCCCGCGCTCGCCCCAGTACCGCATCACCATGGCCGCCGCCGCACCCCCGCACAGCAGCTCCGACTGTGCGATGAACGGCACGTCGAGAATGGTGAGTGGTTCGCCGTCGGTGGCAGCAGGAATGCCAGAGAGCGCGAGCGCGAGCAGGACGGTCGCTCGCAGCTCGCGCATCGGAACTACTTCAAGGCGAGGATGAGCACGACCAGAACCAGCAAGCCGATGATGATCATCGTCGTCGAGATCGTGACACTCGACTGGCCGCCCGCCAGGCTCTCGTCGGCCTGACGTGCCTGCTCGGCGAGCGACGCAAGCTCAGACGGGCTCATGGCGGCCACGGCGGTTTCGGCGCGGCCGACGTCCAGGCCTGCGTTTCCCGCCACAGCCTTGACGTCGTCGCGCTGCAGGAACAGACGGACCGTTTCGCGATCTCGGTCCACTGCCCTGACCTGCTGCTGCACGGCCGCGTCGAGTGCCGCCTGCGACGCGACGTGCTGGGATTGCGCATAGCTATTTGGAACGGCGACCAGGACACACAACAGAACTGCCACACCCGAACATATCGATCGCATCGGCGATCCTCCTGAACCGGTATTCTAGCGAAAGCTTCGATGGATGAGGAGTTGTCGCAATTTAAGCATTGGGTCGCTGCATTGGAACAGCGGCACCTGGCTGATTTGCGGATCCCGGAGGTGACGCGCGCCCTTCGGGCGCTCTCGTCGGCGTACGTCGAGCGCCGCCAGACGGTCGCGCGGGGGAGCCCGCTCGAAAGCGCCGGCAAGCGTGCGGCGTTCGCGTTGTTCTATGCGCCGCTTCATTTCATCGCGACGACTCAGGTCGTTCAAGCCGTCGGAGGACACGAGCCGCCGCCGTCGGCGATTCTGGACATCGGCTGCGGCACCGGCGCCGCCGGCGCTGCCTGGGCACTGTCGGCCGCGGGTCAGCCCTCCGTCAATGGGATCGATCGTCATTCGTGGGCGTCGGAAGAAGCACGGTGGACGTACCGCGCGCTCGGGCTCCGAGGAACCGCCCGACAGGGGGACGCCAGCCGGTTGCCGATCATGAAGGCCGGAAGTGCGGCAATCGCGGCGTACGTGCTGAACGAGCTCGTTGCCGATGTCCGCGCGCGCGTCGAGGATCAGCTGTTCGCGGCTGCGGAGCGCGGCGTTCGTGTCCTGATACTGGAGCCCATTGCACGCGGCGTCGCGCCCTGGTGGGGCGACACCGCGCGCCGTGCCGAGGGCGCCGGCGGACGGGCAGACGAATGGCGATTCGAGGTCGAACTGCCGCCGCTGCTGCAAACGCTGGACAAGGCGGCCGGGCTCAA
>Ga0137452_1000131_pt1 | contig 22088 bp, 19 predicted proteins | sample EasRivERMGT513_2_FD_102312 | JGI IMG/M metagenome (GOLD analysis project Ga0137452, IMG submission 102312) | Soil microbial communities from meander-bound floodplain in the East River, Colorado, USA - East River MetaG ERMGT513_2 | ecosystem: Environmental > Terrestrial > Soil > Floodplain ...
CACTGGTCACGGCGACAACGGCCGTAGCGATGACAACGACGTGCTTTCTCACGTGTGACCCCTTTCGTACGGAGCTGCTACTTGGGTGCGTCTTTGATCGATGAGGATGCAAAGAGATCTCTGCCATCGGGCAATCTGACCTGGAATGCGTTGCCGACCGACCCGCCCGCCCGCGCGAGGAATCCGCTGATTGTCACGGGGGTGCCAACCTTGATATCACTCCTCGACCAACCGGCCCGCAGCAGCGCGTTCGGCGCGCCCATCTCAAACCGCCAGCCTACAGTTTTGCCGTCGGTCCCCTTGACGTCGATAAAGAGCCATGCGTGCGGATTGACCCACTCCAGCTTGGTAATCTCTCCGGACACCTTGACCGGCTTGGACTGATCGAATTCCGCAGAAAACGCGTGATGGGCGAGGACCGGAACGGCGGCGCTCAGAAGTATCACCGCCAAGGCTACGAGGCGACCTGTCTTTCGCATGCATCTCTCCTATGCGAGCGGTCAGCGACGCGCTCGACACTCCACCAAAAACCGCACATGTCCACCGAATCGCATCGGGGATTGCCCTCTTGCGTGCCCCGGATGGCCTCTTTTATACACCGGGAGCGGCGTTGGTGCATGAATCCCGGGTCAAAAAGGTCCAAAGACCGCGTCTTGGGAGTTGGGAATTGGAAATTGGGAGTTTAGGAATACTCATTTTTGCACCAGGTCTGCGGTTGCGGCGCGGCCGGCCTGACTTGACCCCACATGCGGCGCGTGCAATTGTTTGCCACCGCAATCGTCAGTTCAGCACCGATGTGTGTGAGGGAGCAGCGTCATGAGCATGCGTGTCAGGCGCCGTGAGTTTCTCTCGGGTCTCGCGGCGGCGGGCGCCGTCGCATTGGTCCCCGACGTCTTGAAGGGCGCGCAGGCGCGGCCCCCGGCGGCTGCGGCTCCCGCGCGTCGCATCATCGACACCCACTACCACTATTCATCGCCCGCCTACAGAGCGGTGCTCCGGCCCCTCAACACCGGGCAGACCGGGCTCGTCGAATGGGACGAAACCAAAGCTCTCGAGGACATGGACAGATACGGCGTCGCGACGTCGATCATGTCGATCAGCGAGCCTGGCGTCCACTTCGGCGACGATGCGAAGGCGCGTGCGCTCGCACGCGACTGCAATGAGTACGCGGTGAAGCTGATGTCCGATCACCCGGGTCGTTTCGGGTTGTTCGCGATCCTGCCGCTGCCCGATGTCGACGGTGCGCTGAAGGAGATCGAGTACGCGCTCGACACGCTGAAGGCCGACGGCATCTGCTTCATGAGCAGCTATCCCAACCCGGGGAAGTACCAGGGCAATAAGTACCTTGGCGACCCGCTGTTCACGCCGGTGATGGAGGAGCTCAATCGGCGCAAGGCGATCTGCTACACACATCCGTTCCGCGCCGAGCCGATGTACAGCCTGCTGCCCGATCGCCGTGCGATGGGCATCACGCTGGCCACCGATACCACGATCACGATCCAGAGCATCCTCTACACCAACACCGCGGTGCGTTTCCCCGACATCACCTTCATCTGGTCGCACGGCGGCGGGACCATGCCGTACATCACGAGCCGGTTTGGTGCCGCCAACGGGCCGGACGGAAAGCCGAACGCGACGCTGGCGGTCATCCAGCGCTTCTACTACGACACTGCGCAGGCGTTCACGCCGTACACGCTGGATGGATTCACGAAGTTGATTCCGAACTCGCACATCCTGTTCGGGAGCGACTATCTCGGCAACGCTGGAAGCGCGGGCAACGTAATACGGGGGCTCGAAAGCTACACAGGGTTCACGCCGGCGCAATTGCGCGCCGTCGAGCGCGAGAACGCGCTCGAGCTGTTTCCGCGATTGAAGCGGACGTAGCGAGCGCTGTTCACATGAACACCAGGACGAGCAGCAAGACAAGCGTCAGAAAGGAACTTGCGAGGAAGAGCAAGTTCGCTGCGAATAGCCATCGATGTTTGACCAGGGCGATGCGGTCGACGGTTGAACACCATCCTCGTACTGCTTTCGTGAGCTCTTTATCATCCACTCCGACCGGATCGGCGGCGCGCTTCATCAGCATGTAGGTGTCGATAGCTTCCATTTGAAGGGGCACCGTGCAGATCACCTTTGCCGCACAAAAGACCAGTGCCAGCAGAGGCAGAAAGAATAGTGGGACGAGCCACAGCGGAAACGGAAAGTCGTTCTTCCACTTGCCAAGCGCGACGACAGCGAAGAAAAGGCCCTGCAGCAACCCGCCAGTCGCGATCAGTTGTTTCGCAGCTTCGTCGAAGCGGGCAATGACCTGCATTGGCCCATCGATCCGTGCCTTGGCCCAGTGCTGGAGGATGACCTCAAAGGACTGTTTGCTTTCAAAGATTGCTGGCAACTCGGAAAGCGACGCGGCGGCAGCCATCATCACCTCTATTTTGGCTAAACAGGCACGAGCTCATGGCGCCCAACGACCAGAAATCGTTGCGATGCCATGGTCTGACGTCTAACGGTAGTCGCGAACGCGAGGACAGAGGCCAAACGGCGCCCGCAGTGTATCGCCGTGCCGGCTTCTCTTCAATGTTGGTGAAAGGTCAGGGTCACGTCGCCTGCCGGCCCGTGACCTACGCTGTCACGGCTCTTTTCTATCCTCTGGATGGAGGGTCGAGATGTCTTTTGCCGCCGCTGACGACTCAAAACGCGTTCGCCGGAGCTGCCAGAGCTGCTACGACCGGCCGCCTTCGCGAGAGCGCCTCGGCGCGCCAAGCGATCACCAGCCTTCGCTTTACGAGCCACGGCGCGGAACCGTGCTCTGTTTCGAGTGCTACCGGTCGGAGTTGAATCGCCAGCGCGGCCAGCGCCCTGAGGCGCGTCCTTCGCCGTTGCCGCTGCCGCCGTTCTTCTCGGAGGCGCGGCAGCTGACCGCCCCCGAAGTCGCGCATCGGCGGCAGATGCTGGGATTCCTCCAGCGTGCCTCGCCGAAGCCTTAGGGTGCTATGACCCGGTTGATCGCCTTGGGAGTTGGGAGTTGGACGTTGGGAGTTGATCCCGTTCATCAAGAACTCTTCGAAGCCTGCTTCATGAATCCGAATCGGCCCGGAGCATCGCCGAAGGACTCAGCGACGCGGGATTGCGTCGCATCCAGCGTCCCGCGTCAACGGTTGTGACGAAATCGAGGACCGCTCGGTTGAACGCATCCGGTTCTTCCAGGTTGATCGTGTGGCCGGACTTCGGCAGGACGACGAGTGCTGATGTTGGAATCGTGCGCTTCATGAACAGAGCCGGCTCGAGGCACGGCTCGTCCTCGTCACCGGTCATGATCAACGTGGGCACATCGAGCCTTGCCATCTGGTCGCCCAGTTCGTAGATCGACGGCCGCTTCATTTGTACGCCGCGCATGGTCAGGGCGTGACCAATCGCGGATTGCCGCTTCAGCAGGTCTCGGAACTCTGTCCAGCCCTGGGGGTCTTTGTCGATGAACTGCACTCGCGTCGGCCCGCGCGCGTACGTCTCCGCGGCTGTGTCCATCCCCTCGCGCTCCAGCCGGTCGGCGAGGGTCGCGCAATCGCGGCGGAAGCTGTCGCGCTCCTCAGGCCTCGAGCCGTAGCCAGCCCCCGCGACCACGAGCGACAGCGCGCGTTCGGGATGAGAGAGGCCAAAGTGCAGCGTCGCATAGCCCCCCATGGACAGGCCGACCACGTGAGCCTTGCCGATTTTCAGATGATCGAGGACACCGCAGATATCCTCGACTGCCTGAACCTGCGAATACGCTGCCGGATCCTCCGGCACATCGGATGGCGGATAGCCTCGAGCGTTGAACGCGATCGTGCGATACCGACGACTGAAAAAACGGATCTGCGGCTGCCAGCTGGCCGCCTCCCCGGCGAACTCGTGAACGAAGATCATCGGGACGCCGTCACCGACCTCCTCGTAGGACAGCGCCACGCCGTTGATGCGTGCACGTTCGCGCAAGGGCATCCCCTTTGTTTTCCGGGATTCAACCTGAATGGACACGCATTAGCGCTTCTTGCTGCGCCCCGATGCGCCGAGCGCGGCGATCTGTGCCGACAGCGTCCGCTGCAGCTGCTGAAGGTGTTCTTTCGTCGCCATCTCTTGGCGCAGGTCCCGAAGATCTTCTTTCGTAGCCATCTGTTCGGCGAGCAGGCGGATCTGCTCGCGCGTGATCTCGCTGAGCCTGTCGGCGTGCGCTTTCGCCCCCTGAAACCCCGTTTCACTCTCGTGCTGCAACGCCTCTGTGGTCAGGCGCAGGTCGTCCTGCAACGCCTCGGTACGCAGACGCAGGTCGTCCTGCAACGTCTCGGTACGCAGACGCATGTCGTCCTGCAACGTCTCGGTACGCAGGCGTAGTTCGTCCTGCAATGTCTCGGTACGTACGCGTAGTTCGTCCTGCAACGCCTCGGTACGCAGGCGTAGTTCGTCCTTGGTGGCGAGCTTCGCGACTTCGTCGCGCAGCTCCTCTTTGGTTGCGAGCTTGGCAAACTCCTCGCGCAGATCATGTCTCGTGGCGAGCGTTGGCAGGATCTGCGCAATCGCCGTGGTCCTTGCGTCGAGGTTTTTGAGCTGCTCTTCCATCTCGTAAGGCGTCATCGCCGAATTCCTTCGATGATCGTGGATCCGGCGGAAGGCCGGATTTTACCATCGTCATCGGAAGGGCAACGGACGTGCCCGGGGCGGTTTGACCGCGCGCGCCCTCACAACTGATGCTCCTACGGCGTCGCGATTTTCACTAGCGATGTGCGCGACCGTCAGGAGGCACTACCAGCCTCGCCTGAGCTTCGCGCGGTCGACTTCGTGGCCCCGCAGGAACACTCTGGAGATGCGTCGCGTGTTGGTGATGTCTTCGAGCGGGTTCGCGTCCAGGACCACGAAGTCGGCACTCTTGCCGACGGCGACCATCCCGAGGTCCTCGAGCCCAAGAATTTCCGCCGAGTGGCGCGTCGCATTGACGAGCACCTGCGCGGGTGTGAGGCCCGCAACGACCAGGTTTTCTAACTCGGCGTGCATCGTCCAGCCGACGAATTGATCGCCTGTCTGGCCGCCGCCGTCTGTGCCGACACCGATCTTCACCCCCGCAGCCGATAACAGTCGGAGACCGCGTGCCAGACGCTCCCACGCCCTGCGTCCCTCCTCAAGTGCCTGAGGACTCTGTGACGACAGCCGATCCTGCAGTCTTTTGATTTGCTCCGGCCGCACGGTCTCGGCGATGAGCGGGTGCGGCGGAGAGAGCCAGGGCGCCGCGACGATGCGGCGAGGTGCGCTCAGTGCCGTCAGCACCATCGTGTTCGGGTGTTGCTTAAAAAGCGCGATCAGCTCGTCGTCGACGTCGCTGATCATGTGGGCGAAGACGTCGATGCCTGCCCGCAGAAGGTTCTTGGCGTCGGACAGTTCGGTCGCATGAACGGCCACGCGCATCCCGCGCTTGTGGGCCTCGTCGAAAATGGCGCCGTACAGGTCGGGCGTCAGCGTCTTGATCGTCCCGCCGCGACTATCAACCCACGTCTTGATTATCGGAATCTTCCTCTGCGCCAGCTCCTGTACGTCAGCGCGCGCGCCTTCGACTGTGGTCACGACGTACGCGGCGTGACGCATGTTCGCCGGGCTGATCTCTTCAAGCGGTGCGAGGCCCCGGCCCGCAGTCAGGAATCTGGCGGCATCAGGATCCTTCCCGGCGCGCTGCTCCTCCCTGATCTGAAACGGCAGCTCCCCGAAATCGCTCCCCATCGCTTGCGACGCGGCCACGCCGAAATACGCAAACCGATGGAGGTGGTCCAGGATGTTCTCTCTCGTGTAGTTCTGGGGGCCGCTGGTGAGGTTCTTCATGTAGCCGATGTGGGAGTGCGCATCGACCAGTGCGGGAATCACCGTCTTGCCGGTGAGATCCACGCGCATTGCGCCGGCGGGCGCCTGGACCTCTCCCTGGCGGCCCACCCGCGTGAAGTGGCCGCTCTGGACGAGGAATGCGGATCGTTCGATCGGCGGACCGTCAGCGCCGGTAATCAGCCGCGCACCCTCGTACAGCACCACGTCCGCGGGACGTGGTGCCTGCGCGGCAGCGGCGTCAACGAGCAGTGCCACCGCAATCAGCAGGAGGAATAACGCTCTCGCCACCGCTGTGAATTGTAGATGTAGAAGGCGGACCTTCAGCTACGCCTTTTGAGCAGGTGCGAAATGAGCGCTTCGGCCATCTGACCCGCGAAACCTGCGGCCTGGCTGAGTGAGGAGTCGTCCGGCGTCGACACCCGCCCACTTGGCTATAATTCCGCCATGCCGATCCTCGAATACTCATGCAAGGCCTGCGGCCATCAATTTGAATTCCTGAAGCTGCCGACCACGCCCGATGCCGCAAGGTGTCCTGCGTGTCAAGGCGAGGATCTGGAACGGCTTCTGTCAGGCTTCGCGATGAGCACTCGCGAGCTCACGAACGCCCGCGCCAAGGCGGCGCGAAAACAGCAACTGGGAAGCAAGGAGCATAAGGACAAGCAGGTCGCCATTACTGAGGAACGCGAACATCACCATTAGTGCGCAGGCCGCCGTCGTTGAGCCTGCAGCAGCGGTCGTCTGACGCGGCGGATGTAGAATGCCCCGAGATTAATCTCGGGCCGCTCAACTACTGGAGATCGTCATGCTTTCCAGGATGTCGGTCGTTGCTTTCTCGATAATCCTAATCGTGATGGCGGCGCTGGTGTGGACGCCGACGCCTGCCGCCAGTCAGGACGCCGCCGCGGCGATCACCTTCCACAAGGACGTGCTTCCGGTCTTACAGAAGAATTGCCAGACCTGCCACCGGCCGGGCCAGATCGGGCCGTTCTCGATGCTCACCTTCAAGGACACCAGGCCGTGGGCAAAGGCCATCAAGGCGGCAGTTGTCTCGAGAGCGATGCCGCCCTGGTTTGCGGACCCACGCTATGGGCACTTCAATAACGACCGGTCTCTGACGCAGAGCGAGATTGACACCATCGCGGCGTGGGTCAATAACGGCGCGCCCGAAGGCGATCCAACCGCTGCGCCGCCCCCGATCGAGTGGCCCGCGGGCGGCTGGCAAATCAAGCCGGACGTCACCGTCGATCTGCCGCCGTATCCCGTTCCAGCCCGTGGCATCGTGGAATGGGAGCGCATCGCGTTTCCCGCGCCGTTCAAGGAGGACACTTGGGTCACCTCCGTTGAGATCATGCCCGGCGTACCGGCCGTCGTCCATCACATGTGCTTTGGTTTCCAGAAGCACAAGTCGACGACGCCGTACGGTGAGTATCAGTGGATGGAAGTGCCGCGCGGCGAGGACGGCACCATGACGAAACCCGACGGGACGACGACCGGTCCGCGCGATGGCATTGTGCTGACGCGCGTCGCGGGCACGACCGAGGTGACGCGCCGCATTGGCCGTCCCACCGTGTATCACGAGGGTACCAACGAGTTTTGCTATCTGCCGGGACTGCCGTTTGAAGACTATCGGCCCGTGAACGCCGGGATGCTGGTGCCGGCGGGTTCCGACATGATCGTGAGCCTGCACTACACAGCCACCGGGCTGGCGGTCGTCGACAAGAGCCGCGTCGGCTTCACCGTGACGAAGACACCGCCTGCGAAGAAGTTCCTCCCACAGGATGGACCGGAAGGAGATAATGCGCCGGTCGAGCGGCAGCAGGCGAACGCGACGCTGGCGATTCCTCCCTATGCGAACGACCATCCGGGTCCGCTCGCGGAAATACGCTTTCTGAAGGACGTCGAGCTCGTCTGGTTCCGGCCGCACGCCCATGTACGCGGAAAGACGGTCCGCTACACGCTTGTGTATCCGGACGGGAAAGAAGAGACGCTCCTCTACCTGCCGCGGTACAACTTCAACTGGCAGCTCACGTACCGGACCTCGGTGAAGATCCCGAAGGGCGCCAGGATGCGCGTGCAGTTCACCTACGACAATTCGACGGCCAACAAGTACAACCCCGACCCGAGCAAGTGGGTCTACTACGGCGGTCAGAGTTGGGAGGAGATGGGCACGCCGAACATGGGCTTCCTGGTCGATCGGGAGGCCGACGAGAAAGGTTTCCTCGTCGAGCGATGAACCGCCTCGGACTCGTCTCCATCGTCATGCTGCTCTTCGCGGCCGCTGCGCACGCGGACGAGCGGCAGGTCAGCGTCACTGCGGGCGACGGGTTCGCGCTCCAGGGCAATTACTATTCAGCCGAGAAGGGCGGGCCTGGCATCCTGCTCCTCCATCAGTGCAATGCCGATCGCCGGATCTACGACCAGTTGGCCACCATGCTGAACGTCGCCGGCTACAACGTCCTGACGATCGACTGGCGCGGCTTCGGCGGGAGCCGGGCAGGGGCGTTCACAGACTTTCGGGCGCAGCGTCAGAAGATTCAGGACCTGATGCCGGGCGACGTCGACGCTGCGTTGAAGTTCCTCAGCGCGCAGCCAACGGTCATCAACAGGGCGCTCGGTGTAGTGGGTGGGAGCTGCGGCGTGAACCAGGCGGTGCAGGCCAGCCGGCGTCATCCCGAAATCCGGACGCTCGTGCTGCTGTCGGGAGGGACCGACGCGCAGGGCGAGGCCCACATCAAACGCTCGACGACCCTTCCGATTTTCGGCGCCGCCAGCGAAGAAGATACCGATGCCGCGGCGGCGATCAAGAAGATCGTCGGGCTCTCGGCGCACCGGGATAGCCGCGTGGAAATGTTCAAGGACGCCGGTCACGCCGCGTCGATGTTTGCGAAGCAGCTGGATCTGGAGGCGGACATTGTGATCTGGTTCCGCGCCAACCTGCCGGTTGCCGGCTATGGTCTGCCGCCCGCTATCAGGTGAACCTTCTTCGTGACCTTCGTGGTTGATTTTGCAGCGATTTCCTGGAGGACGCTGATGACACGACACATTGTGCTTGGAACGGTGATGGCCGTCGGCGCGCTGACGATGACGGTGGCGGCGCTCCAGCAACCGGCTGCCCCGCCGGCGCCGATGGTCATCGACGTCGACAAGCTCAAGGACAACCTCTACGTGATGAAAGGCGGCGGAGGAAACTCCGCCGTGTTCATCACCGCGAACGGCGTGACGGTGGTCGATACGAAGCTTCCCGGCTGGGGACAGCCGCTGCTCGACAAGATCAGGACGGTGACGAACAAGCCTGTGACGACCATCATCAACACGCACACGCACTTCGACCATAACAGCGGCAACGTCGAGTTCCCGGCGAGTGTTGAAGTCATCACGCACGCCAATACGAAAACGTACATGGAGCAGGCGAATCCCGTATACGGCCTGCAAACGGGTCCGCAGGCCAATATCTTCAAAGAGCATGGCGGGAACGGCATGCCGAAACGCTCGTTCAGTGACAAGATGACGGTCGGACGCGGTCCGGATCAGATCGATCTCTATTACTTCGGCCGCGCGCACACCGGCGGCGACGCGTTCGTCGTCTTCCCGGCGTTGCGTGTGATGCACGTCGGCGACACGATGGCGAACCGGAACATTCCGATCATCGACAAGAACAACGGCGGGTCGGGGGTGGAATTCTCGGCCACGGTGGCGAAGGCGGCACAGGTGCCGAACGTCGACACGATCATCAACGGCCATAACCCGACCACGATCACACCCGCGGACCTGCGTCTCTTTTCAGAGTTCATCGCGGATTTCGTGAAATTCACTCAGGACGCGAAGAAGGCCGGGAAGAGCGTGGACGACGTCGTGAATACCTGGAAAACGCCGGCGAAATACACCGGCTACGGAATGCCGAACCCGATGTTTGTTCGCTCCGACGCGCAGGTCATTTTCGAGGAGACGAAGTAGCCAGCGTGCCCGCGCGCCGAGTCGCCTATTCTTCCAGGGGGGAGGTCGCTGTTTCGCGTGCCATCAGGAGCGCGACGCCGGTCACGCACAGCGCCGCGACCACGTAGAGCGATACCTGGGTGCTCGTGCCATAGACGCGAAACAGGCTCGCGATGATCAACGGCGCGAAGCCGCCTCCTGCAATGCCGGCCAGTGTATACGCGAGTGAGGAGCCTGCGTACCGGACACGTGTCGGAAACTGCTCCGTCACGAACGCGGCCTGCGGCCCGTACATGGCGCCGTGGATCACCAGGCCGATGACCACCGCGATCACGATGAGTGCCGGCCGTCTGCTATCCAGCAGGACGAAAAAGACGAAAGCCCAGAGCATTCCGAGCAGCGCGCCGGCCGCATACACCGGACGACGTCCGACTCGATCGGAAAGGGCTCCGAAGAAGAGGACCGACACCGCATTGCACGCGCTCCCGATGATGATCGCCGTCAGCGCCAGCGTCCCGGACAGACTGAGAACAGTCGTCACGTACGTCAGTGCGAATACGACCACGAGCGCGTACAGAACATCCGAGCCGACTCGCACGCCCGCAGCTATCAGCAAGCGCCGCCAATAGTGCCGTAGCACATCGCCGATCGGCGTCTGTGCTTTCGTACCCCTCTCTTCCAGTTCGGTGAACATCGGCGTTTCCGCCACACCGCGACGAATCCACAAGCCAAACCCAACCAGGACAACGCTGGCCAGAAACGGTATCCGCCACGCCCACAGGAGGAATTCGTCCGGGGACACGAGATACGTGATCAGGGCAATGCCGCCGGTCGCGAGCAAGGTGCCGACTGATGGTCCGACCTGTGTCCACGAGGCATTGCGCCCACGTTGATGCTGCGCACCGTGTTCGACCGATATGAGGACGGCGCCGGCCCATTCGCCTCCCAGCGCAACGCCCTGCACGAAACGCAACATGACGAGCAGGATTGGACTCGCGATGCCGGCCGTCGCGTACGTGGGGAGCAGTCCCATCAGTCCCGTCGTGACACCCATGAGCATCAGGGTGATGACGAGCACGACGCGGCGTCCGCGCTTGTCACCCAGGTGTCCGAAGAGTACGCCGCCGAGCGGCCTCGAGACATAGCCCACGGCGTAGGTTGAGAACGCCAGAATCGTTCCGGACAACGGATCAAAGGACGGGAAGAACAGCTGGTTGAAGATCAGCGCCGCGAGCGTGTTGTAGACCGTGAAGTCATACCACTCGAGTATCGTTCCGACCGAGCTGGCAGTCGCAAGTCTGCCCATGCTCGTGTGTCCGATTAACGGTGGTGTTCGCAGAGCGGCAACAGTGTTCATTGCCGACCGGTGTTTCCTTTCTGAAGATCTGTGTGCCGCAACTGCCACATCAGTCGGAAGCACGAGAGATCATCCGATCCGGCGCCGACGTGCCGGGCAGCATGACGACCTGCATTCGCGACGGCCGCCTCCGACGAAGCCTCGATCAGGAGAAGAGGATCCAGACGCCGTTCGCGGAGATCTTCCGCGGGCAGCGGCGTGGACAGCGCAGCATCGGGCACGAGCAGCCGCGCCAGGACGACGCCATCGAGAGTCAGCAGCTCAGAGCCCGGTCTGGCAATCCCGGTCACGTCGGTGCTGATCGCGGTCGTCCCGAGAGTGAGCAGCGCCAGCCACGCTCCCGTTCCTGCTCCGGTCTCCATCTCGATCGAACACACGCGACGCATGGGGTTCTGCATGCGCGCGAGGTTGGTCACCGACCACGCCGTGGGGTGCTGAAGCGCCTGTTGATACGCAGCTGTCTCAAAGACGTCAAGCGACGTGGTGCGATACAGACCGAGATACCGGCGCGATCCACCTGTGAGCTGATAGCGCGCGCCGGATACGAAGCCCGGAATGGCGACGCGCTCGAGCACATGCTCCCGGTCGTACCAGCGATTGAAGTCGTCTTCATGCGCCGGCTCGACGTTCGTGCACACCAGCAGCATTCCCTGACGCACCGCGGCGGAGCGTTCGGGCATCACAGGATGACGATCGATTGACGTCCGGCCACGAAAGGCGTTTCGGTTGGGAATCAGTGCCCGGTGTGTATAAGTGCCGACGCGAGGAGTACCGACCTTATACGCCCGCCCAAAACCGCTGTCAAACGCTAGTCACGTGTCGCGAATGGTTCTGCTACCTGCCTCTTGTTTTCACGCGCGCTTTCGCCGTTGGGCAGGTGGGAGAGTGGGGAAGCGTGGTCGGGGACACGCGCGTTCGTGCCGGGTCTCCAGTTACTGCAGGGCCGTGGTCAACTCGAACTCGCGAGCCGGACTCCACCCGCCAGCTACGCGGACTTCGTATGTCAATCCAGCCTGCACCGGAATCCTCACGCGCAGTGGAGAAGCGGAGGCGCTGCCGTAGATCGCAAAGGTGCCATCGGGATTCACGACATCGACGTCAAAATTGAAGACGGGGGCGGACACCGTCACTTCGAGAATGCCGGACGCAGGGCTCGTGATCGCATATCGCTGGCAGGGAGCGCGCTGCCCATACCAGCCACCGTAACCCAGTCCTGCACATTCCGTTGGGCCAATCTGTGCCCGTATGACTTCGCCGAGACGAACATACGTTAACGGCTCCAGCTGGAGAACGAGATCGGCATCCTTCGGGAAATCCAACCACCATTTGAAATCGGCGAAGTAACCAGGTTTGGATGCTCCGACCAACAGCCAACCAATAGCGTCTGGCCCCGCGTAGGCCCGCACCACCGGCATGCTGTAGGTACCGTTTCCATCAGTGATGGCGGACGCCTCGGTCGTGACACCGCCATACCACCCCACCGCGAGCACAACGACTTGGGCACCAGCCACCGGAAGATTGCCCTCGCCCCTCACTGAGCCCGTTAGTGCGCGGGTCGTACCTGGCGGCGCGGGTGGTGGGAATGGAGCCGTGGCTGATGGGACCGCGGCAGTTGACGATGCGGCGGTGGCTAAAGAAGCGGGAGCAGTCGGCAGCACTGGTGCGTGCCCACAGGCCAACACCAAAACGACCGATCCGAAGGAGACGCACGCGCGTTTCATTGGTGCCCCGACAAACCCGAGAGTCAGCGCGCCCCCGGCATCGCTTCCTGGCGGAACCCCGCGGGAACGTCGAACGTCGCGGGCGGGATGGTTTCGCGCCGCAATTCAGCCAGTTCGCTGACAGACTCCACCGCGCCGTTTCGGAACGACGTCCGTCTCACCGGAAAGCCCGCGAACCCCTGTTCCTCGACAGAGCCGTACGTCGCGATCTGCTCCGCGGCCTGTGGCAGCAGGGTCTTGATGAACTCGGCGAACTGTCGCGTCACCTCGAAATCCGCTGGCGTCAGTCCGAGGTCGCGCGGCTCGGCGGCGCAGACCTCGACCACCTTGGCCTGACCTCGATAACCGTCGTACTTCGTGCACGGAAACTGCGCGACCTTGTCGGATCCCGTTCGGCGATATTCGATTCTCTCAGCGGCCGGAGGTCCGCTTCCGCGCGCAGGGCCTGCGCCAAGGCCGCGGGCGCGCATCATCTGCTCGACCATTTGACGTTGCTCCGGCGGCATGTTCTTCAGTTGCTCCTGCATGGCCGCCATCGCACTATCGGCTTGTTGTCCCATCTGCTGCGCCTGGGCCCGCGTCATCTCGAAATAGGTCTTCTTGTCGAGATTGATCATCCGTGCGACCTGAGCCGACCCGTCGTACACGAATGCGACCTGTTCGTTCCCTGATCGCGATTCCGCGCGCATGTGCGTTCTGTCCAGGAGGATATTGTTTGTGGTCACCTGTCCGTTCCGTGTCTCGCGTTGGATCAGGTGAAGTCCCTGGGAATAGGCGGGGGAGGTAACGAGCCCGATCAGTATCAGTGTTGTGGCGATCTTCACGGCGTCTCTCCAGGTTTGCGCGGTGTCTGTGAGCGGGCCGGCTATGTTACATGGGCCGAGTATGGATGAAAAGAGCCAAGCCAGACGCGACGCCGACACCGCCCGAGACATCATGATGAACAGGACGAGGAGACATCATGATGAATCGAGTCCTCTCAGTTAGCGCCGTCACCGCGTTGCTGTGGGCGGCGCCGGCCGCCGCGCAGCAAACCGTCTTGGCCGAGACGCCGGTTGGCTTCAACGTGCACGATGGCAACGAGAACAGCGAGGGGTCGAAGATCGACGACCCCGCGAAATACCGTCTGACGACACCCATCACCGAGCACGGCGGCGGTGGCGGGATGCTGAGCTTCAACGCCTCGCGTTACTTCAACCAGGTCGTGTTCGGCGGGAACCAGCTCGAGATGGCTGGACTGCGCGTTGCGCAGGCCGAAGACGTCCGTGGCCAAGTCGGCAACTTAAAGGCCGAATTCACGTTCCTGTGCAACGACGGGTCCGGCGCCGACGACGCCGCAATGCGGAAGTGTCTGAGCTTCACGTATCACGGCATCACGGAGATCTCGCCGTGGATCCTCGCGGACCCGCGACGCCTTATCGGTGGTAATGGCGTCTCGGTTACCGCAGCACGATGGTGGCTGCAGGTTCAGGACAATGGCAATTACGTCATTTACGATTCTTGGGTCTTCGATGAGGATGGCAACACGACGCCGAAGCCAATCTTTGACTTATGGTCGCTGATGGCACGTCTGGATCGTATCGACGCGGAGCTACGCGCGCTCGAAGGGCGGCGGTGAGCTGCGAGGTGCCGATCAACCGCGACACGAAGTTTGACATGCATACGCGTAAGGCCGAATTCAACCACGAAGGTCACGAAGTACACGAAGTGAAAAATTGCTTTGTGTTCTGTTTCTTCGTGTCCTTCGTGTCCTTCGTGGTTTTGTACGTCTTTGTGCCCTTGTCTCGCACGTTATTTGATTAGCTGCGGAGCAGCGGAGGAGAGCGCCGCCGCGCGAGCCGTCAGCGTTGTTCCTGAAGACGACCCTTACATTGCCCATCTTGTGGGCGGCGTCATCGTGACTCAGGCCACCGCCTCGCCGCAGGACACCGCGGCCGACAGACCTCCGAAGGTGTGTCGACTCCATAAACGGAAAGGAAAACGTCGTTAACTACGAGTTCAGCGGCCAGTTCGCGCGCCCGTTCCGGCGTCAGCGGATTGTGACTCACGTTCGCTCTCCGTCCGAGGATGAGCAATTTGTTCGCCAGAACTGCCTCGTTTCGCCTTATCAGCTCGGCTCCCGAACTCGGCAGACTTTTTGAAAACACCCAGGCCGTGGGCGCCGAAAACTTGTATTGGTCGGTCAAAGGCGAAGCGGCGTGCGGGGACCACGCGCCCATCGACAGCCCGCGCTGGCTCGATGAGCGATGGGAAGAGATTCCCACGTCATCGCGCGGACTGTACCGATGTCAGCATTGTTATGGGACGGCGAGGCCCAGACAGGAACACGCAACCGCGGGTGAAACTCCCTCGCAACCGAAATTACCACGCCATTCCACTGGGTAACGTTGTCGGGCTGAAGAGCTCAAGACGTGAGGGTTTATACTCACCGCAGTTTCAGAACGTGAAGCTCTAATCCCTCCACACTGGCTGGATCACCGACAGGGTTCGGCGCTACGTCGAAGGTCGTCAGGACCTCGTCCACATCGCCCAACCAGACGAGGTTGCAAGCGTGATTGCTATCTGGTTTCAGACGAGGCGAAGCTCATAACCGGCAACATCGTCCGCTTGCGTTGAAAATCAACGGAGTGACGAACCACGAAGTCTCGAAGTGCCCGAAGAATCTGGTTTTATGCGCCAAAATCGCACGTCCGTCCGGCGTTGGGGACCGTCTAAACATCATTCGCGGTGGTGCTTGGACTGCCCGCTACAATTAACAAGTCGGTTTGTCCGATAAACCATATGGCCTTGATGACTGTTCGCGCACGCCTCCGGTTGGTGCTTCTCCTGTCGGCGACGGTGGCAGCCACCACCTTCACCGGCGCACAGCAGACGGCGATCCCCCCGAATGTTCTCGCCGCCGCGCTCGACGACACCGTCCCGGTCGATCCCCTGATTACGGTCGGCACGCTTCCGAACGGGCTCCGCTACTACATCCGCGAGAACAGGCAGCCGCAGTCGCGGGCCGAGCTCCGGCTCGTGGTCAACGCAGGCTCCGTGCTCGAAGACGACGACCAGCGCGGCCTCGCGCACTTTGTCGAGCATATGAGCTTCAACGGCACGCTGCACTTTCCCAAGCTGGACGTCGTCAACTTCATGCAGTCGCTTGGCATGCGTTTCGGCGCGCACGTGAATGCCAGCACCAGCTTCGACGAAACGATCTACAAGCTGCAGATTCCGACTGACAATCCCGCGGTCATCGACCGGTCATTGCTCGTCCTCGAAGACTGGGCGCGCAGCGTCTCATTCGATCCGGTGGAGATCGACAAGGAACGGGGCGTCATCCTGGAGGAATGGCGCCTCGGGCTGGGCGCCGACGAACGGATATCAGACAGGCAGTTTCCTCTCCAGCTCAAAGGTTCGCGCTATGCGGAACGGCTGCCGATTGGCAGGCCCGAGATCATCCAGAACGTCAATCACGACAGGCTGAAACAGTTCTACACGGATTGGTACCGCCCCGATCTTATGGCGGTGGTCGCTGTCGGCGACTTCGACAAGGCCACCATTGAGGCGCAAATCCGATCTCACTTCGGCTCGATCCCTCAGGCCGCATCCCCGAAGCCGCGGCCCGTGTACGGCGTGCCGGATCAACCGGGGACGGTCTATTCAGTGATTACCGACCCCGAAGCGACGAACACGCGCATCAGTGTGTCCGTCAAGATGGACGCGCGCCCGCAGTCATCGATCCGCTCGTATCGGCAGCACATGGTCGAGAACTTGTTCAGTGCGATGCTGTCTGCGCGGCTCGACGAGATCGCGCAGGCGCCGAATGCGCCGTTCCTCAGAGCCGCAACCGATCGTGGACTCTTCGTGCGCACAGAAGAGGCGACGTCGCTCCTTGCGCTCGTGACGGGAGACGGCGTCGAGCGGGGCCTGGCGGCGCTGTTCACCGAGGTCAATCGAGTGGCGCGCTTCGGTTTCACGGCGACGGAACTGAATCGGGAGAAGCTGAATCTTCAGCGATACCTCCAGCAGTCAGTCATCGAGAAGGACAAGAGCACCTCCGGGCCGCTGGCCGACGAGTTCGTTCGCAACTTCATCCAGGCCGAACCGATCCCTGGCATCGTCTACGAGTACGGGTTGAACCAGCGTTTTCTGCCGCAGATCACGCTTGCCGAGGTCAACAGCCTGGCCGCGGATTGGGTGCCCGATCGCAACCGCCTCGTGGTGATCAGCGCGCCTGAGAAGGACAAGCCGCTCCTGCCCAACGAGACGAGACTGACAGCAGTCATCGCGGCTGCCAGCGGAGCTCCGGTGACCGCCTACGTTGATACGGTCAGCACGCAGCCGCTGCTCGCTCGACTCCCCGCTGCCGGAGCTGTCGCCACGACCACCACGAACGAGGTCCTGGGCATCACCGAGTGGCGGTTGTCCAACGGCGCCCGGGTCGTGTTGAAGCCGACGACGTTCAAGCAGGACGAAATCCTGTTCAGGGCTGTCAGCCAGGGTGGCACATCGCTCGTCAGCGATGAGGATTACGTTCCCGCTGCAACCGCCGCGAGGGTCATCGCGGAAGGCGGTCTTGGCGGCTTCCGCAGCATCGATCTGGACAAGGTTCTCGCCGGCAAGACCGCGTTCGTCAGAGCCGACATCGGGTCGACGGAAGAAGGGGTCGGCGGCGGCACTGCCGGCCGGGATCTCGAAACAATGTTTCAGCTGATCTATCTCAGATTCACCGCTCCGCGTCCGGATCCTGTCGCGTTCGGTGTGATGAAGGATCAATTGAAAATAGCGCTGGCCAATCAGCGCTCGACGCCGGAGACGGTGTTCGACGAGGCGCTTGATGCCGCCCTGAGCCAGAATCACGTCCGCGCCCAGCCGCTGACGCCAGCACGCGTCGATCAGATGAATCTCGACAAGTCGCTTGCGTTCTACAAGGACCGCTTCGCCGATGCCAGCGACTTCGTCTTCGTGTTCGTCGGGAGCTTCGACCTTGCGACGATGAAGCCGCTGGTGGAGCGCTACCTGGGCAGCCTGCCGTCGCTCCGCCGGAGCGAGGCCGTGAAGGACGTCGGCGTCCACCCGCCCGTGGGCGTGGTCGAGAAGCAGGTGAGAAGCGGCATCGAACCGAGGAGCCAGGTGAGCATCGTGTTCAGCGGGCCGTTTCAGAATGACGAGATGCATCGCGTGGTCGGCAACGCGATGGCAGAGACGCTGGCGGGAAACCTCCAGAGAACGCTGCGAGAGGACCTGGGCGGAACCTACGGCGTAAGCGTCCAGCCAAGCTTCACGAAGCGCCCGACCGAGGAGTATCGCTTTACCGTCAGTTTCGCGTGCGATCCGGCTCGAACGGAGGGCCTGGTCACCGCGGCATTCCGGGTGATTGAGCAGTTCAAGACGTACGGTCCGAGCACGGGGCAGGTCACCGACACGCGCTCGGCGCTCGTCCGGGACTTCGAAACGAACAGCCAGCGGAACGACTACCTGCTGAATCGGATCCTCTTCAAGTACGAATACGGTGAGGACGTCAGAGAGATCGTCAACATGCGGCCGTTCTACGATCAGCTCACCGCGCCGATGCTGCGCGATGCCGCGCGGATGTACCTGGACACCAATCGTTATGTGAAGGTCACGCTGCAGCCTGAGACAAAGTAGGGCGTGCGCGCCTGTGCACTCAGGCGCTTTTCACACCGACGGGCCACGGAGGCACGGAGTCACGGAGCAAAGACATGAAATTCCTCCGTGTCTTCGTGTCTCCGTGGCTACGTGGAAGTGAAAACAGCCTTATTAGAACGCATACTTCACTCCCAGCTGGATGATGCGCGGGGTGCCGGCCTGCGTGGTGATGCGGCCGAACGTTCCCGAATTGAAATTCGCTTGCCATCCTCCGGCCGTCAGCTCGGTGCCGGGGATGCCCCAGTTGAAGGTGTTGAACAGATTGAACGCCTCGAGGCGGAGCTGCACCGTGTGCATCGAGACGAGGCCAAGCTCGCGCGACAGCGCCAGGTCCACGGTCCAGTAGTTCGGGCCCGTCAAGGCGTTCCGCGTCAGGTTGCCGAACGTCCCCGGGTCCGGCTGGGCGAACGCGGCGCTATTGAAATAGTTCGTCAACGTCCGCGGGTGCGCGTACACGTCGTCGCTGACCAGGTTCACGCGCTGGTTTCGCTGTCCGTTGAGCGCATTGTCGCGGCCGGTGATGATGTCGATGCGGGCGCCGGACTGGATGGTCGCGATCCCCGACGCGCGCCACCGGGACGCGAGCATACCGAGCGCCCCTCCGCCGAAACGGGGCGTCTCCGCACTGAGCGTCAGGCTCGCCAGGTGCGTGCGATCCTGATCGCAGTAGCCCTTATCGAACTCGGGGTCGGCAGGGTTCGTGTACCCGGACGCAATCTGGCTGAACGTGTTCGGCGTTTTCGTGCCGATGCACCGCGACCACGTGTAGTTGCCGTTCAGGCTGAGGCCGCCACTCGATCGACGCTGCGCCGATAGTTTCAGCCCGCGGTACGCCTGCCAGCCGATGTCGTCGTTCAGATCCAGCGTGCCGATCAATGCGGCCTCCTTCGGATTCTGCTGGTAGAGCGCGCGCCGGACATTCAGGTTGGCGTTGGTCGAGCAGACCGTATACGTCCGTCCGTCGGCCAGCGTGCAGGGTCCGAGCCCCATATAGATGCCGGGGTTGATGGACGTCTGCGCCCACAGCCGGTCGGAGTAGCTGCCGATATAACTCGCCGCGGCGCTCCAGCTCGCCCCGATCTGCCGCTCGAAGGTGACGTTCCAATTCTGCACGCGTGGCGAGTTGATGTCGGGATTCATGGTGCCGAACGAGCCAAACGCGGGATACGTCACGTCGCGGTTGGTCACAATCGGGTGGGGATCGCCCCCGACGGACGCGTACGGGTCGTCCATGCGTCCCGTCGGATCGGTGATGAGCGAGCGGTTGCCGAACGGCGGCGCCGAGGAGTTGATCTGGTGATAGTCGCTCGACATGAAGTCGTAGGCCAACGCGTACGACGCGCGCAGCGCCATGCGGCCGTCGCCGGTCACGTCCCACGCGACGCCGGCACGCGGCGAGAAGTTCGTCCACTGTTTGTTGAGGCCGGTCTTTCCTGATGGGAAACCGTCGTCACCCGGATAGAGGAGACCGGCGGGCGCGTTCACAAACACCTTGCTCTTGATGCCGCGGCGGAAGTTGTCGATGTTGAAGTTGTAGACCGCGTTGTTATCCACGTTGACGCCGAAGTACGGCTCCCAGCGCAGACCCAGGTTCAACGTCACGCGGTCGCTCGCGCGCCAGGTGTCCTGCCCGTAGAATCCGAGGTAGTTGCTGCGAATCGGCACGTCCTGGGGGCCGCCGTGCTCCACCGATGTGACGCGGCCGAGCAGCAGATCCGCCAGACCCAGTCCCGAGGCGCTTCCGTCGAAGATCCAGATTCCGGCCGCCCGCGACGAGGAATTGTAGTGGCCCTTCCAGTACGCGAAATTGCCGCCAATCCCGAACTGATGCGAACCGCGAACGAGCGTCAGGTCGTCAGCCACCTGGTAAAAGTTGTTTCGGAAGAAGGCTGATGTCGCGCCGGCCGGTATCTCCCATGCACCGGGGATCTGAATCGCCATCTGCCCGCGGATGTAGGGGTACAACTTGATCCCGAGATCGGAGGGATCGAAGTACCGCGTGTTGTAGCGGTTCACCGTCGTCCGGTTGTACGCCACGCGGATGGCGTTGACCACGGTCGGTCCGAACACCATCGTGTCGCCGAGCGTCAACGCGTGGGCAAGATTGTTGATGCCGGAATTGGCCGCCTTGATCACATTGTCAGAGCCGCCCTCGTACGCCGGCGCCTTCTTGACGAATGTGGCCATGTAGCGGCCGAACACCGAGTGGTCCTGGCTCAACTGATAGTCGATGCGCCCGATGCCCTGGCCTTCGTTGCTGTCGTCCGCCGTCGTGTACGTAATCTGGCCGCACGGATCCGTCGCGGTGGGTAGACGCCGCGCGAGGTTCATCCCCGCAGGGCTGAAGAGCGCGGGATTGATGCGGTTGCCGACGAACCCGCCGCCCAGGTTGACCGGTCTGCCGTTGTTGCACGCGGGCGAGGCAAATGCGGTGAAGTCGCCGGCAAGCATCGCAGCCGTGGGCACGAAGGCAATCTGGTCGGAAGGCCGGAAGCGCAGCCTTGTGCCCTGATAGCCGCCGAAGAAGAACAGCTTGTCGCGCATGATCGGACCGCCGATCGTCCCGCCGAACTGGTTGCGCCGCAGCCCGTCATCCTGGCGCTTGCCGTCGGCGCCAATCGCGGCAAACGGGCTCTTCGCGTTCAGGCGGTGGTCGCGAAGGAACTCGAACCCGATGCCGTGGAACGCATTGGTGCCCGATTTCGTGACGGCGTTCACCGACGCGGCGGCGTGCATCCCGTTCTGCGCCGACAACCCGCTCGTCTGCACGCGGAATTCCTGCAGCGCGTCGGGGAACGGCATCGGCAGGTTCACGTTGCTCTGCGGGCTGTTATGCGTCGCGCCGTCGAGCAGGTACCCGACCCCGGTTGGCACACCTCCGGCGACGGAGATATTCACGCCGCCCGAAAAGTTTCGAGTGCCGACGACGCCGGTCTGGACCGCCGCACCGGCCAGCACGATCAGATCGGTCACCTGACGGCCCTGCAGCGGCAACTCCACGATCCGCTCGTTGTCCACGACGTCGCTGATGCCGGCGCTCTGCACGTCGACCAGCGGCGCCGCCGCTTCAACCGAGACGGTTTCCTGGAGGTTGCCGAGCGCGAGCACGACATTGATGGCCGGCGTGGCAGCCACCTGCAGCACGATACCGGTCTGCGCGTAGGTGCGGAATCCCTGGAGTGCCGCTTCCAGGCGGTACGGACCGGTGGGAAGGTTGGGGAGGACATATGAACCGCTCGCGTCGGTCGTGACACTGCGCATCAATCCCGTGTCGGTTTGCGTCGCGGTGACGGTGACACCGGGGAGTACGGCGCCGCTCTCGTCGGTGACGCGACCGCTCAACTGTGCCGTGGAGAGCTGTGCCCAAGCGGGGGCGGTGATGAGGACAAACGCGAGGGCGCCAGCCAGGGTGATGAAGGACCGCATCGTGTCTACTCCTTCGGTGGCCGCGTGGACGAAAAACGGAGCCGATGTTACCAGAACGGATCCGTATTAGCGCTTTGTTTTTAGCTATTACGGATTGGCGGAGAGAGTCCTTCCGGGTGTAGGCTACGGCCGGTTCCCGACTGTTCGTTCGAGACAGTCAA
>Ga0137452_1000132_pt1 | contig 22046 bp, 14 predicted proteins | sample EasRivERMGT513_2_FD_102312 | JGI IMG/M metagenome (GOLD analysis project Ga0137452, IMG submission 102312) | Soil microbial communities from meander-bound floodplain in the East River, Colorado, USA - East River MetaG ERMGT513_2 | ecosystem: Environmental > Terrestrial > Soil > Floodplain ...
ATCAGCAAGCTGCGCGACGGTGGCAAAGTCCCCACCGACGAGTACGTTCACCGGTTTGGGCGAGACCGCCGTGACCACTGCCGCAATGTCCTGCATCGTGCGAATGCCAGGCGCGTACAGGCAATCAGCTCCCGCCTTGGCATAGGCGGTAAGGCGACGAATGGTTTCTGCGAGATCCGGTCGCCCGACGATGAACCCTTCGGATCGGCCAGTGAGAAGGACGCCCGTGCCGCTCTCATCGATCGCCTGACGCGCCGCGCGGATTCGTTCGACCGCGAGGTCGAACTCGAATAGAGGATTCGACGGATCGCCAGTGGAATCCTCAATCGAGAGTCCCGCAATTCCGGTTGTTGTCGCAGCGGCAACGTTGGCGCCCACCGCAGGCGGCGCGATTGCAAAGCCGGCTTCGAAATCCGCGTTGACCGGAATATCCACGCTCTGGGCGATGGATCGAAAGTGGGCCAGCGCATCGTTCAGCGACACGTGGTGGTCGGCCCGCCCGAGTGACCACGCCAATCCCGAACTGGTGCTGGCAAGTGCCGGAAACCCGAGTTGCTCGAGGACGCGGGCGCTGCCGACGTCCCAGGGGTTGGGGATCACAAAGCAGCCAGATTTGTGGAGCTCGCGGAACGCGCTGGAGCGATCGGTGGTCGGTGTCATCGCGTCTTTCTCTATCAACAACTGGGGTCAGACCCCAGTGACGCTCGACTCAGGTTGCGCTACCGTCGGCGTCCCCCCGTGATCCCGCCCAGGACACCGCGCAGGATCTGCCTGCCCAACTGGCTGCCGACTGTACGCGCAGCCTGCTTGGCCATTGATTCCACCATGCCCTGTCGCCGCCCAGTGCCCCACAGCCACTCCTGCAGCATGCCACCCGCCTGCGGAGCGCGGCCTGACGCGCGCGTTGACGCTGGCGCCGTTGCGGGCGTGTCATCAGGCGTTGACGCGCGGCGTGACAGGATTTCGTATGCTGACTCGCGGTTGACTGCCGCGTCGTACCGACCGCCGATCGGGCTACGCCCGATCACCGCTGCGCGCTCCTCGACCGTGATCGCGCCCATGCGGCACCTGGGCGGCGCCATACGTGCGCGCTCGACCGGCATCGGTACAGCGTTGGCCTGCAGCGTCGACACCAGCGCCTCGCCAACGCCGAGCTGCGAAATGACGTCGACCACCTTGAACTTCGGGTTCGGGGCGAACGTTTCCGCGGCAATCTTCACGGCCTTCTGATCGCGCGGCGTGAACGCACGCAACGCGTGCTGCACGCGGTTGCCAAGCTGCCCGAGGATCTCGCCGGGCACGTCGTCCGGGAATTGAGAGCAGAAATAGACACCGACCCCTTTCGATCTCACCAGCCTCACGACCTGCTCGATCCGCTGCACTAGCGCCGGCGGCGCATCGTCAAAGAGGAGGTGGGCCTCGTCGAAGACGAAGGCGATCTTCGGCTTCTCGAGGTCACCGACCTCGGGCAGTCTCTCGAACAGCTCCGACAGCAGCCAGAGCAGGAACGTCGAGTAGAGCCGGGGCTTCAGGACGAGCTGATCGGCCGCAAGCACGTTGACGATGCCTCGGCCAGTCAGGTCGGTGCGGAACAGATCCATGAGATCCAGCGCGGGTTCGCCGAAAAAGTTCTTGCCGCCGTCGTTCTCGAGGCGGAGCAGAGCTCGCTGAATCGCGGCGGTCGACTGCGCGCTGACCAGGCCGTAGCGCTGCGAGACGTCTGCATGCTTGTCAGCGACGACCCTCAGGAGGGCCTGGAGATCGTCGAGATCCAACAGGAGCAGCCCCTGCTCATCGGCGAGCTTGAAGGTGATATCGAGGACACCCGCCTGTACGTCGTTCAGCTCGAGCATCCGCGCGAACAGCGTGGGACCGATCTCACTGACGGTCGTCCGGATCGGGTGCCCGGCTTTCCCGTAGAGATCCCAGAACACGACCGGGCTCGGTTCGGGCTTGAAGTCGGCGATGCCCACGTCGCGGGCGCGCTGCGCGATTTCGGGCGTCGGCGTGCCCGGCATCGCCAGCCCCGCCACATCGCCCTTCACATCGGCGATGAAGACCGGCACGCCGATGCGCGAGAGACCTTCGGCGATGACCAGGAGTGACACGGTCTTGCCCGTCCCGGTAGCGCCGGACACGAGACCGTGGCGGTTCGCGTATTTGGCGAGTAGAAAGATCTGCTTGTCGCCTTTGCCAAGGAGGATCTCAGCCACAGTTAAGCCCGCTCCACCAACAGGGAGTCATTCGCAAATTGTATGCGTTCCGGATTTTCGCGATTCCACTTCCCCCTTCCCCTTCCCCCTTCCCCCTTCCTTCCCCCTTCCTTCCCCCTTCCTAACCCCTAACCCCTATCCCCTAACCCCTAACCCCTATCCCCTGTCCCCTATCCCCTATCCCCTGTCCCCTATCCCTGCTACAGTTCGGTCTTCCAATTCCGCTGTGGAGGTTCCGATGCACCAACTGAAGACGCAATCCCTACGCACGCTCGCCGTCGTCGGACTTCTTGTCCTTGCGGTGGTAACGGCCTGGTCGGTTCCAACGCTCGGGCAGGCACCAGCAACAGGTGTGACGGCCTTCGTAGGCGCACGACTCATCGTGGGCGATGGGCGCGCGCCCATCGAGAACTCCGTGATTCTCGTCAACGGCACGCGCTTCCAGCAGGCCGGCACGGTCGGCCAGGTACAAATCCCGGCGGGAGCTAGGAACGTGAGCCTGGCCGGCAAGACCGTGATGCCGACGATCATCGACACCCATAACCATCTGAGCCAGACGCGCGAGGCGCTCATTGACGACCTGAAGCGTCGCGCGTTCTACGGCGTCAGCGCGGCCCAGAGCATGGGCCAGGACACGGCTGACGTGCCTTTCCAGGTGCGTGAAGAGTCGCGCGCGGGAAAAATTCCCGGCGCCGCGAGGTTCTTCACCGCCGGCCGCGGGATTACGGCGCCGGAACCGGGGCGCACGATGGCCCCGATCTGGGTCACCACCGTGGCCGAAGCGCGGAAGGCCGTGCAGGACAATGCCGCCAAGAAGGTTGACATCATCAAAATCTGGGTCGACGACCGGATGGGTATGGTCAAGAAGCTCTCACCGGAGCTCTATAGCGCCGTGATCGACGAAGCGCACAAGAGCGGTCTCCGGGTGATCGCTCACATCTACACGCTCGAAGATCACAAGGGGGTCCTGAGGGCCGGCGTCGACGCGTTCGCGCACGGCGTGCGCGACAAGGACGTGGACGATGAGTTCGTGGCGATGGTGAAGCAGCATCCGAATCTGGTTCTCGGGCCGAATATGCCCGACCGCGGCGTCGTGCAGAATTACGACTGGCTGCGCGAGAGCCTGACAGCGGCCCAGTTCGCGGAGCTTCAGAAGGGGAACACGAACCGCCCGGAGGCCCAGGCGTTCCACGCGATCCAGGCGCGCAACCTCGCGAAGATGAATGCCGCGGGCGTGCGCATCGTCGTCGGCACCGACGGAAACACGCCGTGGGCGCCGCATGTCGAGATGGAAGACATGGTAAAGGCCGGGATGACGCCGTCGCAGGTGATCGTGGCCGCGACGCGGAACGGCGCCGCGTTCCTGAAGCTGACCGACGTGGGCACGATCGAGGCGAACAAGAGTGCGGACTTCCTCGTGCTCGATGCGAACCCGTTGGACGACATCGCGAACACGCGCCGTATCTCGTCGGTGTATATCCGCGGCGCGGCCGTGGATCGCGCGCCGTTCCGAGTGAACCAGACGCAGTAAGCCTTTCGCTTGCGTACGTGGGGCCGGCTTCACAGCCGGCCCTTCGCGTTTCGGCGGATCTTCCCGCCTTCGCCGAGGCTTCGGCGAAGCAAGCGGATGCGCCTATGTTTGTTCTTGTACCTACGTAGAGGCGGACCTTCAGGTCCGCCTTTTCTTTGCCGGCCAGTCCTGCCGAACACCCGCCGCCGGCTACGCACGCCGGGAAATCGCGCTCGCTCCTACTTTCACCGACCTTTTGATTCGGTTTCCCCAGGCGCGTACCGCCGCTCGCTGTGGCCCTCGAGCTGCGCGGGATAGAAATATACCTCCCGCAGATCGCCAGTCGCGTAGCGTGCCGCCTGGTCGTTGAAATGCGGCGACGCCGGATCCCCGCTCTCGCCGCCGGCCGTCACCGCACGGGCCCTGACCGTTTTGCCGAATTCGACCACGGCGACGAAGCTGTTGCCGGTCGATCCGTACCACTTCTTGGTATTGGGATAGGCGCGCGCCCCGAAGGAGGCCAGCGACCCCCACCTCGCCGAAGTGAAGCTTACGGGAATGCTGGAACCCGCGTCGTTGAACGAGGGCACGATGTCGTCGGTGATGCGTTGGAAGCGGTTGATCTCTCCCCACGGCGTGTTCCACGTACCGAAGTCGGCAGTCAGCTTTGCTGATGCCGCCGCAAGCGACTCGAGCCGCTGCCGGGCGGTCGCTGTCGTACGCATGTACACGTAGACGGACGTCCCCGTCTCTTGCGCAGCTGCGGTTACGCGCTGCCAGAGGTCCTCGCCCCAGAACACCGCAAGCGACGTCGCGACGGAATTCGCGGAGCATCGGTAATCCCAGTTGCGCAATTCGTTGATCTGCTCCGCTAGCTCTCTCTTATATGGGCTCGAGGCCGGCGTCTGGTCGTACGCATTCATGAGTAGTGGAATCTGAAGCGCAAACTCGGTGAGGAAACTGTCAAAGGCGCCCGCGATCAGCGATTCCAGCGTGAAGTCCTTTTTCCTGTCCAGGATCCGAATCGCGTGGACGCCGCGCGGGTTCTCGCTGCCGCTGTCCATGTACGCCGGGTAGTCCCTCTGCTTCGGACTGTTCGCGCCGGCGGCTGAGAAGGGCCAGTTGTTGGTGTTCTGAATCCAGCCGTTGGACGGGTTCAGCAGATTGGGACTCTCCTCAACCCCATACACATCGCCCCATTCCGTCGCCGGAATGCTGCCGTCCACTGGTTTGGTCCAATCGAATTTCGGATCTCGCTTCGGGACGAAGTTGGAGTGGAAGTACGCGATGTTGCCTTCGCTGTCCGCGAAGACGGTGTTGTTCGATGAGTTCGCGTGCACCTCCATCATTTTGCGGAACGCCGCGTAGTTCCGTGCCTTGGTCCGCAGGTACGACTGGGTCAACGCCTTGACCGGCTCCTGCATCAGCCGAATGGTGACCCATTTCCCGTCAGCCTCGCGCACCACTGGCCCGTGATGAGTGCGGTACACAGTGAAACTCTTCGTCGCCAAACCGGCGGGTATCTTGTACGGGACGATGATCGTACTGGCGATCACGGGGCGTTCCTCGGCGCCGTACTTGTACGCGAACCCATCGTCCTTCTTCGCCACGGTTTCCAGGTACTCGTCAATGTTGTCGACGCTGCTCGAGGTATGCATCCAGCCGGCGCCCTCGTTGAAGCCCTGGTAGACGAAGAACTGGCCCCACGTCACGGCACCATACGCATCAAGACCTTCATCGCTCGATACCTGCAGCTCGGAACGGAAGAAGAACGAGGTGTGCGGATTGATGAGCAGCAGCGCGTGACCATCGGCGGTATTGGAGGGCGCGATCGCAATGCCATTCGACCCTGTGGGCTCGTCAGGTGGTGACTGATCGTGCGCTAACGTCAGCGCCTTCGATCCGTTGCCGTAGAACGCTTCAAGCTGCGCGAGGTTCACGCGCTCGATGTCGCCGCCGATGCTCCCCTCGCTGAACGAGAGCGCCATCCACGGCTCGAAGCGGGTAATCAAACGCGGCTTCACGGTCGGATGCGTGGCGAGGTAGTAGTTGAGGCCGCTCGCCCAGCCGTCCATCAGCGCCCGGAGCCACATTGGAGAACTCCCGTATTGCGCCTTCAGATCCGCGTCGTTGATGAACAGACGTTGGCGCAGGTCGCGGTAGATCTCTTTTTCGCCTTCAGCTTCCGAGAGCCGTCCGAGCGAGACGAGGTAGTTGGTCTCCACTCGGTTGAAGTCGTCTTCCGCCTGGGCGTATATCACGCCGAACACCGCGTCGGCGTCCGTCTTGCCGTGGATATGGGCGATACCCCAGTCGTCCCGGATGATCGTGACGTTCTGCGCCTGCCGCTGCCAGGCTTGTGTCTCGGGATTGGACGCCGGCTGTCCACATGACGCGGCACAAACGGCAAGAATGAGCGCGTACTTCCTCATGACTCGTGCATCTCGCCTCACCCGCGTCGTAAGGCGGACCTTTAGGTCCGCCTTTCGCCACCGGCCAGTCCTGCCATCCGTGCGTCGGCGTGCTCCGCACGGCGGCGGCTGTCCGGCAGGACTGGCCGGTTTGCGAGTCGTAGAGGCGGACCTTTAGGTCCGCCTTCACTTGTCCTCAGCGCACGATCTGCCGAATCGTGCCGTCCTGTTTGTTGAGCAGGAATACCTGGTTGTCGGGGCCGAGTCCGAAGCGGAGGTCGGCACGCGCGGCTGACGGCTTCTTCTCCTTGATCAACTGCATCAGCGTTTTCGCGGAGCCGCCGCTGTTGAACAGCACGCGACGGATCGGATCCTGTCCGCCGGTCGGCAGCCGGTCGGCGTTGAAATAGAACACCTCGCCGCTCGGGTTGTCACCGAAGAGCACCAGGTTCGCGAGCGCAGGAATCGCCGTGCCGCGATACACAACCACGCCGGTGGTCGCGACCTGCGGGCCGAACAAAGGGTCGCGATGGTCGTACTCGACGATCGGATAGGTGACCTTCGGATCGCCGCGCTGCTCATTCAGCTTGATCTCCGTGCGACTGATGAAGCGAAAGCTCGCTTCCCAGGTGTTCCAGCCAAGGTTGGCGCCGGGCGTGATGAGGCTGATCTCCTCGACGATGTTCTGGCCGATTTCGGCGAGGAAGAGATTCCCGTTCTTCGGATCCCAGCCGAAGCGCTGCGGGTTGCGAACGCCGTACGCGTAGATCTCGCCGAGCGCTTTCGGATCGCTTCCGCGGACAAACGGATTGCTCGCCGGGATGCCGTACTTGCCGTTGGCGCTGTTGGTGCCGAGTGGATCGATGCGGAGGATCTTGCCGAACGGCGTGCCGAGATTCTGCGCCGCATTGAATGGATCGCCCCCGCTTCCGCCATCGGCCAAGGCAATGTACAACAAGCCGTAGTCGGCGCTGCCCGGCATCGCCAGCGGATTGAAGGCCGCGAGTCCGGCGTTGTGGTTCGCGAACGGCTGCCGAAAGCGGACCATTTCCCGGGGAGGGCCTCCGTCGTAGGTCGCCGCCGCAGGATTCTTCGCGGTCCATTCGAACAGGACCGTGTCATGGGTGTTCATGCCGCCGGCGGGGATGAAGTCGGGCGTCGGCTGCATGTTGCTCGAATCGGTGTACGTGTAGAACTTGCCGTAGCCGCGGGTTCCCGCCTGATTGAACTGAGGGTGAAAGGCAAAGCTCTGGAAGCCGCGCTCTCTCCCCTGCGACTGGACGCTGACTCCCCAGTTCTGCGCGTTGATGTCGATGTAACGCGTGACCGTCTTGCCGTCATAGCTGACGTTGTAGAGCGGGCCGCGCATGTCGTTGACGAACAAACGACGCGTGCCCGGCTCGTTGACCAGGAGCATCATGCGCGCCGGCTCGCCGTCCATGTCCGGAATCGACGCGAACTCCGCGATGTTGACTCGGATGACACCGTCGGTCGTATTGATCGGCTGGGGAAAGGGATCGATGCCTTGGCCGAAGGCGCCGGATGCCATCAGCAGCGTGGCGGCCAGAGCGTGAGTCAGATGCCTAGTCATGGTCGGAGACTAGATGGATGCTGAGAATGAGTCAAGCATGCGCAGCTCCGTCAGGGAGCCGCGCACGTGAAACTCGCCGCATCGTTCGGGTCGCCGGCGCCTTGGTACCGAGCGAGCTGCGGATAGGGACACAGGGGACGCGACAGCGGCTGGTTGGCTTTGGTCGCGATCATCGAAGCCGGCGGCGTGCCTTGCTCGACCCAGCGCTCCATGGCGGTCAGCGCGTCGAAACGATCCGGGCCCGCGCCGCCACCGCAGTGCAGTACGCCAGGCGCGAGAAAGAGGCGTACGCTCTCCCTTGCCGCCGGCACTTTATCCCGCACAGCGTCAAAATACTTGATGGTCGAGAGCGGGCTTGGACCAGGGTCATTGAACCCATGCCAGAGCAGGAGCTTGCCGCCGCGGCCGATGAACGCGGAGATATCCGGATTCTGCTGGTGCACGTGCGCGGCGAGACCGCTTTCGAGCGCCGCCATGTCGCGTTCCGGATCGAAGCTCATGATGTCGTACGACGGATCGTTCTTCACGATGTAAGACATGAAGGGCGCGCCGAGCATGGCATTGAGCCCCTGCGGCTGTTCACGTGTGCCCACCATCCGCCCGACCCAATCGCTCTCGCCACCGCGCATGAGCGGCATGGCGGCGAACTGTCCGTCCTTGGTCTTCACCCCCGCATAGATGCGGCGCACCGTTTCGACCTGCGGCGGGGTAAGGCAGTCAGCTGATGCGGCGCCGTCGCACGCCAGCTGACCCGGGTCCCACGTGCAGGCCCGCGGATCGGTCAGGATGCCGTCGGCGACGCCGTCTTTCATGTCGCACGCGGCGAGCACACGTTTCTGGATGAGCGGCACGTGCGCGGGGAGCAGATTGCTCTCGGGCCTGGCGTGAAAGGCCTGCACCCTGAGGATCGCGTTTGAGTAGACCAGTGGCGTGTAGACGGGCGCTCCCGCAATCACGCCGTCGTAGTCATCGGGATAGCGCTGCACTTCGGCCAGGCCCTGACGGCCACCCGTGGAGCACCCCTGCCAATAGGCGCGCTGCGCCGCCCGGCCGTAGTACCTCGCGACGACCGACTTTCCGACCGTCGTCGCCAGGTGTGTCGCGCGATGGCCGAAATCGACGATCGCCTCGACATTGGGTTGTCCAGGCGCCCTGATCGCAAACGTGGGATCCAGCGGGGCGGCGCTCTCATGCCCCATGTCGTTCTCGATCACGGCGTAGCCGCGTGAGAGACCATTCGCCGCGGCCGCAATCGTCACATTGCCCGCAAAGCCCCCGCCTCCAATGCCCAGCACCTTGCCATTCCAGTTCGCCGGCAGTCGGTAGACCGCGCCAATGTGAGAGCCTGCGACCGGCGAAATCTTCGCGTGCACTTCACAGAAGGCCGGCAGGCTGCCTTCGGCATTCGCCGCGACCGCCTTCGCCGAGACGATCGTCGTGCCGGACGGAAACGCGGAGGCGGCGACCTTGCTGCAGGCGTCCTGGGCCGAGGCGATGCCAGGAACCACTAGGACGACCGCCGCGCCGCTGAATACAAGCGCGCGGAGTGTTACTTCCACCTGTTCATGGCCTGGCGATGCATCGACTCAGGCGGCAGCTCGGCAAGCTCGATTCGGATCCCGTTCGGATCGGTGATGTTGTTCAGGATGGCCTTGGTGTCGCTGGTCCGAATCTCGCCCACGTTCGCGCCGCGCTGTTTGAACATCGCGGTTGCAGCAGCCATGTTCTCGACGTGGATGCCGACGTGGTTAATCGCCGCGGGACGCCCGGGACCGGGCTGGATCTCGAAGAACGTGTTCTTGCTGACCTGGACGTACACCAGGCGGGCCTGCCCCTTGTCGTCGTTCACGCGGAACGCCTCGGGAAACCCAAGCGTTTTCGTGTAGTACGTGACCGCCTCGTCGAGGTTCGGCACGTTCATGCCGATGTGATTCACTTGGACGAGTCCCTTGTTCGGACTCTGGGCGTTTGGACTCTGGGCCGCGACCGTGTGAAGACCCACTCCCACCAGCAACCCGGTGACAAACAGCATGCAAGCTCGCATCGCAGGTTCCTTTCTCGGAGGGACGCCGCCTCCGTCGTGAGGCGCCGCGTCGTGAACGAAACAGGAGTATAAGCCAGGGTTACTCAGAGCGCCCCAATCAGAGCTGGCGCCAGGTAGAACCGATCACGTCGTCGTCCGATGCCGTGCCGAACGTTGCGCAAGCAAACGATCGAGGTGAGCGGTCAACTGATGCACGTCCACCGGCTTGACAATATGGGCCTCAAAGCCGGCCGCGCGCGAGCGGTCGTGATCGGACGGTTGACCATAGCCCGTCACGGCGACAAGCAAGGGCCGGACACCATCCAACAGGACCGTCAGTTGACGGGCAAGCTCATATCCATCCATCAACGGCAGTCCGAGGTCGAGTAATGCGACGTCTGGCCGGAACTGTGCCGCCACCGTCAGCGCGGCCGGCCCGTCAAACGCGACGCGTGTGTCGTGGCCGACCGCCTGGAGCGCTTCAGCGATGAGGCGAGCGCCGTCGATGTTGTCATCGACAACGAGCACGCGATGACCGGTTGACGCGGCGGATGGTGTGACTTGAGGCAGCTTCGGTGCGTCGGGACGCCCCGCCTTTGGGAGTGAGTATGCCGGAAGCCGGATGATGAACTCGCTTCCTTGACCGACACCCGGACTCCGCACTTCAACCGTGCCCTCGTGAAGGGAGACCAGGCTTTGCACGATCGTCAGACCCAAGCCGAGCCCGCCTTGTGAGCGATCCGACGCCTGGCGGCCCTGCGTGAACATCTCGAAGACTCGCGGGAGCATCTCGGCGGAGATGCCGATGCCCGTATCTTTGACGCACAGCTCAACGCTCTTTCCGGAACGTGTCGCTGTTACTGAGATACTCCCCTTGGGTTCGGTGTACTTCGCCGCGTTGGTGAGCACGTTCATGACGACTTGCGTCAGACGCGTCACGTCGCCGCTCACGAGCAGTCCCACGCGTGGAATTCGCAGCGTGAGTTGATGCTGTCGCTCCTCCAGGAGCGGACTCGTTCCCTCGATGGCCGAGGTGACGATGTCGCCCATTTCGACCGGCTGCCGGCGAAGCTCGATCTTGCCGCGAGCGATGCGCGAGACGTCCAGCAGATCGTCGATCAGCCGCACGAGATGTCGGACCTGACGCTCGATGACCGTTCGCTCGCGCTCCGCGCTGGTATCGCCACGGAGCGCCATGAGCTGCAGGGCCGTCAGAATCGGCGCGAGCGGATTTCGCAGCTCGTGCCCGAGCATGGCCAGGAACTCGTCCTTTGTCCGGTTTGCCGTCTCTGCCGCACGTCGAGCGCGCGCCAGCGCCAGCAGGGAACGAACACGGGCGGCGAGTTCGCGCGCGCTGAAGGGCTTGGTGACGTAGTCGTCAACGCCGGCCTCAAGCCCCGACACTCGCGCTTCTTCGCCCGCGCGGGCCGAGAGCATGAGCACTGGCAGCGCTGCGGTGCGGGGATCGGCTCTAATCGCCTGCAGGAGCTCGAAGCCGTCGAGGTCGGGCATCATTACGTCGGTGACGATCAGATCGGGCAGCGACGTCCGTATGCGCTCCAAAGCGGCGGCGCCGTTGACCGCCGTCTCCACATCCCACTCCCGCAGTAGGTGACTGAGGTAGTCACGCATGTCCGCGTTGTCGTCGACGACCAGGATCCGTTCGCGTATACCGGGCCGCGCAGTCGTCCCCGCATCTGCAACGATCGAGGGTCGCTCTGTCACCGACGGGGCAACGTCATCGTCGGACGGCAGCCAGCGCGTCGCTTCTTCTACGTACAGCGCCGCCCCGAGGCTTGTTGAGGACGGCAGGGGATCGGCCTTCAGGCGATTCTGCGGCAGGTGGGCGCTGCCTGTCGGGATCTGTACGACGAACGTGGAGCCTTCGCCGAGGCGGCTCGAGACGGTGCTGGTGCCGCCGTGCAGACGCACGAGCTCCGAGGTCAGCGCCAGCCCAATCCCCGAGCCTTCGTGCGTGCGGGACCGGGCGCCAGCGACCCTGTGAAACCGTTCGAACACGCGCGGCACTTCGTTCTCGGGAATACCGGTACCCGTGTCTCGCACTGTCAATTCGATCTTGCCGTCGTCCTCTCTCAGCGCTACGTGAATCGAGCCCTCGAACGTGAACTTGAAGGCATTCGAGAGCAGGTTCAAAACCACTTTCTCCCACATGTCGCGGTCGACATACACAGGTGCGGCAATGTGATCGCACGCGACCTCGAAGCCAAGTCCTGCATGCTGGATCGCCGACTGGAATGCGCCAGCGAGCTCTCGCGTCAGCTTGCTGACGTCTGTCAGCCGATAGACCGCCTGCGCTCGACCGGCCTCGATTCGGGAGAAGTCGAGCAACGCGTTCACCAGTTTCAGAAGTCGCAACTGGTTGCGATGCACCATCTCGAGGTCGCCGTCGCGCAACGCCTTCCCAGGGCTGGCGAGCGCCGCTTCGGTCGGCCCGAGCATCAACGTCAATGGGGTACGGAATTCGTGGCTGACGTTGCTGAAGAAGGCCGTCTTCGCGCGATCGATCTCGGCGAGCGCCTCCACCCGCCGGCGAGCGTCGTCGAGCGCTACGGCATTGCTGATGGCCGTCGCGATATGGTCTGCTGCCAACTCGAAGAAATCGCGGTACCTATCGTCCAGGGCACGCCGAGGGCTCACGCCGGCTACGAGCACTCCGTAGGGGTGAGCCAAACCAGGCCGCGACAATGGCAGGACCACGGCAGTGTGCGTGTGTTCGCCCGATACTCCTCCCGGCAGCATCCAGGATCGATCCTGCAGACTCGAGAGCACACGCATCTCGTTACAACGAGCCACCTCGCCCAGGCGCCATCGATCATGCGACTCCGAGGCAAGCTGCACCATCGCGACACTGGCCGGGTGATCCGACGGGATTCCGACTCCGCACACACGGCGTGCGGCGGTCCCTTCGGGATCGAGCAGGTAAACCAGCGCAAACGGAACGTCGATCGGGTTGCTTTCAAATACCTGCCCCGCGTTCATGCAGGCCTGCTCGGGCGTCGTGGCATCGGACGCCCGGCGCGCGAGATCGCGGAGCGTCGCGAGTCGGCGCTCCCCCTCCACGCGGCCCGTCGTTTCGGCAACGACCGCCAGCACACCACCAACGCCACCCGTTTCATCTCGTATGGGGCTGTAAGACAGCGTGAACCAGCAATTCTCCAGGTAGCCGTTCCGATCGAGCGGGAGCAACCAGTCGTCGATCGCAAAGGCTTCTCCCCTGCGAACGCGCTCGAACTCCGGTCCAACCACGGGCCAGACCTCAGGAAAGATCTCGGCGCCAGGAGCACCAAGCGAGGCGGGATGTTTGGTACCGAGCACCGGACGGTATCGATCGTTATAGAAGAACCGAAACTCGGGTCCCCATGCCACCACCATGGCGAACCGCGACTCGAGCATGATGCTCACGGCCGTCCGGAGACTCTGTGGCCACGTCTCCACGGACCCCAGGGGAGTCGCCGACCAGTCGAAGGCGCGCATCAACGCGCCCATCGTCCCGCCGCCAGACAAACAGTCACGCGCGCTTCTGAGCGCGGAGGGATCGCCGATTGAGGTCATGTCCGGAGGATGGATCATAGGAAATTCAGGAGTTCGCTCTAAGGGAGACATGTAACTGTCCCGCTGCGCTGCGATGGCCGGAGTCTACCTCCACGCCCATGGAGCCAAAAGCTCAGCCATGGGCTTTTCCCGCTCGTGACTTCATTCCATAAAACTGTTCAGGGGTTTTTCCCCTCGATCGCGGCCACATAGCGTTCGAGCGACCGCGCGACGGCAGCGGGCGCGTCCGATTCGATATGGCGATCCCACCAGGCGCCATAGATCCGGTCGTAGCGGAATGGCGCCACGGCCGCGACGATTGACTCGACCGCCGCCCGCGACAGCGGAATTAGATTCGGAAAGCTGCGCATGAAGCTGACGAACATCCGATCCATCGTCACCTGGAGGATGTCGCCAGTCAGCAGCGCTCCGCGTCCTTCCGCTCCCACCGTCCAATGCAGCACGGTCCCCCCGGCGAAATGGCCGCCGCAGTGGATGAGCGTAAGGTCTCGGCTGAGTGGATGTGTCGGGCCGCTCCAGAACTGGATGACAGGATCGGGCCGCTGCACCCACTCGCGATCCGCTGCGTGCAGGTAGATCGGCACCTTGCCGAACGCGTGGCTCCAGTCGACCATGCTCGTGTAGTAGTGCGGGTGCGAGATCGCGATAGCGGCGACGCCGCCAAGACCGTTGAGGAGATCGACCGTCGCCTGGTCGATGAGGCTCACACAATCCCACAGGACATTGCCATCGGCCGACTCGACAAGCAGTGCGCGCTGACCGATCGCGAACTCGGGCGTCATGCCGATGCCGAGCAAGCGCGGCTCCAGGCGCTGGAAACAGTTGCGATGCGTCCGCTGAAGCTCTTCAACCGTCGTCCAGCGCTGGCCGCCTGGCGGGACAAACTGCCGCGTCTCGTCACAGATCGGGCAACGTACCGGCGCTGTGTCTGATTCGGCGAACTGAGTTCCGCAGGTCGAACAGACTGAACGCATCACGTCAGCTTATTCTTCACGTGCGCCGGGCAGAACTGGCCGGAAACGTCGCTGTGAGGCGTGGTGTGTCCGGAGCAAAACCCTAGTCGGACATACCACGTCTCACAGCGGCTAAGGCAGCTAGAAGCTCTCGCGCCTCTCCAAGTTCGCTTCGATGTCCTTCTTCTCCCGCCACACCGGATGGAGCGTCTTCTGGACCATCAGAGGCAACTGATCCTCGAGGTGCGGCGAACCGGTCTGTGTGGAGTTACCGTAGCCGAGCGTGCAGCGCGCTTGCTGCGAAGGGCCAAATTCGATGGCGCACACAATGGTTTCGCCGTTGGCAGCGTAGTATCGATTCCCCTCCTTGCGCGTGAATGCGACCGTGCGGAAAAGACCCGAGCCTCCCGGGCCGCCGTTGCCTGGCAGGTCTACCTTCCCGCTCGCAAAGCGGAAGACGTCTCCCCATTTCACGTCGAGTGCCCCGTATAGCTTCTGACACTCTTCGGCAGCCGCCGCAAGCGCGGCGAGCGCGGACGCGGGGTCATTGAGCCCATAGGCGGAATCGAGCGGGCGCGCGGGGTCGAACTTCACGCGCAGCCTGGCGGCAACCCCGCCGAGGCCGGAGAAGTAGCGATCCACGAACAGCTGAAAGAGCACGGCGCCACGGCTGTCGGCATCGGTCATACGGTCCCACTTCTCGAGGATCCGCGCGGCTTCGGTGCCGCCATTTGCCGCTTTCAGGAGATCAGGGAGCACTCGGTCGGCGAGCTCCACTCGTGTCGAATGCTTCTTCGCAATGAGCTGCTCGTAGCTGATCTTGGCGTCTTCGGTGATCATGCGCCGCGAACGGAGCGTACGCATCTGCGGCAACGTCTCGCCCGACGGTGCTAAATAGGGGGCGTACTTCGTCCGGTCGAGCAGCGGCAGCGTCATGTCCCACGGCGGCTGATTCGTGTTCTGTGTCCATCCGACCGCCGGGTCGATCGCCTTCGGCAGCTCGTCAAACGACAGGTAATCGGTCCACATCGTCGCCGACGTATCGCCGGAGACGACGCGCGACCAGTACTCATAGTCGTGCCCGTTGCGCCTGGGCACAAGGCCGTCGAAGACGAACATCAGATGGCCCTTGTCATCGGCGTAGTTGGCGTGCCACATGGGCACGGACATGATCCGAAGCGCGTCCTTGAACGCCTCGAGACTGGTCGCTTCGCCCATCCGGAACCACTGCTCGAGCATCCTCGGCCGATCGAGACCGGCGACACGCATGGCCACAGTCAGGCCGTCCTGGTCGTACACGACGGGTCCGTGGATACTCTTGCGGATCTCAATCGTCTCCTCGCGGAACGTGCCGTCGGGTTGCTTGATTTTCACCGTTTTCGTGGACCGCTCGAACGGCTGCAACTGGCCGTCGTAGAGATACTGGCCGTCCTTCACCGTCAGCTTGAAGAAATCCACCGTGTCGATCGTGTTGACGGTGCGACCCCAGCCCGCGTGCCGATTGAAGCCCACCACAGCGACGGGGAAACCCACCTGAGGTGCGCCGTACAAGTCGTAGTTCGGACCCACGAGATGCACTTCCATGTAGCGGTAGAACGTGTTGCCCCATGCCAGATGCGGATTGATGAGGAGCATCGCGTTGCCGCTCGCGGAATGCGCCGGCCCGATCGTCCAGGTATTGGAACCGGCGGAGAACTCATCGCGATCGGGGTCAGGGCCCTCGGCGATGGTGCCGGAGCCACGCTTGAGCGCGTTCACTTCACGCTGCATCCGCTCGGGCGATGCCATGTAGCCGTAGTGCACGGCGCGAAGCGGATGGCCGACGACGTCGATGCCCGAGACCGGCAGGACCACCCGCTTGTCGGCGTCGATGGCTTCGGGATGCGCCTTCGCGAAGTCGTTGATGCCGCTGGCAAAGGCGTCCATATAGGTGCGGAAGGTTGAGTCCTGCGCGTCGTACCAGATCTTTGCGCGCTCGGGCACGCCGTTCAACTGCACCCACCGATCGAGCTCGAGATTCGACTCCCCCCAATACTCGGCGGCTCGCCCGCGCGATTCGCCGTAAAGGCGCAGGAGCAGGTTGGCCTGGTTCTGCATCTGCGCCCAGCCGTGGGCGTAGAACATTGCCTCGCGATTCGACGCAAAGATGTGCGGGACGCCGAACGTGTCCCAGAGAATGTCCGCGTTCTTCTCGGCGGTGAAGCTTTGGGATGTCAGAGCGATGAGGACGACCACAAGGGAGGCGGCGAGCTTCGAAATCGTGCGCAGCTTCATACGGTGCCCCTTTCGATGGCGACCTTGCATCTCTCTCCTACGGCGCCGGCGCCAATTGCGCCGGCGTCAGCGCGTTCGGCGGTGGCGTTGGCGACATTCCCTTGAGCAGGAACTTCTGCGCGCGATTGCCAGGATTGACTTCCGCCACGTACAGGTTGCCTTTCGAATCGATCGCGATGTGATGCGGGCCTTGGAAGTCGCCGGGCTTTGCGCTTCGGCTTCCAAACTGGTACAGGACCTGGAGCGTCTTGCGATCGAGCACGGCGACGTGCGAGTTGCCGTAGTCGGCCGCGTAAAGGAACTGCTGCTGCGGATCCGGTGAAAAGGCGAGTCCGGCAACCGAGCCAGCGGACGGCCCTTCCCGGTTGATAAACACCTGCGTCACGTACTTGCCGGCCGGCGTGAACACCTGGATCCGCCGGTTGGATCGATCGGCGACGTAGACAAGGTTATCGTTCGATATCTTGACGGCGTGAACGGGATTGCCGAAATGTTCCGCGCCCTCTCCTTCGGTATCGAGCTTCGGCGCGGCCTGCGCTCCGCGTCCACGGCCGGCCCCGCCGCCTGCACCCGCGACAGGACCCGCACCGGCTGGTGGATCGCTGTCAGGAGCGTTACCGAAAGCGCCCCACATCCGCTTGAACGCGCCGGTATCGGCGTCGAAGACGACGACGCGGCGGTTGCCGTACCCGTCAGCGACGTACGTCTCATTGGTTTTCGCATCCACGAAGATGTCGGCGGGTCTGTTGACGTTCCCGGTGTCCGCATTTCCCTTGCCTTGACCGCTCTTGCCGAACTGCCGCAGGAACTTTCCCTGGAGCGTAAACTTCAGCAACATGTCGTCGCCGACGCCGCTCCCGCCTATCCAGACAATGTTCTTGTGGTCGACCGTGATTCCGTGCTCGGTCGTGGGCCAGTCGTACCCATTTCCCGCCCCGCCCCACGCGTTCACGAACTTGCCGTCGGCATCGAACTCGAGCACGGGCGGCGCCGCATGGTCCTTTAGCTCCGCGGCCACGGTTCGCGGGCGATGCAGAATCCAGACGTGATCCCGGCTGTCCACGGTGACCGCCGAGACAATGCCCACCACCCAGTTGTTGGGCAGCTTCGGCCACGTCGGGTCCGCCTGAAACACCGGCATGCCGGCGGACCGGCTCGGACTCTGCGCCGCGCCGGACAGCGTATGAAGACCAACTACCACAATCACAATCAGTCCGAGCCACGTGTATCGCAACGGCATCTTCGGCATATGTGCTCCATGAATCCAGGTGAGCGGCGCCACGTCGCTGGAGAGCATATACCCGTCGCGATCCATGAAGCTCGCTGCGGTTAGACTTCGTCGGGCATTCGGGCGTTTTTCAGACCATTCGCGTGTTCTTCAGGCCATTCGACCTGTTGACGGATCGGTCGGGCCGATCACCCCCGTCGATCCTGTTTCAGAAAAGTGCCTGCTCAAGCAGGAGAACGGCGCGCATCCCGGCGAGGAGTACGTAGGTCGATTCGAGCGGTCAAAGGCTTGCCGCTGTGAGGCGTGGTGTGTCCGGAGCAAAACCCTAGTCGGACATACCACGTCTCACAGCGGCTAAGGCGCTGCGGCCTACATGCTATTTCCCGATCATCAGAATCGTAAACGTGCCCGGTACCGCGGCGCCGCGCCCCGCTCGTCCGCCTGGCGGCGTCGGCGGCGCAGGCCCGCGCTCCTCGGCCATCACGAAGAGGCGGCCCGTCTTGCTGTCGAACGCGTTGGTTCGAGCGAAATTCATCGTCTCCAGGTTCTGCTCGACCTCGAAGGTCGTCGGGCTCGTCTCCTTGACGATGGTCATCGTGCCGTTACCATGCGAGCTGAAGGCTTCCATCGTCGCCGGGTTGAACGCCGCGCCGTCCGAGCCGCCGGCGAGCGGCAGCGTCGTCAGGATTTTTCCGTCGGTGGCGCTCAGGATCACCATCCGCGGCTGCGGCGGATTGTCCGCCGGGTTTCCCGACCTGGCGCACGCGGCAAAAAGCACGTGGTTCTTGTTGTCCAGCGCGAGCCCGTTGCAGCCGCCGGCCTTGTCGCCGAACGGGTAGTGCGACGTCGTCTTCATGGTTTTGGCGTCGACGACCGCGACACCTCCCTGCGCGTCCTGCATGACGACGTAGACCGTTCCCTTGCCGTCGGACACGCCCTGCTCCGGCACGCCGCCGAGATCGATCCTGCCGAGGACGGTGCCGTCTTTCGCATCGATCACCGTGGCGTCCTTCGTCGGGTGGCTGAAGACGTAGACCCGCTCGTTGAACGCGTCGAAGAGGATACCGTCCGGCTGCGCGTCGCCGACGTCGATCGTCTTGATCGACTTCATCGCCTTGGTGTCGAACATCGACACCGGCTTGCTGCTGGTGAAGCCGTGACCTGATTTCGGGTCGACCGTGGCGCCGTTGCCGCCGATGCCATCAATCTCTCCGGCGGGCTCGAGCGTGTCGAGATTGAAGATCGTCAGGCGCGTGCGAACGGATGACGCCGGGGCTGGCCCTTCGGATCCGGGCGGAGCCGCCAGCGCGCGGCGCGGAATGTACAGCCGGCGTCCAGCGACGTCGGCCCAGATGTAGTCCCAGTTGCCTTCCCCGCCAACGTTTGCTCGCTTGAGTATCTTGTAGGGTCCACCGCTCGAAGACTGCTGCGCCGAGCCGATAGCCACGGCGAAGACGATTGCGACAATAAGAAGGGCAGTAAATCGGTACATCTTGAACCTCCCTCAACGCGGGAGTCTACACAGATCGGCTGTAATGTGCCGTTCATGTGTTTCATGGGAACAACTTCGCCGGGTTCTATTTCGGCCCGCATCGTGCACCTGAGTGTCGATAAGATTTCAGTCCACTACCCCAGGCGCAGCGAGTCCCCGAAACCGAGCGTCCGGAACTGTGATGGCGGGATGTTTTTCGCGCGGCACGCGTCTTCGAGCGCGCGCAGCGGTTCGTCGATCCCCTCGATTGTCATCGGGAACGTGCCGAAGTGCATGCCGACGCTCGGGGGCGCCTCGAGATCCAGGTGTGCCTGCACCGCCTCCGCCGGATTCATGTGAACGGCCTGCATGAACCAGCGCGGCTCGTAAGCGCCGATAGGGAGCAGTGCCAGATCGATCGGACCGAGCCGATGCCGGATGTCGCGGAAGAACGGCGCATACGCGGAGTCGCCGGCGAAAAATATCCGCAAGGCGCCCGCCATCAGGCTGAATCCGCCCCACAGGGCGCGGTTTCGATCCAACGGACCTCGCGCAGAAAAGTGCCGCGCGGGGGTCAGCACGATCGGCAACGTGGTGGTCTTCGCATCCTGCCACCAATCAAGCTCCTCGACCCGGCGAATTCCAGATGACCGTACGAGCGCTGCATTCCCCAGCGGCGTCAGAACAACAGGATCGAAGCGCTTCGCCAGCATACGGAGGGTACGCAGGTCGCAGTGATCGTAATGGTTGTGACTGAGCAGCACGATCGAGATAGGCGGCAGGTCATCAAACCGCACCGCCGGCTGCCGAACTCGCCGGGGCCCCATCATGTTGAATGGGCCTGCGCGCTGCGAATACATCGGGTCGGTCAGGATGTTCCCTGCCGCCGTTTGGATCAGGAACGTCGCGTGACCGATGAACGTGAGAACGGCAGTGGCGCCGTCCAATCGCGGCGGCCGTTGCGGCGGCTCGTCGATTCGCGATGGCCACGGTGTGCGCGGCTCGAGCAGCATCCGCGGCACCGCCGTGAACGGCTGCGCGGCAATCCCCCAGGGATTGAAGAACCGCGAGCCATCAAAGTGATCACTCTTCTCCAAAAAGTGATGGCTCTTCTCCAACCGCCCTCTTCTTCTCGATCAGCACGTCCCACCAGCCGAAATGCGCGGCGAGCACATGGTCCAGCTCTCTTGTGTCGGCCGTTGTCTCGGTCTGGCCGGGCGTTGGGAAGCAGTACGCCGCGTGCCGCGATGCGGCAAGCATATGGCGCACGCCGTCTGAAAACCCCTGGCCTGCGTAAACAATACAGCCCGCCATCGGCAACGCGACCAGGTCGTCGAGCGCGTACGGAATCTTCTCGTCCACCGTGCCCTGGCTGTCCTGAAACTTGCACTCGATGGCGAACGCCTTCTGCGAATCTTCGGCGACGCAGAAGATGTCGATGCACCGGTTCTTGCCGATGATCGTTTTCCCCACGCGGACTTCGCGGTAGACCTTCAGCGTGCGAGAACCGAATCGCTTCGAGAGGTAGGACGCGACCAGGTTCGCGTATTCGGCGCCCGTCATGTCCGCGGAGCGATCGAGTCGAGCAGATCGGGCTGATCCGGCTGCGGTTCGGTGGCGATGTCGGCGGGCACGCGGCCCTCGCCGAATTCGCGCAGCCGCTGCGCGGCAATCCGCACTGCCTCCGGATTCAGATCGTTGCCAAGGAAACGGCGTCCAAGCTTCGCCGCGGCGATGCCGACGCTTCCGGAGCCCATGAATGGATCGACGATGACTTCGCCGGGCTGGGAGCTTTGGCGGATCAGGACGTCCGCGATTTCCGCGGGCTTTTCCGCCGGATAGCCGCCGCGGATTCTCGGCACAGATATGATGTCGGGGATACCGAGGTCGTTCAGTCGCCGCTTGCCCTTTTCGAAAAAGAGGATGAACTCGTACCGCGCGCGAAAGTGGTAGCCCATGCCGATGGTGCATTTATCCCACACAAGCGGCTTCCAGAAGCGAAAGCCCGCCTGCTCCGCCTCGGGCTTGGCGATGAACATCGTCTCGGCGTCGCAGAGGAGGTAGAAGTGCGTGTCCTTCCGGAGCACGCGATAGATCTCGCGAAAGAGCTCGCCGAACCGCGCGTTCGGGAAGATTTTGAACCAGTCGTTGCTCGACGCCTTGCTGTGCTTCAGCCGTGTCGTCGTCCCGATCGCGCGATGCTTCTCGAGCGATTCGTACGCCGGGTCGGTGATGAGGAGATCGACGGACTCGCCCGGCAGGGTCGCGAGCCAGCTGACGGCGTCTTGCGTGGACAACTCGAACGGAACAGGGGTCACACCAACCTCGGTCTGAGCGTAAGAACGGATGCGCAATTCTACGACGGCGGGATCGACGCGATCGCACAAACCGTCGGCTCGGGGTGGAATGTCGCACGAGTCCCGGACAGAGCAGGTCACAGCTCTTCGGGCATTCGCCTCGCGATCGGGGAGATGTACTATCGGCGTGTTATTCTGCTGCCGCTTTCCTCGTAATTTCAGCCTCGGTCGATTTGGAGGTTTCTATGAAACGCATCGCATTGCTTGTGTTCGGTGTTCTGGCGGTTTCGACCAGCGGGCTGGCGCAGACGCCCGACGATGCCATTAACACACCGTTGCTGGCGGCCCCGGCCCCTCTGAAGGAGGGAGCGACGGTCGTCAAGTGGAATCGCGACCAGACGTACGCGACGTTGAGGAAGGGGACGAACCGTCTGGTTTGCTACGACCGATCGGGCTTTCCTTTACAGCAGCCGTTCTCGCTCGAGTGCACGAGCATCGCCAA
>Ga0137452_1000133_pt1 | contig 22020 bp, 20 predicted proteins | sample EasRivERMGT513_2_FD_102312 | JGI IMG/M metagenome (GOLD analysis project Ga0137452, IMG submission 102312) | Soil microbial communities from meander-bound floodplain in the East River, Colorado, USA - East River MetaG ERMGT513_2 | ecosystem: Environmental > Terrestrial > Soil > Floodplain ...
AGCGCCACTTGAAATGCAGCCTGGCGAGTTCCGGGAGATCGGACATCGCCTTGTCGATCAAATCGCCGATCGACTGTCGAAGCTGCCAGACCGGCCGTTGACGCCTGACGAAACACCGGAGGACGTCCGGAGGGCGCTCGGGGCAGAGCAGACACTGCCGCCTGTCGGCACCGACGCCGGCCGGCTGGTGAGCGACGCGACCGAACTGCTCTTCGACCACTCGCTCTTCAACGGGCACCCGCGCTTTTTCGGCTACATCACCTCGAGCCCCGCGCCGATCGGGATGTTCGGCGATTTCCTGGCGGCCGCTCTCAATCAGAACGTGGGGTCGTGGCGGCTCGCGCCCCTCGCTACCGAGATCGAAGGACAGGCGGTGCGCTGGGTTGCCGAGTTGATCGGGTTTCCCACCAGTTGCGGCGGGCTGCTGGTCAGCGGCGGCAACATGGCGAACTTCGTCTGCTTCCTCGCCGCTCGCGCGGCCAAGACTCCGTGGGACGTACGAAAGGGGGGTCTGTCGCGCGAAGGACGGCCATTGCTGGTCTACGCGTCAACAGAAACCCACACGTGGATCCAGAAAGCCGCCGATCTGTTCGGGCTCGGCACCGACTCGATCCGCTGGATTGCCACCGACGATGAGCAGCGGATGGACTCATCTGCGCTGCGCCGCCAGGTCGAGCAGGATCTCCGCCTCGGCCATCAACCGTTTTTCGTCGTCGGTACCGCGGGCTCGGTGAGCACAGGCGTCATCGATTCGCTCCCGGACATCGCCGCCATCTGCCGTGAACATGAGCTGTGGTTTCACGTGGATGGCGCCTACGGTGCGCTGGCGGCGCAGGCGCCTGGATCGCCGGCGAGCCTGCGCGCGTTGAGCGATGCCGATTCGGTTGCGGTGGATCCACATAAGTGGCTCTACGCGCCACTGGAGGCCGGCTGCGTGCTCGTGCGCGATGCCGAAAAGCTGCGTAATGCCTTCTCGTATCGGCCGGATTATTACCACTTCGACGATCAAGTCGTGAACTACTTCGAATATGGCCCGCAGAATTCACGGGGCTTCCGGGCGCTGAAAGTGTGGCTGGCGCTTCGGCAGGTGGGGCGCGCCGGTTATCTGAAGATGATCGGAGACGACATGTTGCTCGCGAGGCATCTCCATCGGCTCTTTGCACACCATCCGGAGTTCGAGGCGACGACCCAGAGCCTCAGCATCACGACGTTTCGATATGTGCCGCCGGACCTGAGGTCACAACTCGGATCTGTGGAGGTCGAAAGCTATCTCAACGAGTTGAACCAGAACCTGCTGACGGCGGTGGAGAAAAGCGGCGAAGCGTTTCTGTCCAACGCGCTCGTCGGCGGCAAATTTGTGCTGAGGGCCTGCATCGTGAACTTCCACACATCTCTGGGAGACATCGAAGCGCTGCCCCTGCTGTTGTCCCGGTTGGGAAAAAAGACCGATACCGCCCTCAGGCGGGAGCGCGTGGTTTCCTAACAGAGAAAAATGCCTTACCTCTGTGACTCTGTGTCTCTGTGGCCCGTGTTCATGACTTCGTGACCTGCGCGGTTGATTCGGCCGACGAGTGATCGTGCACGATGCGCCAACCCTCGGAGAGCTTTCGAAAGATCACAGAGGTCATCCCGCTCAACTCTTTTCCATCGGGCATCTTGAGGCGCCACCGCCCACGCGCCATCGCGGCTTCCGTGCCCAGCGTGAGGATGTCCATCTCCGGGAAGTCGAGTGTGCCCATCTGCCTCCCTTCGGCTTGATAGCGCGTGCGATACCGGTCGAGAGTCGCCTGCCAGCCGCGCGTCTCCGTGCCGTTGGAGAAGAAGACAAGATCCGGCGATTTCCAGTAACCGGCCATATAGCCTTCGAGATCGCCACGGTTCCAGGCGTCGATCTGGGCCGCCAACACGGCACCCACGTCCTTGACTGCATCTGGCTCGGGGCCTGGCGTCGCCGCGCACGCTGCGCTCAGGACCAGAAGGAGTGTCGCTCGCCCTGCTCTCACGTCACCCTCCTCGCTTTCGCCTCTGTTCCCGGTCGTTCGCCGAACGAAAGTCGGCCGAAATCGATAGGCCGATACGCGCGGGCGGCCGCAGTGTAGCGCCGCGGCTGACCCGGATTCAATTTGCCTGCAACGTGAGCGTCGACCCTCGCTCTGGCATTGACAGGCCTTCCTTCCACTCCTAGAATCGCGGCCTACACCACTAGAGTAGTGCTTTCTGTTTTCGTCGCCGACCCCGCCAGCCGAAATAGGCCTGGCGGAGCCGATCGTTGGCCGCACTCGTAGCTGAGGAGGAGGTCACAATGAGATCGGGCCTGCTGGTACGGTTGCTCCTTGCTTTCACGATCCTGACCCTGCCGATGACCGCGCACGCGCAGGAAGCCGCAGTGAGCGGCACGATAACGGATTCATCGGGAGGCGTCCTCCCCGGCGTCACCGTCCGGGCCGTGCACGAGGCGACCGGAAATGCCTTTGACACGGTGACCGACACGCGAGGGGCCTACCGACTGGCCGTGCGCGTCGGCACGGTCCGGATCTCGGCCGAACTTCAGGGCTTCAACTCCATGGCGCGCGCCGTCGAGCTGCTGGTGGGACAGACCGGCGTTCTCAACCTGCAGATGTCGCCCGCGGGCGTTGCAGAGACGTTGACGGTGACCGGCGAGGCGCCGCTCATCGAGACCACCACGTCGACGCTGGGGGGCAACATCGATCCGCGCCAGATGGCGGAGCTGCCCGTGAACGGACGCAACTGGATCAACCTCGCGCTGCTGGCGCCCGGGAGCCGGACGGCGCCGGTCGCAGGTACGAGAGAAGACTCCGAGAAGCCGCTACCGGACAGGAACAACAACGAGACGCGGGAGTTCCATTTCCACGTCGACGGCCAGCAGGTGACGTCGGAGTTCGGGACCGGCGGCCAGCCGCGGTACAGCCAGGATTCGATTGCCGAATTCCAGTTCATCTCGAACCGGTTCGACGCGACGCAGGGCCGGTCGACGGGCGTGCAAGTCAATGTGATCACCAAGTCGGGGACGAATCAGCTCTCAGGCTTGTTCCGAGGCAACTTTCGCGACAGCATGTTCAACTCGTCAAATCGCGCCATCGGGCAAGTGGAACCGATCAACAACCAGCAGTACAGCACGGCCGTCGGCGGCCCCGTGCTGCGGGACAGGCTGCACTACTTCGCCAACTATGAATACGAGCGCGAGCCGAGGGTCAGCATCTGGCGCACGCCGTACCCGTTCTTCAACGTCTCGCTGGAGGGGACCAACAACCGGAAGATCGGCGGCGCGCGCCTGGACTATCAACTCTCGTCGCGAATGCGCGTGATGGGCAAGGTCGGCAAGGGCCGGCTGTGGGAGCCGTTCGGTCTGCCCTCCGCCACCAACCACCCGGCGTCCACGAATACGACCCAGGAATACAACGACGAGATCCTCGGGCAGTTCACGCAGGTGCTGAGCAATCGGGCGGTGAACGAGATCAAAGGCGGGAAGACGGCGTTCGGGCTCTACAACGAGAATCTCACCCGGTGGTCGAACCACTGGCAGCGGGCGAACGGGATCACGAGCGGGTCGCCACGCATCACGTTTACGGGCTTCCTGATCACCGGCAACCAGAACCATCCACGTTCCCTGGACCAGGACGTGTACAGCGTGCGCGACGACTTGACCTATTCGTTCGACGCGAAGGGACGTCACGACGTACGAGCTGGCGGCGAGTACCTGTTACGTGACGTCATTGCGATCAATCGCCGGCAGAACATGGGTCTCATCGACGCCCGGGGCGGCCCGCTGCCGTCGTCGGCCCAGCTCCAGGCGTGGTTCCCCGACGCGTTCAATGTCGACACCTGGAACCTGGCGGCGATCTCCCCGCTCGTGCGCAGCTACACGATCGGTGTCGGAGACTTCCCTGTCGATCAAGGCTCGCAACGGTTCGCCCTCTGGGCGCAGGATGACTGGCAGATCGTGGATCGCCTCACGCTGAACCTCGGGGTGCGCTACGACGTCGGGATTGGCATTTTTGCCAACGACATCACCTTCCCGCCGTTCCAGGAAGCCGGGCGTCCGGACGACTGGAACAACGTGCAGCCACGGCTCGGGTTTGCGTACCGGCTGAACGATCGGACGGTCATCCGTGGCGGGTCGGGGATCTACTACGGGGACGCGTTCGCCGATGCCGGGTCGGCGATTGGCAATACCCAGATCACCACGATTCGGTACGAGAACGACGGCCGGCCCGATTTCGCCGCGAACCCGACCAACGGCCGGCCCTTGCCGACCTATCAGGACGCGAACCCCCTGTATTGCTACAACAACAACAATGCGCCTGGTTGCCTCATCCGTGATGTCCGTGAATTCACGGCGATACCTCAGTACATCGAGCTGCCGCGCACGTGGCAGACCTCGATCGGTTTCCAGCGGCAGTTCGGCACCACAATGGCGGTTGAAGCCGACTACGTGTACAGCAAGGGCAGCTTCGAGAAGGACGTGCTCGACAACATGAATCTGAAATTCGATCCGGCGACCGGCGCCAACCTGGATTTCAGGATCAGGAGCAACCGCCCCTACCCTGACTGGGGTGCCATCTCGATGAACACGCACACAGCCCGCTCGGCCTACCACGGGCTGATCACCGGCTTCACCAAGCGGTTCAGCAATCGCTGGCAGGCGTCGGCCACCTACACGCTGTCGGGCCTCTGGACCGCCGACTCGAGGCCGTTCAGCGGGCTCTACATGGTTCCGTTCCCCACTGCTCCCGATCTGGGCGGGGAATGGGGGCTGTCGGAGGACGATCAACGGCACCGGGCCGTATTCAGCGGCATATGGCAGGTAGGGCGCGGCTTCCAGGTGAGCGGCTTCCATTACCTGGGCACCGGCATCCGGTCATCGTCCAACTATGGCGGCGACTTGCGCAACACCGGTTCGACCTTCAGCGGCCGCCTGCGCCCGAACGGGACGATCGTGCCCCGCAATTCGATCATCTCCCCGCCGCAGAATTCAACGAGCCTGCGGGTGCAGCAGCGGATCCCATTGCACCGCCGCATGTCGATCGATGCCATCGCGGAAGCCTTCAACATCTTCGACCGGCCGAACTGGACCATCGGCACCGAGGAGAGCACGCCGTCGCAGTACCTGAGGCATATCAATGCCCAGTACCGCACGGCGCAGGTGGGCTTCCGGCTGTCGTTCTAGCTAGCACGGTGCGGGGCGAGCCTTGTCAGGCTCGCCTTCGCGCGAGACTCACGGGGCCGAGTGTGAAATTTCACTCGGCCTCTTCTGTGTACCTTCTGAGCCAGCGTTCGGGCGACGGGTATTCCTTGAACGCTTCGCCGTTGATGCCCTCTTGACGAAAATCGGTGCCGTGGCAGCCGCGTGTTGCGGTTGCGACGGGCGATTGAGCTCGATCCTCACTACGCTGTTGCTCACCGCACGCTCGGTCACCTCCTTTCGCAGATGGGTCGCCACGAGGAGGCCCGCGCCGCGATGGGGCGCGCACGCGAGCTGGATCCGCTCGAGCCGACGCACCACGCACTGTCTTCGCAAGTCGCTTTTCAGGCCCGCGACTATTCGATGGCGGTCGAACACGCGCGTCAGGCGCTCATTCTGGACCCCGAGTTCTGGATCGCTTACGTTCAGATGGCGCAGGCATACGAACAACTTGGCAAGACCGCAATGGCGTTCGACGCACTCAGGAACGCGGAACGGCTTTCCGAACGCAACAGCAAGTCACTCTCGCTCAGAGGCTATCTCCTGGCAACTCGGGTCGCGCGAACGAGGCTCGCGAGGTGCTGAGAACGTTGGAAGCGGTGTTGCACGAGCGGTACGTGCCCCCTTATGCGCTGGCGCTCGTTCACGCAGGCCTCGGCGAACGCGACGCGGTCTTCGAATGGCTCAACCGGGCTTACTCCGCGCGACGTCCATCTCATCTTTCTGACCGTCGATCCCAAGTGGGACCCCTATCGAGGCGATCCCCGATTCGAGGCTCTTCTCGCGCGCTGTGGCTTCACGCATACGGCGAGCCGCGACGAGACTCCGAGGATTCGGCGGAGCGACGGCGGGCCCGAGGAGCCAACGCTGTAAGCCCCCGCTTTCTTCGATGTTCGGCTGCTGATGTTCTGATATGGCGTCGTGGCTCGCGCTCGGAATTCCTTCCTCCGCCGTCACGTGGATGGCGCGCTAGGACGACCCTCGACGAAGCCCCGGGATTCAGTGCAGTGACGTCGGGCCGGGGGCCGACTTCCCGGGTCGCCGACTTGACCAATCGCTCGCCGTTGACATCGCCTCCGCGCTAGCATGAGGGGCCCGCGCGCAGTTAGCGTGCTCAAACCGCGCTGCGGCAGTCTGCCGAAACTGAGCCGACACGATCTGCCTGACCACATCAGGCGGACGATGAGGGAGGATGGGATGGCGAAGTCGCGAATTTCGCGGCGTGATCTGCTCAAGAAGGCGACCGCGGCTGGCGCCGCGGTCACCGCAGGGTCCTTTGCTTCCTCTCCTCCTGTCGAAGCCCAGGCCGCACGGGTTCCGACGCGCTGGGATCGCGAAGCGGACGTCGTCGTCATCGGTTCGGGCGCGACGGGACTGCCCGCCGCGATCATCGCACGCGAAGCCGGATCGTCGGTCATCATCGTGGAAGCCGAGTCGGATATCGGCGGCCACGCCATCTGCAGCGGCGCCAACATTCCGCTCGGCGGTGGCACGAGCGTCCAGAAGAAAGCCGGGATCGAAGACAGCCCCGCCCTCGTGTTCCACGACTTGACCGATTGGTCGCTTACGGAACCCAACGGCGCCGCCGACTACCGGTTCAACGACCGCGAGATCATCCGCGCATTCGCAGACAATTGCGCGCAGACCTTCGAATTCCTGCTCCAGCACGGCGTCAAGTTCGTCAACGACAAGCCGGATGGGCGCGCGGGCAGTTCCCACGGCAATTCGGTGCCGCGGCAGATGCACGTCTGGGTTGGCGACTGGCCGATGGTCCAGACGGGCAAGCCGGCCGATCCGGCCATACGGGCGATGACGTCGAACGGCAACGGCCTAATGCGTCCGCTCGAAGCGGCGGCGCGCAAGGCCGGCGTCGAGATCCTGCTTCAGCACCGCATGACGGCGATCTACCGGGAGCAGCCGAGATCCGGCCGCGTGCTTGGCATCGCCGTCACGAACAATGGCCGCGACCTGAACATCCGAGCGCGCAAGGCCGTGGTGGTCGGGACCGGTGGCTCATCCGGCAATGTGAATTTCCGCCGGATGTTTGATCCGCGCCTCACGGAGGAATACTGCGGTCTCGCGGGCATGCCCTGGTCCGATCAGGATGCGAGCGGCGAGCTCGCCGCCATGTCGGTCGGCGCATCGCTCTGGGGCGCAAGCAACTACGCGACAGAGATCGGCAGCAATATCACCAAGCCCGGCAAAATCGGCTGCCAGTACGGCTACGTCAATCTCACCTGGATGCCGGGAAGCCGCGTCTTCGACAAGGCGGGCGCAACGGGCTTGCAGGTCACCGATTGGCAGAACGTCATCCTGGTGAACATGCTGGGCAAGCGGTTCTACGACGAGACCGCAGGCGGGTACCCCGGCAATCGATACAACACGATCAATCCGTACTATCCCGAGAGCTACCGCAACGCCAGGAACGTGAAATTCGACGCGGCCAACCTGATCCCCGCGGCGTTGGCCGGGATCGACGACGGGAAGAATGGCGGCGGCCCCATCTGGGCGATTTTCGACGCCGGTGCGGTCGCGCGCGAGAACTGGACGCCGGCGCCGCCCTGGGTCGACATCGGCCAGCGCTTCTTCTTCAGCGCGAATACGGTTGCCGACCTCGCGAAAGCGATCGTCATGAAGTACCAGCGTGTGCCGATGCCGCCCGCAACTCTCGAACAGACGGTGGCCAGGTACAACGGCTTCGTCGATTCCGGCCGTGACGAGGATTTCGACAAGCCCACGCCGCGCCATAAGATCGCCACGCCGCCGTTCTACGCCGCCTGGGCGGCGCCCGTCATTCACGACTCGCGGGCGGGTCTGCGAATCAACGTCGACTGCCAGGTCGTGGACATGGATGGCCAGGTCATTCCCGGCCTGTATTGCGGCGGGGAATCAGCGGGAGGCTTTTCCATGCACGGTCTCGCGCGCTGCCTATGCCAGGGGTATATCGCGGGCCATCGTGCGCACGCGGAAAAGGCGACGTAGCCACTCACCTCACCTGGACCATGACGTCGATCGCGTGGCGGCGAGGCATGTTGAGATCGGCCCCGGCTTCTTCAAGGCGGATCTGGATCGGGTACGTGCCTGGCTTGAATGTCACGAGACCGATTACCGCAGCTTCGTAAGTCGCGTCCCGCGTGGTGGTCTGGTCGACACGCAACGCGTGTCCAGCAGGGCCTATGTCATCGCCAACAAAGCCGACGAGCGCCTCGCCGGTGAACGTGTGATTCGGCGTGGGCGGCAGAAAAATCACGAGCGTGGATTCAATGCGCTGCTCGCCCACACCGCGCATGATCGAGCAAGGTGGCGGCATGTTTGACGCGCACACGATCGGCTGACTGCCGCGTTGCGGTCCAACCCGGAGGAGCCAGGAAATCGCCTGTCCTGGCGCTGGGGTTGGTACGCGTGGCTGAACGCAGCTCGGAAGGGCACAGACCGCGACGATGCCCACGGGCAGCACCGCGGCCAGGCGCACAGCAATTCCCCTCGACATGAAAGTCATTGTCCTCAATGTACGTCGACGTACGTCGACCTTGAGGGACAGTTTGCGAACAGCGGATCATGCCCGCCGATCGAGGACCCGATTCAGGCTCATGTCGGCTCGCCGCTCCCATGCGATCGCCCCTTGCGCTCGAGCGATCGAGAGGGCCCGCTCGAAGCTCTCGCCCGCCTGTCGCGCCACATTCTTGTTTCCATCGGCTGCGCGCAGGAGCAGCAGCTCGCCCTGCACGCGATACAATTCCGCGGTCGAGAAGTTCTCGCCCGTCTGATCGACCAGCGCCAGCGCGTCCGCCGCTGCAGAGAGACCCTCCTGGACAAGCCCCGCCCTTCCTAATGCCTGCGCCAGAAGGCCCAGGAAATGCGCGCGCCAAAGCCTGGCCCCTGTGGCCTCGTAGTCGGCCAGCCCGCGCCGAAGTTCCTGGATCCCTTCATCGACCTGCCCCTGCTCTGCGAGCGCCCAGCCCCGGTGGATGTGTCCGAACGCGACCCACAGCTCCAGCCCGTACTCGTCTGCCAGCGCGATGACCGTCTCGGCCCGCTCCTGCGTCTCCGACGGCTCGCCCCGCAGTTGATGCAGATGAGCCGCGAAATGCGTGGCCACCACCTGGCTTTCCGCGTGCGAGAGTGAGTGCGCCAGCGACACGCCTCGCGATAGCCGCTCCATGGCCTGGTCCGGATTGCCGAGCGCCCAGTGCGCCCTCGCAGCGAAGCACTCGCTGACGACTTTGGGATCCTGGCCGGCGAACGACGCGTGTGCGCGATACGGCACGGTGTCGTACAGCGCCGACGCGTTGTCCAGATGGTTCAGGGCCTCGTCGAAGCGGCCGAGATCGACGAGCGTGACGCCGATCGCACGGTTCGCTTCAATGACCGCGAACGAGTCGTCGAGGTCGACCGCCATCGCGAGCAGCTGACGGGCCGTCTCGTGTGCCGGCTGCATCTCGGCTCGAAAATAGTGGAAGAGCCCCAGCAGCCAGTGCACCATGAACGACTGGGTGGACGGCCCCTGCTGCGCGCAGATCGTGAGCGCGCGCCGGTACACCTCCTCAACCTCCGCCGCGGCGAATCCCTTGATCGCCATCACCGAGACGCCGAGGATCACACGCAGCGCGATCTCCTGTTGAGCGCGCCCGGGCGAGTCCGGCAACGAGGCGAGCGCGCTCAACCCCCGGCTCGCGAGCCCCGCGGCCTCGTGTTGGGCCGATCGATGGGTCGCGTTCTCGGCCGCTTGGAGGAGGTATTTGACGGCGCGGGGCATGTCCCGCGCCTGCTCGAAATGCATCGCGAGCTCCGCGGCGATCTCGCCAACGCGATCACCGTAGATGGCCTCGCCACTCTGGCCGATTCGACCGTGGATCTGCGCGCGCCGCATCGGGGGCAACAGCCCGTACGGCACATCGAGATACAAGACGTGGCTGAACTTGTAGCGCGACGTGATGGTGCCGTCCGGCAGCTCGACGAGGCGGGGAGGCGAGAGGAACTGATGCCGGCGCACGAGCGCCTCGCACTGTTCGTCGACCCACGCAGTCTGCTCGTCGAGGCCTGCGGCGATCGCGGTCGCGGAGCACTCCATCCCGACCACGCTCGCCCCCGAGAGCACTCGCCGTTCGTCCGGGCTGAGACGTTCGACCTGTCGTTCGATCAATTGCTTGATGCTGTCGGGCACGCTCGAGTCGATGTCCGCTAGCGCGCCTTGCATCAGGGCGTGCCCCTCGTCCTCACCGATGACGCCCTCGTCGACCAGAAACTCGACCAGGTTCACCATGAACAGCGGATTACCTTCTGAGCGGCGATGAATCAGGCGCCCCAGCCGCTTCGGGAACCGATGCCCGGCGAACCTCGCGTCGAGATACTGCCCGACTGCCTCCTCCGTGAGGTAATCGAGCGCCAACTCCTGGCAGAGTCCGTGGGCCTGCAGCTCGCGCTTGACGCCCTTGAGCGGGTGGTCGCTCAGGATGAGGTCGACCGGCCGATACGTGCCAATCACCATCAGCCGCGCGGGATCCCGGCGACGCGCGAGATACGCGATGAGATCGAGCGTCGAGTAGTCGCTCCAGTGCAGATCCTCCAGTGCCAGGACGACGGGCGCCTCCGCCGTCATCGCTTCCACCGCTTCGGCCATCTCGCGCAGCATGCGCTCGCGCGTCGCTCCCGCCGACTGCGGCGCGGTCGCCCGCTCGGCCGGCGGATTCAGCGACGGCAGCTCGAGCAGCCACGCCGGCGCGTGCCTCCGCAGCAGTTCGACGATCCGCTCGCCGCCCGGCGCGCGGCACAGCCGCGAGAAGCCATCGAGCACTGGTAAGTACGCTTCGCCGGCGCCGTACTGTTCGAGGCATTGTCCGCGCGCCACCCAAATACCCGGGACAGCCGCAGCCTGTTCGAGCGCCGCATTCACGAGCGTCGTCTTCCCGATGCCCGGCTCGCCGGTGACGAACACGGTCTGGCGCTCGCCCCGCAAGGCTCGCTCGAGACACCCACGCATCCTCGAAAGCTCCGTCTCGCGGCCGAGCACGCCGACGGCTGACGATGCAGCGACAGCTGGACCGGGGAGGCGGCCAGGTTCTCGCGGCGCTTCCTCCGAGCTGGAGATGGGCGCGATGAAGCGGTAGCCGCGACGATGCGCGGTTTCGATGTAACGAGGCGAGGCGGCGTCATCTCCCAGCGCTTCGCGGAGCTGTCTGATGCTGTCCTTCAGCACCGCGTCTGTGACGAAGGTCGCGGGCCACACGGCGTCGAGCAGCTGCTGTTTTGTAACCAGCTGCCCGTGGTGATCGACCAGATGCGTGAGAACGGCGAAAGGTTTCGGTCTCACCGGGATAGCCTGTGTCCCCTGCCACAGGCATTCGTTCGCCGCGTCGAGCCGGAACTGGCCGAATGTCACCGGGTTGGCTGGCATTACCGAAACATCACCGCAACATGACCGCCACGTGAGGACTTGGCGCCGGGGCGCTCGCTATTCTCGACCTGCGATGAACCGAATGCAACACGCGGGCGCCTTCGTTGTTCAGTTTCGCGCGGGCACGGACTTCGACGCCGGCCGCGTGGAGAGCCGCGTCGAGCACGTGGCCACGGGCCGGACCGCGCGATTCGAGTCGCTTCAGGAGCTCCTGTCGATCATCGCGGTGGCGCTCAAGGACCCATGCGGCACTTAGGGCTAGGAAGGCAGGAAAGCAGCGATGGAAAGAGGAACTGGTGAGCGTGCCGCGGACCACGCGCTGGGATCTGTCGGGCTCGTTCTCATGGCTCTGGTTTGCTGGGCGTCGGCACGCGGACGCCCTGGACGAGCGGTCATCTGGCTTGTGACCGCGATCGGCTGGGTCATCGATCGCGCCACCGGCCCTGTCATTGAGGAGAAGAAAAAATGGCCAGAGAGTTTCTCGTGACCTACCGTGGCACCGTGTATCCAAGTCAATGCGATCACATGGGCCACATGAACGTGATGTGGTACGTCGGCAAGTTCGACGAGGCGTCGTGGCAGTTGCTCGCCGCCATGGGCCTCACCCCGTCCCGGCTGCGCAGCGAAGGCCGCGGCATGGCCGCCGTCGAGCAGCGGATCGAGTACAAGCGCGAGCTGTACGCCGGTGACGTCGTCACCATCCGTTCCGCTGTAATGGAGATCCGGGAGAAGTCGATCCGGATTGCGCACGAACTGCGGAACGACGACACAGGCAGCGTCGCGGCCACGTCCCTCATCGTCGGCGTGCACCTCGATCTGGCATCCAGAAAGGCGAGCCCGCTGCCAGCGGATGTGCAAGAACGCGGAATCCTCATGATCGATGACGGCACCGTCGCCGCAGTCTCTGGTTCAGCCCGGCGGCACGAGTCGAATCGCGCTGCATTCCTGACTGACGCAGATCACGAGGTCTTCGAGAAAGTCCATCGTCACTCGCGATGTCTAAGACTGTGGGATCAGATACATCGATGACCAGGACCAGCAGTGCGGTTCCACACGGGTCGGTCGTGTCCTTCACCGAAAACGCATACGTCGTCCCGTCCGTCACGAGCCGCGCCTGCCATCCCTCGGGAGTTGGCACATTCAGGGCGTAAAGTGGACGAAAGGGCGTGCGCCCATTCACTTCCGCGCTGTTGATCATTCTCGCGACCCGGATGGCGGCACCGCGGCGCTCACGCTCCGCGCTGCCTTCACCGTGCAGGCAGCCTGGCGATTGAGACTGCTGGGCTGCAGCTGGAATCGCAACGGCAACGGCAACAGCGACCGCGAGTGCGGGAATCAATTTCACCATCGGACTAGCTAGTGTCCTGCGCTGAACCTTCTGAACCCCCTGAACCTAGAGAATGGCCCAGAGTGATGGGATTGATTTACGGAGTAAGTATTCTCCCGACCCGGAAAACGGCCAAGGGTTTCAATTTGGGCCGCGATCCGGGGGCAGCCGGCAACGTCCCGCGCGGGACCGAACGAGAACGATCCGAACGATCCGAACGACCCGAACGGGTTACAATCCGCGCGTTCGTCACAAGCCGCTGACGGCCGATCCGATAGGAGGTTATCGATGCAACGTCATCGGAGTGATTCTATGAAAGTGAGGGCACAGACCGCGTTCGTCGTCGTCTCGATCATCCTGGTGGCAACCTCACTCTGGACATACCGGCCATTACTCGCACAGGCGCCCGCGAAGGTCGCGCCGATGCACGTGCATCACGTTCATCTGAATTCGATCGACCCGAAGGCCGCGGCCGAGTACTACCCCAAGCCGTTTGCGGCCTCCGCGGTCAAGACGAACTTCAATGGCTACGAGGCGGTCAAGAGCGGCAACGTCTATTTGCTTTTCACGAAGGTCAACACGCCGCCACAGAATGAGTTGAACGGGCCCCAGACCTCGGTCTGGCATTTTGGATGGAACACACCGGACTCGCGCAAGTACAACGAACGGTTTCGCGCGATGGGCCTCGAGATCGCTCAGATGTGGGACGCCGCCGACGGCAAGCTCGTAGACATGTCCAGCGATACGCTGCCAGGGCTTCCGACGCAGGAGCAGATTCTGGAAATGCGAGCCAAGGGGACGCAGCCGACGCGTCAGGGGGGCTTCGGCTATCTCCGAGGTCCTGACGGCGCGATGATCGAGAACGCCCAAGGCGGTCAGGTGGAGCGCTTCAATCACATCCACATGTACCATGAGCATCCGCTGTGCGCCATGCAGTGGTATGTCACGCACCTTGGCGCCACCGTTCCACAAGGCCCCGGTGGCGCGCCGGCGGCATCGGCCCCTGCGGAATGCAAACAGCCGTACGCCCCGCCGACATGGCCATCATTTTTCAAATTTCCTGGCTTTGTTCGCGACCCGTCCGGCGCCGTGCTGTTCGACGACATCTCCATTTCGATCCGTCCGTGGCCGGGCGGCGGGCTCGTCAGCACACGCGGACATCTCGTTGATCATTGGGCCCTCAGCGTGGCGGACCTCGGGCCTGTTGTCGCGCGGCTGACGAGCGAAGGGGTCAAGTTCCTCGAACAGATCCACCCGTGGGGTAATACGCGGGCTGCCATGATCGAGGGGCCCGATCGAATCGCCATTGAACTCGTCGAGATAAAATAGTGATGGAGGCGGTCATGCAGAAGTTCAAGCGGCAGAATGCGCTGCTAATCCTGACGACGGTGTTGGCGGTCTGTCCCGCGGTCGCGTTGGCTCAAGCGCCAAAGGATGGCATCTACATCACCAACGAAGACGTCAAGGCCGTGTTGAAGTACGCGGTCGATACGAAACGTACGACCCCGGACAATACGATCAGGGTGATCGACATGGGCGCCTACCAGCTCGGTGTCGCCGTGATTCACCGCGGGGCAATGGGGGGCGGCGGGAATGCGGCAGCGGCTGGCGGCGGTAATGCCGCCGCAGCGCCGAATCCCCAGCCGGCATGTGGCGAGCAGCGCGCTGGGGCAACGGGGCCGAATGGCCTCTACCACGACGACACCGCCGAGACCTATGTCGTCATCTCCGGCAGCGCGACTCTCATCACGGGCGGTACTGTCGTCAACGGAAGGCGATCTCCCGCCGACAGCGAAGTGACGACAATCCTGAACGGTCCCTCGTGCGGCGGGACGATGGTGGGCTACACGAGCCGTCAGATCAAAGAGGGGGACATCATCGTGATTCCGGAACGCGTGCCGCACGGATTTTCGGCGATTCCGGATCACGTCACGTACCTGAGCGTTCGACCGGATCCGAAAAAAGTTCTCCAGCACGGATACGTCAATCCCGCGCTCAAGCCAAAGTAAGGTCGCCGCGCCGCAAGGAGGCCAGCATGTTCCTCATTCGAGACATCATGTACTGCAAGCCCGGGAAAGCGCGCCCAATGGTCGAGAAGTTCCTCGCGCTGGCAAAGCTGAGCGAAAAAATGGGGTTCGGATCGATGCGCGTCATGACAGACGTCAGCGCCGAACGCTATTGGACCGTCGTGTCGGAAATGGAGGTCTCGAGCCTTCAGGAATACGCGGAGATGTCGCGAAAGTCGATGGAGATCAAAGAGTTTCAAGAGGCCATGAAGGGGTATCACGATCTCATCGACCAGGGTCGGCGCGAGATCTACATGCTCGAGAAGTGAACAGCTCCAGATTCGATAGGCGTGAAGGACATCGCGGAGCGCCAGATGCTTCCTTTTCGCCTCTGACTCAGAGCGGCGTCGATCCGCGATTGTCCCTCTACCTCGCCCGCCTCGTCACGCCACACGACCTCTTCAGGGGCATACGCGTTGCACCCCCGCGCGGCTTCGGCATGTGGCAGGAGGTCAATGTGAAAGCCAGATACCTGTTGATCATCGTCATCGCCTTCGTCGCGTCCGCCTGCGGAGGCATGATCACGCTCACAACGGATTACGACACCACGACCGACTTCTCGAAGTACCACGCGATTGGCGTGAAAGAAGGCAGTTCATCGGGCAACCCTGTCATGGATCAACGGGTTCTTACCGATGTCGCGGAGACTCTTCAGGCCAAGGGATACCGGATCATGCCAGAGAATCAGGCGGATGCGATAGCGTTCGTGCACGCGGCGACGCCCGAGAAGCACAGATATGCGGCGTGGTACGACAGCTGGCCCGGATGGGGGTGGCGGTTTGGCTGGGGTGCACCGGTCGTTGAGGAATACGACTTCACAGTCGGAACGCTCGTCGTGGATATCTTCGATGCGAATACGATGCGCGCCATCTGGCACGGCTCGGCGACAGACATCGTGACCGGCGATCCGGAGCACGACGCAATAAAGATTCAGCGGGCGATCGCGAAACTGTTGCAGCGGTTCCCGCCCCGCACACGCGAAACGTAAACCGCTCGGGCAGGAGCCCGGGTGGCATCGCGTCTGCGTAGCAAACGACATGAGGTCAGCCAACTCGACAGTTCAGCCAGCCGCCGGGGCAGCGGGCCGTAGGCGCGCGGTGGACTTCGTCGCGCAACGATCGGGGGAACGATGTCAGAACTATTGCGCTCGTTTGATGAACGGATACTCGACGATTCCGGCGAGTATCATGCGCGCGTGATTGGCCGGCTGGCGAACGACGGCATGTGGGAGGGCTGGCTGGAGTTCGTTCCCATCGAGGGACGGAGTGCCGATACGCTGCTGATCTCTCCTGTAGAGTCGCGACAGCCAGAACGCGAGCACCTCGCATACTGGGCGTCGGGCCTGACCGTCGTTTATGCGGAGGGAGCGCTGCGGCGGGCGCGTAAACCGCTTACGGTTCGAACCCGCGTCGTCGAGACACCGGCGTCAAACGCGCCAGCGCCTCGCATCGTCACCATGGGACCGCGCGCAGTGGGCCCCGAACCCGTGCTCGACCCATTTGAGGTTGGCTCGCGTAGCCTCGATATCCTCACGCAGGAACTTCGCGCGCTCGGGCGCGCGCGCCTCCTGAACATTATCGCGGCTTACGATTTGAATTCAGGTGGTTCGGATCTTCAGCAGTTCACTGACGCCCAGTTGATCACGTTCATCGTCGTCGCCGTGGAGGCACGACTGCTTCGTCGCTAGTCGCACAACGTTTCGACCGACCGCCGCCTGGAGAGGCACGTAGGCACGTTGGCGCGACCATGACGTCGCAGCGCCGACGGCTGCTTGCGAAGACGCGTCGTCGAAAGCCCGCCGGCCTAACACTCACGCGAGGTACTTCACAATCATGGCGGTCACGTCGTCGTTCTGTGCCGCGCCTTGGGTGAACTGCCGAACGGCGCCAAGCAGGGTCTGGAGCAGAGCATCGGTCGATTCGGAACCAGCCGACTCGATCACGGCTTGGATGCGGGCCTCGCCGAATTCCTCCCCCGAGGTGCTGAGCGCCTCCGAAACGCCATCGCTGAACACCGTTAGCAGGTCGCCCTTCGCGAGCTGCACCGTCTCCTGATCGTAGACGGCGTGCGGAAACAGGCCGACGATCATGCCGCCGGTTTCGAGCCTGCGCACAATCCCGCCGGACAGAAGGAGCGGAGGATTATGTCCGGCGTTGCAGTAGGTCAGTCGACCGTCGGGTGTGATGACGCCGAAGAAGATCGTCGCGAAACGCGACTCGACGCCGCGCGCGATCAGCGCACGGTTCACGCGCCGCAGAGTTTCGCTCGGCTCGACAAGCGCGAACGCCTGCGCGGCGAAGATTCCCTGCAGCACCGCGGTGAGCAGCGCGGCCGGCGGACCTTTACCTGATACGTCGCCCAACGCGAAGCCGAAGCTGCCGTCGGGCAGGTCGAGATACTCGAAGAAATCACCGCCAATCGCGCGGCAGGGTATGGACGCGCCTATCGCCTCGCCGAATCCAACGCTCTTTCGCGACTGCGGCAGGAGCGACTGCTGGATCTGAGACGCGATGCGCAGCTCTTCGTCCATCCGCGCTTTCTCGCTCGCCTCGCGGTACAGGCGCGCGTTCTCGATGGCGACGGCCGCTTCTGCGGCGAGTGTCTCCAGCGCCGTGCGGGCAGTTTCGGACAGCAACGTGCCCTTTTCCCGACTGTCGAGATACAGCACGCCGATCGCCCGCGGGTCGGCGGCCGCCTGCGGCGTGTCGACGTAGTGCACGAGGCGCAGGGGCACGCACATCACATGGCGGATGCCGAGTGCGACCGTGCCGCCGTGAGCCTGCGCGAGATCGCCGTCCCGAAGATCCGCGACGATACGCGGCTGGCCGCTCGCGAAGACCTGCTCGGGAATCTTCCGGCTCGTCTCGAACCGCGAGCCCGACAGTGAGACCTTGCCTTGCAGCCGAGCGAGCTTCAACTCGAGTTCGCCCGCCTGGTTCGCGAGCATGATGAAGCCGCGCTCGGCCCCTGTGACGACAATCGCCGCGTCCATGACGAGCAACAGCACTTCGTCAAGCACCCGCGAGCTTCCGAGCGCGCGGAGCGCATCGAGCAGCGCGGCGACCTGCCGAAACCCGCCCGCGACCGCCGGGCCGCTGATTTCGCTGGGCGCTGTATCCTCGAGCAGGAAGACGAGCTCCGCGCCTGCGGTCTGCCCGATGCGGATCCGGTCACCGTGGGAGAGCGGCCGCTCGGTGATGTCCGCGCCGTTCACCGTCGTCCCGCTGCGCGAGCCGCGATCGCGAAGGACGTAGCGGTCGCCGACATGGACTATCTCGGCGTGTTCACGCGAGACGTCGGTGCCGGTCAGAAGCAGATCATTGGACGATCGCCGTCCGATGGAGAACGACGGTTTGTCGATGACGACGACACGGCGACCGAGCAAATCGATCACCTCGAGCCGAGGGTTCGGCATGGAGTAGTGGAGAAATTGTAGCGGCGGCTCAGCCCGCGGGGATCGTGCGGTTGATCGCCTTGGCTAGCACGATTTCGGTCCCTCCCGAGGGGAGGGCGTGCACTTGGACGTCGTCCATGAACGTGCGCATCAGGAAGATCCCGCGTCCGCTCGTCCCCGAGATATTTTCAGGCGCCAGTGGGTCAACCAGTCTACTCATGTCGAACCCGTTCCCTTCGTCGCGTACGCGGACAACCACTCGGGGTCGCGCCGGGTCGACGGGGACAGCGTATTCGACTCGAACGCGCTTGCGATGGTCGCAATGGTTGCCGTGCTTCATGGCGTTGATGGCAGCTTCGCGGACGGCGACTCCGAGGCGATGCACCTCGTCCTCGTCGAGGCCCGCCATCTGTCCAAACTGCTCGCTGACCTGGTCGACCAGCCTCAGCATCTCGAATGTGCTTGAAATGTCGAGGAGGACGCTCTTGTCCATTTCTGACGTGGACCCGCCACGTTCAGTCAACACTCGCACATCATAACTGACTCTCGATATAATCCGCGCCACTGTCTACGGTCGGTAACAGCGGGGCGTCAGTTGAGGAGGGTGTGATGGTCATCGAACAGCGGACGGTCGGGGACGTGACGGTGCTGGACTTGAGTGGAAAGCTAGCGCTTGGCGACGGCGACGGATTGCTCAAGGACAAGGTGAACAGCCTTGTGCATCAAGGCTTGAAGGAGATCGCGCTGAATCTCGGCAGGTTATCCTACATGGACAGCGCCGGTCTCGGCGAGCTGATCTCGGTGCACAGCACGGCGACGAGGGCTGGAGGCCACATCAAGATCTTCAACCTCACCAAACGCGTCTCTGATCTGCTCGCCATCACGAAGGTGCTGACCGTGTTCGACGTGTTCGAATCGGAGCAGGAGACGCTCAACAGCTTCCCATCGACCGCCAGATAGCGCACCTCATTCGAGTTCGCGTCCCGACGCATTCCCGAGAGTCCGGCGACACTCAGAACGCCATCGCCGCGATGCGTCGTGCCCAGGGATCGCGCCGTTTTTGTCCGATCGCATTCCGGCCACACATTTGTGTCTGATGCACGCGGCCCCATCGCGCTCGGAGGGCCTGACTAAGTAGCTTCGGTGGAGCGGGATGGCGCGATCGACGTCCTGGAACGTCGGGGAACAATTGTTGCTAGCTCTTGCATTACCTCGGAGGCACCCCCACTCAATGGCAGGACTCGAACTGCAGGCGGTCGTCGACTACCTGCACACCAAGTATCAGGGCATCACCGATGGCGAGGTCGCCAGCTACATTCCGGAACTGCGGACGGCCAACCCGGACGACTTCGGAATCTGTCTCATGACGACGGACGGCCAGATCTTTGAGGCCGGCGATTGCAGCCGTCCGTTCACCATCCAGTCGATCTCCAAACCTTTCACGTTCGGCATGGCCATCGAGGAGCTTGGACACGACACTGTCTGCCAGCACGTCGGTGTGGAACCGAGTGGCGATGTCTTCAATGCGATCGAGCTGCAGAACGGGACGAACCGGCCCTTCAATCCGATGATAAACACGGGCGCGATTACGGTGACGGCGCTCTTGCACGCCCGCCATGGTGACCGGACGCTTGACCACCTGCTAGCCCGGTTCAGCGCCATTGCAGGACGACAGCTCCGAATTGACGCGAATGTGTACGAGTCCGAGCGACGGACTGGCCATCGCAATCGCGCCATTGCCCATCTCCTCTTGAACTTCGGTCTCGTGCACCATGAGGCGGAGGCCGCCCTCGATCTCTACTTCCGTCAGTGCTCGATCCTCGTCACCTGTCGCGATCTGGCGGTCATGGCCGCGACCCTGTCGAACATGGGGCGCAATCCGCTGACCGGCGAAGTGGCCTTCGACATCGGGTGTGTCAAGGACATCCTGTCGATCATGTTCACCTGCGGGATGTACGACTACTCCGGGCAATGGGCGTACCGCGTCGGCGTTCCTGCAAAAAGCGGCGTCGGCGGTGGCGTGATGGCAGTGGTCAACCGCCAGCTTGGGATCGCGGTCTATTCACCACCCCTGGATAAACACGGAAACAGCCGGCGGGGCATCGAAGTATGCGTCGAGCTCGCGTCGCGGCTGGGCCTCCATGTGTTCGACTGTCTGAATGCCGGCTCGCGTTTCCTCGAATCGATCCTGGAGAGAGCCGCTGATTGAGGGTGGAATAGCCCCACCAGCCCCACAACCGGGCGATGGACGCAGCGGTGAGGAGAGCCGGGATGGCCGCTGCCCACGAAATATCGCACACCAACGCTGAGTCGGAGGCATAATCCGGAATCTCCACGACTGATGACTGACGCCCGTCGGAGCGGCCTTCATTCCGCCCCGCTGCGTAGCTATGTGTGTGCCGTATTCACTGATACCACGACTGAGGGAGTGCTCATGCCCCGGGTTCGCGTTCAAAGGTCCGCCACGATTTCTTGCGCCTCCGTCGCGGCGCAATGCTCGCTCCTGTGCCTGGTGTTCACCTGCTTGTTTGCCGCTCCCGTGCGGGCGCAGGATGCGCTGCCCTTCTCCAAGAGCTACCTCGTGACGGGTAATTATGTCGTGGGTGGTGTCGATCTGGTGCCACAGACTGGGACGCACGGCTTCATTACCGGCACGATCCCGATGAGCGGCGTGCCCGCCAACGCGGAGGTCATCGCCGCGTTTCTCTACTGGGAAACCATCTCCACACAGATCTCACAGGTTGATGGCGCGCAGTTCCGAGGTTCCCCGATTACTGTTGTGAAAGCCTCGTCGACGCCGCTCGGCCCGGCGACCGCGGCATGTTGGAGCGCGGGTGGCGGATTGGGCGCCGCCTACACGATGACGATGTTTCGCGCCGACGTTCTCCGGCTCTTGCCGGAACAGGTGGATGCGAACGGCACTCCAACCGGAAAGCGGCTCGTCAACGACACCGATCTGCTGAACCGCCAGTTGCCGCAACATACCGTGACGCTGCCGGAAGCAGCAGCCGGGAATCAAGTCCCGTCCAGCGCCGGAGCGACTCTCCTTGTCATCTATAGGGATCCGGCGGCGCCGCTTACGAATATCGCGCTGTTCGACGGCATCTTCGTTCAGGCGCCCGGGGCAATAACGACGCAGGTGATTCGAGGATTCCTGCAATCCTCGACGAGTCATGTTGCCAAGATGACTCACATCGTCGGAAGTAGCGCGCCGAATTTCACCGATCAACTTTGGTTCAACGGCGCGCCTCTCGCCACCGATCCATTTTCCGCAGGCCCAAGCCTGTCTTCCGCCCGCGCGTGGTCAAACCCGACCTACAACGTAAGTTCATTGATGCCCGGAGTGAATGCTCCGGACGGCTACGGCGAACAGGTCACGACGACGGTCACCCATGGCACGACCTTGCCGTACGACTGCTTGTCTTGGGCCGCGATGATTTTCAGCACAACCGTTCAGGACACTGACGGTGACGGTCTGCCGGACAAGCTGGAGGACCTCAGCGGCCTCAGGCACCCGAGCGGCGAGCTGCTACCTGACCTCCACGCGATGGGTGCACGCTCGACGCACAAGGACCTGTTTGTAGAAATCGGAGCGATGCGGGCTGAGCCGGGAACGGCCTATGGGTTGGGCGCCCT
>Ga0137452_1000135_pt1 | contig 21499 bp, 19 predicted proteins | sample EasRivERMGT513_2_FD_102312 | JGI IMG/M metagenome (GOLD analysis project Ga0137452, IMG submission 102312) | Soil microbial communities from meander-bound floodplain in the East River, Colorado, USA - East River MetaG ERMGT513_2 | ecosystem: Environmental > Terrestrial > Soil > Floodplain ...
CGCTCGGCGACGATCGTCCGGCGCTCGGAGGACCCTTGTGTCGGTTCCTGGGCTGCAACGACGTTTGCTGTAAGGAGCGTGCTGACGAAAAGGCAGAAAAGTGGCGTCAGATTGAAAGAAGCAGGTCTCATCAGGTTTGGGATTCCCTCGGTCTAGACCGTTACTACGACGGAAAACGCTGAGCCGTTTACCGACAGCAGGTTAGCGGGCTTCTGTGTACTGGTGTAGCTAGATAGTAACTGATCGTTGAGTGGTAACGCTTACGCCCGCAGGTCGTAACAGAGCAGCCGCGGGCGAGCGCCAGTCAGAGTATCCCGTGCGTTCTGCGCGACGTACAGCAGGCCGCGGCTCAGCACCGGCAGTCCCCACGACTCGTGCGCCGCGAACAGCCTCGTACGCGACACCTCCTTGTATCCCTTCGGCGTGAGATCCATCCAGAGCAGGTGCCCGAGCTCGCCGAGACACAGGAAGTGACCATCGACGGCCAGCAACGACCCCCGATAGGTCCCGACGAGCTGTTGTTGGCGCTGACCGCGGACCTCGATCGTCTCCGTCCATTCGGGCGTTTCGCGCCACACGACTTTGCCGCTTGCCGCGTCGACGCACGCGAGCGATGCGTCGGGCTCGTTCCGTCCATCAAACCCGTACAGATAGCCATCCTTATGAACAGGCGTGTTGAAATGCAGTCCAAACTCCTGCGTCGTCCACATCTGCCTGTGCGAGAAGTCCGGCCGAATCTCGACCAGCGCGCCTCCAGTTCGATAGCTCGCCGAGACAAACACCTTGTTCTCGAAGACGACGGGACAGGATGCATTGACGGACTCGTACGAGCGGCTGCGCCATGGAAAGGCAAAATCGACCCGACCGGTCGATGGATCGATCGACATCAGTCCGCCGCTCGGCGGATTCGATTCGCCTCCAGCAAAGACGAAGACGCGCCGCCTTCCGTGGACCACCGCAGGAACCGGTGAGGCGTAGCTCGGCCCCCACTCCTTGCCGGCCCGCCATACCTCGCGTCCGGTCGTCTTGTCGAACCCGACGACGCACGGCCCGCCCGGCGCGCCGACATTCACGATCAACAACTGGCCCTCAATCAGGGGCGTCGAAGCCGTCCCGAAAAAATCCTGAGCGACCCGATACTCTTTTTCCAGGTCGCGTTTCCAGATCACTTTTCCCGTTCCCAGGTCGAGGCAATGCAGCTGCCCTTGCGCGCCTGCCGAGTACACTCGCGCGGCATCGATGACCGGACTCGATCGCGGGCCGTTGTTGTATCCGTAACGATCTTCGAAATCGGTGTGATACCGGAACTGCCAGTTGGTCGCGCCCGTCTCTGCATGCAGGCACTCCACGATCTCTTCGTCGCCCAATCGATGGAGAAACACGAGCCGCTCGCCTGCGATCGCCGGCGATGCGTAGCCGGTGCCCCTGGTGAACTCCCAGATCAGCGGAGGCGGCAGGTTTCGACTCAGCCTCGTCTCAGTCGATGTCGCGTTGTGCGTCGGCCCAAGAAAGGCGGTCCAGTCGTGCGTCACGGCGTCTTTTGCCAGCGGTCTTGGTTTTGAAAGGACGCGGGTTTGCCCAAAGACGGGAAGCGTGCCGAGTACGTTGACTATCAGGGCCTCGAAGATCGCGCGCCGCGAAATGAGCGTCATGACACCGGTCATCGTACCTCGGTTGCATCAACAGAGTGCTTGACTGTGGTGATGCTCGAACAACGAGTTCGCAGGAGTCGCTTCGGTCTTCACGATTTGGCCCAGGATGACATCGAGCGCGGGCCGAGGCCCGGCGACGCCTATTGTCGACAAAAAGTCCTTCGCTGCGACGACTTCTTCTGACGTCAGTCCTCGTAGAGCCTCCCGGCCCTTCATCTGCTGGGACTTGTCGTCAGCGACCCTCGCGCGCGACAGGCACTGCCTTTGCGGTCGTGCCGCAGGCGCGTGCGCGCATGACACACCACCAGAAAGGCGAACCGACAAACAATGGCAAGCATCCTCGCGATCGAAGCCGATCCACAGCGTGGGCGGCTCTTATCGCGGCTGATTCGGGAGCACGTGAACGCCGACCTCACGATCGTCGCGTCCGTGAGAGCCGCGATCACGGCGATCGCCAGACAGCCGCCTGATCTGATCCTTGCGCCGCCGCTCTTGTCGCCGCAGGATAGTAACGAGCTGACGGCGCATGTGAGACAAGTCCATGCGGCGCACGTGGAGATGTTGACGATCGCGGCCTTCGATATGCTGGTCGACGCACCAAGGAAAGAAAAGCGCGGGCTCGGCATCTTCAAACGACGTCCAGTGACTCTCGGCCTGCTGTACGACCCGGGTATGGTGGCCGCGGAGATCGCGGATGGCCTCGACCGCGCCTGCGTGGCGCGAGCCAAACGTGAAGCGGCGCCTGGTCACGCTCAATGGCAGGCGGCAGCCGTCCAGCCGAACGGCGGAACCGCTCCGGCGCTGGTGGCTTCCAACATCGAGTCCTTCACGCGACTGCAGAATGAACAACGCCAGCGCGCTCGACGAAACGCCCCCGAAAATGTGCCCTGGTTGTCAGCGATCAAATTGCCCTGGGGTTTGGACCTCAATCTCGTCAACATCTCGAGCAGCGGGCTGCTGGTTGAATCGGGCTCCAAGTTTACGCCCGGGGTCACGTACGAGCTTCAATTGAACGGTCCTGGCACCGACCTGATCGTCAATGCACGATTCGTTCGAAGTGAGATCGCTCGCGTCGACGGGTTCGGAGTGAGGTACTATGCTGCCGCCACATTCGATAAAGAGCTCGACCTGCTGGTCAGCCGCGAGGAGCCCGTCAAGGCTTCAACCGCACAACAGGCGCTGAGCGCTCTGCTCGCCACGGTTCTGGCCGAGTCTGACCACCGCGAACCTGCTCGGATCAGATTTGCGCGAGGACTGTGCAAGTTGGTTCGGGCGCGAGACGTCCTGGTGCGCAACGTTCCCATCGCTCCGGCAGACGGCCGTGAGTCCTTCTACTTCCACGTGAAGGGAGAAGGACCCTCACGCGCGATTCTGCAGGTGATATTTGACGCTGACCGTGACATCACGGCGTCGGAGTTCAGTCTATTGAAGGCCGGAGCCTCGCTCACGGCTGCCTTGCTCGAGTTCGAAGCGCCGCTGACCGGCATGCGTTTGTTGCCGAGCGAGCAGGTTGCCGAAGTGGCCTAGCATCGCTGCCCTCCTTCGAAGGTTCTGTCACGAGTATGCCAGGTTGGATGTTCCTGAAAATCCAGCTTAGATGCTCACGCGAATACGTCTCCTGCCCGTAACGGCTTCACGTGGTTCGCTCTGGGTCCGCATGTGATCGATTGATCTGCTGATCGGCGACCACCGCAACGTTAAGGCACTACTGATGCGTGCCACCACAAGTGGACAGGTAGTGGCTTGAGTCCGGCTGAATGGTTGGAACTGGTTCGACTTCAGAGCACGCTCGGTGCCGAGCGGGGACGATCGCGACAATGCAAGCGCGGACACGTCGAAGCAATCCACGTAAGTTGTTGCTACGATTACACCGCTCACCTTACGCCGGGGTGGCGAAACTGGCAGACGCACAGGACTTAAAATCCTGGGACCCGAAAGGGTCGTGTGGGTTCGATTCCCACCTCCGGCACCATTCGACTCGGCCGGCGTTCTTGCAGCCTCGCTCATGGCAAGCCGAGTCGAGTGCCCTGAGCGCGCGAAGCGAGTCGAAGGGTCTGGCCCTGGCGCGTCAGCATCGGCGTAAATGCAGAAACGCGCAGGGCCGAGACCCGAGCTTGGCCTACCGACCTGCAGTCGTCTCATCGCCTGAGATCTTTGGATCGTCTACGGAACGCTTTGCGGTCGCCTCGAGGTCGAACGGTTCTTCGCGATCCCCCTTGACCGCTTCGACGCGCGCCAGGTTCTTTCGCGCCTTCCCGTAACCGGGGTCGGCCGTCAGTGCGCCGCGGTACGCCGCGGCGGCGGCCACGAAGCGCCCCGTGTGCTCGAGCGCCATCCCCAGGTTGTTGTAGAACGCCGGCACGTCCTTCCGCAGCTCCACAGCCTTGGCCAGCAGCGGCAGCGCCTCGTCGGCGCGCTGCTGCTCGAGCAACAGGAGGCCGAGGTTGTTCATCGACCAGGCGTCCTGCTCGTCTAGCGCGATCGCGCGACGATAGGCGTCCACGGCCTCGCCCGTCTTGCCCTGGGCTTGGTACGCACGGCCCAGAAGGCGCTGAACGTCGGTGGAATTGGGATCAATGTCGCCCGCATGCGTGAGCCTGACGAGGGCATCGTCAATGCGGTCCTGATCGATCAGGACGCGACTCAGGTTCACGAGACTCTTGACATGATTCGGGTCGATGCTCAGCGCCTTCTCGAATGCTTCCTCGGCCTTGGTGAGATCGCCACCCTTCCACGCCGACAGCCCGAGCATGAAGTGTCCCCACGCGTTGTTGGGTCGCTGCCCGGCGTAGTGCTCGAATAACTTTGTCGCTACGCTGTAGTTCTTCGCTTGATACGCTGCTTCGGCGTCGGCGAACGACACCGGGCCGGAGATCGTCGCCGTCGCGTCCTCGCCGAATCCTTCCTCGTCCTTCCCATCGAAGGCGCCTGGCACCGCGACAGGCTTCGCCTGCGCGGAGTCTCGCGCGTCCTGCGCCTTGGTCTGTGGCGCATCGCCGCGTTTGGAACAGCCGACAGCCGCAAATGCCACGAGAAGCAGCACCGCCGTTACCTGTCCGTTGGATCTCATAAGTCCTCCCTTTGTGGTCGGCCGCCTCAGAAGGGGCCGAGCGTTCGCATGGCGTAAGGGCAAGCCGACAGCCAGGCTGGGGAGGGGAGGAGAAATGCCTTTAATCGATTGAACCCGAGACAGTTGTCGATTTGGGTCAGGGGTGGCGGAGGAAAGATCGGAACTCCGCGCCGTGTCCCGTGTGACACGGCCGTGTCTCTCTGAACACGGCAGACCAGGCGGGGCCCGCGGCGCGCCGTTTATGCGTTTCGGTGTGAGCCCTTGCTCGGGCCGTTGTGCAAGCGATGTGACGTGCTAGTTATCATCCTTGCCGCGAATATTGGAACCCGTTCCTCGCGAGTAATACTTCCCGTTCACTTCCATTCCCATGAACTCGGCCGTGTGCTGGGACTTGTCCCGTGGAGGATGGGCGATGATCTTGACCCGATTCCCGACCTTGAGAATCTGCGGCGAGATCCCGGCCGCCACCATGGAGGCGGCCCCGGAGCCTTCAAACCCCCAGCTCTCCGTCTTGCCGTCGGAAGCCGGCACGTCGAGGGTGACCCACATGTGGGGATTCCTCCACTCGACCTTCGTGACCACCCCTTCGACGGAAACCAACTCGTTCACGTCGAACATCGCACGCGAATGATGGGCCGACAGCGGCGCCGTCATCGGCACGAATCCGAGAAGCACCGTCAGGATGCCGACTGCCTTCCACGCCATATATGCCTCCCTCAAAACTGTGACTGCGACTCGCCACCCAATCATGAATTCACGATCCGAGGCGCGCGAGATAGGTTGCCGGGCCATCCTCCGGCCGGCACAAGACCTCTTCGATTCTGTCGACCGTCTGACGCTTGAAGATGACCGTCGGGGTCTCCCAGGGCATCGTCAGCATTTTCGGATCTTCTACCCTCGCCTGATACTCGAGCGTGTCGGCATCGATGCGACGCCAGCGCTCGACGACGTGCATCGCGTCAGAGGTCAACCACACGCCTGTGCTGGCGTTCGTCGGCCTATCCTGGGGACTCGCCAGCCATCCTTCACCGTTGAAGGAAATCACGTCGACCACGAGCGTGTCGCCTTCCCACCGCGCCGTCGAGTCGCCCAGGTGCGTGGGAAACAAATACTGCCCCGAGGTGTGCGGCCTTCCGGTCGTCGGAATGATCCGGAAGATCGGGTACGCCTCGGTGAAGACGAATGCGAATCCAGGTCTTTGAATAATCTGGACCGGGTACCCCAGCATCGCGGCACGAGGAAAGGCGGGAGGAGTGCAGCGCATTGTTGGGTCATCCTTCGCCGAGAGTTCCTTCATCCGGGCGCGCGCGTCGGACGTGTACAGTCCCTCGAGCTTCGCTAGATTGAAGGTATCGCGTCCCGAACCAGCGCCAAGCGGTGTCCCCCTCCAGACACCCGTCAGGTTTGGCTCTCCCCACGCGGTCTGCGCAGTAAACGAACCGGTACCCGTCGCGGCGCTTTCGGTTGATCCCTTCTCGTCCACCGCCATTCGCACACCAACCAGCAGAGCAGCCCCGACGACGATCGCGCCAACGACGAGCGCCATCGCACGTCTGCTCATCGGACTGCTCCCCTCTTCTTTGCTTCCTTGGCGGCAAACTCCCGGTGTCGCGCGTCCAACTCGGGATCCAGGAAGCAGAGTGATTCCTGGACCGTGTCGTACGGCAATATGCCCCGGCGGTCTGCCGATCCGGTCCATGGAGCAGTGAGCATTTTCGGATCTTCAACGACGACCCGGTATTCAAAGATCTGCGCGTCCGGCCGGCTCCAGCGCTCGACGATGCGGAGCGCGTCGGACGAGGTCTGCGGCAGGCGCTTCGGCGGCTGGGCAGCGCCGAGCCAGGGCTTGCCGTTGAAGTTCGTCACCTCGACAACCAGCGTGTCGCCCTCCCAATGACCGACCGACGAGCCTTGAAAGGACGGCTTGCGCGACGCGCTCGGCTGTGGCCCGTTCTCGCCAATGATTGGAATGATCCGGAAGTTGCTACCGCCCTCGTTGAGCAACAGGAGGTATCCCGGTGTTGACACCAGCTGGACGGTTCCGCCCATCGAGCCGTTGACGGGCGACGGCGGCCAGCAGTGATAGTTCGGGGTATCAATGCCGCGCCAATCGATCAGGCCTGCTGCGGCACCGCCGCCCTCTCTGTATTCGCGTGCTTCCGGACGGTACAACGACTCGAGCGGCACCGGGGGCGGAGTGATTGTCGCGTCGGGCCAATAGACACCCGAAAAATCCGGCTTCCCGTCCCACGGCGTGCGTGGCACCGGGTACTTCACAGGGTCAGGTTTATAGGCAGCGATGCGCGCTGTCGCCTCGGCGCGACTCTCCACGCCGGGAGGGAGAATCTCTTCGATTCGCTTCGTCCAGTCCGCGCCCGGCGCCGCCGTCTGTGGCGGCTTATACGTCCGGATCTGCGCCGATGCGCCGGAAGGGCCGATGGCCACAAACAGCGCCAGTACTGCGATACCGGAACAGGCCAGCACCGCCATCACCGCAAACTTTCTCACGCTCACGGCACACCTTCCTGTGCGAAAGACGAGAGACTCCGCAGAAGGTGAGAAAGTAGCGCACTCTGCCGCCGCATTCAACCTCTGTTCACGCAAAGGTGCTTGCGGCCAGGTACCACCTGAAAGCTGCGTTGGCCAACCAAAATCCGATAGAATCCGCCAGACTGCGGCCAAGAAGGCCCACCCGGAGGATCGGCCGATGAAGCGCTTGCTCCGGGGCCGTACCACTTTCACTCCCTATCCGAAAGACGGACCCCGTACGCACAAGGCCTCGAATGTCGGGCCGACGCCGTTCCACAACATCTCCTTCATCTTCAACTCGCCGCAACCGAGCGGTTTCACCCCGGGAACACGCGGAACCGGCTATGCGCAGGTCATGGACAATGAGCGTGCGCGCGGCCGGCGACTGGTGTTAGAGTCGGGCCAATCAGCGTCGGCGATCACGCAAGCCGCGCCAGGAATCCGGATCGTGGTGAGCGGCGGCGAATTGGTAGAGAGCGTGACGGGGCAGCCGGACCGCGCTATGAGCCCGAAGATGGGCGAATTCTTCTGGCAGGACGCAGGCGTCACGCGAGCCGTCCGCAACACCGGGACAACACGGCTGGAGCTTGTCGAGTTCGAGATCAAGTAGGGAGAGGAGGGTGTCCAGTGAGACGCCGGCTCGTTAGGTCGATGATCACTCTAGCAGTCGTGGCGGTCGTTTCGCTCGCGCCGATGCCTAGTGCGGCGCAGACGACATACACGCCGCCCCGGACGCCGGACGGGCACCCGGACTTACAGGGCGTTTGGCAAGTCCTCAACACGGCCGCTTGGGACATTCAGGATCACGGGGCGAGGCTGGGCGTGCCGGCCGGGAAAGGCGTGGTCGAGGGGAATGAGATCCCTTACCAGCCAGCGGCGCTCGCCAGGAAGCAGGAAAACCTCAAGAACCGCGAGACACTGGACCCGGAAATGAAGTGCCATCTCCCCGGTGTTCCGCGCGTCACGTATATGCCTCATCCGTTTCGAATCGTTCAGCAGGCTCAAAGGATCGCGATCCTTCATGAGTATTTGCGTGTGATTCGCTACATTTACATGAACGGCAATCCGCATCCCCCAGGGCCCATCGACTGGTATATGGGCGATTCGCGAGGTCGCTGGGAGGGGAATACCCTCGTTGTCGATGTGATCGATTTCAACGACCAGACGTGGTTCGATCGCGCCGGGAATCTTCACAGTGACGCCTTGCATGTCGTCGAGCGCTTTACGCCGACCGGGCCCGATCATCTGCTCTATGAAGTCACGATCGAAGATCCGAAAGTGTTCACGCGGCCCTGGAAGATGAGCATGCCTCTCTACCGGCGTCAGGAGAAAGACATCGAGCTCTTGGAATATGACTGCGGATCGTACCTGCTGGAGCAGGAATGGGACAGGCCCGGTTCCAAGTTTTTCGACCAGCCCTGAAGTTCGTGAAAGTTCCGGGTAGCGCCCGCGAGAGATGAGGTATCAGATGAGCGATCGGTTTTTCGCCGCTTTCACCACGCTGACCGCTGTGCTTTTCATCCTGGTGCTGCCCGGACGAGGCAGCGGCCAGGCCTTCTATCCGCCAGACACTCCGAAATTCCCACAGGCCAGGACCTGGATGGCGCAGAAGGCGAAGCTCCCGCCCTACACGGCACCGCGGACACCGGATGGCGTTCCCAACCTTCAGGGTGTTTGGGGCGGCCCCGTTGGTGGTGGCAACGACGACATCGAAGAGCATGGGTACGTGGACGTGACGACACCGCCCCAGGAAAGCTATATCTCGGATCCGCCGGACGGGAAGGTCCCTTACACGCCGTCGGCGCTGGCCAGACGGAACGAGATTCGGGCGGGGCTGGCACGAGGGTGGCCCGGCGAGACAGGCGAACGGCTTTACAGCGATCCAGCGTCGTTCTGCATGGTTGGCATGCCGCGCAGCTCGTTTGGTGGACAGGAGATCGTTCAGAAACCTGGCTATGTGATCCTGCTGACGACGAATACCTACCGCGTGATCCCAACCGACGGCCGTCCACATATGGGCCAGACCGCGAAGTCGTTTTTCGGGAACTCGCGTGGGCGCTGGGAGGGCGATACGCTGGTTGTCGAGGTCACCGGTCTCAACGGACTGACGTGGTTTGACAGCGCCGGGAACTTCCTCAGCGAGAATACGCGCCTGGTGGAGCGCTGGAGGTTGGTCGACGCGAATACGATCGACTATGAGATCACGATCGAGGACCCGACGATCTATACCAGACCCTGGAAGATGACCTACCCGAAAAGGCGTGCCGGCACCCCAGTGGCAGCGAACGCCGCGGGCGTCACAGGAGGCGTCACCGCCGCCACGGCAGCTGCGGTCACCAGAGGCAACGACCCGTATGCGCGGGAGTATTGGGAACAGACCTGTACCGAGGGGAACCTCGAAAATGTAGTCATCCTGAAAAAACTCGGCTTCAAGTGGTTCAAGGGAGTGACTCCGGCGAAGTAATCCACCTCGAAATGGCGCGGCCAGCCCCGGTCTCAGGACCACCGCGCCTTTGACACCGGCCACAGCGGACTGGTTCCTCACCCCTCCGATCCCGAGGTTTCCTCTCGCGTACGCATCGCGTCTGCGCCGCGGACGCGGACCCACAACCTCAGGTATCAACATTGCTTCGTCGCCCTTCGGGCCCTGCCCTTAACGTAAGCGCGACTCAAAAACTTACAGCGCCGTCGAGTACGAGCATTGGTCGCATACAGTCGCCTGCCGACGCCTTCGATGACCACGTCGGCCATCGTCTCCGAATCACCCACCAAGAAGGACGTTTTGATGGCATTTCCGCCGGAAAGCGAGGCGTCGAGCATTCGTGCGGGACCTCTTCCGATGATCGATCCACTTCTGGAGTTCTCGTGCGAGGAAGACCGTACGCCGGTAGCTGCTGATCGGCGACACGAATCGACGTCCCGGGCGTCCGGAGCATGGCGGGTGTTGGCGAGCGAGGTCGCCCGGGACGTGACGCGGAGTGTGACGTGGCTATCGACTCGTCAGGCCGCCCTGAAGGTCGGCCTCTACGAAATGGTGGTCGGCCTCTCCGGAATGGCTGATTCATTCGCCGGGGCAGTGCGTGTGCGCGGCCACTCGATGAATCGACGCCTGAGGCTGGGGCCGTCCTTCGCGCGGGCGACGCTGAACGCAATCGTGATGCGAGGTTCAGCGTTCACGTCGCAATGCACGCCCCACACGCGGCGCGCGCTCATTCCATTTGTCTATGGTGTCGCGGTGGGAGTGGTCGTCACGCTGTTCCTGGCGCAGTCGATTCCCCGCGCGACGATGCCCGAACCGGGGCCCGCGCTGTCGCAGGCTGCGTCAGGGGGGCCAGGGAGTGTTGTTCCTTCCGTCCGGCCGCCGGCCAACACGCGTTCGGTCGGAGCCGGAGTCCAACAGACGGTGACTACGGCCGGCAGGCGAGAATCAGATCGGACGTCTGCCGTATCATCCTCGCAAGCCCAGTCGCCGTCGCCGCGAAACGCGCCGTCTGGACAGCGCGCAGCATCGCCGAAGGGGGCGAGATACTCCGGATCGCTTGCCGTGGATTCTGCTCCGAAGGGTGCGCGGGTCCTTATCAATGGTGTTCCTGTCGGCACAACCCCGCTTCTTCTGAAGGACGTCCCCGTGGGATCGCGCGTCGTGCGCCTTGAATTGGATGGCTACGAGAGGTGGTCGTCCGCGGTACGCGTGGTCGCGAACCAGCGCGTACTCACCTCGGTTGACTTGCAGTCATCGCCCTCCAGCAACTAACCGGCTCGGTTACCGTCCAGCGACTACCCGTTTCGCCCATTCGGTACGGGCGACCCGCCAATCGTTCGCCTGAATGGGAACTCCTTCGTGCGCGCCATGGCGGAGTCGCAGAGATTTGCATCTGCCCGAACCGAACGAGCGCAGGCTTTATTGCTACAGGGACGACCTCTTCGCCGAGTACTGAGCGGGTGCCCAGTTGGGATTTGGGATTTTGGGGTTTGGGATTCTCCCCCTACGCGTGCCGCAAGCAGTTATGCACCGCTCTGATCAACGCCTCCGCGGTCACCGGCTTCGTAAGCACGCACGCGAAGTCGTCGAGATTGAGGTTGGCGGTATCGCTGCCGGTGACGACGACGATCGGAATGTTGCGGGCGGTGTGGTGAGCAGCCATCTCCCGGCCGACGTCTTCGCCGCGCAGCCGCGGCAGGCCCAAGTCGAGAATCACAGCACCCACCGGCTGTTCTTCGAGTCGTTCCAGGGCATTGATACCATCTTCGGCCGTGATGACCGCATACCCCTCGAGCGTCAGCACGCTGCGGTAGAACGTGCGAAGTGCGGCATCGTCTTCGACGATCAGAATCGTCGTCTTGCGTCGTGCGGGGGGCACGATCGCAGTGTAGATGAAGATCTTGCGTCGCTAAAGCTGGACGGTGGCGGGCTCTACAGCGCCGCTTTGTTCGAGATGCGCAATCAGACCGCTCGGCGGGGTCATTGATCCCGTTACAGGTGATGCGGTTGTACTTGGTGTAACCCTGCGGATCGGCGATGCTCTCTACTTGGCCGAGTCTGCCTTCTCGATCAGTGAAAGGAGCGGCGCGCTGGCGTTTCGTGCCTGACACCCCTCGCGCGGTACCGCATCCTCGTAGGCCCTCAGTAGACTGGCGATGTTCGCGTCTCCGAGCGCATCCGCCAAACACCCTGCCGATCTGTCCATGGCCCGATCCATCCGCGCGCCATGCCCGAGCAACATCAAGAGGACATTCCGCTTCTGCGTTGCGACGGCCCAGAGCAATGGCGACACGAGCACCGGGCGCCCGTCTGTGAGCACGGGGTGGCGAACCGCAATCAGCTCGTTTGGATCCTGTCCAGCCCGAATGAACGTGTACGCTTCCTGCACATTGTCGGCCGCGATGGCGTCCGCGAGGGAATAGGCAAATGGAGCGGTGAGCAATGCAGCATTCGGGCTTTGGAATCGCCAGACGTCGATGACCAGGACAACAAGTGCGGCGAGCACCGCGGGCGTTGTTATCAGCGCCGCGACAAAACGGGTTCGACGATCCATTTGCAGGGTCTGATTCGTCGTCATCGCGGCCCCAGCGTTAGCGCTATCCAACGAGGGTAGCGCGTCGGGCGAGGCACCGCCTGATCGGTACCTTGATCGATCATGGCCTCCATGATCTGCAGGTACTCGGGGCGATCGGCGAATTCCATTCGTCGTTGCGCAAGCTGAACGAGCCATCCGACCTGGTTTGCGTCGGAGGTGCGGCGGACCGACTCGAGGATTCCGACCGCTCGCACGTGCCACGCGCCGGCGAGTATCGCTAGCGCCAGAGCGGCCAGGATGAATCGCGGTCGAGGCGCCGCCACTATTTGTTCCGCTGCCGCGCGCAGGGCAAAAAATGCCGCCAGCGCGTAGAACACCACGACCATGCCTCCCAGTCGATCGCGCGAGTAGTTGAAGCTCAGGATGCCGCACGATAGCAACGCCACAAGCATGGCGAGGAAGGTCCGCGACTCGGTTGACCAGAGGCCCTGTGCGGCGCTCCTCAATGAGCGAATGCCCCACCAGGCGATCACGCCCGTCAACGCCGCCGACGATCCCAGTTGAACGACCTCCCAGGCCTGGAGGTTCCCGTACCTGAGGTTGCGCGTGATGAAGAAGAGCCCACTCGTGGGTTCCGAGAACAAGACGTTCGCGATCGTGCTGGCGCTGTTGTACGCGTACATCCAGAAAGGAAACGCGCCGAAGCGAGCGGCGGCCTCGTCGGCCTCCAACACGCTGAAGCCAAGTCCCATTGACTGTTCAAACACGGGCCATTTGCCTCGCCAGTGGAGGCGAAACGCGACGTACGCGATGGCGATCGTGGCGAGAGTGACAACCAGCACGCGGCTTGCGCCCGGAGCACGGGTCCACCACGCCACGACAACGAGGGGAACCAGCACGAGTCCCTGTTCCTTGAAACCGATGGCAATCAACGTAAGCGCGACGATGGCCGCCGTGTGCCACGCTCGCAGCCCGGTGTTGACCAGCATCCACACCAGCAATGCGATCGGCATGGCCATCGCCGTGTAGCTCAAGGGTATTTCGAGGTTGTCGCGAAACCCTGGACTGGCAACCAGGACCGCGACGGCGACAGCCGCGACCGCGGCGTCAAGAAATGTCCGTGGTCGAAGATACCAGATGAACAGGATGACGAGGAGCAGGACCGGACTGATGTGGACCAACTTGATCCAGGCAAGCCTGGCCTCGAGAGATTCCGTATTTCGCCAGATGCCCATCAACGTCAGGTGGAACAGGGGTCTGTAATACGAGGTGTCCGGAATCAGAAAGTCTGCAGGCGGCTTCTTCTCGACGTCCTCGAACAGCGCAACGGCTTCGTTGACCGGATACGGTGTGTGCCACAGGGTCAGACACAGCGTGATCAGCAAAGGTGCCGAGGCGGCCAGGACACCGGCCGTCCACACATACGACCTATCGCAATCGCGCCGTTCTCCCATGGGCCTCATGTACGTAAAACGGATCGCTGCCACCTTCCTGCGCCGACGCCGCAGGCGCGATTCCAGTGAGAATGATTCTCGGCGCCCTGAGATTCAATCTCAATCACCGTGTCGCTGATGCGAGCCACATCGACATTGCGGGCGACTGACGTTCGGCCACCGCCGCGCAGCTCTCGATGCGCTCGATCGACTGGCGGAGCGTGCGTTCGACGGCGGGCACAGGATGGGCGGCAAAGAACTCCTTGATCTCGGCGGCTCTTTCGCGCGAGCAGAAGCTGCCAAGCGTCCGGACGATGCCGGGAATCCCTTGGAAGGTGCCGAGCAGTTGCGTCAGCGTATCCCACCGGGTCCTGACGAACGTCCACGCCGCCTCGCGAGACCACGGGCGCGCCAGCAGGCCGCCGATCAACTGCCCCGTGTCCTGCGTGCGCACAGCTGGCGACACGGCGAACTGCAGGGTGCGCTGCACGAGCGTGGGATCGCGGAACCAGGTCAAGGCACTGAAGAAGCGGTAGTACTCCTCGGGCTGCCCGGAGAGCTTCGGGAGCTGCGCGAGATAAAGGTCGTAGAGCATCGCGTCGCCGCCGAGCGCCGCCACATTCAGCACGGTCGACGCGAGCGTGGCGGGCAGGGACTGCCGGTCGTCGACGTACTTCAGCGCGAGCGCACGGGCCTGCTGTTGCACGTCTGTCGAGTTGCCGGTGACGCCGATTAACGAGAGCAGCGCCGCGCGCCGCGCCTGCATCTCGTCGCCGTCGCCCGCGTTGCCCTGCAAGCCGAGCGCGTTCAGCCCCGGCGTGAACCGCTCGCGAAGCCAGTCCTGGAAGCGCGGCAACTCCGCCGGCTTCACGATGTACTCGCCTGTGAACGCGAGGGCGCCGCCGATCTGCTGCGTGACGGGCGCCACGTCGTCTCCGGCAAGAGACGAAGCCAGGTCGAGATAGACACCGACGTCGTTCCGGCCGGAGCGGACCATCCACCATGCATCGCCAAGCAGGTTCAACCGCTCCGGCGGAACCAGCGTCGTCCGCGCCGTGCTTCCAAGTGCCCGCACCGCTTCGGGAGAATATTCAGACAGGTAGTATCCGCGGCCGTTCGGATTCGCGAAGACAGTCGCTGCGCAGCTGGAGAGTGACGCTGTCTGATCGCGACGATCGAGGACCTCACAGCGCAGCGCGCCGGCGCCGGGCGCTTTGAAGCAGACGGGAATGGTCCAGAGAGGCGACGCGGGTGAGGGTGCTGCCCCAGGCATGCCGACAAACTGCTCCTGGTGCAGCGCGATCTCCGTGGCGTTGGCCGTGCAGCGTGCGTCAACCGAGACGACGGGCACGCCCGGCTGTTCGATGTACGGCTTCATGATGCGATCGACGGGCTTGCCCGTTGCGCGCGCCACCTCGGTCCAGAAGTCTTCACCCGCGGCGTTCGAGAATGAGAACTTGCGGAGGTACGTCGACACGCCTTTCCGAAACAGATCGGCGCCGACGAAGCTCTCGAGCGTACGGAGGACCGAGGCTGTCTTCTCGTACGCGATCCGGTCGAACACCTCGTTGATCTCTTCAGGGGTCTCAACCCTGGTCCGGATCGCACGCGTCGATCGGAGCGCATCCGTGGCCACCGCGGCCTGGGTTTCCTCCACGTCGTCGAGTTCGACACGCCACTCCGGATGCCATGGGGCAAGTGGCTTGTTCGCCATCCACGTGGCGAACCCTTCGTTCAGCCAGATGTCGTCCCACCACTTCATCGTGACGAGATCGCCGAACCATTGGTGCGCGATTTCGTGCGAGATGATGGACGCCACCCCCTTGCGCGTACCGAGCGACGCGCGCACGGGGTCAGCAAAGAGGTACTGCTCACGGAAGGTGATCGCTCCGACGTTTTCCATCGCGCCCGCGGCGAAGTCGGGAACGCCGATGATGTCGAGCTTGCCAAACGGGTACTTGATGCCGGTGTACTCGTTGTAGAACTTCACTTCGTGCTCGGCCGCCTCGAGCGCGAACGCCGTCAGAGGAAGCTTGTCCGGCGTGGAGCATACGCGGATCGGAACGCCGTCGGCACTGCCTTCGCGGCAGACGAAATCGCCGACGAGCAACGCGACCAGGTACGTCGACATCTTTAGGGTCGGAGCGAACTTCACCGTATGCTTCCCGGGCTCCGGTCCGGGTGTGTCCGAGACCTGCGCGCCGTTCGAAATCGCCGTGTCGCCGTCGTCGATCAGCAGCGAGATATCGAACGTGGCTTTGTATGCGGGTTCGTCAAACGAGGGGAACGCGCGCCGCGCGTCGGTCGCCTCCATCTGGCTGACGGCGTAGCGACGGCCGTTCGCCTTGCTCAGATAAAAACCGCGCAGCTTGTCATTGAGGATTCCGGTGTACGTGATCTGGATCGAGGCGCCGCCTTTCGGCAGCGCGCGCGGCACGGTAAGCGTCGCCATCTCGTTCTCTTCGTTGAGCGTCACGCTTGCGGTCTGCATGCGGCCGCCTGCCGTGATCGTCACCTCGCCAAATTGAATCTCCGCGGCGTTCAGCGTCACCACGGTCGTCGGGTTCTTCACCTCCACCTGGATCGTCTCGCGACCGCGGAACGTGGCGTTCTGCAGGTCGGGCGCGAACCAGAGCGTGTACCGCGCCGGGACCACGTCGCCCGGCAGCCGCTGCGCGGCGGCCGATCCGGCCAGGGAAAGCAAAGCTGTCAGGACGATCACGATCTTCCGCATGGTTCAAAGCTACCAGAACTCGGGACTCGGGAATCGAGACTCGGGATCCGGGATTGCCGTTTAGAACCTGACGCGAATCCCGAATCCCGAATCCCGAGTCCCGATTTTGCTGAGACGGCAGGCTTTTCGCAGGGTGCTGTCATGAAACTCGAGGTTTTTGCGGTCTTGACCCCGTTTTGTCAGTTGCGGTGCAATTTGTGTCGCAGGGCAATACGGTCGAGGTCGAAAATACGCAACGAGGGAGGGTAGATCGTGAAGAAATTGGTATATGTCGTCGCATTGACCGTCGGTGTTGCCGCCTGCAGCGCTACGAAGACGCCTGAAAACAGCCTGACCACTGACGGCGCGGGCACGACGGGAGCGGCAAGCGAGTCTGCGTCAACGGCAACCATCTCCGCGGCCGTGTCGCCGCGCTTCGCCGAAGTGACCATCCCGGCCGGCACGACGCTGCGGCTTGAGCTGAAGTCGGCTGTGGGCTCCGATACGAGCACCGTCGAGCAGCCCGTGAGCGCCGAGCTTCGGGCTCCCGTCACCATTGACGGGCGTGTAGTGCTACCCGCGGGCAGTGAAGTGATGGGCGTGGTGACCGGCGTCGAGCGCTCGGGACGAGTGAAGGGGCGCGCGCGTGTCGCTTACCGCTTCAATTCGGTGCGTGCCGGCGGCGAGAGCGTCGACATCGAGACATCGGCTATATCTCACGTGGCGGAGGCGACGAAAGGGAGCGACGCCAAGAAGATCGCGATCGGCGCGGGCGCCGGAGCGGCTGTGGGCGCGCTGCTCGGCGGTGGCGATGGCGCGGCGAAGGGCGCTGCGATCGGCGGCGCGGGCGGCACCGGAGTCGTACTGGCGACGCGCGGCAAGGAAGTGCACATGGGACCCGGCGCCGATGTCACCACCAAGCTGACGGCTCCCGTCACCGTGCGAGTGCGCCTGTAGAGCGCATCAACTCCCAACCCCAAAGAACCCAACTCCCAAGGAGCCTCGAAGCGGGGCGTCTTGGGAGTTGGAAGTTGGGCGTTGTTATCAGCGAGGTTGGCGCGCGCGCCACACGGCTACGGCGCGAGAGATCGCCATCGCAACATCCTGTGCGTCTTTGCGATCGGCCAAGAGCGCGACGCGATCGCTGCCTTCCAACACCACCTGAGTTACAGGCAGCGCCTGTCTCTGAGGCGCGGCGTCTGCCATCGCCACTGTTTCGCCCCAGCGTGACAACTCACGGGCGGCGCGGGTCAGATGATCTGGTCGATTAAGAAATGCCTTGAGAGCACCGGCGGCCGGCTGCGGCAGGCCGGCTGCGCTGTTGGTCAGCGTGCGCGTCGCGCGAAGCACTCCGGTTCTGGCCAGCCATGGCGACACCATCAGGAACCTGGTGGCTGCCGTCGAACGCCGGTTGCTGCCAAACAGGTCTGGCGGATCGACGAGGACGAGCGCGACAGTGTCGGCCTGGTAGCGGGACGCGTACAGCGACGCGTACGCGGCCCCGAGTTCCGCGCCTGCAAGCAGGTACGGCGCATGTTCCTCCGCGCCATGCAACAGCGCGTTCAGCTCGGTCGGCACCGCCTCCGGCGTGAACGGCGCGTCGCCCGCCTCGCTCCAGCCGAGACCCGCGCGATCGTAGCTGCAGACGCGGGTTATTTTCGCGACGTCCGCCTGCACCCACGCCCACGCCGACGACATCGCCGTCGCGGGCGCTTCCAGGACCACCGTGGGCGCGCCGTTCCCTTCGCAATAGATGTGCAGCTGATGTCCGCCAACATCCACCAGCCGTCCGGGATGGGGGAACTGCCGGCGTTCGAGCGCGGTCGCGACGCCTTGATACGTGGCTCCTGCGAGCGCGACAAAGAAGACGATGGCGCCGCCGGTGAAAAGGGCGCGACGCAGGGAAGGCGACACGATGCAGAGCCTACGATTCCGTCTCGGCGAGTCCGTACTTTTCGATGCGCGAATAGAGCTGCGCACGCGTGAGGCCGAGCAGCTTGGCGGCGCGCGTCTTGTTGTGGCGCGCCTGCGCAAGCGCTTTGATCACCAGCGAACGCTCGATGGCATCCAGGTTCACGCCGCCAGCGGGCAGGGGCACGCTCGTCGAACCGTCGGAAGGCGCAGCAGGTTTCCGCGTCGCGCTGACCGGCAGGTGTTCGCTGCGGATATAGCCGCCATCGGCAAGGATCACGGCCCGCTCGATCGCGTTGCGCAGTTCGCGCACGTTGCCGGGCCACGGATACGACAGGAGGTGGCTTTTCGCATCGCGCTCGATGCCCGCCGCCGGCCGCCCGACGGTCTCGCCGATCTCGCTCAGGAACATGTCCGCAAGCTCCAGCACGTCATCCACGCGCTCGCGCAGGGGCGGCAGGGCGATCTCGAATACGCCCAGTCGGTAATACAGGTCTTCGCGGAACTCGCCACGTTTCATGGCCGCATGCAGGTCGCGGTTGGTTGCGGCAATCACACGAATGTCGGCTCGCTGAAGACGCGTGCCGCCCAGGCGGAGGAACTCGCGCTCCTCGAGCACGCGCAGCAGCTTCGCCTGGACCGCCGGCGCCATCTCACCGACCTCGTCGAGGAACAGCACGCCTCCGTTGGCCTGTTCGATTCGTCCCGGCTTCGCCGATACTGCACCGGTAAATGCACCGCGCTCGTGGCCGAACAGCTCCGACTCGAGGAGTTGATCCGGCAGCGCCGCGCAGTTGATCGCGATGAACGGCCCGTCGCTTCGCCGTGACCCGTGGTGAAGGAAGCGCGCGATCACTTCCTTGCCGGTTCCCGATTCACCCGTCAGCAGCACGGTGGTCTCGGTCTGCGCCACGCGGGCCGCCTGTGCCAGTACGTCCTGCCACAGGCGTGAACGGCCAACCACGCGACGATGGCCGGTGCGCGCCTCGAGCTCGCGGGTCAGCGTGGCCACCTGCGCTTCGAGTCGTGCCGCCGTCTCGCGCGCCGCGGCGTCACGGCGCGCCGCTTCAGCGAGCCGCTGATGGGAGAGCGCCAGCGCGAGGTGATCCGCAACGCGCCGCGCGAAGTCGACATCCTCGTCGGAGAAACGTCCAGGATCGCGCGCCAGGAAGAAGAGCGATCCGAACACGTCGCTGCCGAGCGGGATCGCCACGCGAAGCGCCGAGCGTGCGCCAACCGTTCTCAACAGACGGCCGCGAACCGTTTCCGCGGCAATCTCGCTGTTGACGTCGTGGATGACGTACGAGTTACGGTGGAGCAGCACTCGATCGTTCGGTGTCAATAGTGTCGGCGCCCAGAACGCTTCGTCAGGCACGTCCGCGCCGGCCATCGCGTAGACGCGGAACGACAGGCCATCTTCGGCCCAGGAGGTCAAGGCGAGGACGTCGTGAGGGAGCGCGTCCCGAATGACGTCCGACATCTGCGGGAAGACCTGCCGGATGTCTAGTGACTCGGCGACGGTGTGGAGCAGGCGGACCAGCGCGTCGATTCGTTCCCGCCGGCGCGACTCCCGCGTCCGAATCGTGTCGTGGTACAGCGCGAGCGTGACGACGTCACAGACCGCTTCGAGCAACTCCTGATGTTCATCGCTGAACGCATCCGCCTCACTCGACGTCAGCCAGACGGCGCCCTGCACACGCGCGCCCTGCCTGACGGTGCAGATGACCTTCGACCGCTCGGTTTCGTCTTGCGGATCAGCGGCGGCCGCGCCGGCGTTGCCGATCAGGTGTCCTGTCACTTCAAGCTCACCTGACGCGCGGACGATGTACAGCGTCACTGACTCGGTGCGATCGAGTCGCAGCACGTGGAGCCGCTCGAACGGAATCGCTTCACGCAGCAACACCGCCACCCGCGAGAGCATGACGTCGAGTGACGATGCATCTGCGACGAGCCGCGCGAGCGACGCGACGAGCTTCTGGGACCGGACCATAAGAAAATCCCAAATCCCAAATCCCAACCCCCAAATCCCAAGGAGCCCTGGGAGATGGGAGCCGAGAGTTGATGTCAGGGTGACTCAGTATAATGCCTCGCTTCGCATGTCCGTCCTTGCGCCAGGCCTCTCCTGGATCGACCTGAAATTCCGCGGCAGCCCCCACGTGATCGCGACCGCCGTCGTCAGCGACCCGGCCGGCGTGGCACTCATCGATCCCGGTCCTGCGTCATGCCTCGAGACGCTCGAGCTCGGCCTCAACGCGCAGGGCATGCGTTTCAGCGACGTGATTGATATCCTGTTGACACATGTGCATCTCGATCACGCCGGCGCGACAGGGACGCTGGTTCGCCAGTATCCGCGCCTGAAGGTCTTCGTCCACGAGTGCGGTACGCCTCACCTGATCGATCCGACGAAGCTCGTCGAGAGCGCGACGCGGTTGTACGGCGATCAGATGGAGCAGTTCTGGGGAGAGGTCGCGGCCGTTCCTGCTTCGAACATCGTCACGCTTGGCGCGACCGGCGGGAGGATGGACGCGGCCGGGCGCACGTGGGATCAGATTCCGCGGCACCGCGTCGGTGCGCTATTTGAAGTGTCGTGGCAGGGCCTTGCGCGTTACTGGAGGAAGAAGGGTAGCTCCTAGTTCGCGAGCGCCATGGTTTGCGCTGCTGCCGCGCGGCTTGGCTCGACCAGCAGCCGCAGTGCGTAACCGTGGGGCGTCCCGGTTGCCGCCCGATACGCGCCGACGCGATAGACCGCTGACAGCACCTTGCCGCTGCGGAGCGCGGCCGGGAGCTCCGTGCACTCACGCGCCCCGCGCTCGACCTGGAAGTGCACGAGGCGATAGAGAGGAATCGACGCTGGCACCTGGCATTCCACGAACGCATCGAGGTCGCTGACGTCGCAGGTCACCACCGACACGAAACGAAGAGTGCCCGTGGAATCGCGCCACGTGAGACGGCCGGGAACGCGCACCTTGCGGCGGGCTCCGATGCGGTGATGTTGATCAGCAGACTGTCTCGTTGAGGACTGTCTCGTTGAGGTCGCGGCAGCTTGAATCACCCTGGGCCCCCTGCTGAAATGCGGTTGTACTGGGGATGTATCAATGTCGAGGCCCATGTCGCTGTTGTCAGCCCGCCCTTTGCACGCGCCGAATAACTCTGAAAAGATTGGCAAAATCGTA
>Ga0137452_1000137_pt1 | contig 21280 bp, 21 predicted proteins | sample EasRivERMGT513_2_FD_102312 | JGI IMG/M metagenome (GOLD analysis project Ga0137452, IMG submission 102312) | Soil microbial communities from meander-bound floodplain in the East River, Colorado, USA - East River MetaG ERMGT513_2 | ecosystem: Environmental > Terrestrial > Soil > Floodplain ...
CCGCACCCGCCATCACAGCGCTCTCGGTGATCTCGAGCCGGAGCGAATCCTTGGCGAGCCCTGCCCGCTTCAAGATCCCGCCGAGCTCGCGCGCGAAGCCTTCATCGGCGATCTGGCGCCATGTGACGTTGACGCTCACGTAGAGCGGCGGCCGCGAGGGGAAGAATTGCTGCCAGCGCGCGAGGTCTCTCGCAGCCTGCCGCAGAGCCTGGCGACCGAGATTGACGATCAGATCGCTGCGTTCGGCATGGGCCACGAACTCGTCCGGCTGGATCACGCCGCTCTCTGGATGACGCCAGCGCAGCAGAGCCTCGAAGCCCGCGATCGCGCTGTCCTTCAGGCGGATGATCGGCTGATAGTGGACCTCGATCTCGTCGCGTTCGAGCGCGCGCCTGAGGTCGGTATCGAGCGCAACCAGATCACGCGCCGGCGCCTTGGCGAGCGCGCCCGAATAGTGCGCGATGCGGCTTCCGCCATCGCGCTTGGCCTCGCCGAGCGCGCGCTCCGCGTTGAACAGAAGATCGCGGCCGCAATCGACTTGCGATCCGACCGCGACTCCAAGGCTCGCTTGGACGTAGATCTCGCGTTCATTGATCGAGAAAGGCGCCGCCATCATCTCGAAGACGCGCCGACCGAAGGCCTCGGCATCGGCGACGTCGGCCTGTGTCACGGCGAACATGCCGCCTCCGACGCGGAACAGTCGACCGCGGCTCAAGCCCGGACGCGAAGCCAATCCCGCTTCGACGCGCTCGACCAAGGCCACGAGCAGTGCATCGCCGCCGTGCTGGCCGAGGCTGTCGTTGATCGCCTTGAAGCGCTCGATATCGAACAGTGCGAGCGCCGAACGCTTCAGGTTGTCGGGCGACGCATCGAGGTACGAGATCAGCGCGGCGCGCGTGCCGAGACCGGTGAGGGCGTCGCTAGGGCCCGCGGCCGACTCGGATTTCTCGGCGATCTTCCGCGCGGTGATATCGGCTATCAGGCCGAGACAGCGTTCGGCTTCCGTCGATTGTCCGGTCATCGTCGCGCGCAGCTCGAACCATGCGATCCTGCCGTTCTGTGCACGCACGCGAAATTCGATACGGAACGCGATGCCGGGATGATGGCGGTACGAGTCGACTGCGATCGTGAAGGTTTCGCGGTCCTCGGGGTGGATGCGCGCGGCCCAGGTTTCGGGCGACAGCTCGACGGCGCCGCGCGGAAGTCCGAGCAACTCGCCGGCTTCGGCCGAGAGCGAGACCAATCCCGTGTGCAGATCGAGATCGAACACGCCCTGATGCGCCGCGCTCAGAGCCGCGTGTTCGCGGACCTGTACCGGGGCATCGTCCGCGACGGGAGCCGGAGCCTTCTCGGCGCGGCTGGCTTTGCGCAGGTCTCCTTTAGGCTCCGCGAGACGCTCTATCGGAAGCGAAGTCGCGAGCGCCACAAGCAGCGCGCCGGCTGCCGAAACTCCCCCGATGGCGCCGGGTGCAACAAGGTTGGTGCCGAAAAATCCGAACGCATTGAGCATGGCTGCGGCCGTGACGAGCGCGAAAATCGTTGCCGCAGGCGCAAGTCGCCTTGCGGCGGAACTCCCCAACTGGCCGCAATGCGCGAGATAGAGTGCGGCAGCAAATGCGCCCACGATCGCAAGCGCGCGCACGGTCACGCCCGCATAAGGCAGGCCGATATAGGCTGCTGCTCCAATCAGAAGGACCACGATCGTGACCGCGTCGCGCAAGCGCCGGAGCCACGGCGAGAAGGAGGCGACGGGCACGACATGATCGACGAGCCGGATGCCGCACACGAGTCCGACCGCGAGCGCGAACGCCGACAACGCATAGGGACCGCCAGGCGCGACCAGCCACGACGTGTCTAGGAACCCGGCGCGGGCCAATTCTCCCACGGCGACGGCCGCGAGAAACAGCGCTGCCCACCGCGGAAAGACGCGTCTGGTCAGAATCGCAGTGCCCGCGGCGAAGCCGGCCGCGGCGATCAGCAAGCCGCACACTACGCCAGTCAACAGAGCATATCGCTCGTTATACGAGACGAGGGCTGCTTCGCTCCACGCGAGCAGGGAGGGCGTCTCCCTCACGCCCTGCAGATGGAGCGCGAGAGTGCCTGCGTTGTTGGGGGGAATGACCAGCCGGTACGTGTTCTCGCCAAAGCCCGGAGCACGTTCGAGCACGATGTCGGCGTTGGAAGACGCCGCCTCGAGCAACGCCGGGCGTGTGCGGGTCGGAGAGACGGCAAGTGCGGCTTGCGGCCGGTCGGCTGCGGCAAGCACGCGAATGACGGGTGTGCTGCCGCGATTCTGCACCGGAACCGTGAACCAGGCGTCTTCCGGGTCGGTGGGATCATTGACGTTGCGGGCGGACAGCGATGGCCCGAGATCCAGCAGCGCTTCGGGGGCCGCAAGGTTGAGCGCCGTTGTGGTTTCTTCGCCGGGGTCGGTGACCGGGATGTCGCTTGCCGCATAGGCGGTCATCACGCAGGCGAGCCACGCCGCGAATGCGGAAACGATCCGACGCACGCGATGTGGCCGGTCAATGCTCACAGCGGAAAACAAACGCGAATCCGACGCATGATCGTCAGCCTACAGGCGGGTCGTCTTCGAGCAAAGCAAACAGCACATGATCGCGCCATTCGCCGTTAATTTGGAGATAACGTCGTGCCCTTCCCTCCTCGCGGAACCCGACTTTCAGCAGCAGCGCTCGCGATGCCCCGTTCTCCGGAATACAGGCCGCTTCCAGCCGGTGCAACGCCAGCACATGGAACACGAACGGTATGAGCGCCGCCAGGGCCGAATGCATGTGCCCGTGGCGCGCGTAGCGCTCGCCGATCCAGTAGCCGATGGCCGCCGATTGGGTGACCCCGCGCCGGACGTTGGACAGCGTGCAGCCGCCCATCAGCAGGTTGTCCTCTTTCCGGAAGACGAAGAACGGATAGGCGAGATCGCTTCTGATTTCGCGCTGATAGCGGCGAATGCGGCGCCGGAAGGCGGAGCGCGACAATTCGTCAGCAGCCCAGATGGGTTCCCAGGGTGCGAGGAACTCGCGGGACTCATCCCTGAGCGCGGCCCACAGGGCGTAATCCGACATCTGCGGGTAGCGCAAGTACACGCCGTCGCCCTGGAGCACCGGTTCACGGCCTCCCGGAAATATCATCCCCCGCATGAACATGAATTACGCGCTCGCGAGCTCGATTGCGCGGCCAAAGCGGCGCGCAAACCGCTCGAGCGACTCGAGCCGGCCTACAGGTCCGATCGAGGCCATCGCGGGACCGCCCCTCTCGCACAGCTTCGTGGCGAAGCGCCTCAAGGCGACTGCATCGACTGCATCGACACGCGCCGTCATCTCCTTGATCGAGAGCACGCGGCCGAAATTGAAGAGATGGCCGGCAATCCGCTCGCAGCGTGAGCCCGGGCTCTCGAGCGCCATCAGCAGGGACGCCTTCAGCTGCGCACGGGCGCGCGCAGCCTCTTCCTCGGTCGTGCCTTTGGCCATCGCTTCGATTTCGGCAGCGATGAGAGGCGTGACTTCTCCGGCCTTGTCTTCGCCGGTGCCCGCGTAGATGCCGATCACGCCCGCGTCGCGATGGGACTGCGAGAAGGCATAGATGGCGTAGCAGAGACCGCGCTTCTCGCGCGCTTCCTGGAAAAGGCGGGACGACATGCCGCCGCCGAGCGCGGTCGCGAAAACCTGCGCGGTCACCGCATCGGGATCGGTGCTGGCAACGCCCGGGAAAGCGAATGCCAAATGCGCCTGCTCGAACTCGCGCTCGTCGCGGATCTCGCCGCTCAAGAAGCGCGCGGGTTGAGTTGACGGCCCGTCACCGACAGTGAGGCGCTGGAAAAGCGACGCCGCTGCGTCCACGACCTGGGCATGCTCGAGTGCGCCCGCGGCGATGAGCATCATTCCTCCGGCGCGGTAGTTGGCGCCCATGTAGGATCGCAGATCGTCGCGGGAAAAAGCGGACACGGTCTTTTCGCTGCCGAAGATGGGCCAGCCCATCGGCTGATCCGGATAGCAGGCTTCCTGCAGATGATCGAAGATCAGGTCGTCGGGTGTGTCGCGCGTCTGACCGATTTCCTGGAGGATGACCTCGCGCTCGCGTTCGAGCTCGGCTTCGTCGAAAACGGGGTTGATCAGAATGTCGGAGATGAGATCGAGCGCAACGTCGACATTTTCTTTCAGGATGCGGGCATGAAACGCGGTCTGCTCGCGGCTCGTGTAAGCATTGAGGTCGCCACCGACTTCTTCGATTTCCGTAGCGATGTCCTTGGCCGAACGCGTGCGTGTGCCTTTGAACGCCATATGCTCGAGCATGTGCGAGAGGCCGGCCTGCGCCGCGGTCTCATGCCGCGGGCCGCAGTTGACCCAGACGCCCAAGGCCGCGCTCTCCAAATGAGGCATTGGGTCGGTGGCGACGATGAGTCCATTTTGCAGTTTGGTGATCTCGATGCTCATGAAGTCCCTGTCCGCTCGAGGACAAATGTCCTCACTGCGCCCACCTCGTTCGGCAGGACAGTGTAGCGTTCTTCTTGGGCCATGAGACCGGCAAGTTTTTGAGGTATTTCTGGAGCTATTCCAATGGCTTGGGTAATAGCATCCGGGAACTTGGCCGGGTGTGCCGTGGCCAGGAAGATGAGGGGCCCGCTGAATCTGCCAGCAAGATTACCTATGGCCGCAAAGCCAACGGCAGTATGGGGGTCGATGACAATGCCAAATTGGTCGCGAATATCGGCGATGGCCTCCCTCGTCTGGTCATCATTGGCGCTGGACGCAAGATAGAGGCGCTGAAGCTCATAGAAAACGTCCGGCGGTATGTCCAACGCGCGGGTGCGCGCGAAGGCCGCCATCGCCGCCTCCAACCAGCGGGGATCCCGCTGCGAAGCTTCGAACAGTGCGCGCTCGAAATTGCTCGCCACCTGGATGTCCATCGAGGGGGAGAGCGTCTTCTTTGCCTGCCCAACGCTGTAGATGCCGGGCGGCGTCAATGCATGCACGAGGATGTCGTTTGAGTTGGTCGCCACGACCAGACGATCGATCGGCAGCCCCATTCGCGCCGCCGCTTCGCCGGCGAAGACATCGCCAAAATTGCCGGTGGGTACGACAAAATTCGGGGAGCGCCCCAAACCTAAAGCCGCGGCTGCGGTGAAGTAATACACGCACTGCGCCATGATACGCGCGAAGTTGATCGAGTTGACCGCGGTCAGCTGGGTGCGGGTCGCAAAGGCCGTGTCAGCGAACAAAGCTTTGACGATCGTCTGCGTGTCGTCAAAACTTCCTTTGACGGCGATGTTGTGGACGTTGGCATCGAGCACGGTCGTCATCTGACGGCGCTGCACCTCGGAGACGCGGCCGTGCGGGTGCAGCACGACGACATCCACGCTGGGCAAACCTCGAAGAGCGGCGATGGCCGCAGACCCCGTGTCGCCTGATGTCGCGACGATCACGGTGGCGCGGCGGCTCTGCTTCTTCAGTGCGCGCGCGAACAGCCGTCCCAACAGCTGCATGGCCACGTCCTTGAACGCGAAGGTTGGACCATGGAACAGCTCGAGTAGGAAGCGATCAGGTGCGAGTTCCACAAGCGGCACGACATCCTTATGCGAGAAGCTGGCGTAGGCGGCGTCAACATCGGCGCGGAATTCGGCATCGTCGAACGTGCCGGCCAGGAACGGCCGCATCACGCGAAATGCGACCTCGGCATAAGGCAGCCCCCGGAATCCTCCGATTTCGCGTTCGCTGAAGCTTGGCCAAGCATCCGGAAGGTAAAGCCCGCCATCCGACGCAGGCCCTCCGAGCAACACGTCGCCGAACTCGGCGGAAGTCCCGCCCCTGGTGCTGATGTAACGCATGTCTTGGATTGCCTAACTGAACCTCAAGCGGCCATTTCGCACATGATAGGCCAGATAGACGCCCACGAGCGTCAAAGCGAGGCCGAACCACGTCAGCGCGTATTGCAGGTGATTGTTGGGAATGTCTACCCGGTACCCGGTAAACCGGGGCACGCCCCCGGGATTGGCGGGCTGATCGGCGACAATCACGAGCGGGGCGCGGATCGCGACGCCCAAAGCCTGCGCGATTCCTTCGGGATCACGCCAATACCACGTGCGCTCACGCTCATCCGCACCCGGCGTGAACACGTTGCGCTCACCCGCGAGCCGCACAATCCCCGAAACGCCGACCTCGCCTTCCACTTGGGCCGCTCTGCGCGTATCCGGCGGCCTGGAGGAGAGCGGCACGAATCCCCGATCGACCAGGACCACACCACCCTCGTCCATTTCGAGCGGCGTGAGCACATGCACGCCAAGGCCAAATTCGGGTTCGATAGCGTGGACGTACGCTTCCTTGTCGTGGAGGAAGCGCCCGCGCGCGCGCACGTGGCGCCATTCCGTTTGGGCGATGGGCAAGCGCAGGACATCATCGAGTGGCGCTTCCTGCGCGGTCATCCGCTCTGCAATCGATGCAAGCAGCGCGTCCTTCTCATGCAAGCGCTGAATCTGCCAAACGCCAAGGCCGATGAGGATCAGGAGGGCTGGCACGGCCCAAAACGTCATTCCCGGGAGCGGTCGAAATCGGATCATGGGGCCATTGTAGACCGTGGCCCGCTTCGGCTCGACGGCGGAAATGAGACTACTCTTCGAGGATCAACTCGCCGTCCTGCTGCCGCCAGCGCACCTTCGAGAGGAAGGACATGCCGAGCAGATTCGCGGAGAGCGCCCTATCGCGCAGGACAAAGGCCTGCACGTCGCGCACCACGACGCCTCCGACGTCGACTCTGCCAAGCTCGACGAGAGCGGCGCTACCCACGCCGTTGGCCGTCGAGATCGGGTGTCTGTAGTCTCGATCGCTTGGGCGGTAGCCGAGATTTGCCGCATCGCTCTCTCGTATCGCAACCAGGGTCGCGCCCGTGTCGACGATAAAGCGGGCCGTGCGCCCGTCAACGCGAGCTTCGGTCACGTAGTGTCCCCCCCTCGACTCGATAACGACCCTGCGGGGATATCCTCGTCTTTGTGGCTGCGCCTGCTTCGCGGCCGTCTTGTTGGTCGCCCCCACTCCACCCTCGTGGAGCGACTGCACGGCGTAGACGCTGGCCATCATGAGACCGAGCACGAAAAAGAAGATGCGAAACATGAGACCTTGGTCCCAGGTTGGTTCTGCCGGCATTTATGCGGGAAGGCCGAGAAAAGGCCTCCTAACGCGGCGCGCCGTGAGGGCGAATTGCCGGGCCTTGGTGAGAGCGCGGCGAACCGATCCGTTAGAGTTTTATCGATTCACCGCCGAATTCCGGCCTACCCGACGCGACGGCCTTCCTCGGCCCTGTGCTTGTATTGCAGCACGATCAGCGCCGCCTTGAGCGGACGCAGAAATGCGAGCGAGAGGATCAGCAGCGCGGGGCCCCAGATGAGCGCGTGAACCCAATAGGGTGGTTGGTAAGCGATCTCCAAAAGCAGCGCGCCGCCCGCAACGATGGCGCCTACGATCAGGATGACGAACACGGCAGGGCCGTCGCCGGCTTCGAAGCGCGAGAAGTCCAGTCCGCACGAAGTGCAGGACGGGCGAACGGCGAGATAGCCTTGGAAAAGACTTCCCTTCCCGCAACGCGGACAACGTCCCTTGAGAGAGGCGGCGAGGACCGAAGGTCGTCTCGCCGCCTCGGAACGAAGGCCGTTCACGCCACCACTTCGCTGGCGCCAAACACGTAGATGCAGACGAAGAGGAAGAGCCAGACGACGTCGACGAAATGCCAATACCAGGCCGCGGCTTCGAACCCGAAGTGGCGCGCCGGCGTGAAGTGGCCCGCGATCGCGCGACCCAGGCAGACGATCAGGAACAGGCTTCCGATGATGACATGCATACCGTGGAAGCCCGTCGCCATGAAGAAGGTCGAGCCGTAGATCGCGGACAGATTGCCGACGCCCGCGGTCAAAGACTTGTGCGCTTCATCGGTAAGGGGGCCCAGCATCGCGCCGTTCATTCCGAAGGTGAACTCGGCGTGGCTGTATTCGTAGGCCTGGACCGCCGTGAAGCTGAGGCCAAGAGCGATCGTCAACAGCAAGCCTTGGATCGCGCCCTTGCGATCGCCCATGAGGATCGCGTGGTGCGCCCAGGTGACCGTGCTGCCCGACGTCAAGAGGATCATCGTGTTGATGAGCGGCAGATGCCAGGGATCGAAGGTGATGATGCCTTCAGGCGGCCACGAGCCGATGGAAACGTCCACCGGGAACAACGCCGAATTGAAATAGGCGAAGAACCAGGCGAAGAAGAACATCACCTCGGAGGCGATGAACAGGATCATGCCGTAGCGCAGGCCGAGCTTCACCACCGGCTTGTGGTCGCCCTTGACCACCGACTCGCGCACGACGTCGCGCCACCAGCCCGCCATCGTGTAGAGCACGAGCACGAAGCCGAGCACGAAGATCCACGGCTGACCGTTGACCGGAAGCCCCCAGAAACCCGTGTAGCCGCTATTCATCCAGAACACGGCGCCGATGAGCATGATGAAGGCGCCCGTGGCGCCCACGATCGGCCATGGGCTGGGATCGACCAGATGATAGTCGTGATGCACTTCGCCATGCGCCATGATGTGTTCGCCTTTCTGTCTCAGCCCTTTTGTGCCGGTTGAGCAGCGGTCGTCGCCTTCCCGACCGCCTTCTGATTGATCGCCGGATAGAACGTGTAAGAGAGGGTGATCTCGTTGATGCCGCCGCCGTCACGGTCGGTGAGGATTTCCGGCGCGATGAAGAAGGAGACCGGCATGTCCACCGATTGTCCCGGATCGAGCCGCTGCTCGGTGAAGCAGAAGCACTGGATCTTGTTGAAATAGCGCCCAGCGCGATCGGGCACGACGTTGAACGTCGCATGTCCCACGATCGAACGATCCGAATTGTTCACGGCACGGAAGAACACCAGCCGGTTCTCGCCGACCTTGACCGTGACCGACCGCTGCTCCGGCTGGAACGTCCAGGGCAACTCGCGGGCGATGTTGGTGTCGAAGCGGACGTTGATGGTGCGATCGCCAATGGCGCCGGGCGCGGCCGCTGCACGCTGAGGCGTGCCGCCGTATCCGGTGACGCGGCAGAACAGGTCGTAGAGCGGCACCGCGGCATAAGAGAGACCGACCATGCCGACCACGACGGCAAGGCAGCTCACAAGCACCGCATTGTTGCGCGACAAGAGCTTCACTGAACCGGTCCACCCTGACCGCCCATACGGACGATCGTCATCAAGAAAAACAAAACCACGAGAAAGACGAGAATGCCGGCAATGGCGAAGTTGCGCATGCGGCGCGCTCGCTCGAATGCCTCTTTGGCGATCTTGGCCTTCCTCTCATCATCGTCCGTCATCCCTGCATGAGCGGCGCGAACGCCGCGACGCCAAGGATCTGCTCGACGATGAGGGCGGCGAACAGCGCGAACAGATAAAGGATCGAGATTCCGAACAGCCGCCGAGCATTCGGCTCACGCTCCTCATCGCGTTCGAGCGCGACGCGGACGCTTCCGATCGCAAACCAGCCGCCGATCGCGACGTTGGCGGCGAGATAAACCGGCCCGGCAAATCCGAGCACGACGGGCAGGAATCCACTCAGCACAACGAGCGCCGTGTAGATCACGATCTGACGGCGTGTCTCCGCCTTGCCCTTCACCACCGGAAGCATGGGCACGCCTGCCCGCGCGTAGTCGCCGGCGCGATAAAGCGACAGCGCCCAGAAATGCGGCGGTGTCCAGAGGAAGATGATGGCGACGAGCACGAGCGGTTCGATCGCAAGGCCGGAGGTCACCGCGGCCCAGCCGATGGCGGGCGGAAGCGCCCCTGCAAGCCCACCGATCACGATGTTCTGCGGCGTGCTGCGCTTGAGCCATGCGGTGTAGACGACCACGTAGAACACGATCGTGAACGCGAGCAGCGCGGCGGCCACGAGATTGACAAACAGGCCCATCACCGTGACCGCACCGATGGCGAGCGTCATGCCGAACGCCGCGGCGTCGCCGGCCGAAATGGCGCCCCGAGGCACGGGACGCGAACGCGTCCGCGACATCAGCCGATCGATATCCGCGTCATAGGCCATGTTGAGCGCGCCCGACGCACCCGCTCCCACCGCGATCGCCAAGAGCGCGGTCAGCGCCGTTGCGATGTGGATGTGGCCCGGCGCGAGCATGAGACCGGCAATGCCGGTGAACAGCACGAGCGACATCACCCGCGGCTTCAACAGCGCGAAGTAGTCGCCCACGGTCGCGAGATTGAGTTCGCCCGCGAGGTCAATCGGTTTCGATGGCTGGGTTGCCGCCGACACGCTCGTGTGTCCTCTCAGTGGTGACCGCCCGCTTCGATGCGCGGCAGGTCATTGAAGGTATGGAACGGCGGCGGTGAAGAGACTGTCCACTCGAGCGTCGTCGCGCCCACGCCCCACGGATTGTCGCCCGCGACGCGCTTGCGCATGAAGGCATCGGCCATCACTGCGAGGAAGGCGATCACGCCGAAGCCCGAGATGAAGGCGCCGATGGAGGACACCATGTTCCAGCCGGCGAACGCGTCCGGGTAATCGGCGTAGCGGCGCGGCATGCCGGCGAGGCCCAGGAAGTGCTGCGGAAAGAACGCCATGTTGACGCCGATGAACGTCAGCCAGAAGTGCAGCTTGCCCAGCGTCTCGTTGTACATGTAGCCGCTGATCTTCGGGAACCAGTAGTACCATCCGGCGAAGATGCCGAAGACCGCACCCAGCGACAGCACGTAGTGGAAGTGCGCTACCACGTAGTAGGTGTCGTGCAGGGCGGTATCGATGCCGGCATTGGCGAGCACGACGCCCGTCACGCCGCCCACGGTGAACAGGAAGATGAAGCCTACCGCCCACAGCATCGGGGTTCTGAAGCTGATCGAGCCGCCCCACATCGTGGCAATCCAGGAGAAGATCTTCACGCCTGTCGGGACCGCAATCACCATCGTCGCGAACACGAAATAGGCCTTCGTGTCGACGGACATGCCGACCGTGTACATGTGGTGCGCCCACACGACGAAGCCGATGAAGCCGATCGCGACCATGGCGTAGGCCATGCCGAGATAGCCGAATACGGGCTTCTTCGAAAAGGTCGAGACGACCTGGCTGACCATCCCGAATCCGGGGAGGATCAGGATGTAAACTTCGGGATGCCCGAAGAACCAAAACAGGTGTTGATAGAGATTGGGATCGCCGCCGCCGGCCGGATTGAAGAAGGTCGTGCCGAAATGGCGATCGGTGAGCAGCATCGTGATCGCGCCCGCGAGCACGGGCAGCGACAGCAGCAGCAGGAACGTCGTCACCAGAATCGACCACACGAACAGCGGCATCTTGTGCATGGTCATGCCAGGCGCGCGCATGTTGAAGATCGTGGTGATGAAGTTGATCGCGCCCAAGATCGACGAGGCGCCCGCGACGTGCAGCGAGAAGATCGCGAGATCCATCGCCGGCCCCGGTGAGCCGTAAGTCGAGAGCGGCGCGTAGATCGTCCATCCGCCGCCGACGCCCTCGCCGCCCGAGTCGCCTTCGACGAACATCGAAAGGATGAGCAGGAGGAAGGAGAACGGCAGCAGCCAGAACGAGATGTTGTTCATGCGCGGGAACGCCATGTCCGGCGCGCCGATCATCAGCGGAGTGAACCAGTTGCCGAAGCCGCCGATCATGGCCGGCATGATCATGAAGAACACCATGATCAGGCCGTGGCCGGTGACGAACACGTTGAAGGCGTGCGGATCGGCGAAGATCTGCATGCCGGGATACATCAGCTCGGCGCGCATCATGATCGAGAGGAAGGCGCCGATCACGCCTGCGACGATGGCGAACACGAGGTACATCGTGCCGATGTCCTTGTGGTTCGTCGAATAGACGAATCGCCGCCAGCCGGTCGGATGGCTTTCATGCCCGGCGTGGGCGTCGTGCGCTCCGTGAGCGGTATCGTGGTGAGTACCAGCCATGACGCTCCTCGCTTTCTACTGCTCAGCCGCGAGGCGCGTTGGCGCGCCTACGGTGGCGAATTTGGTTCTTGCTTCCTGGATCCACTGGTCGAAGCGTTCTTGGCTCACGACTTCGACGGTGATCGGCATGAAGGCATGGCGCGCACCGCACAGTTCGGAGCATTCGCCATAGAACGTGCCTTCGCGATTGGCGTTGAACCAGGTCTGATTGATCCGTCCAGGCACGGCGTCGATCTTCACGCCGAAGGCGGGGATCGTCCACGCATGGATGACGTCCGCGCCCGTCGTGAGAATGCGGACCGTCTTGTTGATCGGCACGACCACGTGGTTGTTCGTGCCGAGAAGCCGCGGCACGTTCTGCTGCGCCGCCACGCGGTCGGACAGCATCAGCGCGTCGAAAGTGAAATTGCCGTTATCCGGATACTCGTAAGTCCAGTACCACTGCTTGCCGATCGCCTTGATCGTGATGTCGGCCGGCGGAATGACGTCCTGGTAATAGAGCAGCCGGAACGAGGGAATGGCGATCGCGACCAGGATCGCAACGGGGATCACGGTCCACAGCACTTCCAGCACGGTATTGTGCGTGGTCGCCGTCGGCGTCGGATTGGATTTGGCATTGAAGCGGATCATGATCCAGACCAGGAGCCCGAGCACGAAGAGGCTGATCGCGGTGATGATCCAAAGCACGAAATTGTGCAGATCGATGATCCGAGTCATGCGGTCGGTCGCCGCGTCCTGAAGCCCCAACTGCCACGGGGCGGGGCCCTGCGCCGCCTGTGCCGCCACGTCGGCAGCAAACCCGCAAATCGCTACCGCCGCGATCAAACCGGTAAGCGTAAGCGCTCCAATCTTCCGGATCATTCAGCGTCCCTCGCATAAGCAGATGGCCGGGCCAGAGGGCGTTTATCGCCTAGTCCCAGCTTGCAGAATTAACACTCCGGGGCGATTTAGTCGGCCCCCCCGACCCGAGTCATTGCGACCTGATGCCACGCGCATTTGCCCGCCGCAACCGCCAAAAACGGAAAAGGCTTGGCGACTCGTGACTGGGCGACAGAGGACTCCTATATATCCGAGGCGGCGTCCAGTGCGAGAGCGGACATGACCACCTCCGACGAGCTGTTTTTCACACAAACCGGCATGAACAAGGATCGCGTGCAGTCGATCATCGATAGCGCGCTGCACGGCGCCGATGATGGCGAACTCTACCTTGAGTACCGGCAAACCGAGAGTTTCGCCTTTGATGACGGCCGGCTGAAAGCCGCGGCCTACGATACAACACAAGGATTTGGCCTGCGCGCGGTCGCGGGCGAAGCCACCGGCTACGCGCACGCGTCGGAATTGTCCGAGGCCGCGATCAAGCGCGCCGCAGAAGCCGTGAGCGTCGTGAAGCTCGGCCATTCCGGCGTGCTCGCTGGCGCGCCGTCACGAACAAATATCCACCTCTACGCCGCTGACAGCCCGCTCGCCTCGGCGAGTTTTGACGTGAAAGTGAAGCTGATGGCGGAGATCGACGCCTATGCGCGGGCCAAGGATCCCCGCGTCCGGCAGGTCTCATGCTCGCTCGCGGGCGAGTGGCAGATGGTCGAGATCATGCGCCCGGGCGGTGAGGTCTATCGGGACGTGCGCCCGCTCGTGCGCCTGAACATTTCGGTCGTGGTCGAGGAAAACGGCCGCCAGGAGAACGGATTCTACGGCGGCGGCGGGCGGCGTGCTTACACTGACTACATCTCGCCCGACTATTGGCGCGCCAGCGTCGACGAGGCGCTGAGGAGCGCGCTGGTCAATCTCAAATCTGTTCCCGCGCCGGCCGGCGAGATGATGGTCGTGCTGGGCGCGGGCTGGCCGGGGATCCTGCTGCACGAAGCGGTCGGACACGGGCTCGAGGGGGATTTCAACCGCAAGAAGACATCCGCGTTTGCCGGCCTGCTGGGCGAGCGCGTGGCCTCTCCCGGCGTGACCGTGGTGGACGACGGCACGATCGCCGAGCGCCGCGGCTCGCTTTCGATCGATGATGAGGGCACGCCCACGTCGCGCACCGTCCTGATCGAGGACGGAATCCTCAAGGGCTTCATGCAGGACCGGATGAACGCTCGGCTCATGGGCGTCGCGCCCACGGGCAATGGCCGGCGCGAATCGTTTGGACACTCGATCATGCCGCGGATGACGAACACCTACATGCTGGGCGGCAAGCACCCGCCGGAAGAGATCATCCGCTCGGTCAAGAACGGCATCTATGCGGTGCAGTTCGGCGGCGGTCAGGTGGACATCACCTCGGGCAAGTTCGTGTTCTCCTGCACCGAAGCCTACAAGCTCGAGGACGGGAAAATCGGCGAGCCGATCAAGGGCGCGACCCTGATAGGTAACGGCCCCGATGCGATGACCCGGGTCACCATGATCGGCAACGACATGAAGCTCGACACCGGTATCGGCACCTGCGGCAAGAACGGGCAGAGCGTGCCCGTGGGTGTGGGCCAGCCGACGCTCCGGATCGACCGGCTCACGGTGGGCGGGACCGCCGCTTAGTTGACCCGGACCGAATGCGCATGTAGTATGCGCATAATGCGCATCAATTATGCGCATTCGCGGAAAGCCATGAAAAAACGGCCCTCTCGCGACATCCCGGAGCGGCCCCAGCGCGGCGGCCGCATCGCGCAGACGACGCCCGGGCGCAAGCGGGCGGTCAACGTCACGGTCGACGAGGACGTCCTCGCGGATGCAAAGGACCTCCGGCTGAACCTCTCCCAGATCCTGGAGGATGAGCTTCGGAAGCGCGTGACCGAAGAGAAGACCCGGCGCTGGCAGGAAGAGCATCGCGAGGCGATCGACGCCCACAACCGCTTCATCGAGAAGCATGGGATCTTCGGCGCGAAGTCCCGGTCGTGGTGACGCCATGGCCGCGGATCAGTTCGACGTCTTTGCCAACCCCAATCCCGAATCGGCCGCCGCCCTCCCCTACTTCGTCGTCCTGCAGCACGGTGCCCTGAGCGGGTTCAGCACCCGTATCGTTGCCCCCCTCATTGCGGCCAACGCGTCCTCGTCCTTCGAACAATTGATGCCCGAAGTTAGCGTCAAGGGTTCCCGCTATGTCGTCGACATGACCGGCATTGGGGTCATGCCCGCCAGGGTCCTCCAGGAACGAGTCGCGAATCTGGAAAACCGGCGCTATGACATCATCCGCGCAATCCAGCTTGTCTTCAGCGGCATATGACATGACCGAGTACTGGTTCCGTCCGAAAGAAAAGGGCATCGGCGCAGGGAGGCCGACCGGCTGGAAGGGCTGGGCCCTGTTCCTCGGGTATGTCGGTTCGATCCTGGCGATCCCCAAGGCGTTCGAACTTTATCTCGGCTATCAGGGGAGTGTGGTCGACCGGGCGCTTGCCGTGGTCGCGATCTCGGTGCCCTTCCTCTATATCGCGTGGAGGAAGACCGAGGGCGGCTGGCGCTGGCGCCGCGGGGATGAAGACTTCGACGATGAAACCGGACGGTAGTCCCGACGGTCAGAGGAAGTTGTAGGAGTCGAACAGGCGACAGAGGTCGCCCTTCCACTCGCCCTTGAACAGAGCCACCAGCTCCTCTGCCCTCGTCTGCCCGCGATCGACGAGTTCCTGGAACGGCTCGATGTAGCCCTTCTCGCTCTTGATGCCGAGTGCCTTGGCGCGTGACTCAAGGCCCGCTGTCGCGATCTTGAGCATCCGGCGCGAGAGCGCGAGCACATTGGTGTCGCGGAACGGCGTGTTGAAAGCGAGCACAGGCACGCTCGCGCGCATCGCTTCGCGCTCTTCGCTCGTCCAGTCCTTGACCAGGTCCCAAGCGGCATCGAGCGCGGTCTGGTCGTAGAGCAGCCCGGCCCACAGCGCGGGCAGGCCGCAAATCCGGCGCCACGTGCCGCCGTCGGCGCCCCTCACCTCGAGGTAGCGCTTCATGCGCACTTCGGGGAAGAGCGTGGTCAAATGATCGGCCCAGTCGGACATCATGGGCGTGATGCCTGAGAGCTCCGGAATCTTGCGCGCGAGGAAGTCGCGGAACGATTTGCCGGCGACGTCGATGTACTTGCCGTCGCGATAGACGAAATACATCGGCACATCGAGCGCATAGTCGACATAGCGCTCGAAGCCGAAACCGTCCTCGAAGACGAACGGCAGCATGCCCGCGCGCGCGTTGTCGACGTCGGTCCAGATATGACTGCGATAGGACAGGAACCCGTTCGGCCTGCCTTCGCGGAACGGCGAATTGGCGAAGAGCGCGGTGGCGACCGGCTGAAGCGCGAGCGCGACGCGGAACTTCTTCACCATGTCGGCTTCGGAGCCGTAGTCGAAATTCCCCTGCACCGTGCAGGTGCGGAACATCATCTCGAGCCCGTAGCCGCCGACCTTGGGCATGTAGGCGCGCATGATCGCGTAGCGGCCTTTCGGCATGACCGGCGTTTCCGCGAGCGTCCAGGTCGGCGCGAATCCGACGCCGAGGCAGCCGGCACCGATCTCCGCGCACACCTCGCGCACCTGGTGGCGATGCGTGTTCAGCTCCTCGCAGGTGTCGTGCACGTTCGTCATCGCCGCGCCGGAGAGCTCGAACTGCCCGCCGGGCTCGAGGCTCAGAGCGGCGCCTTCGAACGAGAGGCCGATGATGTTTGGGCCCTCCATGATCGGCTGCCAGCCGAAGCGCTTCATGCCCTCGAGAAGCTGGCGGATCCCCGGCCGCGTTTCGTAGGCGAGCGGCTTGTAGTCCTTCAGCGAGTAGACGAATTTCTCGTGCTCGGTCCCGATCCGCCATTCGCTCCGCGGCTTCGCACCGTGTGCGATATGGGCGACGAGGTCATCCCGCGATTGAATCGGGCCTCCGGCAGATTGCGGGATGGACATCGCTACTCCCTGCCCGCGATCTCAATCTGCGCGGCGCTGACAATGGCAGCGAACCTACTGATCCGCCTTGGGACTTACAAGCCGCGCCGCCAGTCGCCGACGATCGCCTGAAACAACGAGAGCGCGGCAAGAGATGCCGTGTCGGCGCGCATGATGCGTGGGCCCAGCGTCACCGGAACGACGAACGCATTGGCGCGCAAGAGCGAGCGTTCCTCCGGATCGAATCCGCCCTCAGGTCCAGTGAGCACAGCCCATGCCGAGCCTTCGCCCTTCACCTTCGAGAGCGCATCGGCAATCGGCTCGGCGTCGCCTGCTTCGTCGCAGAAGATGATCCGGCGCTCCTTCGGCCAGAACTTAATCAACGCGTCGAGACCGATCGCTTCGCGAACTTCCGGCACACTCACGCGCCCAGACTGCTCGGCGGCCTCGATCGCGTTGGCCTTGAGACGGCACGTGTTTACACGGCGCGCAATGGTGCGATGGGTGAGCACAGGTTGGAGCACGCGCACGCCGAGCTCAGTCGCCTTTTGCGCGACGTAGTCGGCGGGCGTCTTCTTGATGGGCGCGAAGACGAGCCACAGATCGGGCACCTCGGTTTGCGGCGCTGTCTGTGCTTCGCACACGAGAGTCGCGGCGTGCTTCTTCGCTTGCGCGATTGAGGCACGCCACTCGCCGTTCTTGCCGTTGAAGACGAGCAGACGATCGCCTTCGCCTGCACGCATGACGCGCAACACGTAGTGCGCCTGAGCGTCCGTCAGCGCGACTTTCGCGCCCGCTGCAAGCGGAGCCTCTACGAAAAGCCGGACTTTCCCGCCGGGCTCCACCAGGCCGTCCGCATCCTGCTCTTTGTTCCGGTTCATCGAGAGGCTAGGTTCGCTCCATGTTTGCGCGGTTGCAGCACGCATGAACGCCGATCCGCAAGCCCCCCGCGGAGCAGCGCGCGCGGTCGAGCGTCGTCCAGGCGACGCGGCGGCCGGGACCTGGGTCGATCGCGCGCCTCGATTTGCCCGGCCGTATTTGAGGCTCATGCGCCTCGACCGGCCGATCGGCGCGTGGCTGCTGTTCTGGCCCTGCGTGTTTGGCCTCGCGCTCGGAGCGACCGCACTGGGTGAGGCCTACCCACCGCCTTTGGAAGTCATTCTGTGCGCTTTAGGCGCCATCGTCATGCGCGGCGCGGGTTGTACGTATAACGACATCGTGGACCGCGACTTCGACGCGCAAGTCGAGCGCACGCGCGGACGTCCGATTCCATCCGGCGCCGTGAGCGTTGCGGCCGCCCGGGCATTCGCGATTGCGCTAAGTCTGATCGGGTTCGGCATCCTGCTCTTCTTCAATCGTTTCGCGATCCTGTTGGGCGCAGGCTCCTTGCTCCTGATCGCCGCTTATCCCTTCATGAAGCGGATCACGTGGTGGCCGCAAGCGTGGCTCGGCCTCACCTTCAATTGGGGCGTGCCGTTCGGCTACGCGGCAATGACGGCGACGCTCGCGCCCGCCGCCCTTCTGTTCTATGCGGGCTGCTTCTTCTGGACGATCGGCTACGACACCATCTACGCGCATCAGGACAAGGAGGATGACCTGCTCATCGGTGTGAAGTCGTCGGCGATCCGGCTCGGCAGGCGCACCAAGCCGTGGCTCTATGTGTTCTACGCCGCTGCCTTCGTGCTGATGGTCGCGGGCGGCCTTGCGGCGGGACTGCGCATTGTCTTCGTTCTTTCGATGCTGGTCGCGGGCGCGCACCTGCTGTGGCAATTGCGACGGCTCGACATCGATCGCCCGCTGCTTTGCCTCATGCTGTTCAAATCGAACCGGGATACAGGCGCGCTGATCGCAGCCGCGCTCATTCTCGGCAGCGTCACCGGCGTCTAGGCGAACATGATCGCTGACGAGCGCGAGTGTTTTATCCGCGCCAACACAAAGCTCAAGCGTCCGCCGATCGTGCCCGAGGTGGAGCTGTACCTGGCGGACGAAGTGTTGCGGCTCTGGGGCGAGACCGAAATACTTGCGGCTGCAGGCGCGGCCGGACTGGGCGTGCTTCCGCCGCCCTATTGGGCGTTCGCCTGGCCGGGCGGTCAGGCGCTCGCGCGGTACATCCTCGACAGTCCCGAAGAGGTCAAGGAGCGCACAGTGCTCGATTTCGGCGCAGGCTCAGGTCTTGTCGCCATCGCCGCCGCCAAAGCGGGCGCGTCTTGCGTGATTGCGGCCGACACCGATTCGCTTGCGCTCGCCGCAATCGATCTCAACTCGCAGGCCAACGGCGTGTTCGTCGAGCCCATCGGCATCGATGTCATTGGCTCGAACGCGCGATGGAACACCATTCTCGCAGGCGACATGTGCTACGAGCGTCCGGTAGCGGAGCGATTGATCCCCTGGCTGCGACAACTCGTGAAGAGCGGCGTGCGCGTTCTGTTGGGCGATCCGGGCCGCAACTATTTTCCCGCAGGCGGAGTCGCGAAGATCGCGACCTTCGCCGTGCCCACGTCGCTCGACCTCGAAGACCGCGAGGTGCGCGAGACCTCCGTCTATCGGCTCTTGGAATAGGCCCGAGACCTCAAAATGGAGGCAAAGACAAGTGGTTGGCTGACGCGCAGGGCCATGCAACAGTGTCGCGATGCCGGATCAGGGGGTGGTGCATGTCGACTGAAGGCGAAGTTGCCGCGAAAGAAGCCCACGAACTGCATCGTGCCTTAGGCCCCTGGCAGCTCATAGCGCTCGGCATCGGCGCGATCATCGGCGCCGGCATCTTCGTCATCACCGGCCATGCCGCGGCGACCTATGCCGGCCCGGGCGTGGTGATCTCCTTCATGATCGCGGGGCTCGGCTGCTTCTTCGCCGGTCTCTGCTACGCCGAGTTCGCGTGCATGATCCCGGTCGCGGGCTCTGCCTACACCTATACCTATGCCACGATGGGCCGATTCCTCGCCTGGTTCATCGGCTGGAACCTGGTGCTCGAATATCTCGCCGCGGCCTCCACCGTTGCCGTCGGATGGTCGGGCTATTTCGTTCAGTTATTGTCGCAACTCGGCATCGTGATTCCTCGTGCGTTGTCGTCCGCGCCGCTGGCGATGACGAGTCTCACCGACATTTCCTATACCGGCTCCGTCCTGAACCTGCCGGCGATGCTCGTGGTCGGCCTCGCCACGACCATGCTCGTGATCGGCATCAAGGCGTCCGCACAGTTCAACGCCGTCATGGTGGTGATCAAGCTCGTCATCGTCGTCCTCGTGATCGCGTTCGGCCTGCCGCTGATCATGGGCGACAATCTCGAGCCGTTCATTCCGCCCAACACCGGCACGTGGGGAGAGTTCGGCTGGAGCGGCGTTTTCAGGGCAACCGGCGTGATCTTCTTCGCCTATATCGGATTCGACGCCGTATCGGTCGCGGCACAGGAAGCGCGCAATCCCCAGCGCGACATGCCGATCGGTATCCTCGGATCGCTGCTGATCTGCACCGTGCTCTACATCCTGATGGCGCTGACGATGACGGGCTTGGCGCCGTACACCTCGCTCAACGTGGCCTATCCGGTGTTCGTCGCGATCAATAACGCAGGACCGCAGCTCGCCTGGCTTGGCTTCCTCGTTAATGTCGGCGCGGTCGTGGGTCTCGCGTCCGTCGTGCTCGTGCTGCTGCTCGGCCAATCGCGCGTGTTCTACGCGATGTCGCGTGACGGTCTGATCCCGCCTCTCTACTGTCGAATCCACCCGACCTTCCGTACGCCATGGATCGGCACGATCGTCACCGGGATGTTCGCAGGAGCCCTCGCCGGACTGGTGCCACTCAGCATTCTGGGCGAACTGGTTTCGATCGGCACGCTGCTGGCATTCGCGATCGTGTGCGCCGGAATCCTGATCCTGCGGGTCGCGCGGCCGAATTACCACCGTCCGTTCAAGACGCCTCTGGTGTGGGTCGTGGCCCCGCTCGGCATGGCGATGTGCGCGTTCATGATGGCGTTCCTGCCCCTCGACACCTGGCTGCGCTTACTGGTCTGGACGATCATCGGCCTTGCCATTTACTACGCCTATGGCTCACGCCACGCGAAGCCGCCGCAATGGGTGATGAGCAAGCAACCCGCCGAGTGACGGTGTGAGTGCGACGGACCTTCCGGGACTGACCGAGCCCGATACCGCCGCCGGCGAGCATCGCCTTCATCGCTCGCTTGGTCCGTTTCATCTGATCATGATCGGCATCGGCGGCATCATCGGCGCGGGCATCTTCGTCATCGCCGGCACGGCGGCGGCGGTGCATGCCGGACCCGCGGTTCTGATCTCATTCATGATCGCGGGGCTCGGCTGTTTTTTCGCCGGCCTCTGCTATGCCGAATTCGCTTCGATGATTCCGGAATCGGGAAGCTCATACACCTACGCCTACGCGACCATGGGCCGTTTTATGGCATGGTTCATCGGCTGGAATATGGTGCTGGAATATCTTGTTTCCGGCTCGGCGGTCGCGGTCGGCTGGTCGGGATATTTCGTCAGTCTCCTGCAGAATCTC
>Ga0137452_1000138_pt1 | contig 21183 bp, 22 predicted proteins | sample EasRivERMGT513_2_FD_102312 | JGI IMG/M metagenome (GOLD analysis project Ga0137452, IMG submission 102312) | Soil microbial communities from meander-bound floodplain in the East River, Colorado, USA - East River MetaG ERMGT513_2 | ecosystem: Environmental > Terrestrial > Soil > Floodplain ...
CGGCGAGCGACATCGGGCTTCCAGATCCTTGCGCTCCTTCCGCGAAATGTGGACTTCTCTTGCTTCGGGAATCATCCCGATCTTGAATCACGACTCACGTTCCTTGAAAAGTGGGTACTAGCGACGTGATCTAGACGACCTTCGCGAGCAAGCGCGACGGACGCGCTTTGCTCTGCAGCTGATCGTAGGTGCATTGGCGCGGCGCCTTGTCGGGTCGCCAGCGCAGGAATCGCGTGCCGTGCCGGAAGCGATTACCCGTAACGTGATCGTATTGCACCTCGGCGACAAGTTTTGGCTTCAAGGGTTTCCACTGCTCCGACCGACCGGTGACTCAGATGAACGACGGCGGGGCGTAGGTCGCGCCGGAGACAACCGAATATCCGAGGTCGCCGAGCGAAGCGATCGTCACATAGGACAGATCGTTGTTGCCGTCGATCCAGCCGGTCATAAGTTCGTTGCCGAAGGCGGCCTCGTCCCAATGGGCCCATGCCGTTCCTGGCCCGCCATCGAGCTCGATCGGAACCAGCGCCGCTCCGGGATAGGCCGCGTTCGCTTGTGCGCCGGTAAACCCGCTGCTGCTGGCCAGACCGAGATATGACCAGACCGTTCCGAATCCGACCGTGTGCAGCATCTCGTGCAGCACGATATCGTCGAACAGGCCTGCGGCCTGATAGGCGGTCGCATCCGCGGAATCGAACTCCATGAGGCCGTTGGCCGGCAGATAGCTGCCCACGCGAATAGCGGTCGGCCCGGCTTGCCCGAGTATTCCGCCGGCGCCGTCGATGAATCCGAGTTTGGCTGTGATCAGCATGTCATCAACGATGCCGAGAGGCGTAGAGGCGGCGGGAATGTCACCCATGATGAAGTCGCTGAGGGCATCGGCAGCAACGATGAACGCATTCTTGAGCGCCGTGGTCCACGTGCCCTGAAACACAAGCGTGATGTTGAACTCGTTCGCGTCGGGAACGACCGGATCGCCGCTGGTATAGGGCGCCGGAGTTGTGCCACCGGTTGTGCCGCCCGTACCGCCGCGCGGAGGCCGTACCCTCGCAAAACTTTCGATATCTATTGGGATGACTTGATCATAAGCCGATTGATGATCGTCCCATGGATTCCGATGGCTGTCCCAACGATAGGACGTGGTGGATCGAGACATGAAACCTCCCTTCGGCGGCAAGGCAACGCTACCGCCACCTCAGCGTGAGCTGAGCTGTAAGCAATGGTCGAACGGAGACGAGGCTGTTACGCCCCGCTACAACTCAGACTTCGCTGCTTCGTTCCCGCTCCGGCGGACGCGTTTTTTTCGTCGGGCCAAATATATTGCTTGCAAGCCGAGCGATCTCGCGCGAGCGCAAGATTATGACTTCGGCGCTTGGTGGAGCGGCGCGCGAGATCTGTCTTGCGGCAGGGCTTGCCCAGGAGATTGATCGCGGCTTTTGCGAGTTGGGCTCGGATTGTAGTACCCGTGCATCCCATTGTGTTCTCGACCTCGGCGATCCGTGGTGGCGAGCAAATGGCGGCGAGCACGCGTACCGCGAACGCTGCGGTCACCTCGCAGAGCGAGAAACTCGCTCCAGTTCGCCGATCGCGTCCTCGCGTTTCCGGACTAGAATGGCCTCCGTCGAACACAGGGCGACGGATATAAGAAGCGAGCTTGCGATGAGAACGGATAAGACTTCGGGCCGCGTGGCGGTGATCACAGGGGGGTTCGGCGCGTTGGGTCAAGTGGTGGCCGCAGCCGCGGTCGAGCGCGGGTTTAGCGTCGCCGTCTTGGGACACACGACCGAACCGCCGCACGGCATTGCCGAGAGGCTGGGGTCGAACGCGCTCCTGCTCGGTGGCGTGGACTTGGCCGACGAAGCGGCGGCGATGACCGCCATGGGAGCGGTGACGTCGCGCTTCGGGCGGATCGACGCGCTCTTGAACATCGCGGGCGGGTTCCGCTGGATCAAGATCGAGGACAGCCACTCAGCTGATCTCGAGTTTCTGTTTCGGATGAACGTGCAGACCACCGCCAACGCGGTGCGTGCGGTGCTCCCGGCTCTTAAAGCGTCTCCCGCCGGTCGCATCGTTAATGTCGGCGCGCTTGCCGCGGAGAAGGCCACCGCGGGCATGGGTCCCTATGCTGCGTCGAAGGCCGCGGTGCTCCGGCTGACAGAAGCGCTTGCCGAAGAGCTCAAGGATGCAGGCGTCACGGTCAACGCGGTGCTGCCCTCGATCATCGACACGGCGCAAAACCGCGCCGACATGCCGAAGGCGGACTTCTCCCGCTGGGTCGCGCCCGCGGACTTGGCCGAGGTGATGTTGTTCCTGGCCTCCGAAAAAGCGAGAGCCGTGACCGGAGCGCTTATCGCGGTGCGCAACCGAGTCTGAAGGCGCAACCGATCTCAAACCCCAGAAGGGAAAACAATCATGACGGCGCTCGTTTACCAGGGACCTGGGAACAAGGCCGTCGGAGGTCAGTCCACCGACTTGAGCCGGTAGCCGACTCCTTGCTCCGTCAAAATGTACTGCGGGGCTTCCGGCGTGGGCTCGATTTTCTGGCGCAGCGTGCGGATATAGATACGCAAATACTGCACGTCCGTTTCGGCGCCCCAGACTTCGCGCAAGATGAATTTGTGGGTCAGGACCTTGCCGGCGTGGGCGACGAGCAAACGCAGCAGATCGTATTCGCGTGGCGTCAACTTCACATCCTCTCCACGCACAGTGACGGTCCGGCGGACCAAGTCGACCGCCAGATCGCCGCTCTTGAAGATCGGCCGTTCGCCCTGTTGCTGCAAGCGGTGACGAAGTGCTGCCCGCAACCGGGCAAGCAGCTCATCAATTCCGAAGGGCTTCGTGACGTAATCGTCGGCACCGAGATCGAGCGCTTTCACCTTTTCCGGTTCGTTGGTTCGGCTGGTCAGCACGATCACTGGAACGTTGGATCCCGATTCGCGGATATGCTTAAGCACTTCAAGCCCGTCCATATCCGGAAGCCCGAGATCGAGGACGAGTACATCCACGCGATTGCGGCCGAGCTGGCCGAGCGCGTCCTGAGCGCTCGCGGCCTCCACGATGTCATATCCTTGGGCTGCGAGGCTGGTACGAAGGAACCGCCTGATGGGCGGTTCATCGTCGACAATAAGGATTTTGGCGGGAAGCGAACCGGAGGACGTCATGCAGCCTGCTCCCGAACCGTCTGGGAATGAGCCGGCATGGGCAACCGGATTGTGAACACCGCGCCCTTTCGATCCTGACGGTTGGCTGCGCTAATCGTGCCGCCCATGGCCTCGACAAAACCCCGGCAAATTGCGAGGCCGAGACCAGTGCCGGCGCGTTGTCGGTCGCCCGCGCGAGCGCGATAGAACTTGTCGAAGATTCGCTCCAGGTCTGCTTCCGGAATACCATCTCCCTCATCCATCACACGGATGGCGATCGACTGATTCGTCTGCTCAGCGGTCAGTGAAATTGTGGTTCCAAGCGGTGCATATTTGGCGGCGTTGTCGAGCAGATTGAACAGCACCTGTTCGAAGAGGACGGGGTCGAGCGCCACCATTGGCAGTTCCGGCTGAAGCTCGATTTTGACTTTATGGCCGGCGAGAAGCGTTCCAGCCCGACGAAGCGCGCTTCCGACGACATCGCCCAAATCGATAAGCTCGCTCTTCGGCTGGATCGCGCCCGCCTCCAACCGCGTCATGTCCAACAGACTGGAGATGAAGCGATTGAGGCGTTCGGCCTCTTCCTGGATGGTATCGATGAGCTGTGTCTGCTCGGCCTCGTCCAGCGTCGAGCGGTAGGTTTTCAAGCTGGTCGCCGACCCCAGGATCGACGCCAGCGGCGTGCGCAGATCATGCGAGACCGATGTCAGCATGGCCGAGCGCAGTTTCTCCGTTTCGGCTGCAATGCGGGCGCGGTCTACATCCTGCGCGAGATCGATACGCTCGATCGCCAACGCAGCCTGATCGGCCAGTGCGTCGTACAGACGCCTCTGATCGGGATTGAGCAGGGGGCCCGAGCGGTCGCTGTCCAGACCGACCACCCCCACACTGCCCCGTGCCGTCCGCATTGGAAGGAAGAGCCGCTTCACTCCGGGCAGGGTGTCGGACGCGCGGCCGGCTTCGCGCCCGGTTTGCCAGACCCATTTCGCGGCGGCGAGATCGGCGTCATCGAGTGAGTCCTCGGGCGGATAGCCTGCGCGAACGGCGATGGTTTCACCTTCCGGCAGCAGAAGAACCACGCGCACCTTCAGCATCGCTGCGATCTGATAGACCGTCGCCCATAGGAGATCGTCGAGCGTGACCACACCCGCCAGCTTGCGGCTGAACTGATAGAGGTCCTCCGTCATCTTGGCTCGGCCACGCGCCACCAGCGCCTGAGCGCGGACACGGGCGGTGAGGTTGCTGGTCACAACCGCCGTGAGGGTGAAAAAGAACAACGTAACGACGTTTTCGGGATCCGCGATCGTGAACGTATAGAGTGGAGGCAGGAAGAAAAAATTGTAGGCCAGCGCGCTCGCCACGCTCGCCATCAGCGCGGGCCGGAGCCCATGGGCGATGGCGATGACGAGAACGGCGGTCAAGAAGACCAGGGCAATGCTGCCAATACCCAGAATTTGCTGAAGCAGGACGCCCACCACCAGCGCAATCAGGACGACGATGAGGCTCTCGACGTAGTCCCTGGCCTGCGGCGCCGCTGTGAGACGGGCGCGAGCTGCAACGGGGGCAGCCGTCTCGCCGGTTTGGGAAACCTGCTCGGGAGCAATGACGTGGACACTGATGCCGCCGGCCCGCCGGATCAGGCGGTGCGTCACCGAACCGCGAACAAGCTCCGACCAGCGCGAACGGTCCGATCTCGCAATCACGATATGGGTATAGTTGTTCGTCTGGGCATACTCGACGATCCCGTCCGCGGCGTCAGCCGCAGGGATTGTAACCGCCTGTGCACCAAGTTGCTGCGCCAAGCGCAATGCCTCGGCAATCCGGTTTCGTTCACGCTCGCTCAATCGATGGGAGCGCGTGGTCTCGATGTGAATCGCGCCCCATGAGGCGTGCAGCCGGTCGGCCAGGCGCCGAGCGTAGCGGATGAGCGACGTGGAACAGGGATGTTCGTTGACGCAAACAAGCACGCGCTCGCTCGCCTCCCAGGGGCCGGCAATCGCATGGGCGCGCATGAAGTCGACCATCTGCTCGTCGACGCGCTGCGCCGTTTGGCGGAGCGCAAGTTCGCGCAACGCGGTCAGATTTCCCGGCACAAAGTAATTGCGAATGGCCTGCTCGGCCTGGGCGGGCATGTAGACTTTGCCCTCCATCAGCCGCTTGATCAGGTCTTCCGGTGTGAGATCGACGAGTTCCACCTCGTCGGCGCGATCGAGAATGGAATCCGGCACCGTCTCGCGCACGTGAACGTGCGTAATCTTCGCAACGACGTCGTTGAGGCTTTCGATGTGCTGCACGTTCAAGGTGGAGTAGACATCGAGGCCCGCAGCGAGCAGCTCTTCCACGTCCATGTAGCGCTTGGGATGGCGGCTGCCGGGCGCATTGGTGTGGGCGAGCTCATCGACGAGCACGACGCGTGGGCGGCGCTGCAGGATGGCGTCCAAGTCCATCTCTGCCAGCACCTGGCCCTTATAGAGGATTCGCTTCTTGGGTACGGTCTCGAAGCCCTTGGTCAGCAGATCCGTCTCGATGCGCCCATGCGTTTCAACGACACCGATGACCGCATCGACCCCGTCGAGCCGACGCTGACGCGCCTGCGACAGCATTTCATAGGTCTTCCCCACGCCCGGCGCAGCACCGAGGAAAATCTTGAGCCGGCCGCGTCCTTGGGCTTCCTGCGACGCCTGCTTTAGCAGCGCCTCGGGCGATGGTCGGGACTCGCGGTCCTGCCGCTCCTCAGTCATGAATGCACTCTCCAGACGGACAGTTTACGCCCATTCGGAAAGGCGCGCAGGGGGGGCCTCACCCCCGCAAGGCATCGAGCGCGAGGTTGAGGCGCAGCACGTTGACGCGTGGTTCACCGATCAGGCCCAGGAGACGACCTTCCGTGTTCGCCTCGACCAGTTGCCGAACCCGCTCCTCCGAGAGGCCGCGAACTCGCGCCACGCGCGGGACCTGGAACAGCGCACCTGCCGGTGTAATGTCGGGATCGAGCCCGCTTGCCGATGCGCTCACGAGATCGATGGGGACAGGCGAGGACGGATTCTCGGCAGCGAGCTTTGCCGCGTCCGCCGTGACCCGCTCGATCAGCTTCTGCGAGGTTGGACCGAAGTTCGAGCCCGACGAGCACGCGGCATCGTAGCCCATACCCGCGACCGAAGGCCGGCCATGAAAGTACTGCTCGCCCGCGAAGCCCTGACCGATCAGTTCGGACCCGATGATCTTTCCGTCCTGCTCGATCAGGCTTCCATTCGCTTGATGAGGGAACACCGCCTGGGCAATGCCCGTCATCGCGAGCGGATAAATGAATCCCGTGATGATCGTGAAGAGCAGGAGCATCATGAAGGCTGGATAGAGCTGTTTCTGCATGGGCTTGGTCCTCAGGCAAGGCCTACGGCTGTGACGGCGATATCGATCAGCTTGATCCCCACGAAGGGAACGATGATACCGCCGAGGCCGTAGATGAGAAGGTTGCGCCTCAAGATGCTCGCCGCGCCGACCGGTCGGTAGGCGACACCCCTCAAAGCCAACGGAATGAGCGCAACGATGATCAGCGCGTTGAAGATGATGGCGGACAGAATGGCGCTTTGCGGCGTTGCGAGGTTCATCACATTCAGCGCCTGAAGCTGCGGGTAAAAGGCGATGAACATCGCGGGAATGATCGCGAAATATTTTGCGACGTCATTGGCGATGGAAAACGTGGTCAGGGCACCGCGCGTCATCAGCAATTGCTTGCCGATCTCCACGATCTCGATGAGCTTGGTCGGATCGGAATCGAGATCGACCATGTTGCCGGCTTCGCGTGCCGCCATCGTTCCCGTATTCATGGCGACGCCGACATCGGCCTGAGCAAGAGCCGGTGCGTCGTTGGTGCCGTCGCCGCACATCGCTACGAGCTTTCCCTTGGCCTGCTCGTCACGGATGAATTTGAGCTTCGTCTCGGGCGTGGCCTGGGCGAGAAAATCGTCGACGCCGGATTCGGCGGCGATGGCCGCGGCGGTCAGCGGATTGTCGCCGGTGATCATGACCGTGCGGATGCCCATTTTGCGTAACGCTGCGAAACGTTCCCGGATGCCGCCTTTGACGATGTCCTTAAGGTGGATCACGCCCAGCAGGCGGCGGTCCTTGGACACGGCCAGAGGCGTGCCACCGGATTTGGCAATGCGCTCGGCAATGGTGTTGAGTTCACGCGCTTCTTGAGTGCCCTCAACGCCAGCATGAGCAAGCACCGCGTCGACTGCGCCTTTACGGATTACCATGCCGGCGCCGTCGACCCCGGAGATGCGTGTCTGCGCGGAAAACGGAACGAAGCGCGCGTTCATGGACGCCATGTCACGTGCACGAATGTCATATTTTTCCTTGGCCAGCACAACGATCGAGCGGCCTTCCGGGGTCTCGTCCGAGAGCGATGCCAGCTGGGACGCATCGGCAAGGTCGCGTTCGTTCACGCCGGCAAGCGGGAAGAACTGCGTCGCCTGACGATTGCCGAGCGTGATGGTGCCCGTCTTGTCCAGAAGGAGCGTATCGATGTCGCCTGCGGCTTCGACCGCACGGCCGGACATCGCGAGCACGTTGAAACGCACGAGGCGGTCCATGCCGGCAATGCCGATGGCGGACAAGAGTGCGCCGATGGTGGTCGGTATGAGGGTCACGAAGAGCGCGACGAGCACGAGCACGGAGAGATTGCCGCCTGCATAGGCGGCGAAGCTCGGAATGCTGGCGACCGCGAAGATGAACACGATGGTCATGCCGGCGATGAGGATATTCAACGCGATCTCGTTCGGCGTCTTCTGCCGGGACGCCCCTTCGACGAGCGCGATCATTCGATCCAGGAAGGTCGAGCCTTGCGCCGCCGTGATCTTGACCCTGATCCAATCGGAGATGACAAGAGTGCCGCCGGTCACCGCCGAACGGTCGCCGCCGCTTTCGCGAATCACCGGCGCCGATTCACCGGTGATGGCGGCCTCGTTCACGGAAGCGACGCCTTCGATCACATCGCCGTCGCTCGGAATGAGCTCGCCCGCACTCACCAACACGATATCACCGGGCTTCAGCGCGGCGGCCGGAACCGAGCGAAGAGAACCGTCGGGATCAATGAGCTTTGCGCCGGCTTGGGTTTTGGTCTTCCGCAAGCTCGCGGCCTGGGCCTTGCCCCGGCCCTCGGCAACGGCTTCGGCAAAATTCGCGAACAGAACGGTGAACCAGAGCCAGAGATTGATCTGGAACGAAAAGCCGAGACCGCCGGCACCGATGAAGAGATCGCGAACGAAGAGAAGCGTCGTCAACGTGGCCACGATCTCCACCGCGAACATTACGGGATTGCGCCACATGACGCGCGGGTGCAGCTTTTTGAATGCGTCGGCGATGGCGGGCACGAGGATCTTCTTGTCCGTCAGGGTCTTCATAACAACGCGCTTGCGGAGTCTGTCGACGGCGATGGGCTGGGATACGGCGGCGTCCATGGTTCAAACCTTTAGAAGAGCTGGCCGGCGTTCATCGCGAAATGTTCGACGACCGGACCTAAAGCGAGCGCAGGGAAGTAGGTAAGGCCACCCACAATGAGGATCACGCCCGCAAGCAGTCCGACCCAGAGCGCGCTGTCGGTCGGGAATGTGCCTGCCGAGGGCGGCACGACTTTCTTGGCAGCGAGCGATCCGGCCATAGCCATCATCGGGACAATCATCAACCACCGGCCGATCAGCATCGCGAAGCCGATGGTCGTGTTGTAGAAGGGCGTGTTCGCGGAGAGCCCTGCAAAGGCGCTGCCGTTGTTTCCCGTACCCGAGCTGTAGGCGTAGAGGATCTCGCTGAAGCCGTGGGGACCTGCATTGAGCGGGCCCGCGAGGCCAACGTGCAATACGGTCGCAAGCGCCGTAAAACCGAGAGTCGATAGCGGCAGTATCAGGATGGCGAGCATCGCCATCTTGACCTCTTTGGATTCGATCTTCTTGCCGAGATATTCAGGCGTGCGGCCCACCATGAGACCGGCAACAAACACCGCGATCACGGCGAACAGCAGCATGCCGTAGAGGCCGGCGCCGACTCCGCCGAAGATGACCTCGCCAAGCTGGATATTGAGCAACGGAATGAGGCCGCCCAGCGGGGTATAACTGTCATGCATCGAATTGACCGATCCGTTCGATGCAGCCGTTGTCGCGGCCGCCCAGATCGTCGAATTGGCGATTCCGAAGCGGACGTCCTTGCTCTCCATATTGCCGCCGGATTGGAGGCCACTTGGCGTCATGTCGACGTTGTGCGCGGTGATCGCGGGGTTCCCTTGCGACTCCGCCCAATAGGCAACCGAGAGCCCGCCCAGAAAAAGCACGCTCATGACGGCGAAGATCGCCCAGCCTTGACGCGTGTTGCGCACCATGCGCCCGAACGTGTAGGTCAGCGCGCCGCTGATCACGAGGATCGCCCACATCTCGATCAGATTGGTCAGCGCGTTCGGATTCTCGAACGGATGCGCCGAATTCGCATTGAAGAAGCCGCCGCCATTGGTGCCGAGCTGCTTGATCGCGAGCTGAGAGGCCACCGGCCCCTGAGCGATCACCTGCTTCATGCCCTCGAGTGTTGTCGCCTCGGTGTAGGAGTTGAGATTTTGCGGCACGCCCAATGCGACGAGCGCCAGCGCGACCACGATCGACATCGGTAGCAGCACGTAGAGCGTGCTCCGGGTGAGATCGACCCAGAAATTTCCGACCCCGTTGGCCGAACGGCGCGCAAACCCCCGGATCAGCGCAACGGCAAGCGCCATGCCGGCTGCGGCTGAGACGAAATTCTGCACCGTCAGCCCCGCCATTTGCGTGAGATAGCTCATCGTCGTCTCGCCGCCATAGCCTTGCCAGTTGGTGTTGCTGGCAAAGCTGACCGCTGTGTTGAAAGAACTGTCAGCCGAGACCGGTCCAAGCCCCTGCGGATTGAACGGCAAGATGTTCTGCAGGCGCTGCAAGGCGTAGACCGCAAGGAAGCTCAAGAGACTGAAGACGAGCATGGCGACCGTGTAAGTGACCCAGTGCTGATCGTCTTTCTCATCGACTCCGCTGATCCGATAGAGGCCCCGCTCGATCGGACCGAGCACCGGCGAAAGAAAGGTCCGCTCGCCCTCGAAGACCTTGGCCATGTAAAGCCCCAAGGGCTTCACGCAAACGAGAATGAGCGCGAAATAAAGCGCGATCTGAAGCCAACCATTGATGGTCATGAAAGGCGCTCCTCAGAACCGCTCCGGGCGGAGCAGCGCATAGGTGAGATAGATGAGCAGGGCCAAGGTGACGAGGCCGCCAAGGAGATAGTCGATCATCATGGCCGGGCTCCTCAGAGTTGATCGCACGCGGTCGCGTAGAGGATGGCTATGGCGAAGAAGCCGAGAGCCGCGCCGACAAAAAGAACGTCCATCATCAGGCCTCTCCTAGCGCTGGCAGAGTTGTCGCGACTGATAGATGGTCGATTCCCTCATATGAATTCGAGGCCGCACCGACCAGGGCTTTCATATAAATCTCATATAAGGACACGGCCGAGCTTAGGGGGCGGGGATACCGGCCGCCGACAAGAAGCAGACGAGGAGGGCGAACGTCAGCGCCCACGATGCAGGACGCGCGGCAGCAATCCAACGCGCAGTAGAACGCTGTCGATTCTGGAGAATGTTGGAGCGGGCGAGGCGATTCGAACGCCCGACCCTAACCTTGGCAAGCGATCCCGCAAAGCCTAACCAACGGATTTTATTGGGTTTTGTCAGAGCGCACTGGTGCGAAAAGTAGCGATTCGGAGCCCGCGATAGCACCTTTACGCGCCAGTTTCACGCCAGTGATTTAACTCAAACCGAACCTCCATGCTCACGACGCTCATGCATGAGGAGCGCAGTGAGAGCGCCGGAAAGAAACGTCAGTGCCGCGATCGATGCAATCGCCCACGCAAGCCCGAAAATGTCCGCGACGATTCCCGCTGAGAGAGCGCCGATCGCGTAGCCCAGATCGCGCCAAAAGCGGTAGACGCTGAGCGAGCGCGCTCGCCATGTCGGGTGCGACGCGTCGGACACAGCTGCGATCAGGCTTGGATAAACCATCGCGGTACCAAGCCCAAGAAGCAGACTCCCGATCAGCCAGTATTGGAAGTCGCGCGTGAACGCGGTGAGAAACAGTGCGGCAGCCTGAACCCACATGCCGGCAACGATAAGGCCCTTGCGCCCCCAACGGTCGCTTAAGGGCCCGGTCGCGATCTGCAGAACGCCCCAGCTCACCGGATAGAGCGCGTTGAGGATCCCGATGCGCTCCACGCTCAGCCCGAACACCGCGAAGAACAGCGGGAAGATGCCCCAGCTCATACCGTCATTGAGATTGTTGACCAGCCCCGCTTGCGACGCGGCAAAGAGATTGCGGTCGCGGAACGAGGTCAGCGCAAACACCTCGCGGAAGCTAAGGGTCGCAGCCTCGCGCGAACTGCCGCCGACCTCCAAGCGAACATGCTCGCGCGTATCGCGCACCAGAAGGACTGAGAGCACCGCGCCCAGCAGCGCGTACGCGACCCCGAGATAGATCGGCGTTGGCCGATATCCGTACCGAGCCGCGAGATAGCCGGTCACGAACGCAGTCACGCCACACGCAAGATAGCCTGCGAACTCGTTCAACCCGACGGCCAGACCACGCGATTTGGGCCCGACGAGTTCGATCTTCATGATCACCGTCATCGACCATGCCAGACCCTGATTGATGCCGAGCAATGCGTTGGCGGCGATGACCCATTCCCAACTCGGCGCCCAGATGATCATGAAGGGTACGGGAACGCCGAACAGCCAGCCCAGGATCAGCACGCGCTTGCGCCCCCAGACATCGGCGAGATGACCCGAGATCAGGTTCGCGAACGCTTTGACGACGCCGAAGCTGACGATGAAGGAGACCACGAGGGTCGTCGAAGCTATGCCGAACTCTTCCGAGCCGATAAGCGGAACGACTGTGCGCTCGATACCCAATAAGCCGCCAACAAAGGCGTTGATGAGGACGAGCAGAGAGAATTGCTTCCAGTTCTCGCGCAAGCCGAGACGAATGTTAGGTGAACCAGAGGCGCGCGATTCTGCCGGCAAAATCATTTCTTTCGATGACCGCTCTGTGCATAGAAGTGCCGCCCTGCAGTGTGGCCCTTAAGCAGGTGACTGGATGATTTGAAGAAGCTTGCTCCGTTCGCCCGGAATCCCGGCAGCCAGCCGTGAGGCAGCTACGGGCAATTGCGCTGCCGCTATGACTCGCCGCGTTGCGGGACGCAGCTTCGAGTAACGTCTCATATAGGCTGCGTGAAACAGCTTCCGGCCAATGGTCACCAACACACGCGTGATTAGAGGAATCCCAGGTGGAAGCTCGCCCAGGCGGAGTAGTAAGGAAGTCCGGGCCACGTCGACCAGCGGGTCGCCCGAGGTCGCTGTTGTCCAGTCAATAATCATGGCGCCACTCTGCGACATAACCACGTTACCAGGATGAAAATCGCCATGGCACAGGGCGTTTGCCTCTGGCAGGTCTTGAACTGCCCTGAGCGCCGCGTACCGCCTTTCCACTGGCAAAGTCGAAACGGAATTTATGCTTTGTTGTAATTTCAGCCTCTGCGAGGGCAGCCCTGAAGCCGTGTGGCTGTTAATCGCAACCTGAAGGTCCGCCAAGAGACGGGCGAAATGGAGAACTTTCCACGGCTTGGCCGACATTTCCGCCAACATCGATGGCCCATACAGGCGTTCAAAGATAATTCCGTGCCTGTTGTTGAACGAGATCACTTCTCCAACAGCCGGGGTCGGTAGGCCGACTGCATGAACGACGCGCGCGGCCGCGACTTCCTGCGCCACGTTTTCTGTAGCGTAGCCCTCGAAAAACAATTTCAAGACGTCCCGGTCTCCCCAGGCGTACACTTCTGCCACGCGGCCACGCCCAATCAGCTTACCGATGCTCAACCGCCAGGTCCTCCAAATCCGCTGCGATTGCCATTGGCTTTCCTTACGCTGCGATCGTCTGCTTGCCCGCGTTCACGGCGCGGAATTCCGCCGCGTTCGGTGGCGGCGGCGGAATCTCGGCTGTCATCGTGCGGACAAACTCCGCCTCGTCACCAATCCGGAATGCCGCGTTGTGACGCCGTTCGAACCCGATCGTGGACATGGGCTTGCCGCTCAAGCGCCTTCCGCACACCGAGCCGGAATAGGCGCCGGGAAGGACTTCCAGATAATCCGGCTGCGCCTTCAACTTTTGAACGCTGCTGAACAGCGTGCGCGCGCCCTCCGCGGCAGTTGCCGCGAGCTCGGTTCTGCCCAGATCGCCCACCATTAAAGTATGTCCGGTCAGCACGAACCAGGGCTCGTCGGCGCGCGTGTGGTCGGTCACGAGCAGGCACATGTGCTCGGGCGTATGTCCCGGCGTATGCATGATCTTCACGGTGACATTTCCAAGTTCGAGCACTTCCCCATCGTGGACGCCTCTAAATGGCAGGTCCGCGTCGGCACTCGCGAACAGCACATAAGGCGCGCCTGAGGCGCGGGCGAGCTCTGGGCCAGCGGACAGATGATCGGCGTGGATGTGCGTGTCAATCACATACAGAATGCGCATCCCCGTATCCTGCGCAGCGCGAAGATAGGGGCCGATGTCGCCGACGGGATCGACCACCGCACCGGCGGCCTTACCGCCGCACCCAAATAGATAGGAGGCGGCGATAGGATTGGCATGAAGAAACTGACGAAGGATCATTGGGATCTCCCACTGCTCGCTGGTTTTACCATCGTGACTTCGATCGATTGCGCGCCCAGGCTGGCAGCCACGCGCTTGGTATCCGTATTCGCGCTTCCGGAGAAATAGTCGAAACTGCGCAGCACTCGAATGCCGGTGAACCCACAGCTTGCGAAAAGTTCCAGATAGTCACGCTCGAGCGAGGCCCCGACCACGCATTCGGCCCACAATTTGGGATCGGCTCGGGCGCTTTCACTCACCGGCCGCCCCACAACGATGTCGGCGATCTGTGCGCGCCCGCCGGGCCGCAGCACGCGGAATAATTCGGAAAAGGCCTTTAGCTTGTCCGGGACAAGATTGAGCACGCCATTGCTCGTAATCACGTCAATGCTCGCGTCCGGAAGCGGAATGGCTTCCGCGTTGCCTTCGAGGACCTCGACGTTGCTCATGTCGGCCCGCGCGATGTTGTGACGAAGCTTGTCCAGCATTGCCGACGTCATATCCAGGCCGATCACCTTTCCAGCGTTACCGACCAGCTGTGCCGCGATGAGCGTATCGGTGCCGGCACCCGCTCCGATGTCCAGCACACGATCACCGGGCCGTATCACGTCGCTGCGAAAGGGAAACCCGACGCCGGCAAACGATTCGACCGCCGTGGATGGAACGGTATCGAGCAGCTCGGCCGGATATCCGACGAACAAACAAGCGGCGCGCCCGGTAGGGAAATGAAACTGCTTCGATGGCATTCGAGCAACCTCGCTGTACATCTGTTGCACAGCCGCGAGGATTTTCTCCTTCGTGAAGCCCGCAATCGCAACCATGGCGTCCTCCCTTAAAATTGGTCGAGCAGGGCTTTCAGGCGCTGTCGCAAGTTCTCGGGCGCATTTTTTTCGCCAAGCTCGCGGACCTTTGCCCGCAATGCCCTTTCGAACTCGGCGCGCGAATAGCAGCCTCGGCAGGCTTGCAGATGACCGTCGATCTCTGCACGCCTTGCAGCGTCCATTTCCTCGTCGAGATAGGCGAAGAGGTGTGCGATCACCTCTTCGCAGCGCAATTGTTCGTCAGTCATGAACATGTTCCTCATCGCGTTTGCGGGCAATCACGCCTGCCGCTTGCGCCTGATCCCACAAGGTCCGCTGAAGCAACGACCGTGCTCGGCTCAACCGCGAGCGAACCGTGCCGACCGGCACGCCGAGCAGGTCCGCAGCCTCAGCATATGAATACCCCTCGACTTCGACCAGGATGACGACGGCGCGAAAGCCCTCGGGCAGCGCGTCAAGCGCGCGTTCGATGTCCTCGCGCAGAAGCTTATTCAAGAATTCACGCTCCGGGTTGCTCCACCAAAGCAGGAACGGCTGATGCAGCCGCTCGAACAAAGAGAACAGCTGCTCGGCGTCATCAGGCTTCTCCATGACCTGTTCGCGCGCAGCGCGGCGGCCGCTGATGAAACAATTCGTGAGAATCCGGAACAGCCACTTTTCGAAAGCTTGGCGGTCCTCCAGCTGGCCAAGACTGGCCCAAGCCTTCGTCACCGCCTCCGAGACCAGGTCTTCGGCATCTGCCGAATTGCGTGTCAGGCGCAGCGCGGTGCCGTATAGCCGGTTCGTCAGCCGCTCGATCTCGGCACGGAAGAATGCGCGGTCGCCGTCATCCATGACCATCTCTCGGAATGCTGTCCGGCACTCTTAACACGCGCAACCCTCGCTCATCGGGTAAACCGCGCGATACGGCTCACCGCCTGACGCCCACCGTCAGGAGGTAGTCACGCGGCACGCAAATGCCAAGTTCGGTCGGAAAGCCGGCGTGGAAGGCGATGAAATCGCGCCGCAATTCGGCTCTGCGCGTTTCATCCAGACTTGCCGCCAGCGCCTTGGTCGGGCCGTAGGATGTAGAGAAGTTCGCCCAAGCCGCTTCAGCACTCGGCTCCCTGTAGTAGGATGTCCCCTGCTCGAACCGCAGATCGAATTTGTCCGCCAGCAATTCGCGTGCCCGCGCTTCTCTGCCCCATTCGAACGGCGAAGGCGGTGCCGGTATGGGCGGCGGGGGCATGTAAGGCTTCATCACCAGGAACATCTTGAAAAGGTTGCTGTCGGGCAGCCAGGCCGTGAACGCCACGCGTCCGCCTAGTCGCGTCACGCGTGCGAGTTCGGATGCCGCCGCTTCGGGGCGGCTCGCGAACATGATGCCGCAGGTCGAGATCACAGCGTCGAACTGGCCGTCGGCGAACGGCAGTTTCTCGGCATCGCCAAGCTCGTATTGAATATTCAGGTCTTCGGTCTTGGCACGTTCTTTGGCCGCAGCGATGAGGTCCCGCGCGATATCCACGCCGATCACATTGGCCCCCCGCTGCGCAACCAGACGTGAGGTCCAGCCCGTGCCGGTTGCAAGGTCGAGAATCGTCTCACCGGGGTGGGGATTCAGCCTCAGGACGCAGTGCTCGATCGAATCTGCAATACCGCGGCTGATCTGGTCATAATTCGCCCCGCCCGAGCTCCAGACTGCGGATGGCTTTTCGTTGTGGGGCTGGATTGCCGCTGCCGTAGTCATCTGTCCCTCCATCCGATTGAGCGGCAGATAGGACGCAAGTCATCCTCGAAAAGTTCCCCGCCGGACATTCAAATTGCTTCGGTGAAGCTCGGCGGTCTTTTGCCCGATGTCTCGCCAATAGCGAATGGTGCAGACGCGCTTCTTGAACGTCGCATGAAGATCGCAGCAGGTAGTGGTCCTGCGCAATCGATTCAGACGCCGAGCACGCGCCGCCGTTCCTCAAACTCGTTCTTATCGATCTCGCCGCGGGCGAAGCGCTCCTTAAGAATGTCGAGCGGTTCAGGGCCTTTCGACATCTGGGGTGGCGTCACCCCTTGCCACGGACCACCGATCCAGCGCACGAGCAGCGCCGCTGTGGCGATCACCACGGCAAGCACAAGAATCATGAATAGCGGACCGAAGATCATCATGCCCCATCCTCCACCGAACATCATGTCGGGTCCGTAGTATACGTACTTGTCTGTTCCTGACGGGGCCTGCGCCAACAACCATGTGGGCGCAATGACGAACGAGCTGCCGATGGCAACGCTGATCGGGATCGAGGTTCTTGTCACCTTCTACTCCGTCAAGCAGACAAGGACTAACGCCGCCAGAATGGTTTAATTGTCACTTGCGTGCGTTGATCCTGATCAAACGATGTCCGTCAGCTTGCGTGCGAGAAGCGAGACGGGCGCTCGGTCTTTTCTCCAGCCAAGGCCAGTCCTATTTCCTGGTCACGATCTCGGGCTTTGTCTTGCCGACGACCTCGAACAGGTCTTTCTGCTCAACGGCGGGGACCTTGGACGTGTCCAGAGATTTCTGAAATTCGTTTGCCATCACGCCCCATTCCTCTTCGGTGATGTTCAGATGGGTGTGAGAGTCCTTCATCCCTTTTCCGGTGTAGTGGCAGGGGCCACCGGTCGCTTCGCAGATCATCTGCGAGACCTGGAATTTGAGATAGGGAGCAGGCGAAGATTTTCGACCTGCGCTGATGGCGGGATTTGCGTTCAACGTCTCGTTGACCACGAGGCGGTCGATGAAGTCATCCGCTACCATCGTGATGCCTTTGAGCCCACCCAGCCGCTCATAGAGGGACGCTTTCGCGGCGGCCTGCTCGGCCAACGCCGCAGGGGCGACCGCGGCGCTTGTCACCAATGCGATGGCAGCTATGGTCTTGATCGAGGGTTTCATCTTCAATCTCCTTCAGCGAGTGCGAAGTCCGACAACTTGGATAACCGAAGCGCGGCAGTGTCGCCGCGCGTCCGTGTGGTTTGTTGCTATGCTGATTTCCGGATGAGACAGCTTAAGTTGCGCTACGCACGCTCATAGATCCGGACTTCTGGATCGGCCAAGAGCCAGGGCTTTAGAGCCGCCGCCACGTCCTTCTGAAATAGCGTGCTTGTAAGATACTTCTCAGCATTCGCTTTCGAGTCGAAACCATGAAGGACCTGCACGTCTTCTGCCCTCATGAGCAGGTCCTTCGACTCGGCGCCGGGGGTGTTGGATAGAAAAGGCTGCCGATATCTTGTGTACACGCCGCCTGCCTGCGCCCGGTTCTCTGGAGCAACCTTCAGGGTGATTTCAAGAAATGCCTTCGTCATCTTTTTGCTCCTATTCAATCCGATTGAACGGCAGATAGGACGCAAGCCATGACTGAAAAGTTCCTGTCGGCGCGGAGAACAGTGCCCGCTTGGCTGGAGCTAAGACCGGGTGTCCGTCTTGGAGGGATGGGTCAAAACGTCAGCGATTGTTTCGCAAAGAGCTGAACCAGCCCGAAGGCGCCTAACCTAATTTCGGTTAGTCACTCACTCGAATCTCGCGCCAGCGTGCAAAGTGTTGTTTCAGCCGGTGTCGAATAACCACCATGATCTGATGAAGAAATTTTGAGCGGACGACGTGACTCTGCCGCACGACCCTAACCTAAAATCAGCCACTTACGCGCCAGTAGGCAAAATCGTCTTGCCGCACGTGCCGCGTAACCATCTTGATTCTGTTTTGTAACTTGGAGCGGGCGACGCGATTCGAACGCGCGACCCTAACCTTGGCAAGGTTATGCTCTACCCCTGAGCTACGCCCGCGCCCCAAGTGCATCCGTTATGGCCCGCCGAGGAGGCGGATTCAATAGGCGGCCGCCCGTCCTAAACCCTTGGCTTTTTGCTCCACTGGACCCATGTTGGGGCTGAAACCAAGGACCTCAACATGGCATCGCTTATCGATCCCTCCGGCCGGCCGATCAAAGTCAAGGACAAGGAGGCGGCCAAGGCCCCGCCGTCGCCGGCAGCGGGGAATTCCGCACTCATTAAGGACAGCTCTCTCTCCACGTTCGCGGCGGATGTTCTGGACGCCTCCATGGAAGTGCCGGTCATCGTCGATTTCTGGGCGACCTGGTGCGGACCGTGCAAGCAGCTCACGCCCTTGCTGGAACGCGCGGTGACGGATGCCAAGGGCAAGGTCCGCCTGGTCAAGGTGAACATCGACGAGAACCCGGAGATCGCGCAGCAATTGCGCATCCAATCGATTCCGACCGTCTATGCCTTCAAGAACGGACAGCCCGTCGACGGCTTCATGGGCGCGATCCCGGAAAGCCAGATCAAGACGTTTATCCAGGGTCTCATCGCGGGCGTGGCCGGCGGAGAACCCGAGGGTCCGGATATCGATGGGGCTCTCAACCTCGCCGCGCAGGCGCTCGCCGCTCACGACCTGCCCAGTGCGGCGCATATCTTTGGCGAGATTCTTCAGGAGGAACCGGGCCACCCGAAGGCGGTCGCGGGACTCGCGCGCTGTTACCTCCAAAGCGGCGATATCGAGCGTGCGAAGAACACACTGGGCCTGGTCAGGCCGGATGGCCGGTCCGATGAGGCGATCCGTGCGGTCGAAGCCGAGCTCGCGCTCAAGGAGCGGGCGGCGAATGCCGGCGATGTCGGGCCGCTGAAGGCGCGCGTTGCGGCCGATCCCGCCGATCTCGAGGCGCGGTTGCAGCTCGCGACCGTGCTCGATGCGAAGGGCGCGCGGGACGAAGCGATCGACGAGCTCCTCGAAATCATCAGGCGCGACCGCAAGTGGAACGAGGAGGCCGCAAAGAAGCAGTTGCTGACTTTGTTCGAAGCCATGGGGCCAATGGACGCGCGCACAATCCAGGCGCGCCGCCGGTTGTCCTCGCTGCTCTTCTCGTAACGTTCGTGCCTGGAGCTGGAATGTGTGACACGCACTCTCTTGCCTTGCTTCGCTCGGCGCCACGGCGTTCGCATTTGGCTCCGCGGGCACACGTCTCAAATCCCACCTCCCCCTCGTGGGGAGGTCGAAGCGCCGTAGCGCGTAAGCGTGAGGCGCTTCGGGTGGGGGGCGAGCTACCTTTCGATTGTTGGTCCTAGGCCATGCACGCGCCCCGCCGCTATCGCAACACGGGCGATCTGCCGGCGGTGATCCCTGTCTTTCCTCTGACGGGCGTGCTGCTGCTGCCGAGGACGCGGCTGCCGCTCAACATCTTCGAACCGCGCTATCTCGCGATGGTGGATTCCGCGATCGGTTCCTACCGGCTCATCGGCATGATCCAACCGAAGGTCGCGGGAGAGGAAGAGGACAGTCACAAGAAACCGGCGCTGACGTCGGTCGGTTGTGCGGGACGCATCGTCGAATATTCCGAGACCGATGACGGACGCTATCTGATCACGCTCTTGGGCATCGCGCGGTTCCGGGTCGCCGGCGAGCGCGATTCGCAGGCGGCTTTCCGCGAAGTGGCGGCGGACTATTCCGATTTCGCTCCCGATCTGAAGCTCGAGCCCGAAGAGGTCTCCGAATCCGCCGTGTCGCGCGACAAGCTCGTGAAAGCGCTTAGGCCCTATCTCACCGAGCACGCGATGCAGACCGATTGGAAATCGATCGAGGAAGCGCCGGCCGAGACTCTCATCAACGCTCTTTCCATGCTCTGCCCCTTCGACGCGCGCGAGAAACAGGCGCTGCTGGAAGCGCCGAGCGTCAAGGAGCGCGCCGAGGCGCTGATCGCGCTGCTCGAGATGGCGAATGCCGGCTCCATCGTGCGCGGGCCCAAGCAACCGCTCCACTGAAGGTCAGGGCTATCGCATGTTCCTCACTGAGCACAATTTCTATCCCACCTCCCCCTCGTGGGGAGGTCGATCCCGCCGTAGCTGCGAAGCAGCGAAGGCGGATCGGGTGGGGGCCTTGCATCCGATTTTGATGTATTGAGGGTGACGAACGATGGACGTCGATCCGAAGCTTCTGGAAATCCTGGTCTGTCCGGTCACCAAGGGGCCGCTGATCTATGACCGCGCGCGCCAGGAGCTGATCAGCAAGAAGGCGGGCCTCGCCTATCCGATCCGCGACGGCATCCCGGTGATGCTGCCCGACGAAGCGCGACCCTTAAGCGAAAGCGAGCGCGCGTGAGCGAGGCGGCGCGGCCGTGGCCGAGCGAGCTGCGGTTGAATGCAGAGAAGGATCTGCTGACGGTGACGTTCGAAAGCGGCGAGCGCTTTGCGATGGCCGCCGAATATTTGCGCGTGGAGTCGCCAAGCGCGGAAGTGCAAGGCCACGGACCGATCGAGAAGACCATCGTTCCACGCAAGCGGACGGTGAAGATCAGAGCGCTTGAGCCGGTGGGGCGCTACGCCATCCGCATCGTGTTCGACGACGGCCACGACACAGGCCTCTACACCTGGGCCTATCTGCTTGAGCTCGGCAAAGAGCATGAAAAGAAGTGGGCGGCCTATGTGCACGCTCTGATGGACAGGGGTCTGACACGCGGTTGAAACTGACTGCCGAGTGATTTTCACCGCACCTCTGACCTTCGTATTGGCCATCTGAGATCGTCGAGA
>Ga0137452_1000140_pt1 | contig 21146 bp, 13 predicted proteins | sample EasRivERMGT513_2_FD_102312 | JGI IMG/M metagenome (GOLD analysis project Ga0137452, IMG submission 102312) | Soil microbial communities from meander-bound floodplain in the East River, Colorado, USA - East River MetaG ERMGT513_2 | ecosystem: Environmental > Terrestrial > Soil > Floodplain ...
CGCCGGCGCTCGCAACCATGGGGCACCAGGTACGCCCCGCACCGTTCGATTCGGGCGTGAACGGCATCCGCCGCATGGCAGACGGTTATGAAGGCGGCGCGGATCCGCGCCGCGAGGGCGTCGCGCTCGGCGATTAGCGCGGCGCTGCAATGGACTTGATATAAGAACGCAAGAAGGCGCGCTGGGGCGCGGGGGCATCCCGACGCACGATGTTGGAGAGAGGGCCTTATGCGGCTGGCGACGCATGGATGACGGTTCGCTGCGCAACGCCTTTGCGCTTCAACAGGCGGGCGATCTCACCGAGGCGGCTCGCCGTTATGGCGAGATCGCTCGGGCCAATCCGAAAAACTTCGATGCGCTTTGCCTGCTTGGCATGGCGCAGGTGCAACTCGGTCGGCATGCGGACGCCGACCGGGTCGCTGACGAAGCGCTGAAGATCGTCTCGCACTCTGCGCGCGACCTCTACAATCTCGGCTGCCTGCTGCAACGGCTCTCTCGCCATCAAGACGCGCTGAAGAGCTATGAGGGCGCACTGTCCTCGCGGGCAGACTATTTTGAGGCGCTGATCCATCGCGGGTTGTCGCTGCTGGAGCTCAAACGTTACGAAGATGCCGTCGTTTCCTTCGAGCGGGCGCTGAGTCTAAGACCGGCTGAAGCGGGCGCGTGGCTCAATCGCGGCAACGCGCTCTTGAGCCTTGCTCGCCACGACGAAGCCCTCGTGAGCTACGACAGAGCATTGTCGCTGAAGGCCGACTTTGCCGACGTGTGGGAGAACCGCGGGCATGCACTGATCGGGGTGGGTCGCATCGATGATGGTCTTGCGTGCTACGATAAGGCCTCCTCGCTCAAGCCGGGCCAAGCACAACCGCTCATCGTTCGCGGCAAGGCGCTGATTGCACTCAGGCGCTATGAGGAGGCACTGGCGAGTTTCGATCACGCGCTGACGCTCGAACCCGAGAATTTCGAAGCGCTGTTTCAACGCGCCAATGCGCTGCTCTTCCTGAGGCGCCCCGACGAAGCGCTCCCGCTCGTCGAGACATGCGTCAACGTCAAGCCCGATCATGTCGACGCATGGGTCAGCTGCGGCGCGGCATTGGCAGGGCTCTCACGCTATGAAGAGGCCTTGACCTGTCATGACCGCGCGATCGCGCTCAAGCCCAACTGCGTCGAGGCGCTGGTCAATCGCGCGCTCGCATTGAATTCCCTGAGGCGCCACGAAGAGGCGCTCGCAAGTACCGCGGCCGCGCTCTCGCTTGCGCCGAGCGACGCCGGCGCGCTGCTCCAGCGCGGCAACGCGCTGAGCGGGCTCATGCGCTACGAGGATTCGATCGCGGCCTACGAGCTTTGCTTCTCGGCGAAACCTGCTTACGTCGATCTGAACGCCATGGCCGCTTTGACCAATCGTGGCGCCCTCCTCATCCCGCTCAAACGCTTTGACGAGGCGATCGCGAACTACGAGATGCTGCTCGGGATCGATCCCCTGCATCCCTACGCCTCGGGAAATCTGGTGTACTGCCGGTTGCATTGTTGCGATTGGCGGCAACTCGAAGAGGAAAAAGGGGTGATCGAGGAAGGGCTGCGCAACGGCAGAAGCGTCGTGAGCCCACTCCAATACGTCGCCCTGTCTCGTTCCTCCGCGGGTCAATTGACCTGCGCGCGACTGTGGGTCGCGAACGAAGTCCCTGCCGCCGATCCGCTGTGCCGGGGTACGCGGTACGGCCACGACCGGATCCGTGTGGCCTATCTTTCCGAAGATTTCCGCACCCATCCCGTGGCACAGGGGCTGGCGGGCGTGTGGGAAGAGCACGACCGCCAGCGCTTCGAAATGTTCGCCGTGTCGTTTGGCGGAGATGACAGGAGCAATCTGCGCACGCGGATCGAGCGCAGTTTCGAGCGCTTCATCGACATCCGCTTTCTGAGCGATTCCGAGGCCGCAACGACGCTCAAGGAGCACGAAATCGACATCGTGGTCGATCTGATGGGATATACCGGCTTTTGCCGTCCGGCGATTCTCGCACGGCGGCCCGCACCCGTTCAGGTGAACTACCTCGGGCATCCGGCGACGATGGGCGCCAATTTCGTGGACTATATTCTCGCCGACCGGGTTCTTATCGGCGATGCGGACCGGGTGAATTACGCCGAGAAGGTGGTCTATCTGCCGCACACCTATATGCCCACCGATAGAAGCCGGCGCACCGCCGACGTAAAGCCGACCCGTATCGAGGCCGGCTTACCCGATGAAGGTTTCGTCTTTTGCTGCTTCAACAACTTGAGCAAACTCGGACCCGAGACCTTCGACATCTGGATGCGTCTCTTGCATGGGGTTGCAGGAAGCGTGCTTTGGCTGTCGGACCCCGGGCCTGCAGCCACGACGAACTTGAGACGCGAAGCCGAAGCGCGCGGCGTGACAGCTGATCGCCTGATCTTCGCCCCCTACCTTCCGCTCGCCGAGGATCATCTCGCACGACTTTCACTGGCCGATCTCTTTCTCGACACCTGGCCGTACAACGCACACGCAACAGCGAGCGACGCGCTGTGGGCGGGTGTGCCCGTCTTGACTCTCGGGGGCGGCACGTTCGCGGGGCGTGTTGCCTCGAGCCTGCTTGGCGCCATTGGCCTGCACGACATGATCGCGGATTCGCCGCAGGCCTACGAAGCCGCAGCGCTCAATCTGGCCCGTGACGCCCGGGCGATCCGCGCGGTCAAAACGCGGCTTTTGACCAATCGCGAAACCCATCCCCTGTTCGACACGCGAGGCTTCACGCGCAACCTCGAAAAAGCCTATGTCGAGATGTGGACGCGGGCGGAACGCGGGGAGGCGCCCGAGCACTTCGCGGTATCAGCGGTGCCGTGAGGTGATGAACCGGCGATGACCAACTTCCTGCTTCAGAACGCTCAACGCTTGCACCAGGCAGGAAACCTCGCGGAAGCGGCAAGGCTCTATGGCGAAGTTCTGCGCATCGATCCAGGCCAGTTCGAGGCGCGATATGCGCTGGGCGTTCTTCACTATCAAGCGGGCCGTTACGCGGAAGCCGAACGGCTGATCGCTGACGCGATCCGACTGAATGCGCGAGTACCCGAGGCGCATTATTTCCGCGGCTGCGCGCTGCAACGCCTGAACCGCAACGAGGAGGCGGTCAGCGTCTTCGATCAGGCGTTGCTGGCTCGGCCCGGCTTCATCGATGCACTCATGGCGCGTTGCGTCACCCTCATGACGCTGAACCGCTACGAGGACGGGCTCGCGGATGTCGATGCGATCATCGCTGCGGAACCCGAGAACGCCGGCGCCTGGAACAATCGCGGCTGCATGCTGCAAGGTATGAACCGCAACGAGGAGGCGCTTGCCTGCTTCGAAAAAGCGGTCTCGCTGAAGCCGGACTTCGTCGAGGCCCTCATCAGCGGCGGCAGCGTGCTTGCCGCGCTCAAGCGGTTCGAGGACGCCGCGAAGAACTACGAACACGCGCTGAGCATCAATCCGGACCTGCCTTATGTGCGCGGAAACCTGATCCTCTATCGCTTGCAGTGCTGCGATTGGCGCCACTTGCAGCGTGACCGCGCCCGCATCGCGGCGGACGTGAAAGCCGGCAAGCCCGTCATCCAGCCCTTCATCAATGTGACACTGTCCAGTTCTATGCCAGAGCAACTGCAATGCGCGCGCACGGCGATTACCAACCAATGGCCGAAGCAGGCTCGCGCGCTCTGGAGGGGCGAGACATACGAACACGACAAGATCCGTGTCGCCTACATCTCGGCGGATCTGCGCGACCACGCGGTTGCGCGTCTCGTGGCCGGATTGTTCGAGCAGCACGACAGGTCCCGGTTCGAAACGATCGCCATCTCCCTCGTTCGGGACGAGACGAGCGAGATGGGGAAACGGCTGCGCGCGGCGTTCGACCGCTTCATCGATGCCGACCGTCAGGGCGATGAGCAGACCGCAACGCTTCTGCGCGGGATGGAGGTCGACATCGCTGTCGATCTGATGGGTTTCACCTCAGGGTGCCGTCCGGGCATCCTCAGCTTCCGCCCCGCACCGGTGCAGGTGAACTTCCTCGGCTATCCGGGAACGATGGGGACGGCTTATGTCGATTACATCGTTGCCGACCGAACCGTGGTGCCGGACGAGCATCGACCGTTCTACGCTGAGAAGGTCGTAACCCTTCCTGACACGTATCAGTGCAACGATCCGCGTCGGGCCATAGCCGATCGCATCCCCTCACGCGTGGAACTCGGCCTGCCGGAGCAAGGATTTGTGTTCTGCTGCTTCAACAACAGCAACAAATTGACGCCCGAGATCTTCACGATCTGGATGCGGCTGCTCCAGCAGGTGGACGGCAGCGTCCTGTGGCTGCTGGAGGACAATGAAGCAGCCACCCGCAACCTGCGCGCCGAGGCGGTGGCGCGCCATGTCGCGCCCGAACGGCTTGTATTCGCCCCACGGGTGAAACCCGCAGACCACTTGGCACGCCATCGCGCCGCCGACCTCTTCCTCGACACGCTACCCTATGGCGCACACACTACCGCGAGCGATGCGTTGTGGACCGGCCTTCCGGTGCTAACCTGCCGGGGGGCGACCTTTGCCGGTCGTGTGGGCGCAAGCCTGCTCGGAGCGGCCGGGGTTCCCGAATCGATTGCAGACACGCTCGACGACTATGAGGCCTTGGCTGTGAAGCTTGCTCGTGACGGCGATTCCCTAAGAGCATTGTGCAAAAAGCTCGCACGCAATCGCGCCACATGCGCGCTGTTCGATACGGCCCGTTTCACGCGCCACTTCGAAGCTGCACTGACGACCATGCGCGACCGTCAGCGTCAGGGTAAGGCTCCCCAACATTTTGCGGTCGATGCGGGGGCGGCGTGAACCACAACACCTCGATCCAGGGCGCAAGGCGAGCGCATCAGATCGGAAACCGCTCCGAAGCGGTGCGGCTTTGTCGCGAGGTCCTGCGCGCCAATCCCAAGGACTTCGACGCGCTCTACCTGCTCGGCTACCTGCACTCTCAGTCCGGACAGCTTGAGGAAGGCGAACGGCTGATCGCCGAAGCATTGAAGGTCAATCCCCACTCGTCGGATGCCGCTTACAACCGCGGCTGCATCCTCCAAGCCCTCGCTCGTCATGCCGAGGCCCTCGACTGCTTCGATCAGGCGCTGTCGATCAATTCGAATTTCCTCGATGCACTTGCCAACCGCGGCATCTCCCTTCTCGCGCTGAAGCGTCCGGCCGATGCGCTCGCCACCTTCGATCGCGCTCTTCAAGTGAAGCCGGACGATGCCGAGAGCTGGAACAGCAAGGCCACGGCACTTCTGGAACTCGGTCGGCCGGGAGAAGCGCTGGCGAGTCTCGGCCGCGCGCTCGCGCTCAACGCCAATCTTGCGAATGGCTGGAGCAATCGCGGCGTCGCCCTTCACCGCCTGGGGCGACATGCCGAGGCTCTGACCTCCTTCGCCAAGTCGCTGGTAATCAATCCCAACAGTTTTGCCGCCCTGAGCAACCGCGGATGCACATTGCTGGACCTCAATCGCCATCGCGAGGCCATCCAAGACTTCGACCGCGCGCTGGCGCTGAACCCCGACTATCTCGAGGCGTACATCAATCGCGGCATCTCGTTCACCGCTCTCAAGCAACTTGACCAGGCGCTCGCGAACTTCTCTCAGGCCCTGAAGGCGAAGCCCAACAGCATTGAGGCGTTGTACAACCGCATCAACACGTTGATGGTGATGAAGCGCTTCGAGGACGCGGCCAAGGATTGCGAAAGCCTGCTGAAGCTCGATCCGGATTACAAATATGTGCGCGGGTTTCTCGCCTTCTTCCGGCTTCAGTGCTGCGATTGGGGCGAACTCGAGGCGCATTGGGCAGCGATCATCAGCGGCCTGCACGCCGGCAAGAGGGTTATCCCTCCGTTTGCGGCGACCGCGCTCCTCGCCTCGGGTTCCGACCAGTTGGCCGCTGCGCGCATCTGCGTTGCCGACAGATACCCGCCCACATTGCAGCTGTGGCGCGAGGAGCGTTACGAGCACCGCAGGATCCGGCTCGCTTACCTGTCCGGTGATTTCAGCAACACCGCCGTCGCAAACCTTATGGCTGGCGTATTCGAACACCATGACAGTTCGAGGTTCGATACGATCGCCGTGTCCTTCACGGATGGCGACGGCAGCGAGATGCGGGCGCGGCTCAAACGCAGTTTCGGACGCTTCGTCGAAGCATGGAACGTCAGCGATGCCGAAGTCGCGGGTTTCCTGAGGCAGAACGAAGTCGATATCGCCGTCGACCTGATGGGATTCACCGGCGATAGCCGTCCGGGGATTCTGGCGCTGAAGCCTGCTCCGGTGCAGGTCGCGCATCTTGGGTTCCCTGGCACAATGGGCGCAACGCATATCGACTACATCCTTGCCGATCCCATCGTCATTCCCAAAGAATGCCGAAGCGATTTCGACGAGGCCGTCGTCCACCTGCCGGACTGCTTCATGCCCACCGATTCGCTGCGCTGGGTCGCCCGCGATGCACCGTCGCGCGCCAAAGCCGGACTGCCGGCTGAAGGCTTCGTTTTCTGCTCCTTCAACAACAGCTACAAATTCTCGCCGGAATTGTTCTCGGTGTGGATGCGGCTGCTCAAGGCGGTGCCCGGCAGCGTCCTTTGGCTTTCCCAACTGAATGAAGCGGCGACGCGCAACCTGCAGCGTGAAGCCGAAGCGGCCGGTGTGGCGCGCGATCGGCTGGTGTTCGCACCCTTTATCGCCTCGCCGGGCGATCACTTGGCGCGATTGTCCTTGGCGGACCTCTTCCTCGACACGCGGCCCTATAACGCGCACAGCACCGCCGTCGATGCGCTCTGGGCAGGCGTTCCCGTACTGACGATTCCCGGCGCGACCTTCGCCGGCCGGGTCGGGGCGAGCTTGCTGCATGCGGCGGGTTTGCCCGAAACGATCACCGATACGATCGGGAACTACGAAGCGTTGGCCTTGGAGCTCGCGCAAAACCCCACCGAGCTCGAATACCTGAAAGCGCGACTGATACGCGGCCGGGCATCGCAGCCATTGTTCGACACCGCGCGCTTCACGCGCAATCTCGAGAGCGCCTACACGACCATGTGGGAGCGCTACCAGAGAGGGGAGCCGCCGGCGCACTTCGCCGTCAGTCCGGTTGACGCATGAAGGAGTTGCTGCAGCGAGCTTGGCGCGCCCAGGAGATGGGCAACCTTGCCGAAGCAGCCCAACTTTTCAGTGATGTCCTCCGCATGGACCCTCGGAATTTCGACGCCGTGCTCTCGCTCGGCTTGTTGCATTTCAGGGCCGCGCGTTTCGACGATGCCGAACGCTTCGCCGGCGAAGCCTCGCGACTCAATCCCGGCTCCGCCGACGCGTTCTTCATTCGCGGTTGCGCACTGCAACGGCTCGACCGCAGCGCGGACGCGCTCGAGTGTTTCGATAGGGCGGTCGCCGCAAGACCGGGATTTGTCGAGGCGCTTGTCAACCGTGGCGCCCTTCTCATGGCGGACAGCCGTCATCCCGAAGCGCTGCAGAGCTTCGATGCGGCGCTTGCGATCAACCGCGCAATGCCGGAGGCCTGGAACAATCGCGGCAATGTGCTCTCCGAGCTCGGGCGGCATGAGGAGGCGATAGCGAGCTACGACAAGGTGCTCGCGGCGCGGCCGAACTTTGTCGAAGCGCAGATCAACCGAGGCACGGCGCTGATCGCATTGCAGCGGTTCGACGAAGCCCTGGAGAACTATGACCAGGCGACACGCCTCAGCCCCGAGCGCACCGATGCGCTTGCCGGTCGCGCCAATGCGCTGTTCTTGATGAAGGACTACGAGCGCGCGGCGGCCGCCTATGAAGCGGTGCTCGCCCGCGACCCCGATTACGGCTATGTGCGCGGCAATTTGGCGTTCTCGCGGCTCCATTGCTGCGACTGGAGCTCATTGGAAGCCGACCGGAGCGCGGTCGCACGGGGCCTTTTCGAAGGCCGGCGTATCGTCAATCCGTTTCAGGCTCTTGCGTTGCTTGCTTCGCCGCACAGCCTGTTGCGCTGCGCGACGCTGTGGATGGCCGACAAGTACCCGCGCGCACCGACGGCCCTCTGGCCAGGCCAACGCAATTCCGACCGGGGGAAGATTCGTGTCGCTTATCTTTCAGCCGACTTCAACGGCCATGCCGTGGCGACGCTTCTCGCCGGCGTGTGGGAGCATCACGACAAATCGCGCTTCGAGACGACGGCGATTTCGTACGTTCCGAGCAACGGCAGCACGATGAGACAGCGTGTCGAGCGCGCGTTCGACCGCGTCGTTGACGTCGCAGGCACCAGTGACGCAGAGGCGGCAAGGATGATCCGGCGGCTGGAGGTCGATATCGTCGTCGACCTGATGGGGTATACCGGCGAATGCCGGCCGGGAATTCTCGCGCAGCGGCCGGCACCCGTGCAGGTGAACTTCCTCGGCTTCCCCGGAACAATGGGCACATCCTATATCGACTACATCATTGCCGATCCGATCGTCGTTCCCGAGGAGCAAAGGGAGCACTTTAGCGAGAGGGTTGTGTACCTTCCGCACAGCCACCATCCCGGCGCCCTACGCTCCATTGCAGCCCCGAATTCGGCACGCGGGAAAGTGGGCCTGCCCGATTCAGGATTTGTGTTCTGTTCCTTCAACAACAATTACAAGATTGCGCCCGATGTTTTCGCGATCTGGATGCGACTGCTCGCTGCGGTTCCCGACAGCGTGATATGGCTCCTGGAAGACAACAAGGCCGCAGCGCGCAATCTCCGGCACCAGGCGAGCTCGAAGGGTATACCGCCCGAGAGGCTTGTCTTTGCCCCGCGCATTGATCAAGACGGGCATCTCGCGCGCCACCGCTTCGCGGATTTGGTTCTTGATACGCTTCCTTGCAACGCAGGCGCGACGGCGAGCGACGCTCTCATGATGGGCGTTCCGGTCCTGACCACGCTGGGCAAGACGTTTGTGGGCCGCATCGCCGCAAGCATTTTGCATGCCGCCGGGCTACCCGAGCTCATTGCGGCCACGCAAGCCGACTACGAGACCCTGGCCCTCGAACTCGCACGCAAACCGGAGATGCTAGGCGCGCTCAAGGAAAAGCTCGCGCGCAACCGCGGCACCTGCCCTCTGTTCGATACCCCGCGGTACACGCGCGCGCTCGAGGAGGGCTACGTGCGAATGTGGCAGATGCAGCAAAGCGGCGGTGCACCGGCGCACTTCGCGGTTGGTTCGGCGTGAGGGATGCGCTTCTCCAGAATGCGCTCCGATTCCATCAGCGGGGCGAACTCGAGCGTGCTGAGCGGCTCTATCGCGAAGTCCTTCAGGTCGACGGGCGGAATTTTCGCGCCTTGTACCTTTTGGGATTCGTGCACTCGCAGAGAGGGGACTTTGCCGAGGCGGAGCGTCTGATCGGCCAGGCGCTTGTCATCAATCCGCGGGCACCGGACGCCTGGTACAATCGCGGCTGCGCGCTGCAAGCGCTGGCTCGTCTGGAAGAGGCCGTTGCGTGCTTCGACCAGGCGGTCGCGCTGAATGCACATTACGATGAGGCGCTGATCAATCGCGGTGCAGCGCTTGCCGCGCTCAACCGGCATGAAGACGCACTGGCAAGTCTCGATGCCGCGCTCGCGCTCAAGCCGAACGACATCGAGGCTCTATGGGGGCGCGCAAGTTCTCTGTCGGCGCTTGGCCGCAACGATGAGGCCTTGGCAAGTGTCGAACGGGCCCTCGCCATTGCGCCTGACCGCGCAGACACCTGGAACAGACGCGGCGCAGTGCTCGCGCATCTGAAGCGGCATGACGAGGCGCTCCCGTGCTACGAGCGCGCCATCGCCATCGATCCACTTCATCAGTACGCGCGCATCAACCGCGGACTTGCGTTGTTGGACTTGAAGCGCATGGACGAGGCGCTGCGGTGTTACGATGCGGATGTCGTGGCGATGCCGCAGAGCGCCGATCTGAGAAACGCGCACGCGGACGCGTTGATGCGAGCGCGACGCCATGAGGACGCGGCGCGCGAATATGAAGCTGTGCTTCGCCTCGATCCCGGCTACCGCTATGCGCGCGGCAATCTCGCCGTGTGCCGCCTTCACTGTTGCGATTGGCGATCGTTGGACGATGACAGGGACACGATTGCCGCGGAACTTAAGGCGGGCAGGCGCGTCATCGATCCGTTCCAAAACATCGCGCTCTCGCGTTCGCGCAGCGATCAACTCGCCTGCGCGAAGATCTTCGCGGCCGACAAATACCGCGTCGCGAGGCTACCGCTGTGGCGGGGGGAACGCTACGAGCACGAGCGCATCCGCCTTGCTTATGTCTCCGCCGACTTCAACGACCACGCAGTCGCCACACTCATGGCCGGCGTGTTCGAGCAACAAGACAAGACGCGGTTCGAAACGATCGCGGTTTCGTTGGGAGTTCGTGCTCAAAACGAGAGAGGCCGCCGGCTCGCGTGCGCATTCGACCACTTCATTGACGGTAGCGATAAGGACGATTTCGCTATCGCCACTCTGTTACGCGGGATGGAGGTCGATATCGCGGTCGATCTGATGGGCTACACCGGCGAATGCCGCCCACAGATCCTTGGCTTCAGGCCGGCGCCCGTTCAGGTCAACTATCTCGGATTTCCCGGCACGATGGGGACGAGCAGTGTCGATTACCTGATCGCCGACGCGACCGTGATCCCCGATGACCATCGGAGCGATTACAGCGAGGCGGTTGTCCATCTGCCCGACACATATCTGCCGGCCGATGACAAGAGGCCGATCGCCGAGCGCACGCCGAGCCGCAGCGAAATGGGCTTGCCGGAAAGCGGATTCGTCTTCTGCTCTTTCAACAACAGTTACAAATTTGCACCCGCCACGTTCGACATCTGGATGCGTCTGTTGACAGCGGTCGAACACAGCGTGCTCTGGTTGCCCCGGATCAATGATGCCGCTGTTCACAACCTCCGCCGCGAAGCCGAAGCGCGCAACGTAAACCCATCGCGATTGATTTTCGCACCCTTCGTAGCTTCAGCAGATGAGCACCTTGCGCGTTTGAAACTGGCCGACCTCTTTCTCGACACCCTACCCTACAACGCGCATTCCACGGCGAGCGACGCGCTGTGGGCGGGTCTGCCTCTCGTGACCACACCGGGCGATACCTTTGCCTCTCGCGCGTCGGCGAGCCTGCTTAAGGCCGTGGGTCTGCCGGAGCTGATCGCAGACACTCTTGCTGTCTACGAACAGCTGGCCATGCGGCTTGCTGGCGATCCCGCGGCGCTCCGCGACGTCAGAGCAAAGCTTGCGCGCAATCGTTCCACGCATCCTGCGTTCGACACCGCGCGCTTCACCCGCAATCTGGAGGCGGCGCTGCTTTCAATGCAGGAGCGCGTTAGCGCCTGATTACGCCGCCTTGCGCAGAACCTCATCGGCGAGCAGGCGGATTTCGGTTGCCGCAGCCGAGCGCGGCTCTGTTTCGGTGACGCCCTTGCCGTCGATCATCGCGGCGACGAACGCTGTGCGGTTTCCGAGCGACGCGCGGGAGATCGGCATGCCGGCGCGAGTCATGTCGGCGACCAAAGCGTCTGCGACACGGGCGCGTGGCGGCACGCGATTGAGCACGAGGAGCGCTCGACCACCTTCGCGTGCGATCATTTCCAGCGTCGGCCAAGTCGCCCACAGATCCATCGGGCTGAGCTGCATCGGCACGATCGTGACGGCCGACGCTCTAACCGCCGTCCTGAGCGCGACCTCGTCATGCGGCGGCGCATCGATGAGCACGATCTCGGAGTCGAGCTTCGCGCGCTCGATCTCGCCCTGGGCGCGCCAGCCAACGCCGGTATGGATGGTCAGCCGCGCATCCGGGCCGAGCCGGCTTTCGCGCAGGTGGAACCACTTGGTGAGGCTTTCGAGCGGATCGAGATCGACCAGCGCGACGCGCTTGCGCACATCGTTCTCGTCGCCCGTCCTCCGCCCGCCCAACGCGCAGGCCAAGTGGACGGTCACCGATGTCTTCCCCGCTCCCCCCTTTGACTGAACTATCGCGATGACCAACGCCATGGCGGGTCTCCCGATCTAGAGGGTGATTTGTGCAATACCACAATATCTAGGGGGAAACCACGAAGAAGAGCCGAAGAAAGCGGTGAATGGTCCGGCCGCCCGCGCGGGTCGGATAGGCGGCCGCCAAAAGCCTGCGGTAATGCTCCAAGAACTCGTCCTTGAGCGGACTCTTCAACGCCGCGGCAAAGGGTCTCAGCCCTGTTCCCATCATCCAATGGAAGACCGGATCCTTGCCTTCGAGCACATGGAAGTAGCGCGTTTCCCAGAGATCGACCGACGCGGCCGCCGACTGCAGCAGGTCGAAATAGACCTCCGGCTCGAGCACGTTCCACCAGTCGCGCACGTCCTTGAGCTCGTCGCGCCAGCGCGGGTCCGCCACGGCTTCGCGAATCAGGACGTGGCAGCGCTCCTTGAAATTGCGCGGCACCTGCACGGCGAGAACCCCGCCCGGCCGGACGAACGACAGCAGGCGCGGCATGAGAGTTTCGTGGTCACCCAGCCACTGCAGCGCGGCGTTGGAGTAGATCACGTCGTAGGACTCTATCGGCGTCCACTCGGCGATATCGGCCTGGATGAAACGGGCATCGACACCGCTCTTGCGCGCGTCCGCCAGCATCTCAGGGGCAAAGTCGATCGCGTCGATTTCGGCGTCAGGCCACCGGGCCCGTAATAAGGCCGTGGAATTGGCCGGCCCACAACCAAGATCGGCCACCCGCCGTGGCCGCTCGAGCGGCACCCGCGCCAGCAAGTCCGCGGCCGGACGTGTCCGTTCCGCGCCATAGGCGAGATAGGTCTTGGGATCCCAACCCATGATCGCGGCAGAAGCCCTAGCCCGTCCGGTCGGGAATGATCAGGCGGAAGCGCGTGCCGGCCTCACCTGTTGAGACGAGCACAATGTCCCCGCCATGGGCCTGAAGCAGTTCGCGTGAGATCGCGAGACCCAAACCCGACCCGCCCGGACGGGCGGTGCCGGCAAACGGCTGGAACAGGCGTTCGCGAACCGAGCACGGAATGCCGGGTCCGGTATCGGCGATATCGACGGTGACGGTGCTGCTCTTGCGCGTGGCCTCCACGATGATGCGCTTTACGCGCGTAGTCGGGCGCACGCATTCGAGCGCGTCGCGAGCATTGCTGAAGACATTGAGCAGGACGCGGAACAGCTGCTCGTGGTCGGCGTCGATCTGAAAGCGCTGCGGAACACGGTTCTCCAGGACGACGCCGCTGCCCTCGGGCAACGCCGAGGCCGCGGCTTCTTCGATCAGCGGCGCAAGCCCGATGCGCGCCCGCTGCGGCTTGCGCTCTTCGGCTTTGCCGTAACGCAGCGTGTTGGTGGCGAGCGCAACGGCACGATCGAGCGCATCGACAAGCCGCGGCGTGACCCGTTTCACCACCGGATCTTCGCTCGTGATGAGGCGGTCCGACGCGATTTGAGCCGTGGACAGGATGTTGCGCAGATCGTGCTGGATCTTCGCCACTGCGAGGCCGAGCGTGGCAAGCCGCGTCTTCTGCTGGAGAAACCCGTACAGCTCGTGCTGCATCGTGGAGAGCTCGCGCTCAGCCGTTCCGATCTCGTCCCTGCGCGACGAGGGATGATGAATGCGCGTCGGATCTTCCGGATTGGCGCGGAACGCAGTCATGGCTGCGGTGATGCGCTGCATCGGCCGCACCAGGAAGAAATAGAGACTCAAGAACACCAACAGCGCGGTCAGCACGGAGATGAACAGCGAAAGAATAAGCACGCGTGTCGAGAACGTCAGCAATGCGGCGCGAATCGGTTCCTCGTTGGCGATGACGATGATGTTCATCCCCTCGCCAAGCCCCGTGGTGCCGTCGATGCGGATGATGCGATCGCGCGGCGCGAACAAGCAGCGAATCACATCGCGTGTCTGTCCGATCAGATCGGTCTGCGCGGCATCGTAGATCGCCTGAATCATCGGCGGCTCGGGGCCGACCAGGAACAGCTCGTGCTGTCCGCCGCCGCGCAGGATCACCGCTTCGGCGCCGGCCGCTTCGAGCAGCTGCATGCGCAGTTCGTCGGAGAATTGTTCGCCGGGCGCCTCGGTGAAGGGGAGAATCGCGAGCTGAGCCGAATGAATACGATCCTGCAGGAGCTGATTGTGGTAGCGCGCAACGGACGGGAAATAGATCAGCGCCACGCTCAGCATGACGAACAGAATCGTCAAGAGCAGCAGACGGCCCGACAGGCTATGCGTCGCCAGCCGCCAGCCTAACCGTGCCGGAGCTCGGTTGTCCTTCAGCATGTCATCAGAAAACACCAGTTTGCGGCGAAAAGCATGCCCAATCTGCCACATTTCGCTCGGCGGCGTTTTGAACCCTTTGCTTCCGATCAGACGTTGGTTTTCCAGGAGAAAGTCGGGGTCCTCGCGGAGAAATCAATGTTTGATCCGATGCAGCGACTTGGGGAGCTTCTACCATCCGGACGAGACTGGAAGGCGGCATTCGCCTGTTAGAGGCCGGTAAGCGCGCCAAAATACCTGTCTTAAGCATTAAAAGACCGGCGCCGAGCCTGCGCGGCCGCTTGGCACACAACCGCGCATGAACTAAATTCCCCGCCTCTTTTGCCGGAAACAACTCGCGAGGGAATCGCCCCATGTCGAAACTTATGCTTGGCGTTGCAGCCGCTGCTCTGGCTTTTGCAATTCCTGCCATTGCCCAGGCTCCGCAGGCTGATCCAAGTCTGAACAAACTACCGCCTGGCCCCGAGCGCCAGATCGTCGCCGACGCCTGCACCGGCTGTCATACGCTGGAGCGAATCGCGACGGCGTCCCATGACAAGTTCGAATGGGAGCGTCTGGTCGATGGCATGGTGAATGTCGGCGCGCCGCTTACCCCGGACCAGATTCCGCAGGTTAAGACCTACCTTCAGAAGATCGTCGCCGAGCCACAGCCGGCGCTGAAGGTCATTCCGGGCTCGGTCAAGGTCGAGATCAAGGAATGGAACACGCCGACTCACGGCACGCGTCCGCACGATCCGCTCGCCACGCCCGACGGCATGCTCTGGTACACCGGCCACCGCGCGAGCGTGCTCGGCCGCATCAATCCGAAGACCGGCGAGATCAAGGAGTTCAAGACCAAGACGCCGATCTCCGGCCCGCACGGCTTGGCCGACGATAGGGACGGCAACATTTGGTACACGGGCAACTTCAAGAGCTATATCGGCAAGCTCGATCCGAAGACCGGCCAGTTCACCGAGTACAAGATGCCAGATCCGAAGGCGCGCGATCCGCACACGCTGATCTTCGACAAGAACGGCATCCTGTGGTTCACGGTGCAGGGCGGCAACATGGTCGGCCGCCTTGACCCGAAGTCGGGCGAAATCAAGCTCATAGACGCGCCGACCGCGCGGTCGCTCCCCTACGGGACAGTGATCGACACGAAGAACACACTGTGGATCGTGCAATTCGGCTCGAACATCATCGGTCACATCGATCAGAACATGAAGATGACCGAGTACAAGCTGCCCTCAGCCGACTCGCGGCCCCGCCGCATCGCGATCGACCAGGATGACGTGATCTGGTACAGCGATTTCACGCGCGGCTATCTTGGCAAGTTCGACACCAAGACCGGCAAGTTCGTGAAGGAATACATGTCGCCGAGCGGCCCGAAGTCCGAGCCGTACGGCATCACGGTCCTGAACGGCATCGTCTGGTACGCCGAAGGCAACTCGAAGCCGAACGGCCTCGTGCGCTTCGATCCGAAGACCGAGACCTTCCAGACCTTCCCGATCCCGTCGAGCGGCGGCGTCGTCCGCAACATAGAGCCGACGGCTGACGGCAAGGGCATCGCCATGGCGATGAGCGCGCAGGACAAGGTCGGGATCGCGTATATCCAATAACGGTTGCAGACGGGGTGGCCGGAAACGGCCGCCCCGGTTGACAGCGAAGTTCGGGGCCCTTAGGAAGCACCGCTCTCCTCTGGGCCCCGTCATTTTCCGGACATTCGGCAGTGAAACGCACCTATCAACCGAGCAAGCTCGTCCGCAAGCGCCGTCACGGCTTCAGGAAGCGGATGTCGACCAAGAAGGGGCGCCAGGTTCTGGCGCGCCGGCGCGCTCACGGCCGCAAAAAGCTGTCGGCCTGACCGACGGCTCAAGAAGCCACGTGGCCGTCAGCGCTTCCCCGCCAATCCTCATCGAACGGATGAAGCGCCGCGCCGATTTTCTGCGCGCCCAGAAATCTCGCCGCCAGGTGACCCCTGGCCTGACGCTCGAATCCTGCCGTTCGCCTGACGAGGTCCCGTTGACGGAATGCCGTGTCGGGTTCACCGCAAGCCGCAAGATCGGGTCCGCGGTCAAACGCAACCGAGCCAAACGGCGCTTGCGCGCGGCCGCAGCCTCAGTCCTCCCCCTTTTAGGACGGGCAGGACATGACTATGTACTCGTCGCCAGGGCGGCAACATTATCCCGCCCCTATGCCGCGCTTGTGGCAGACTTAACCAAGGCACTGACGACCGCCAATGCCGAGCTCGAGGCAGCTTCGAAGCGCGGACGATCCGGCGCACGGAAGGACGATGATGGACCGAATCGGCCAAGGAGCTGAGACGCTGGCTCGTTACGCGCGCCGCAGCGCCGTTATTGCGCTCAGCGTACCGATCCATGCCTATCGCTACCTGCTCTCGCCGCTGCTGCCGCCCTCCTGCCGGTTCGCGCCCAGCTGTTCGGCGTATGCGTTGGAGGCGCTCCACGTCCATGGACCGCTCAAGGGAACTTGGCTTGCGGTTCGCCGGCTCTCCCGTTGTCATCCCATCACGTTTCTCGGCGGCGGCTCGGGAGTCGATCCCGTTCCTCCCGGTTAGCCGTCAGGTATTTTGATGAACGAACAGAAAAATCTCTTCCTCGCCATCGTGTTGATGATGGCCGTCCTGTTCGGCTGGCAATATTTCGTTGCCGTGCCGAGGATGCAGGAAGAGCAGACCAAGCTCGCCGACCAGAAGAAAACGGAGATGCCGCTCGCGCCGGGTGCGCCCGGCACGCCAGGCGTCGGCGCGGCGCAAACCGTGCCGCGTGTCGTGTCGCGCACCGACGCGCTCGCCCAGTCTGCGTCGCGCGCGAAGATCGAAACGCCCACGCTCGACGGCTCGATCAATCTGACGGGAGCGCGGTTCGACGACCTTCGCCTGCGCCAGTATCACGCGACCCCCGATCCCATGAGCCCCGAGATCGAGCTCTTATCGCCCATGGCGGCCGAGCATCCCTACGTGGCGGAGTTCGGCTGGATCGCGAATCAAGGTGAAACCCAGGCGATGCCGAATGCCGACACCATGTGGCGGCTCGCGCAGGACGGCACGCTGTCGCCCGACCACCCGATCGAGCTGACCTACGACAACGGCCAGGGTCTGACCTTCACACGCCGCATCACGGTCGACGACCGCTACATGTTCACGGTCTCCGACACGGTGAGCAACAACAGCTCGGCGCCGGTCACGCTGTCCCCCTACGGCTTCGTGATGCGCCGCAACGTGCCGCCGACGACCTATTACTGGGTCGTTCATGAGGGCTTCATCGGCGTATTCAACGGCACGCTCGACGATCCGACCTACGCCAATCTTGCCGACGGCAACCAGACACGGCAGTTCCAGAGCACCGGCGGCTGGCTCGGCATCACCGACAAATACTGGATGGCCGCCGTCGTACCGCCGCAGGGGGAGGCCTTCAACGGCACGTATAAGGCGTTCGATGCCAACGGCACGAAGGCCTATCAGTCGGATTTCATCCTGACGCCGAAAACGGTCGCGCCGAATGCCTCGCAGACGGTCGTCCATCACTTCTTTGCCGGCGCGAAGGTCGTGGACATCGTCGACGACTACGCACGCACGCTCGGCATCAGCCGCTTCGACATGGCCGTCGATTGGGGCTGGTTCAATCCGCTGACCAAGTGGATGTTCTTAGCACTCGACTATATCTACCGCTTTGTCGGCAATTACGGCATCACGATCCTGATCTTCACCGTGATCGTCAAACTGCTGTTCTTCCCGCTCGCCAACACGTCCTACCGCGCGATGAGCAAGATGAAGAAGCTGCAGCCCGAGATGGAGCGGCTGCGCGAGCGCTTCAAGGACGACAAGGTCAAGATGCAGCAGGAGCTGATGCAGCTCTACCAGAAGGAGAAGGTGAACCCGCTAGCCGGCTGTATGCCGATGGTGGTCCAGATTCCGGTATTCTTCTCGCTCTATAAGGTGCTGCTCGTCACCATCGACATGCGACATGCGCCTTTCTTCGGCTGGATCCGCGATCTCTCCGCGCCCGAGCCGACGTCGCTGTTCAATCTCTTCGGCATCCTGCCCTTCACGCCGCCCGCCTTCCTGATGATCGGCGCGTTCTCGATCCTCATGGGCATCACGATGTGGCTGCAGACGAACCTCAATCCGCCGCCGGCCGACCCGGTACAGGCGAAAATGTTCAGCTACATGCCGATCCTCTTCGTCTTCATGCTGGCGAATTTCCCGGTCGGCTTGGTCATCTACTGGACCTGGAACAACATCCTGTCGATCGCGCAGCAGATCTTCATCATGAAGTCGACCGGCACGCCGGTCGATTTTCTCGACCGCCTGCGCGGCATGGGCGCGCGGCTGAGGCGCGGCGAACCGGCGGAGAAGCCCGCCGGACCGCCGGACTGAGCCATGCGCACCGGCGCGCCTGTCTCTCCCGAAGAGGCCGCGGAGAAGGGGCGCCTGCTCTTCGCGAAGCCCTGCGAATTCGTGCTCGGCGCGGCACGGCTTGACCAGATCCCCGAAAGCCGATTGCCGGAAGTCGCCTTCGCGGGCCGCTCCAATGTCGGCAAGTCGAGCCTCGTCAACGCGCTCACGGGGCGCAAGACGCTGGCGCGCGTCTCCAACACGCCGGGCCGGACGCGGGAGATCAATTTCTTCCGGCTCGACGACACGCTGATGCTGACCGATCTTCCCGGTTACGGGTTTGCGCGTGCGTCCAAGGCCCAATCGGAGCAATGGGCCGGGCTCATCTTCGAGTATCTGCGCGGCCGGCCGACGCTTCGGCGCGTCATCCTGCTCATCGATTCGCGCCGCGGACTGCTCAAGAACGACGTCGAGGTGATGACGCTGCTCGACCGCGCTGCCGTCTCCTATCAGCTCGTCCTAACCAAGACGGACAAGCTGAAGCCCAACGAGCTCGCCGCGATCGCCGCCCGCGTCGATGCCGAGTCGCGGACGCACGGCGCCGCCCATCCGCACATCATCGCGACGTCGGCGGTGGAAGGAGCCGGGATTCCCGAGCTTCGCGCCGAATTGGCCGCTTTGGCGGACACATGAAGCGTTTTCCGCCGAAGTGGCTGCCGGTTCGGCGCAGAAAACGCGACAAATAAAAGAATCCAAAGGCTGTCGGTTCCTATGGCTCAGCGCCCTTTAGTCACAAGGCATTGGCCTGGACTCCCTTGGTGACGGCTCGGCGTTTGCGATATAAGCGCCGCCAACGCATTCGCTTCCGAGGGCCGGCATGAACGTTCACGACGAGTCGACACGCGATCTGCGCAATCTCGCGCGGTGGCGGCAAACCGCACGCGTGCTCGTCGAAGCGCTTCCCTTCATCCTCGCCTACGACAACAAGACCATCGTCGTGAAATATGGCGGGCACGCGATGGATGACGGCCTGCCGACCGAATTCGCGCAGGACGTCGTGCTGATGAAGCAGACCGGGATCAATCCCGTGGTCGTGCATGGCGGCGGTCCTCAGATCGGTGCGATGCTGAAGAAGCTGAGCATCACCTCCACGTTCATCGACGGCTTGCGCGTGACCGATGCGGCGACGATGGAGATCGTCGAGATGGTGCTTTCGGGCTCCATCAACAAACAGATCGTCGCCGGTATCAACGCTGCCGGCGGGCGCGCGGTCGGCGTGTCGGGCAAGGACGGCAATCTGGTCCTCGCAAAGAAAGCCGAGCGCACGCGGCTCGATCCCGCCACCAATACCCGCGTCCCCGTCGATCTCGGCTTTGTCGGCGAGCCCGAGAACGTCGACGCCGAAGTCCTGCGCATGATCATGAATTCGGACTTGATCCCCGTCGTGGCGCCCATCGGCGTCGACCACAAGGGACAGACCTACAACATCAACGCCGACACGGTGGCCGGCGCGGTTGCGGGCGCGATCGCGGCCGAGCGCCTGATCCTGCTGACCGATGTCGAGGGCGTGCTCGACAAAGAGGGCAAGGTGGTTCCGAAGCTCAAGGTCGCCGAAGCCAAAGCGCTGATCGCCGACGGCACGATCTCGGGCGGCATGATCCCTAAGGTCGAGACCGCGATCGATGCGGTCGAGAGCGGCGTGCGCGCCGCCGTCATTCTCGACGGCCGTATCCCGCACGTCCTGCTGCTCGAGCTCTTCACCGAGCACGGCGCGGGAACGCTGATCGAGGCGTAACCCCTCCCTGGAATGACCGATCCCTGGGAAGGCGGACGGCTGATCTTCAGCTTTTAACGACACGTCCTGACCCGTATGACACTACGGTGTTGGCCGGATCGGGTGATACAGTGATCGGTGGAAATTGAATACCGCGTGGGGGCTTTCTCACATGCGTCCCGATTTCGGTCTTGATAGACGAAACTTTCTTGTGGCGACGCTCGTTGGCGTCCTTCCCACCAGATTTGCCGAAGCTCAGGTGGAAGTCACGCGGCCGGCGGTTTCGGAAGTCGAGTGTCCGCTTGAAATCATTACGCCCATTGCAGGCGATGGCTACCGAGGTCAAGGCGTACTTCGCAAGCCGCCCGGTGGAGGACCGTTTCCAGCGATCGTCTGCCTGCCAGACAGCCTCGGTGGCGGCCCGCTCTCGCGCCTTCAGTCGTACGCGCGGGATACGGCGATTGCATCGCGCTTCCTTGCGGCCGGTTATGTCGTCGTTGTCCCCACGTACCGCAGTCGCGACGTAGATCCGCAGTCTAACGTGTCGCTGGAGGATTCGTTGGCAGCGGTCGAATATGTGCGAAACCTACCCTACATCGATACCGACAGCATCGTCGTATTCGGGTGCAGTGGAGGTGGCGATCTGGCGCTTGAAGTCGCCGCTCGGACGAAGATTGCAGCCGTGGTGCCGGAAGAACCGGCGAGCCATCTGATGGCTGGCTTGTTCAGCAGCGACATCCCCAAGAGGGGGCA
>Ga0137452_1000142_pt1 | contig 21055 bp, 19 predicted proteins | sample EasRivERMGT513_2_FD_102312 | JGI IMG/M metagenome (GOLD analysis project Ga0137452, IMG submission 102312) | Soil microbial communities from meander-bound floodplain in the East River, Colorado, USA - East River MetaG ERMGT513_2 | ecosystem: Environmental > Terrestrial > Soil > Floodplain ...
CAGAAGATTGACGAGGCGGTCCGCCGGATGCTGGAATCGCTGCCACGGCACCTCTAGATCTCTTGTGCTTGTCGCAACATGTTGTGGCTTGCTGAAACAACCCGAAAAGCAAGAGGGTTCTAGCGCATTGCGCGAGAGGAGGAAACTCGATGTTCCGTCACCCCGATCCTGAGGTCCTCGTCGTCGGCGCCGGTCCGGTCGGTCTCGTCGCGGCCCTGTTCCTGCAGCAGCATGGGGTCCGTGTGGAGATCGTCGACATGCACCAGCGGACGACCCAGCACAGCTACGCGCTCGCGATCCATCCGCGCACGCTCCGGATTCTCGACGAGGCAGGACTCTCCGAAGGGCTGATCGACGCGGGGCGGAAGCTGACGAAGGTTGCCTATTACGAAGGGCGGGAGAGGCGCGCCGAGATCGACTATTCGGCCCTCGCTTCCAAGCATCCGTATCTCCTCGTCATCCGCCAAAGCCTGCTGGAGAGGGCCGCGGAGGAGGCGCTCCGCCGCAAGAAGCTCAAGGTCCTCTGGGGACACCGGCTCCAGGCCCTCACCGTGGACGGCGGGACCCTCCGGGCAGAGGTCGAGAAGCTCGACCAGGTCGCGACCGGCTACCCCGTCGCGCAAAGCGAGTGGGTCGTCGTGGGAAGCAAGACGATCCGACCGGCCTATGTGATCGGCGCCGACGGGTACGACTCGGCCGTGCGGCGGATGTCCGGCATCGAGATGGAGGAGCATGGCGCGGGCCAGTTCTTCTCCGTCTACGAGATCGAGGCGGCGGGGGAGCTTCCCGCGGAAGTGCGCGTGATTGTCGATCCAGACCTGACGAGCGTCTACTGGCCCCTAGAGGAGGGGCGATGCCGGTGGGGATTCCAGATCCGGGACGCCTCGGAACACACAGCATCGATGGAGCGGCTCGAGCAGTTGATAGCCACGAGAGCTCCCTGGTGGACGGCGCGACCGACCCAGATTTACTGGTCGACGCTCGGCCTGTTCGAGCGCCGCCTGACGCGAAGCTTCGGCAAGGGAGGCCTCTGGCTCGCCGGGGACGCCGCGCACCAGGCGGCTCCGGTCGGCGTGCACAGCATGAACTCGGGGCTCGTCGAAGCACGCGAGCTGGCAACGCGCATATCGCGGATCCAGCGCGCGGGGGGAGCGCCGTCGCTTCTCCAGGAGTTCGCGAGCGAGACGCACGAGGCGTGGCAATGGCTTCTCGGCGCCGGCCAGGCGGTGCGCGCGCTTCCGGGGGCAGACCCGTGGGTCCGGCAGATCGGGGCGAGGATCCTCGCCTGCATTCCTGCCTCGGGAGACGACCTCGAACCGCTGCTCAAGCAGATCGGCCTCACGGCCGCGCCGTGAGGCGCGACACCGGTCGCGGCTTGATCCCGGACCTGGCAATGATGCGCGATCAGGCGAAGACCCGCACGCTTGCTTGCACGACGCTGGTGGCTGCCGCGCCGCACTCGCCGTTCCTTCACGAATTGCTGCCGTTTCTGAAAGGCTTCAGCTTGCTGTTCTGGGCAACCGCGACATAGTGGATCCCGATGTTGATCATCCTCGGCGTGTGGGGACACATCTACCGCCGTTTTCCGTGGCGGTACGATCCGCTCTACTGGGGCGCGGTCTTCCCTCTGGGGATGTACGCCGTGTGCACGTTCCGCCTGGCGAACATCATTGACGCGCCATTCCTTCTGATTGTCCCGCGCGCTTCCTCTACACCGCACTCGTGCCGTGGACGCTGACAATGGCCGGACTCATGAGGAGTCTCATCGTTCCCGAGAGGGTCGCGTGAACTAGTCCCCGTCCCTGCGAGTTATTCCCCACGCGATCCGTCCCAATCGCACCTCTGCTCCACAAGACGAACAATCCGTCACCCTGCGTCGCCGGCGGCCTGGCCACGATCTTGGTTAAGACCTACGCATGCCACGCCACCTGCTGTTGGTCATGTCGCTGTTATTGGTCGCCCCCGCCCTCCAAGCCGCCCAGTCCACGGCCCCGGGTATCTCGGGTCACGTCATCGATGACACGGGAGGCGCGCTGCCGGGAGTAACCGTCGAATTGCGGTCCGAAGGCGACGGCGGCTCGCCTCAGCTCATGGTCACCAACGGCACAGGCGACTACTCCTTCGACGATGTGGCGCCCGGCCGATATCAGGTGTCGTTCACCCTCGTCAATTTCGCGTCCGCGACGCGACGCGCCGTCGAAATGCGACAGGACCTTGTACGGGTCGATGCGACGATGCAGCTGTCGCTCAATGCGGAAGTGGTGGTGGTGGGCAAACGCACGTTTGCCAATCTGGCGGATGTCGAGAACCCCGCGGAAAACCTGGTCGGCATAGCGCAGTCGGCCAGTCAGGGCGCGATTACCGCCAGGCAACTCGACGTCCGGCCGTTCATGCGACAGGGCGAAGTGCTCGAGACGGTTCCCGGCGTCATCATCACCCAGCACAGCGGGGAGGGGAAGGCCAACCAGTATTTCCTGCGCGGATTCAACCTCGATCACGGCAGCGATTTCGCGACGACCGTCGCGGGCACACCCGCCAACATGCCGACGCACGCGCACAGTCAGGGGTACTCCGACATCAACTTCCTGATGCCAGAGCTGGTCGCAGGCATCCAGTATTCGAAGGGTCCGTACTTCGCCGACCAGGGTGACTTTGCGACCGCGGGCGCCTCGAACATCAACTACGCCACCGAGCTCGACCGACCGCTGGCGCGCGTGGAAACCGGGACGTACGGATATCGGCGCGGCTTCTTCGCCGCGTCGCCGCGCGTGGGCCGTGGCTATCTCCTCGGCGCGTTCGAGGTGTCGACGAACTCCGGGCCGTGGACGGTGCCCGACTCCTACAACAAGCTCAATGGCGTGCTGCGTTACAGCCGCGGCGAAGAGAGTGTCAACGGGTTTTCGGTGACGGCTATGGGGTACCACGGACAGTGGAATGCCACTGAAGCGTCACCGCAGCGGGCCATCGACGACGGGATGATCGGGCGCTTCGGATCGCTCGATCCTACCGATGGCGGGCATACCTCCCGGTACAGTCTCTCCAGCGAATGGCAGCATGTGACCGGCCAGGTGCTCACCAAGGTCACGGCCTTTGGGCTGCTGTACAACCTCGATCTCGTGTCGAACTTCACGTTCTTCCTCGACGACCCCGTTCACGGCGATCAGCAGGAGCAGGTCGATCATCGGTTTGCCTCCGGCGTAAAGGCGTTCCAGCGGCGGATCGCGCGCTGGGGCCGGTACTCCGTGCAGAACACCTATGGTGCGCATTTACGCAACGATCGCATCGGAACCGTGGCGCTGTATCACACCGAGGCGCGCGTGCGGCTCGGGGCGCGGAGCAACGACGCCGCGGTGGTGACCAGCGGCGGGCTGTACGCGCAGAACGAGGTCGAGTGGTCATCGTGGCTGCGAACCACGGTCGGCCTTCGCGGCGACGCGTCGCGGTACACGGTTGACGATAAGCTCCTGCCGGTGAACAGCGGCACCTCGACCGCCGGCATCGTCAGCCCGAAAGCGGCCGCCACGTTCGGGCCCTGGAAGAGCACTGAGTTCTACGCCAACGCCGGAACGGGCTTTCACAGCAACGACGCGCGTGGCACGACGATCGTGGTGGATGCGGCCGGTAATCCCGCGAACCGCGTGACGCCGCTCGTCAAGGCGAAAGGCGCGGAGATCGGCGCCCGGACGGTCATCATTCCGCACCTGCAGAGCACGGTCTCCTTCTGGACGCTTCGGCTCGGCTCCGAGCTCGTCTACAACGGCGACATCGGCGCGACCGAGCCAGGGCCCGGAAGCAAGCGGTACGGTGTCGAGTTCACGAACTACTACAGTCCCATGAAATGGCTGGTCTTCGACGGCGACCTGTCGAAGTCGCGGGCCCGTTTCTCCGCGTTCAACGAGGCCGGAGCGTTTGTGCCGGAAGCGGTCGATACCGTGGTGTCGGGAGGCGCGAGCGTCGACAACTTCCACCGCACGTTCGGCAGCCTGCGGATCCGGTACTTCGGACCGCGGCCGCTGGTCGAGGACAACTCCGTGCGGTCGAAGGCGACGACCCTGCTCAATCTTGAAGGCGGGTACCAGGTGACGGCGAACCTCCGCGCGAACCTCGAGTTGTTCAACCTCGCGAATGCGCGTGTCAGCGACATCGACTACTACTTCGCGTCGCGCCTGCCAGGCGAACCGCTCGGCGGTGTCTACGACATCCACATGCATCCGGCAGTGCCGCGCACCGTGCGTCTCAGTCTGGTCGTCGGCTTTTAGACCCAAGTGAGCGTCGGGTAGATTAGGCTCGATGGCGTGAACGACGTCGTTTCGAGTGTGTGGCGCCGGAGGACCAGCATCCTTGCGGTCCTGTCTGCGGCGGGAATCCTCGCGCATCTGGTGCTCCGGTTCGGCGTCCACGCGGCCCCGGCGACGGCACGGCTGCCCCTTGTGCTCACGCTCGCCGTCGGCGGCGTGCCTCTCGTCATTGAACTGCTCACGAAACTTCTGAGACGTGAGTTCGGATCTGATCTGCTCGCAGGCATCTCCATCGTGACGTCGGTCCTGCTGGGCGAGTACCTGGCAGGTTCCATCGTCGTCCTGATGCTTGCAGGAGGCGAGGCGCTGGAGAGCTATGCCTTGCGGAGCGCGTCATCAGTGCTTGCCGCACTCGCCTCACGGATGCCTTCCGTGGCTCACCGCAAACGGGACGCGAACATCCTGGATGTAGCGCTCGAGGATGTGGCAGTGGGCGACACGCTCGTCATCTACCCGCACGAGATCTGTCCCGCGGACGGCGTCGTGATCGAGGGACACGGGGTGATGGACGAGTCGTATCTCACGGGCGAGCCGTTCCGGATGACCAAGACGTCTGGGTCAGCGGTCATCTCGGGCGCAATCAACGGCGACTCGGCTCTTGTGATGCGGGCAACGCAGCGCCCCGCCGACTCACGCTACGCGAAGATCATGGAAGTCATGCGCGAATCGGAAGAGACGCGCCCGCAGCTGCGGCGACTGGGCGATCGCCTTGGTGCGATTTACACGCCGGTCGCGCTCGCGCTCGCGCTCACGGCATGGGCGGCGAGCGGCGACGCCATCCGCTTCCTGGCAGTGCTGGTAATTGCCACGCCGTGCCCGCTGCTCATCGCGATACCGGTCGCCATCATCGGCTCGATTTCTCTCTGCGCCCGACGCGCCATCATCGTCAGGAATCCTGTCGTACTCGAGCAAATTGTCGGATGCCGGACCGCAATCTTCGACAAGACCGGCACGCTCACCTACGGCGCCCCGACGCTGACCGAACAGCTCGTGGCCCCCGGCTTCCAGTCAGTCGAGGTGCTCACGCTCGTGGCCAGCCTGGAGCGCTATTCGAAGCATCCGCTTGCGCGCGCCGTTCTCGAGGCGGCGGCGCAGCAGAGCCTCGAGCTCCACGAGGCTACGGAAGCGAGCGAACCGCCCGGTCAGGGGCTTCGGGGCCGTGTGTCCGATCACGCGGTCCAGATCACGAGCCGCGGCACATTGGTCGCGCTGGGTGTGCCTGGTGCCGATCGGCTTCCGGCATCCGGCGGCGGGCTCGAATGCGTGGTGACGATCGACGGTCACGTCGCAGCGACCTACCGCTTTCGCGATGCTCCGCGGTCGGACAGCCGTCTGTTCGTGAGTCACCTGGGTCCAAAGCACGGATTCACGCGGCTGATGATCGTGTCGGGGGATCGCGAATCGGAAGTGCGCTACCTTGCGGGCCAGGTGGGCATCTCAGAGATTCACGCGCCGGCAACTCCCGAGGAGAAGCTCGAGATCGTCCGGAAAGAAACGGCCGCGACCCCGACGCTTTACGTCGGCGACGGGATCAATGACGCTCCGGCCATGATGGCAGCCACGGTCGGCATCGCCATCGGGCAGAACAGCGACGTGACGACGGAAGCGGCGGGGATCGTCATCATGGACAACTCGCTGAGCAAAGTGGATGAATTCATCCATATCAGCCGGCGGATGCGCGCCATTGCGCTGCAGAGCGCCGTCGGCGGCATGCTCCTCAGCATCGCCGGAATGCTGGTCGCAGCGGCCGGCTACCTGAGTCCAGTGGACGGCGCAATCAGTCAGGAAGTGATCGATGTGGCTGCGGTACTGAATGCGCTTCGGGCAGCCTTCCCACCGAGACTGATGAGCGATCTCTAAGAGCCCTCGGTTCCTCAGATCATCGGATGCAGACGTGAAGGATCTCACGCCGGAATGCGAAGATTTCCGCATCCGCGCGTGCACGGCCGCGCGTGGCGCCGCAACAGTCACGCATTGCCGTGTGGCGCCGTTGGTGTGGCACTTGCGGTTCGAGCGACACATGGAGGAGATCATGAAGAGGATCCTTTTCACGGTCGCCCTGGCGGCGCTGGTGGGCGTGACCACCGCGTCAGCGCAGGAGAGAGCAGGTGCCGGCCGGGTCGAACTGGGAATGTTCCCGGGCGGCGGAATGTTCTTCAACAGTTCGTCAAGTGAGGCCGAGCCGAACTTTGGCAACTACGCTGTGGGCGGAGGGTTGACTTTCAAAGTGAACCGATGGATCGGGTTCGAAGGCGAGCTCGGCAGAGCCGTCGGAGTGAAACAAAGCTTCACGTTCGACGGTGCCGCCTACACCCGCCAGACGTCACCGCACATGTTGGCTTACAGCGGCAACGTCGTCGTCAATCCGTTTGGCAATGAGGGCGCTCTCGTGCCATACGCGGCGACGGGAGTCGGCGGACTCAGGCTCTTGAAAACGGACCAGGTCGCGGTGCTCGGCGTTACTCAGCCGACCAATTTCCTGACGGGAAACGTCGGTGGTGGACTGAAGTGGTTCGCGGGTAACCATTGGGGTGCCCGGGCTGACTATCGCCTGATCGCCGTCGACAAGAACGTCAACGCGCCGGAGTTCTTCGGCCGCAGGGAAATCCGGTACGGACACCGGGTCTACGGCGGAATCCTCTTGACCTACTGAGGCAAGAGAGGAGCGGCGCCATTCCGGCGCCGCTCTCGATCACGCTGGCGAAGGAGTCGCGCCTCTCTTGGAGCTCCGCGGGAGATTACGTCCTACTGCGACATTTCCCGTCTCGTGTCGGTCGTTGGCTGCTTCCTTCAAGCAAACCGAATATTCACGCCCGGCACGATCGTTGCGGCCACATGAGGCATGCGCAGGCTGGCTTACATCGGGTTCCGGCAGCAGATCGTCGGGCTGATCGCCCTGACATCGCTCACCGTGACGCTGTCCGCTGACCTCGGTCAGTCACCCACGCCGGCCGAGAATACCCCTATTCCGAAAAACGCCATCGCGCTCGAAGGTGTCCCCTCCGTGAGAGTCGATACCACCGAGGAGGGCGGAGCGCGGCGGGAACTCGACGCCGCCGAGGCCGTCAAAGACAGCCTGAAGATCAACATCATCGATGGCAAGTACTATTGGGCGAGTCGCTCGAACCGACCGCTCACGCTGATCTCCTCAGGCGAGTTCACCTACCTTTCCTCAACTGAACGGGGCAAATACATTCGTCTCAGACGGCTCAACGACAAGATCTCCTATGTCGAGCACGTGGACATGGCTCGCGGAAGCGTCACCTACTGGGGAGAGATCCGTATCGTTCTCGGCAAGTAGTACGTAACTGGTCCAACACAGCCATGGCATCGCCGGGCGGCGACGCGCGCTGAGTGCAATCGCAGCACCGGGGCCGTCGGAGAGGGCTCAACCCTTGATCGTGAACACCGGGCACGTCGATCGGCGCACAATCTGATTTGCCGTCGACCCGAAGAAGAGACGATCTACGGGGCCACGTCCGCGTACGCCGATGACAATCACCTCGCTCTGCTCCTTCTGAGCGGTGCTGAGGATTCCTTGATGCGACTTCCCAGGCACGACGATCTCCTTGATCGCGGCGTGGACACGAACTCCGCCGGGAACCCACTCGTGGAGATCTCCCCGCGCCTTCCTCAGAGCGGCGTGTTCGTATTCGGAGGGATCGAGGCCTCTGACTGTCGACGGCACGAACTCCGGCAACGGCTCCACGACGTGCACCAGTGTGAGCCGCGCGTCCGCTTCCTGTGCAAGCGAAGAGGCAAATTCCAGCGCCTTCATTGACGATGGCGAGAAGTCGATGGCGCACAGAATCCGTCTGAAGGACGTGGATCCGGTTGCAACCGGGTCGGCAATCTTCGGCGGAACCGTCAGCACCGGACACGAGGCATGGCGGAGAACGTTCTCAGTTACCGAGCCAAGCAGGAAACGCTCGAAGCCGGAACGACCGTGCGTGCCCATCACCAGCAGGTCGGCAGGCATCCTCTCGGCTTCCCGCAGAATCTCGCGCGCCAGACCGCCTTCGGCAACCATCGCCTCAACTCCTCGCTCACCGCCCTGTTCAACGAAGCGGGTGACCCGGAGACGAATCTGCTCCAATTCCTCGGATGTCCACGGGATCGGAGGAGAAGTTTCGAGCCCCGCGTACAGTGCGGTCGCCGGCACCACGTGCAGAGCGGTGACCGTCGAGTGGTACCACCGAGCGATCGTTACGGCGTAGTCGAGCGCATGGCGGGAGAAGTCTGAAAAGTCAACGGGGCACAGGACGCGCGCGATCTCCATGAATCAAACCTCACGGTCGCCGTGCGTCGCGGGAACGCTTGATCGAAGCAGGCGATTGATTCCCGCTCGAGCAACTCGCATGCCCGGCGTCCTCCGACCGGCACCGTCGGAGGCTGCAAGGAGTGTCGCGGATTCGCCTTCTCTCCTGAAGCCGGAACGAGTGGGATCCTCCCCGCAGGCGTGAACAATTCCGCACGCCCCCACCGACCCGTGCGGAAGCGACGCCGGGAATCAAGGCAAAGATGCAAGACAGACGGCGAGCAGCCCGTTGCGCCGTTGGCCTCGTCCTTGAACCGACCTGTTCACAAGGGGTGACTTCATGAAGACCTGGTGCACGATTGCGGCGGTGCTCGGCGCGCTGGTGCTGACTGATTGCCGAGGCCGCACGGCGGAAACCACCGCGAGACCCGATAAGGCGGTCGCGTCTGCCCCAGCTGCGAGCGCGCCGACGATTGGTGCTGCGCCCGATGCGAAAGAATCATCGACGTCTGTTCAAGAACCGGCCGCGCCGGAGGGTCCGGCTCTCGCTGCACCGCCGGTCCGCCGTGCTGCGCGCCCGACGCCACGGGTAACCACCGTCACACCGGCTCCGGCGGACAGGACGGCGACGCAGACGACAGAACAGCCTGGTCTCGCTGTCACCAAGGCACCGACTCCGCCTTCCCCACCGGTACGACCGCCTGTCTCACAAGAACTGACCCTGGCGCCGGGGACGGCATTACCCCTCATCCTCACCACTGAGTTGTCCTCCGCATCTGCGCAGATCGAAACACCCGTCCGTGCTCGACTGGAAAGGAATGTCGTGGTGAATGGGCACGTCGCGCTGCCGGAGGGTGCACTCCTCACTGGCGTGGTGACCGACGTCGAGCAATCGGGACGCGTGGAGGGACGGGCCCACCTCGCGTTTACCTTTGACCGGGTGCAAGTGCGAGACGCGCGCGTGATGCTGCGAACCCATCCGATCAGGTACGAAGCGGAATCGACCAAGGGCGATGATGCGGCAAAGATCGGTGGCGGCGCCATCGGGGGCGCCATCATCGGGGGCATTCTTGGCGGCGCGAAGGGTGCGGCCAAAGGTGCCGCAATAGGCGGCGCGGCGGGAGCGGGTGCGGTAGTGATGACGCGTGGTGAGGAGGTCTCACTCGCGCGTGGCACAACGGTCGCTGCCATACTCGCACTGCCGCTGACGGTCACCGTGTCAGACCCTTAGGCCCTGGGTTCGACGCGCTCTGGCTGCAGATGAAGGCATCCCTACTCGCAACACACGTTGCACGATTCGGACCTGTCGCGGAACCATTGGGGCGCGCCGGCGGCTACGCCGGAATCCTCCTGACCTACTGAGCGCACGACAGGAGCGGCGCCATCCCGGCGCCGCTCTTGCTCGCGCTGGCGAAGGAGCTTCATCGTGTTGATTCGTGCTTTACTCGCGTGGCTAGTCCTTCTCGCTCTTGCGGTGGTCAACGGAGCTGCACGGGAGGCGTGGCTGATCCCGCGAATCGGCGCGTCCGCTGGTCACGCGGTCAGCAGTCTGTCGCTGTCGGCGCTGATTTTCCTGTTGTCATGGCTGACGATCGGATGGATCAATCCCGCGACTGCCAGAGACGCATTTCTGATTGGCCTCGTCTGGCTGGCGCTCACGCTCGCGTTTGAGTTCGTCGCAGGTCACTACGTGTTCAGGAAACCCTGGAACGAGCTGCTCGCCGACTACGACATCCTATCGGGCCGAATGTGGATACTGGTCCTGGTCACGACGACGCTCGCTCCGCTCCTCACGGCGAACATGCGCCACCTTGTCGATGTGCGATGACATCGACATGCATGCGGGCGGGAACCTACTGTGCGAACCGCGTCGCGAGGTAACGGATCAGACCATCTTTCTCTGAAGCGGCGACGCGGGCGCCCCAATTGTTCATCTTGTCCACTTCGCGCGCCCAGCCGGTCACATCCAATCGCTGCACTTCGATAAGCCGCACGTCGTGACAGCTCTGGCACTTCGTCTCGAGCAACTCAGATGCGGAACGTGCGATGTCCGCAGGCAGTTGTTGCGATGGTCTCTCGACACCGAAGTGTGCAGCGAGATAGTCCACCAGCTCCTTCTTCTCTGAGTCTTCGACCGCAGCGCCCCACGAGATCATCTTCGTGAGCTCGCGTTCCCAGCCGCTGCGCGAAAGTCGCTGCTGGCGCATCAGGTCTGCTGCGTGACATCCGAGGCATCGTCGACGCAGGATCTCCGACCCCTCCCCTGCCGGAATGTCAGTCTCGGAAGGGACGGCCTGGAGCTGTGGTGCGGCATCGACCTGCGCTCGCGCGGTCACCGACAGGAGCCAGACTGCTCCGAGACAACCGAGCAACAGGCCGCGGCGGGACCCGATGGTGTTCCTACTGCGGCGAGACATGCACGCGCACCTGATCGATCGCGTTCCACAGATACCCACCCGGATTCCACTCCGCGACCACCGGTTGAATCCGACCGCGCGCATCTGTGGCGCGCGACAGCACCACATGCGAACCCGGCTCCATTGCCCGCCACACGAACTCAAAACGTCTCCATGCGTACGGCGCCTGATCCCGCCCGAGACGCGCGGACGACCACGTCCGGCCATTGTCGGTCGACAAATCGACCCGGCGAATCTGTGCCTCGCCGCTCCATGCAAACCCGGCAATGGTGACGGAGCCACCAGCGTGGATAACGGAGTCAGCGCCCGGTTCGGTCACTATCGACTTCACGGACAACTCCGTGACCGGCACCGTGTCGGCGGGACTGACCAAGGTCCCGGGAGAGACGGGCCAGCGAGGTAAACGGTAGGCAGCCTGTACGAAGGCGCCGTCATGATTGCGATCGCTGACGGTGATGTGCGTGAGCCACTTCATGCTGTACGCGCCTTCCCACCCAGGGACGATCGCGCGCAGCGGAAATCCGTGTGGTGTGGGCAGCCGTTCGCCGTTCATTTCGTACGCGAGCAGCGTGTCCTGGTGCATAGCCTTCTCGATCGGCAGACTGCGGATGAAATCCGGGGCAGTTCCGACGCCAACGTCAGCGCCATCAAACCAGACATACCTGGCAGACGGTTTGATCCCGGCTTTTCTCAGAACCTCGGCAAGCGGCACTCCGGTCCATCGCGCCGTACCCACCGCTCCCTTCCCCCACTGAACGCCGGCAACCGGCGGGTCGTGAAAGCTGCGGCCATTTCCGGCACACTCCAGAGTCGCTGCGATCGTCTTGGAAGCGAACTGTCTCACGGTGTCGAACGTCAACGTCAACGAGGCATCAACCTCACCATCGACCCGAAGAGTCCATTCCGCTTCTCTAATCGCCGGCGTGTAGAAATGCGAGCGGACGTAGAACAGCTCATTGGGGGTGATCCACGATGTCAGCAGGTGTGCGGGAGTCTCGAGATCCTGGGGGCGAGCCGAACGAACGATCAACTGGTCCTTCGACAGGCCTCCCTGCGCAAACAGCTCGCGTGGCGATCCCAGTCCCATTGCCGCGAAGCCGGCTCCTGCACGGCACGCCGCGTCCAGGAATGCCCTCCTGCCGACAGACCCTGCGGCGTTGTGCATCTCGATCGTGCTGGCAGTGCGTCTCGAGATCATCGTGTCACGTTATGAGGTGTGACCCACTCTGTCAACACGAACGACGGCACACGTCGCGCGAGTTTGGCGGGTGAGCGTCCGCGACCGCTCGATCGGCGTTTTCCGCTGCCCGACATCGGCCGCCGTCCTGATGGGGCATCGCATTCGAGCCCGTTCATCGAAGCGAAGCAATTGAAACCCCGGACGCCACAGTCATAGCCGCCAACGCAGCTCCGCTCAGGCGTCGAAACTGTGGCGTGCCGAGTGCCAGCGCCAGACAGAGCTTCAGGGCCGAATTCGCGAGAATGCCAATGGCGATCGCTTGTGCCGCAACGTCAGGCGCCACTCCACCCGCGGCGCCCTTCGCCATTGAAATCGTCAAGGCATCGACATCGGTCAATCCGAGGACGGCTCCGGACACGAGCAATCCTGGATCCCCGTACGTGCGCTGCACCCAACTCACCGCAAACAGCACGAGTTGAAACGTCACAGCCATCTGCAACGCGGGGCCCACCTGCAGGGGGTTCGACGGCATGTCAATCTGGAACGCGTCGTCTGGATTCCTGCGTAGCCACACAAGGAGTGCGAATACGCCTACCGCGAACGGCGCCGCCACGTACGGCAGGAGCTCCCACGCGACAGTCATGTGCAGGACGGACGTCGCGATGAAGACGCGGGGAAACAGCATCGTGCACGCCGCGATCGTCCCGACCGCGAGCGGACGCGAGAGCGCCCCGTCATCTCGGCTGAGGCGCGCGAACGTGAGCGTCACGGTCGTCGATGAAATGAGACCGGCAAACGCCCCAGCCAGCGGGTAGCCGTGCTGGGGCCCGAACACACGGCGTGCGAGGTACCCAACGAAACTGAGACCTGTGAAAAAGAGGACCAGCAGCCAGAGCTCGCGAGGCTTGACGCCACCCAGAGATGCGATGGGACCCTCAGGAAGAAGGGGAAGGATGACGACCGCCATGACGCCGAAGCGCACGGCGGCGCGAAGCTCCGAATCGTCAATGCGTGCGACAAGGGCGTGCAGACGTGACTTCTCGACGAGCAGAAGCGCGGTGACCGCAATCGTGCCGCTGGCGAGCGCAAGTCGTCCGACTCCTGCAAAAACGCCGGCCGCGATCACGACAAGCGCAGCCGCCTCGGTTGTGGCGTCCACGTCGTGGCGACTCGCGACGACATAGCCGACGACGATCAGCCCGACAGCGCCAGCGCAAAGGACGACGGCGATACTGCCGAATCCGGCGGTGATCAGCCAGCCCGCCATGCCGGCGACACCACCGAGGAGCGTAAATGTGCGTACCCCGCCGAGCCGGGCATTCGCACCGGTGGCATGTCCGGAACGCTGGCGCTCCACGCCGATCGCGGCGCCGCCCAGTGCACCGACGACAACTCCCGTCAGCGCCGTCAGGTCACTCGTCACCGATGTCCAGTGTACTCAGACCGTCTGTTGCACATCCGACGCGGAGCGAAACGGCTGCGATCGGTTCGTGCGTTCACCAGCAACAACAGCGTCGCAGCCGAGGTCAATATTGCGAGCGACCCCCACATCGGAAGTTCGCCAGGTGTTTCCGCCAGACCGCGATGGATTGCGATGACCGAGTTGACCGACAGCACGAGGAAATACAGCGAGGCTGCTGTGATCCACTCGTCATCGCGGTACTGCTGCTGAAACAGCAATCCGAGCAGGGCCTGGGCGAGCATGAGGACTGCAAGCGTCACGGAAAGCCGGTACGGCGTCCTCATCTCCGGCATCGCGCTCCCCTGCGCGTCCACACACGTCCGACCCCGGTGTTGACCGAGGCACAAAGCCTGCCGATGAAGAACGTCACATCACATCGAAATAACCGAGCCTGACGCCGCGGCCGCGGCGAGAACGGAGGGGAATTCCACACGCGTCGCGGGATTTTCCGCGCTGACAGGCTCTATGCTCGCTCCTAATCATCGCTTCGCGCGGCAGCCTGCTGCCGACGCGTGGCACCTCACTTGCCGCTGAAACAAGCGAGGTTTCCATGGCGCGACAATCAACCGACCCACATGTATTCCGCTCGATCCTCTGCCCGGTGGACTTTTCAACTCACTCGCGGGCAGCCTTGCGGTATGCCGCGGCGCTTGCGCGGCGCTCCAGTTGCCACCTCGTCGTCGTGTATGTCAACGACCCGCTGCTTGCGATTGCCGCGGCTACAAAATCCGACGCGCGTGCGCTGATTCACGCGCGCGAGCACGACCTGCACCGGTTCGTGGTCAGCGTGACAGCGGCGCGGCCGATAAACGTCACACTCGTCACGACCGCCGGCAAGCCTGCCCGAGAAATCGTGAACGTCGCAGAGCGGCACGGTTGCGATCTGATCGTCATGGGCTACCGCGGGGTTGGCCGTGCGTCCAAATTGTTGTTTGGCTCGACGACGGAAGGCGTGGTCAGAACGACATCCGTTCCGGTCCTTGCGATTCCACCCGCCCGGCGACGAATCAAACGCCCCGTTGCGAACGAAAGCCGCCTGAAGCGCGTCTCGTAGGCCACATCAGGCTGGTCCGCACGCGCGAGTGGAATTTCAGGCGACCGACCAAACGTCTTCCTTCAACCCCAGCTCGAGCTTGTCCTCCATGTCATTGGCGAGCCTCCTGTGGAATGAGCCCAGCGCGAGTTCGCGAGCACGCGGTGTGCACTCTTGTCCGCCTCCTCGCCTCTTTGTCTCCTGTAAAAAACGCACAGCTGTTCAAAAGAGCACAAGTCCATGAATGACGCATCGCGTACGCTGGTGGCGTCGCTCCGCGGGCTATTGCAGAGTTACCCCGCGGCTCTTGATTGGACCGAAAGGCAGAAGATGGAGTACCGCATGCTGGAATGGATGAAGAGGCGACAATCGAGGGTGCGTATCCAGCCTGCATCAGTTGTGGAGACAGCGAAAGTGCAACGACCCGTGATGTCCGGGAAATACCTGTCGCTTTACAAGTATCTGGATGGCAGATTCGCCGACCGCGTCGTCCTGAAGTTCACGGAGATCGAAGATCTCCTTGGTTTCGCGCTGCCGGACCTCGCGCGCGTGAGCGAAGACTGGTGGACGACTCCCGATCCGAGCGCGGCCTCACCTCGTTTTTCAGATTCGTGGATACTGGCCAAGAGGACCGCTCGGCCAAATTTGCTGGCCTTGACCGTTATCTTCGATCGCGCACCCTGATTCGTCCGGGCCTGTCAGGCCGGCCGCAAGCGCGCTTCGTCCGCTCGAAGTTGCATCTCCTTGATTAGTTCCCCGACCGCCACGCGCCTCTCCAACTGATCGAGCTCCGCGCCATCGCACCCCTCCACTTGCAGCTTCTTCCCGATTGCGGCAACGAGCCGCAGGACTTGCGTGACCTCATACTCAGCCAGGAGATCGATTTGGAGATCCAGGTCGGCCCGCATGTCGGCGACAACCGCGGCGCGATTCTGACTGATGAGGACGAACGTCGCGAGAAAGATTGCTTCGAGAGAGACGACCAGCGTGAGCAGCCCGAACGGGAACGGGTCGAATACCCGGCCCGGGATCCACCCGTTGTTTTCCGCGATCCACCACGCGAACCATGCCACGTGGACGTAGACGAACCACATGTTTCCCGAGAACCGGGTCAGGATATCCGCGAGGCGGTCCTGAGCGGTCTTACGGCGGTCTTCCGTTCCCCGAACCTCTACCATCGTGAGGATATTTTGTTCGATCACATCTGCAAGGGCGGGATTGTCGCGCATGGCAAGTCGGTTGGTTCTCCCCTTCATCGGCACCTCTCACCGACGAGCATAACCGAGCGGAGTGGACCGTACAGCCATGGCGCTTTGCCACCCGCAGCCGCCACAGCGTGAGCTGACCCCGGTGGTGGATGCCGTGCGAAAACGACGCTGGCCCACAGGATGCCGCGAATCGAGATCGGGCCATATCTGCCCGTTCAAAACTTGTCGAAACGAAATTCTCTGTGCAGACGTCCAAAAAACTGGAGGATAGCCGCTACCTGGACATTGTCACGAGCCAGGGTTTGTGTCGTACTGATGCTTCGCCTGCAAATGAACGCCCCAATAGCACGCAAAATTCTAGTTGTGGAGGACGACATTGCCACTCGGCGGGGACTGGTCGCCCTCTTGCGGAACGCCGGCTACGACGTCGTGGCAGTCGATTCGATTCCGGACGCGAAAAAAGCGCTGGTGGCCGAACGCCCCCACCTGCTGATCACAGACGTCCGGCTTGGCGCATTCAACGGGCTCCAGTTGCTGGCCACGAATCCCAACCCAATTCCAGCTATCGTGATGACCGGGTTTCCCGATCGAGTCTTGGAAGCCGAAGCTCAGCAGCTCGGCGCTGAATTCGTGCTCAAGCCGTTTGCCCCGTCTGATTTGATGGCTATGGTTGAGCGCAAGCTCGCCGACACGGCACCATTCGAAGCCTTTCATCCTGCCAGACGATGGCAGCGCAAACGTCTCGCCTCCGAACTGCCGGCGCAGGTGGACCATGCCGCGGTGCGAATCGTGGACGTGAGCTACGGAGGAATGCGTTTCGCGGCGGACCATCCGCCACGTGTCGCGCCGGAGTCCACGTTCCAGATCAGCATCCCGAGCGCAGCCGTTTCGCTCAACGTGCGCGTGATTTGGCAACAAGCGAAGGACGACGCCAGTTGGATCTGCGGCGCGATGATTACCGACGAGGGTATGGCCGCCTGGCGTGAAGTGGTCGACCGCACGGCTGAGGCGTGAATAGAAGGTGCGAGCTCAGGGCGCCGAGCGCGTGAAGGCGAGCAGCGGAACTAAAAACTGACCACGGCGGCGACGTGCAGACGCCGAGGAGGCGCGAAACCGTTGCCAGTGGAGAAAAACGGGTTCGACTGCAGATAGGGCGCAAGGTACGGCGCTGTCGCCACGGTTCGCAGGTCGAGGTACTGCAGTGAGTCGGTCGACAAGCGGGTCTGGTTGTTGAATACGTTCAGCAGACGCGCTTCAAGCGACACGCTTGCGCGCGCGTTGAGCGGCACTCGGTACGCGCCCATTACATCCAGATTTGCCCAGGTCGGGTTGCGATGACTGCCGGCCGGCTCCAGGTAGTTCATCATGGCGCCCGGCACGTCGCGGGCACGTGCGGTCCAGGGCGTGCCGCTTTGCACGCGTAGATAGCTCGAGGCGGTCACTCGGCTGGTCGGCGCCCACGAGGTGAACACCTTGAAGACGTGTGGCCGATCCTCCCAAAGAGGACCGAAGCGATTCGGATCCTCGACATTCGTGCCGGGGCCGTCCTGGATGAACGATGACGTATTGAATACTGCGACAAGCGAATAGTCGAGATCGAAATTGCCTTCGAATCGGCTCCACGTGTAGCTGACGTCGCTCATCCAGCCGTTGAGAAGACGGCGGCGGACATCCGCGGTGATTGCACGGTAGGTTCGCCTGGCGTCCGCCGATCGGCACGCGGCGAACGCAACGCACGGGAGATTGGCGGCGACATAGGGACCGCTGGTAGGCGCCGTTCCGCTCAGGCGCGACGGAACATCCTCGATGAAGTTCTTCATCGTGCGGAACATGTAGAACACTTCCGCGCTATACGCCGCGGCGAACGGCGTGGCATATCCAAACAGGACTTCGTCCGTGTAGACAGGTTTGATGGCGGGGTCGATCAGCTTCCCGGTCGTTGACGCAAGCGGCGCGCTGGCCAGGACCTGGCCGCTCAGGTCGAAATCCGTCTGCGTCTGAAAGATTCGACTCGGCGCAAGACTGCGGCCCGCCGATTTCTGATCCATGTTGTAGTAACGGCCCCAATTCACATACGCCTTGTCGCTCTTCCCCTTCCGCACCTGATAGCTCACGCCGAGACGCGGTTGGATTTCGTCGGCAAAGCCGAACCGAAGAAAATTGCACGTGTCACCGCTCGACTCGTACACCGCGGCGCCTCCCTTCAATGCAATCGTCGCAGGACAGCCCGAACTGCCCCTGACCTCCTGCGAGAACGAGTCGCGATTGACAAGGACACCGAGGTTCACCGAGGTCCGGTTCGCGATCGTCACATCGTCCTGAACGAACAGGGAATACGTGCGTCCTTGCCCGAGTTGCGAGGGCTGACGCGTGAAGTATCTTGTGCGCAGCGCCGGCACACCGTTCTGGGTGATATTCGAAATAAGCCCCCATCCATTGGCGAGCCGGTTGAAGGTCTCTTCTCCAAACTCCGAACCGCCGCCGGCCTTCAGGGCGTGAGAGCTTCCGCCGAGGTCGAAGAACTGGCTGAACGTCGCTCGAGCTTCGTGGCGGCGATAGTTCTGGATATTCGCGAACTGGTTGCCCCCTACCTTGAGATCAGCCTGGGCGGGATCGGTGTACTGGCCCATCGCCGTCAGATTGGTCGGGCTGAACGGCGGCAGGTAGCCGAGATCCGTGACCGGCGCATCCTCATTGGTCTCGCCCATGTAGAGGTAACGCACACTAAGCGAGCTACGGCCGGTCATGAACGTCGCCCACTCGGCGCTTGCGATCCCGCTGCCGTTGTCGGTGTTGGTTGCGACACTTGGCGCCGCGCTCGAGTCAATACCAGCATTCTCGACGTGACTGGGCCGATGCCGATAGCCGGCATTCAATTGATGGCGTGCTGTTGGAACGGCGGTGAGCTTTCCGTAGAACTCCTGCGCTGTGCGTATTTCATCAGGTAGCGGTGTCGCGACCTTGTTCACGCGATCCCACTTCGTCTCACGAGCGTAACGCGCGGATCCGTAAAAGAAGATGCGATCCTGCAGGATCGGACCGCCGACGCCGATCGCCGGCCCGATCTCCGTCGTCAGTTGCGGATCTCGGAAGGCGCCAGCCTTGACTCCACGATCGATCAGGTCGCCCGGCAGCGTGTACGCGCTGACCAGATGCTTCGACAGCCAGTCGAGCCGGCCGATACCGGCAACACGATTCGAGCCGCTGCGGCTGACCGCATTCGTAACAGTGCCGCTGGTGCGGCCGAATTCGGCGCTGATTCCGGCGCGCTTCAGATTCACTTCAGCGATATCGAGCTCGTTCACTTCGGTGCTGAGATAGCCGTACGCGGGATTGGTGATATTCGCGCCGTCGATCAAGTACGTGTTGTCCTGTCGACCGCCACCAGCGGCGGGCCCGACGTTGCTTCGATTGTCGGCGACGCCTGGGATGAGTTGGAACAGTCCGCGGTACGTGCGCTCGAGCGGAAGGCTGTTGAACGTATCGGCTTTGATGTTGAAGCTGACCTCGGTCGACCGAACATCAACGCTCGGCGTTGCCGCCGTCACCGTCAACGCCTCCGTGATCGACAAGCCGATGACCAGATCGACCTGAGTGTCCTTCCCGACGTCAACGATGGCGGGACGGCTGGCGCTGCCGATCGCGCCATCGACGGCAATCGCGTATTCGCCAGGCAGGAGGTACTCAAACCGGTACGAACCGTTCGCACCGGTCTGTGCGGTGCGCCCGACCGGCAGCAGGTCGCCCGAGATCTTTACCGTCGCGTCGGAAACGACCGCTCCGTTCCGATCGAACACGACGCCTGAGACGGTTCCGGTGTCCGCGGCGCGCGCGGAAACGGCAAACGCAATGGTGAGTACGACGGCAATGAGCAGCGGGGAGGGCGAGGCGTGTACTGAACTCTTCATGCGGCGTATGAAGAAGGATCGTAGCATCTCGACGTGCCCACGAGGGCGGGTTAGACTCGTTTCTTCCGGACTCTTCATTGACAGAAGGCGCGAACGAGAAGGACCGGTCTCTCGCAGCGCTGACCCCACCATCCGCCGACCGGAGCGCCGGCTTCACAGGTGCCCCGAACGACGACGGGGCCGGCGCGTGCAACTCCCAACTCCCAAACGCCAACGCCCAAGACGCCTTGGGAGTTGGAGGTTGGACGTTGGTGGTTCCGCCTGCCCCAGACGACGAAGGGGCTGGTACTAGGCGGTTTGCACCCGGTTATGTGTTCGCAAGCCGCTACCGGATGATCACGCGCATCGGACACGGTGGCATGGGAGAGGTCTGGCACGCAGATGATCTCGTCCTGCAGACGCCCGTCGCCTTGAAACTGATTTCCTCGACGAGCGAGCAAGGGCGGGAGCGGATCCTCAATGAGGTGCGGCTGGCGCGGCAGATTACTCACCCGGCAGTATGCCGCGTGTTCGACATTGCCCAGACGGAGGGCAGGGTCTTCTACTCCATGGAGCTCGTGCACGGCGAAGACCTCGCCACCTTGCTCCGCCGCGTAGGTCGACTGCCTGCGGAAAAAGTCGTCGATATCGCCCTTCAGCTCTGTGCCGGCCTGGCGGCCGCCCACGCCCAGGGGGTGCTGCACCGGGATCTCAAGCCTGCGAATGTCCTCATCGACGAAAACGGCTCGGTGCGGATTACCGATTTCGGAATCGCGATCACGACGGACGAGACCGGACACCATGCCCTCATCGGGACGCCTGGCTACATGTCGCCGGAGCAGCTGACGCCTGGCGCTCCGCTTTCAGAAAAAAGCGACGTGTATGCGGTCGGTGTCGTGCTGTACGAGCTGCTCGCCGGAGCGCTGCCATCATCTGGCTCCTTGGCGTTCGGTCCAGACGTTCCCCCGGAGCTCGAGCAGGTCATCGTGCAGGCGCTCGCACAGGATCCGCGCGATCGACCGGCATCGCCAGCCGCAATTGCAGAACGTCTGCTGATGGCCGCGCCCGCCACCAGCCGTCGCCGCATATGGCCGTGGCTCGGGGCGGCTGCAGTCGCGGCCGTGGTGGGTGTCCTCGCCGTTCTGTCGGCGTCATTGTTCCCGCGCCAGGCGCACGCCTTGCCGACCATGACACGATCGTCGTCGCCGACTTCATGAATACGACCGGCGAGCCAGTGTTCGACGGAGCGCTCAAGGTGGCGCTGGCGGTCGCCTTGGAACAGTCGCCATTTCTGAAGGTGTTTCCCGATGAC
>Ga0137452_1000143_pt1 | contig 20822 bp, 20 predicted proteins | sample EasRivERMGT513_2_FD_102312 | JGI IMG/M metagenome (GOLD analysis project Ga0137452, IMG submission 102312) | Soil microbial communities from meander-bound floodplain in the East River, Colorado, USA - East River MetaG ERMGT513_2 | ecosystem: Environmental > Terrestrial > Soil > Floodplain ...
CTCCAACGGGCCGTCCCGCTCGTCCCCGTCTGTGGTGGGGAAAGATGGCGGCGATGCCCTGCTGGTCTTCGACGATTGCCACCTGAACGTCGTTCCGGGCCGAGGCTACCGCCTCGGTAAACTCCGGACAGAAATAAGGGCTGGCAAGCGACGCGTTCGACGCCTGCAGGCGGCGCCATTTGGCCGCCACATCACGGGAAAGCGAACGACCGGGAACAACCGTAATCACCCGAAAGCCCGCTCCGCCGGGGGTGCAATCAGCCTCTTAGCAACTCAAAACCCTCTCACTCGTTCCCATGCGCAGTCGTTGGCCACCCGAAATGGCCCGGCCGGCGGAGGGGACGCTCACATGGACATCAGCCTTGCTCTTCGTCATGCCGCGGCGCGCCTGACGACTGAAGGGCCGGGGGCAATGCTCCATTGGATCGTCAGGCGGCTTCAGTGGCGCTGGTTGGAGCGCCATTATGGAATCCGCACGGAAGGGATTGTTCCGATGTCCGAACTCGGCATCGACAACCCGGACTCGGGCGAATACATGCCGACCGACTACGCTGATTTTGGAAGAATCATGCGCGCGCTCAAGCTTGAGCCGTCCGACCATGTGTTCGTGGACTTCGGGGCGGGGATGGGTCGGGTGATGATCCTCGCGGCGACCCTCCCGTTCCGGCGCGTCTTGGGCGTGGAGCATTCGCCGGCGTTGGCCGAGATTGCCGCCCGCAACATCGAGAGATCACGGCCCCGGCTGAAGTGTCAGGCCCTCAAGATCACGACGGGTGACGCAGCACGATACGAGTTGCCCTGCGAGTCCCTAGTCCTTTTCTTCAACAATCCCTTCCATGGAGGGGCTCTGAAAGCCGTCCTCGGAAACATCCGTGGGGTCTCCGAAACCGCGTCGCGCGCGATCTGGCTTGTCTGCAATGTGCCCGCGACCTCGCCGTTTGAGAACCAGCTCCGCGATCAGGCATGGTTGGACCTCAAAGATGAATTCCCTCTCGCGGAGCTGCGTCGCTGCCTGATCTTTCAGACCCGGCCAGCCTCCGCGCCGCGGCCGCCGCGCCTCGAATCTTAGGCCGCTATTCGACGGCCGAGGACATCCCGAAATGATATGGTCTCGCCGGCTGAATGCCGTGCGCGCCCGGAGGAGGCGTGTCGCAAGGGAGGGACTTATGAGAAACCAATGGTTCGCACTTCTGCTGCTTCTTGCCGCGCCTGCGGCTGCTCAGCAAACCGCGCCGGAGCTCCAGTTCGACTCCGTTCCCGACTTTCTGAAACTTCCCGCCGGGATGAATTTCGGCGAAGTGCCGGGCGTCGCGGTGAACTCGCGCGGCCATATCTTCGTCTTCACGCGCTCGAACAGCGCGGGTGGTCCGGCCTATGCGCCCACCGCGGCGCAGCTGCTTGAGTTCGGTCCCAACGGCGAATTCATCGGCGAGGTCGGCAAGGGGCTTTACGGTTGGGCGTTCGCGCACAGCGTCCGCATCGACAAGGACGACAACATCTGGGCCATCGACAAGGGCTCGGACATGATCATCAAGTTCAATCCGCAAGGCCGAGTGCAGTGGGTCTTCGGCCGCCGTCAGGAATCCGCCGAAGAGGAGACGGGTCCGCACGAGCACGCCGATCCGCCGCTTCCGCATGTCGATGGGTTATTTCGTCAGCCTACGGATGTTGCCTGGGATTCCCAGGGCAACACCTACATCACCGACGGCTACATCAACTCGCGGGTTGCGAAGTACGACCGCAACGGGGATTGGGTGAAGTCGTGGGGCCAGAAGGGCACGGCACCCGGCCAGTTCACTCTTCCGCACGCGATCGCCATCGACCGGAACAACAACATTTATGTCGGCGACCGCTCGAACCGGCGGATTCAGGTGTTCGACACCGAGGGCAAGTTCCTGCGCATGTTCACGATCGACATCCCGCCCGCGGCCGGCACCAAGGCTGTCAACGGCAACACGCCCACGGGCGCTGCGCTTTCCCGCGTGATCGGTGCGCCCAACTCGCTCTGCATCAATCCCACCGGCAATCAGGTGCTCTTTGTCGGTGAGTCCACGTTCCCGGGCCGCATCTTCAAGCTCTCGCTCGACGGCAAGGTGCTCGGCGTGATCGGCCGCTCGGGGCGCAACCTGAAGCAGTTCTCAGGCGCCCATGCGCTCGCGTGCCCGACAGAGAACGAGATCTACGCCGCCGAGACCTCGAACTGGCGCGTACAGAAGATCGTCTTGCGCCGATAAACGGGGTAGGCTTCCGCCACACGAAAATCCGGAGCCACAAATGAAGAGACTTGTCCTCGAAACGACCGCACCCTTCCAGGGCCTGGCCGAACTCGTCGCTTACGACGAAGGCCTGTTCGAGAAAGAGGGGCTCGCGGTCGAATGGAACGACCGCGACGAGGCCGGCATCAAGACCGTCGATGCGCTCACCAACACGCCCAAAGGCGTCGATCCGTTCGGTAGCCACGGCAAGCTGCTCGAGCAGGGCAAGGCCGACATGTACAACGCCTGCGAATGGGGGAATTACTGTCGCGTCGGCGACACCAACGTGAAGAGCCGTCAGGTCGGCCGCCGCGCCATCGTCACCTACGCGGCGATCGTCGTGCCACCTCAGTCTTCGGTCTATACGCCGCAAGAGCTCGCCAATCGCACGGTCGGCGTGCCGTTCTATGCCGGCACGCATTACCTCGCGCTGCATCTCTTGGATGGTTTCCTCACCCGCGACCTCATCAAGCTCGTCAGCGCACCCAACGGCGCCCGCAACCGGTTGCGCATGATGATGAATGGCGAGATCGAAGCGACCACGCTGAACGAGCCGTATCTCACGCTCGCGGAGAAGAAGGGTTGCCGCGCGATCTGCTCGTCGTTCTTCTACGGCACAGAAGTCGCGTCAGACCGCGTGGACGCCGAAACCTATGCCGCCTTCAACCGCGCGGTCCGCGAGGCGGTGCGCCGCATCAATGCCAACAAACGCGCCTATCTCCATTACTTCATCGACTACCACAAGAAGCGCGACCCGGAGATCGGCGCGCTGACCGTCGATGATCTGCGCGAAGGCCGCATCGTTTTGAAGGACCCGGCTCCCATCCCGTTCATCGAGATGCAGCGCACCTTCGACTGGCTCAAGAGCTGGGGCATGCTGGAACAGGCGGCGTCGCCGCTCGATCTCGTCAACGCGGACCTTCAGCAGAAAGCGCACTCCGCCATGGCCTTCGTGCCCTGACGTCATGCTGCGGTGTGTTCTAATCGCTCTTCTCGCCGGCGTGGCGATCTTCGCCTCACCCGGCGCTGCCTTCGCGCAAAATCCTGACGCGGACTTCTTCCGAGGCAAGACGATCAATTACATCGTCGCGACCGGACCCGGCGGGGGCTATGACACCTATGGCCGCCTGCTCACCCGGTTCATGGCCAAGTACATGCCGGGCACGACGTTTGTCGTCCGCAACATACCCGGTGCCGGCAACATCATCGGCGTGAACGCCATCTACAGGGCAAGACCGGACGGGCTGACGTTCGGGATCTTCAACACCGGTCTCATCTACAGTCAGATGCTGAAGATGCCGGGCGTGCAGTTCGACCTCGCCAAGATGAGCTGGATCGGAAAAATGGCCGACGAAGGTCGCACGCTCGTGCTCGCGACCAAGTCGGGGCTCGACAGCATCGATGATCTGATCAACGCCAAGGAGCCGGTCTTTCTCGCCTCATCGGGAATCGGTGCGGCCTCCGACATCGAGATGCGTCTGCTGCAGAAGATGTTGCGGCTGAACGTCCGGCTCATCACGAACATCGTGGGCGGCGAGACGCAGCTGAGCATGCTCCGAGGCGAGGTGTCCGGCGTGCTCGAAGCCGCGAGCTCCGAGGCCGAGTTCGTTAAGCAGGGCAACGCCAAATACGTGCTTTCGATCACGGGCGCCCAATCGGCGCTGCCCGGCGTTCCGACGGCGCGGGATTTCGTGACCAACCGGGAGCACCTGCGGCTCATTACGCTGGTGGAGAACATTGCCCAGTTGGGTCGGCCGACCGCGGGTCCTCCCGGCATTCCGGCAGGACGGCTCGAGGTGCTTCGCGACGCCTTCATGAAAGCAGTGAACGACCCCGAGCTCAGGGCGCAGGCGGCGCGCATGAACGTCCCGATACAGCCGGCGCGCGGCGATGAAGCGGCGAGGCTGCTCCCCGCCATCCTGGCGCAACCGCCAAACGTGCTTGCACTCTTGAGCGAAGCAGCCAAGGGCCAATAGCGGCTTCATCGTCCCGCTTGACTCTCCTTGCCCAAATTCTACGCTTCCTGCTTCAGCCCATTTGACCCCGAGCGAGCGGTTGAACCCATCACGTGCCCGTCCTCGCGAGCCGGGAGCACGATCAGGAGAGATCCCATGTCCCATGCCGGCAAGAACACGAAGGTCGACAACGGAGTGAATGTCGAAGCTCTGCTTGGCGCGCGTGAAGCCCTGACCGCCGCACCCGAGGCCGCCAAATTCACTTGGCGCGCGAGATGCGAATGGTTGAACGGCGTGCACAGCCACTCGACCGTCGAGGGCTTCTATGGCCTCGGCCAGGAACAGAGCCGTCAGAAGAAATTCACCTTCGACGCCGATCACCCGGAAGTCTTCGCCGCCGAGGACAGCGGTGCGACGCCGGTCGAATATGTGCTCGTCGCGCTCGCGAGCTGCCTTACGGGCGGCATCGCGGCGGTTGCGCAAAATCGCGGCATCCAGCTCCGTAAGGTCGCGGCGACGATCGAAGGCGGCATGGATCTGCAGGGCATCCTCGGCATCGACCGCGACGTGCGCAACGGCTTCGACGGGATCAAGGTGACCTACAAGATCGATGCCGACGCGACGCCGGAGGAGATCAGGGCTCTCGTCGCGCAATCGCAGAAGCGCTCGGCGGTCTACGACGTCATCACGAACCCGACCAACGTGACGGTCGAAGTGGCCTAGTGTGGTGGATTTGAAGTTCCTAGTTCTACATGGCATCCACGTTCAGGAACTTCAAATCCAGAACCACACTAGGATGAGTAAAGTTGCTAGTGTGGCTTTGAATCCGAAATTCGCCGGGAGCCTTGCCCAATGATATTGCGAATTTCGGATTCGCCACACTAGACCGGGAGCACATTCCGTTCGCACGATTACGACCGTTGTTGTAGGCGCAGGCCACGCCGGCCTCGCCATGAGCCGGTGCCTTGCCGAGCGCGGAGTCGAACACGTCGTTCTCGAGCGCTGCGAGGTCGCCAACTCGTGGCGCACCGAGCGCTGGGATTCGCTTCGCCTGCTGACGCCGAATTGGCAGAGCCGGCTTCCCGGCTACTTCTATGACGGCAGCGATCCGGATGGCTTCCGCACGACGCCTGAGACGATCCGCTTCCTCGACGGCTACGCGCGAACGATCTCCGCACCCGTCCACAGGCACACCCGCGTGACGTCGCTCAGCCGCAGCGACGACGGCTATCTGATCGCGACCACGGAAGGCGAGTGGCGCTGCCGCACCGTCGTGCTCGCGAGCGGCGCCTGCAACATCCCGCGCAAGCCCGCCTTCGCCGACGCCGTGCCGCCCAGCATCCGCACGCTGACGGCGATGCAGTACCGCAACCCGGCGCAGATCGAACCGGGCGGCGTGCTCATCGTCGGCGCATCCGCGACCGGCACGCAGCTCGCCGAGGAGCTCCATCGCGCAGGCCACGAGGTCACGCTGTCCGTCGGCGAGCACATCCGCGCGCCGCGCCTCTATCGCGGCCGCGACATCCAGTGGTGGATGGACAGGGCAGGCGTCATGAACGAGCGCTACGACGAGGTCGACGACATCAATCGCGCGCGCCGCGTTCCGTCGCTGCAGCTCACCGGTACGCCGGAGCGCACGACGCTCGATCTGAACGCGCTGACTGCGCACGGCGTGAAGCTCACCGGCTCGCTCGCCACCATCCGCGACGGCAAGGCGCAGTTCTCCGGTTCGCTGGCAAACCAATGCGCGCTGTCCGATCTGAAGCTCGGTCGCCTGCTCGACACCATCGACCAATGGGCGACCCTAAGCGGCCTCGATGCGGGGGTGCCGCCCGCCTATCGCCTCGAACCCACGCGGGTCGCTGACGCGCCGCCGCTCAGCCTCGATCTCAACAGCGGCGAAATCTGCACCATCATCTGGGCCGCTGGGTTCAGGCCGGATTATTCCTGGCTTCATCTTCCCGTGCTGGATCGCAAAGGTTTGATCCGCCACGACGGTGGCGTCGTGACCGACTCGCCCGGCCTCTATCTGATGGGGATGCCCTTCCTCAGACGTCGCAAATCCGCGCTGATCGACGGCGCGGGCGACGATGCACGCGATCTGAGCGCCCATCTCACCGCTCATCTCGCGGGCGCCCGTAGCTGAGGCGCGCTTTCCAGGACTCGAACCCACCGCTATTCTTCGTCCAACAAGACCCGGCGGAGGAACACCCAGTGGCATCGATTTCTGTGAAGCGCGCCCTTGCAGGCGGCGTGATGGCCTGCGCGCTTGCCGCCGCGCTCATTCCTGCCGGTTCAGCCGCCCAGACCGCGAAAACAATCCCCCAACTGATGTCGCGCGATTTTGGCTGGAGCGTGAGCAGTTGGGACTTCCTGATCGACGCGCCTTCCGGCGCGGGCCACGGCCCCATGAAGCTCGATCCAGCCTATCCCTACAACAGCCAGATCCAGAACGGCGCGCGTGTATTCGTCCCGCTCTATGTCCCGATCGTCGACACCAAGGACCCGATCCTGAAGCCCTGGGCTGCGAAGCGGATGCAGGAGTCGAACGATGAGCTGTTGAAGAACCCGAACAAGCTTAACTTCGTTGCCCAGTCGCGCTGCTGGCCGGGCGGTGTGCCGGGGCAGCTCCTGTTCCTCGAGCCCGTCTATTTCATCCAGATGCCGACGGCGGTCTATATCGTTTGGCAGCGCGATCATCACGTTCGCCGCATTGCGCTGACCGACAAGCATTCGGACAACGTCAAGCCGTCCTGGTTCGGCGAATCGATCGGTCACTATGAGAACGGCGACACGCTCGTCGTCGACACGATCGGGATTTCGGCCAAGAGCCACATCGACTCGTTCCGCACGCCGCACACCGACAAGCTCCACGTCATCGAGCGCTTCACCATCAGCCCGGACGGCAAGAGCCTGAAGGCGATCGTCACCGTGAACGATCCCGACACGTTCAACGGGCCGCTGACGCTCACGCAGACCTGGCGCAAGAACGAGATCCAAATGATCGAGAGCAACTGCGCCGAGGATGGCGGCTACGATCCCTACGAGCAGAACCTCTTTCCGATCCCGAAGTCCGACAAACCCGACTTCTGATCCTGGAAATCCCGCTTCCGCGCGGCCTCCGTCGCATGGAGCGGGCGCGCGCGTGGTGCTATGCTGAACGCCACCATAGAAGGGGGGCAGGTCATGACGCTCGGAAGTTCCGCTGGCATCCTCGTACGCCTGTCGAAATCGCTCATCCGCAGTGCCGGCGTCAAAGCGTTCGCGACCGCGCTCGTGCTCAGCCCAATCCCGCTTATCGCGATGACGTCGGAAGCGCCGTCGCAGGTCGGTTTCTCGGTCAGCTTCGGCGGTTTCTACGATGAGCTCGCGCCCTACGGCACGTGGCACCACCATGCGCGCTGGGGCGATGTGTGGCGGCCGCGCCGGATCGAGGCCGATTTCAGGCCCTATTACCGCGGCCACTGGGAATACACCGGGCAATATGGCTGGCTCTGGGTGTCGGATCACATCTGGGGCGACATCCCGTTCCACTATGGCCGCTGGGTCTACGATCCGTTCGACGGCTGGCTGTGGATTCCCGGCTACGTCTGGTCGCCCGCCTGGGTCGTCTGGCGCTCCGGCGGCGGCTACACCGGGTGGTTCCCGCTGCCGCCCGATGCCGGCCGCCTCAGCGGCGGCCGCGATTCCTATTGAACCAGCGATTATAGTTGGGGTCGCCGCTTCGGCTACTCCGATTGGTATGGCCCGAGTGTTGGCGCGGCCGCGCTGCTCAACTTCTGGATTTTCATCGAAGACCGCCGCTTCGCGGACCGCGACTACATCCGCTACATGCCGCCGCGCAACAATTTCATCACCATCGTCAACAACACGACGAACATTACGAACTACACGACGGTGAACAACTACATCGTCAACCGCAGCATCAACGTCGAGCGCATCGAACGCGCCGCCGGACGGCAGATCGCACGCGTCGAGGCGCGCAATGTGCTGCGGCGCAACGCCTCGATCTCGACCGTCGATGTCGGCAGCCGCGTGCAGCTGAACGAACGCAGGAACCATGGCGGCAACCGCAATGCGTCGGCGCGCGAGCGCATCGTGGCGCTGCCGGAGGAGCGCGCGCGGGCCATCGGGCCGGGAATTGGCGGCGGCCAGAACAAGGGTCCGGCCGAGCGTGTGATCGGACCTCAGGGCGGACGCGGCAACGGCAAGGGCAACGATAACGATCAGGGACCGCGCAATGCCGGACCCGATAACGACCGCGACCGCGGACCGGATCGGCAGAACGTCGGAAAAGGGGGTGGTGGCGGCGGCGGTGGGCCGGACAACGACCGTGGCCGCGGACCGGACCGGCAGAACGTCGGTGGAGGTGGCGGCGGTGGACCTGGCGGCGGTGGTGGTGGCGGCGCCGAACGTCGCGCCGGCAACGGGCCGGGGGGAAATGGTCCGGGCCCGAACCAGGCGATCAATCGGCAGCCGGATCGCGGACCCCAGGGCGGCGTCCAAGCGCGTCAGGCCGGTCCCCAGAACGAGGGACCGCCGCAAGGCGGCGGCGGTGGTGGCAATGAGCGGCCTGACCGCAAAGGGCCAGCTGACCGCGTAGAGAAAGGCGGCGGTGGTGGCGGAGGAGGCGATGCCGGCGGCAAGCGCGGAGGCAACAATAAGGACCGTTGAGGGGGGAGTCATGGAAGGAGTCCGGTCGACCTTCTCACCGAAAGGCGGTGTGGGTTTTGCCGCTCTCCTTCTCGTCGGCGCTGTATCGCTACCCGCCAGTTCGCAGACCGCTTCGCCCCCGAACTTGGGGCCGAACCCGAACGTCGGCTGGGTCGCCTTCTCTGGCGAGTTCATGGCGCCGCCGAGCGGCCCCGGACCGGTCTTACGCGATCCCGCCCATCCGCGCGTGTCCAACGACGACTACCGCGAGCGCGGGGCGCAGCCGACTTTCCCGATGGGCGACGCGAACGCTCCGATCCTTCAGCCGTGGGCGCGCGACGTGCTGCGCAAGCGCAACGAGCTCGTGCTCTCGGGCAAGCCCGCCTTCCCGCGCCAGGCGAGCTGCTATCCGGCCGGCGTGCCCGCGTTCCTGCTCTATCCGGTGCAGCCGGTCTATTTCATCCAGTCGCCGAAGGAAGTCGTGATGATCTGGCAGGCGGATCATCAGGTCCGCCGTGTCCATCTCGCCGACAAGCATTCGCCGCAGGTGAAGACGTCATGGTACGGCGAGTCGATCGGCCGCTACGAAGGCGACACGCTCGTCGTCGACACGATCGGCATCGATCCACGCGGCACGATCGACGGCTTCCAGACGCCGCACACCGACAAGCTTCACGTCGTGGAACGCTTCCACCTGACCAACGGCGGCAAGACTCTGGAAGTGAACCTCCACGTCGAGGACCCTGGCACGTTCACCACGCCCTGGGACGCGATCCAGCGCTATCGCCGCGTCGAGCCTTCCGTCGCCACAAACCCTGACCCGCTCAATGCCGTGTCCTCGACCACGGTCGAAGGGCCGCTTATCGAAGCGAGTTGCGCCGAGAATCCGAATTCGCTGATGGGCATGGCGTCGCTTCCCGTGCCGCAAACCACCGTGCCGGATTTTTGATTCGCCGACGCTAAGGGACCAACTCGGCAACGCCGGCAATCCGAGCTGCGGTGGCTACCACTGTACCAAATGGCGTATTCGCAGGGCGAGCTGGTAGATATGCCGCGTGATACTCTTTGCCTTTCGATACTTCTAACAACCAGAGCGATCCACCAGTGACTCCGTAGCCCGGTGGACCGATGGAAAAGAAATTTTGTCGTTGTACTTCATCGACAAGCAAAGAGAACTCGTCAGGAGATATGCGTCGGGTCTGAGTGCGTGACGCTACTCGACTCAAATCCCCACTGCGCAAGAACGCATGCTTCTTAAATGTAGACGTGATTGCACCGCTTGCGGTCTGCTCGATGCGAAGCGCAAGAACTTCGCGCTGTCCCATTAAAACTGTAACGCGAACAGCGTAGTTGATGTCCTGCCGGCCCGGCAGTGCTGGCTCCGCCATCGCCGCAAGGAATCTGTCGAAATGCGGACTTAGGACAGCCACAGGTTCCGTAGAAGGAAAATATTCAGTAGATGCTCCATTGGCCGGCACGACAAGAAAGGCCGCCGTACCTGCGGCCAACACCGCTACAAATTCTCGTCGGTGAACAGCTGGCACTATTCGCAACATAAGTAATGCCCCCCTCGGAGCCTACTATGCGCCGAAATCTCTCTTACGTCCCGCAAAAGGTCTGGTGCACAATCTCTTCGGGGCGTGGCGGATCGGCATAGCGCGCAAAGGCCGGCTGATCGTCATAAGGCGCAGAAAGCACCGCAACCAGCGTCTCGAACGGCCCGTAGTCGCCGCGCACCGCTGCCGCGATTGCTTCTTCCACGCGATGGTTGCGCGGAATGTAGCGCGGGTTCACCCCACGCATCGCCTCGCGCCGCGCTCCCGGATCGCCGCCTTCTTCCGCCAACCGCGCCCACCATTTCACCGCCCATTCGTCGAACGAGCGCGCATCTTTGAACAGCGCGCGCACCGTTTCATCAGGATCGGCCCTCACCGCCGCATCGCACAATCCGCGGAACGTTAGCGTGAAATCTGCGCCGTTCCGCGTCATGCGCTCGAGCAGATCCTGGATCAGCGCGGCATCGCCCTCGCGCGTCTCGAACAATCCGATCTTGCGCCTCAAGCCCGCGACATAGACCTTCTCGAAGGCCAGCCCGAACGCGTCGATCGCCCCTTGCGCGTACTTCAACGCTTCGTCCTGATCGGCGGCCAACAGCGGCAGCAGCGTCTCGGCGAGCCGCGCGAGATTCCACTGCGCAATGCGCGGCTGATTGCCAAACGCATAGCGCCCACCTTCGTCGATCGAGCTGTACACGGTCGCGGGATCGTACGCGTCCATGAACGCGCACGGACCGTAATCGATGGTCTCGCCCGCGATCGACATGTTGTCGGTGTTCATCACGCCGTGAATGAATCCGACCAGCATCCACTTCGCGATCAGATCGATCTGCCGCGCGATCACGAGATCGAGCAGCGCGCGATAGCGGTTCTCGGCCTCGGCGGCTTCCGGATAGTGCCGCGCGATCACATGATCGGCGAGATTGCGCACCCCATCGATATCACCGCGTGCGGCAAAGAACTGGAACGTGCCCACACGGATGTGACTCGACGCGACGCGCGTCAGCACCGCGCCCGGCAGCAGCGTTTCGCGCTGCACCGTCTCGCCCGTCAGCACAGCCGCGAGCGACCGCGTCGTCGGAATCCCGAGCGCCGCCATCGCCTCGCTGACGATGTATTCGCGCAAGACCGGCCCCAACGCCGCGCGTCCGTCGCCACGCCGCGAGAACGGCGTCGGGCCGGAGCCCTTCAGCTGGATGTCGCGCCGCACGCCGTCGCTGCCGATTACTTCGCCAAGCAGAATCGCGCGCCCGTCGCCCAGCTGCGGCACGAAGTGCCCGAACTGGTGCCCGGCATACGCCATCGCGAGCGGCTCGCTCTTCTCCGGGACGCGGTTGCCTGCGAGAACCTCAACGCCTTCAGGCGTCGCAAGCACTTGCGGATCGAGCCCAAGCTCGAGCGCAAGCTTCTCGTTCAGCTTGATGAGCCGCGGCTCCGGGACGGGCGTCGGCGCCAGCCGCTCGTAAAACCGGTCGGGCAACCGCGCATACGAATTGCGGAAGGCAAACAAATCGCTGCTGGGCTCAGCCGTCATGCTGCGGACAATATGGGACCGGGCATCCGCATATCAATGATACCCGATATCCGCCTGGACCTTGCCGCGGAAGACCCAATAGACCAGTTAGTGTCTCAGTTTGAAATTTGCGTGCGCTCCAGGCGTGCTTTATATCCAATCACACACCCTCGGGGATGATCTTGATGCGCAACAGGTATTTGCCGTGGTTCATTGGTCTAATGATTATCGTTATCGGAGACGGGATTGCGCTGCTCTTGACCGATGAAGGCCCTGCGGAGCTTTCTCAACAAACAACGCTTATCGTCATCCCGATTGTTGCCCTGGCAATCATGTTCTTGATGTTCAAGAGCCAAAAGTAGCGCAGACTCCAGCCCATGCCTAAAGGACCCAAAGGCTAGAAGAGACCTGCTGACGTGATTGGCAACGCCCCGTTTGCGCGCTTGTTGGGGCTTGGCTGGCTTGTCCTCAGCCTCCCCCGTCGCTATCCGCATGACGCGAGCCCACGAACGGCACGATCTCAAGGTTCGTTCGCAACGCGTGCCACACCCATAGGATCAGCGCGCCCGTCACCACAGGCACGGGCGCCAGATAGAGAATGTTCGGCCACGAAAACCACCGATGCGCAACGTATGGATGCACGAGCGGCGTCCACACGCTCACCGCTGCAATTGCGATCATCACACCATACAGGCACCACAACGCGTAGCGCCGTGCGTGCTCTGAAGCGCGCCTACACGGTCCGCACTCTATACTGCATCGCGCGCGACAGGAGCGCGCTCGAGCCGCTAAAATCGCGTCGAGGACAGAGGGCACACACATGCTGACGCTCTATTTCGCCCCGGGTTCCAGTTCCATGGCGGCCCACATCGCGCTGCATGAAGTTGGCGCGCCGTTCGAGAGCCGGCCGCTCTCCTTCGGTAAGCGCGAGCAGCGCCAGCCGGCCTATCTCGCGATCAATCCCGAAGGCAAAGTCCCGACCCTCGTCATCAACGGCCGTCCGCTGACCGAAGTCGCGGGCATTCTCTTCTACCTCGCGCGGAGCTATCCCGCTTCCGGCCTCTGGCCAGAGGACGATATCGAGGCTCAGGCCCACGCCGTCGCATGGATGTCCTTCATCGCCTCCACGCTGCATCCCGCGCGCCGCCGTGGCGCCGATCATGCGCTCCAAGTCTATGGCATCGCCGACAAGAGGTTGGGGCAGGGACCATGGGTGCTCGACCGCTTCTCGATCGCCGACATCCACCTGTTCCGGCTCTATTGGCGGCTTGCGGGTGCGCTCGGTTTGCCGCCAACGGCGCTTCCGCATCTTGCCGCGCATCACGACCGCATGATGCAGCGCCCCGCCGTCAAGAAGACCTGTGAAATCGAAAGCTCGATCGGCTACGAACTGCCCGATTGGTTCCCGGGCCGTTAGTTCTCCATGCCTTCGACGATCCTGATGTCGCGATCGGCTGCGTCTTTCCCCAGCGCCGCGAGCGCCTTCTTGTAGCCGGGGCTGTTATAGGCGGCGGCCGCGCGCTCCACGCTGTCGAACTCGATGATGACCGTGCGCTGCATGATTCCGTTCTCCATCACTTTGGTCGGCATGCCGCGCGTCAGGAACCGTCCACCGGCCTGCATCAGCGCTGGGCCCGCAAGCCGCGCATAGGCGGCGACCGCCTCCGGTTTGGAGATCGAGCGATAGGTGGTGATCCAATAGGCCTTGGCCATGTCAGCTCCTGATGTGATGTCGGGAAATCATACGAAGCACGGTACGCGGCGCAAGTCGCGCGACGCATCGTCGCGACATATCCTGTGCGTCCTCTCGCGGCTCAGAAGTCCGGGCTCTCGTCCTTCGGCAGCGGCGCAACGTCATAGCCGTAGAAGAACTCGTTCGCCGGCTCGCACAGATTCTCGACATGGGGGCCCACATCCCTGCGCACCCATTCCTGGATCGCGTTCCATGCCATGGTGAACGCGCCCGGATCTTCGACATTGACATCCACGTGCAGCGTCTTGCCGCCGTCGACCATCTTGAAGCGCTCGACCACGTGGATCTGCTCGGTATGCGGTGTGCGGTAGTAATCGACAAAGGTCCGATCGGTGACCCCGATCGTGTCGACCACGAGCGTGTCGCCTTCGTAATGGCCAACCGATTCACCCCACCACGACGGCTTGTAATTCGCCGAGTGCGGCACATTCAGATACACACGACGCGTGATCCCATATAGCTCGTTGATCAACCACACCTGGTTCTTGGTCTGGATGAAGCGGAGCGGCTGCCCGCGGTTCCAGATGACGAAGCCCGGCACGCCGATCGGCCAGCAGCGTTCGCGCGCGATGAACGGCACTTTGCCGGCCAGCACCGCATCGTTGGCCTTCTTCATCGGCTCCTTCGTCCACTCCTGGAGTATGGGACTCGTGAGGTCAGCCACGCGGTAGGTAGAATTCTCAGCCGATTGGTTCGGGATATAGGGATGCTTCGGATCGGAGAGCACCGGGCCGGGCCCGCTTTTTGGCGGCAGGAAATCGTCGCTTGCCCCACGGTTGCTGCCCCAGCCGGTGCGCCCGTCGGGATTGAAATTCGGGATTTCTGTGCGCTCGTCGTCCGCGTTGTTTGCGGCATAAGTGGGAACGAAAACCGTCGCCGAGCCCATGAGCCCCGCCGTCACGCACACCAACGCGAATCTCCGCATAAGCTCGCTCCCAAACAGCCGCTCGATCATAACATGCGGGGAGACGCGCTGAAACGCAGGCGCCACTCTCTTTCCGGTGAGCGCTGGAACCCTTACTAACCCTTCGAAATCGCGCACTTACGGCGGGCCCGCCTTTCCCGGTACACTCCATCTGCCTTGACCGGTGGAGGGACACATGATGAGGCGCGGTCTGGTTCTGCTCGTGTGCGCCTGCGTCATCGGCGCGGCGACCGCATTCTGGCTCCTGTCGAATTCGCTTTCGACAGTGACCGCCGACATCACACAGCCCGCGGCCCGCGAGTGGCTCGCGCCGGGCGGCGATCTGCACAACACGCGTTACTCCACGCTCGACCAGCTTACGCCCGCGAATGTGAAGCAGCTGAAGGGCGCTTGGGTCGTCCATCTCGGCTCGGGCCTCGGCGCGAAGTACTCGCTGGAAACGACTCCCATCGTCAAAGACGGCATCATGTACGTCACCAGCGGCAACGACGACGTCTTCGCGCTCGATGCGCGCACCGGCGCGCTCCTCTGGGAGCACAAATCGGGCATCGATCAGAACATCACCACCGTCTGCTGCGGCTGGGACAATCGCGGCGTCGCCATCGGCGAGGGCAAGGTTTTCTTGGGCCAGCTCGATGGGAATTTCGTGGCGCTCGATGCCGCAACCGGCGAGATCGTCTGGAAGACCGAGATCGGCAAGTGGCAGGACGGCTACACCATCACCAGCGCGCCCACCTACTACAACGGCGTCGTCTACACCGGCGTTTCGGGCGGCGACCGCTCCGCGCGCGGCAAGCTCACCGCGCTCGATGCGAAGACGGGCAAAGAGCTCTGGCGCTTCTGGACCGCGGCGGGTCCGGGCGAGATCGGCGGCGACACATGGCCCTCGCCGAACGATCCCGATCCCGTCAAGCGCAACGCCTATCTCGACGGCGGCGCGAATGTTTGGCAGCCGCCCGCCATCGATCCCGAGCTCGGTCTCATCTATTTCAGCACCGGCCAGCCTGGCCCCGACGCGATCGGTGTCGGCGCCAATCGTCCCGGCGACAATCTTTTCAGCTCATCGATCGTGGCGCTGCACATGGACGGCAGCTACGCCTGGCATTTCCAGATGGTGCATCACGATCTCTGGGACTTCGACTGCCCCAGTCCTGTCGTCTTGTTCGACCAGGTCTATGACGGCGTACTGCGCAAGGGCATCGCCGAAGCGTGCAAGACCGGCTGGATCTACATCCTCGACCGCACCAACGGTAAGCCGCTGATCGGCATCGACGAGAAGCCCGTCGAGCAGGATCCGCGCGCCGCGACCGCGGCCACACAGCCGCACCCGCGCGGCGATGCGCTGATGCCGCAATGTCCGCAGCCTCTCGCCGGCTGGGTGACCAAGTGCATCTTCGGCGTGATCTACGACCAGCCGATCCTGATGTCCCCCGGCGGCAATGGCGGCGTGAACTGGTCGCCGATGGCCTACTCGCCGCAGACAGGATATTTCTACGCGACCGCCGCCGACCGCCCGCAAAGCCGCATACTGCGCCAGCTCGGCCTGTCCGTTGGGCCGCCGCTCGGCGCGAAATATGCCGGTACCCTCTCCGCAGTCGATTCCCGCACCAACAAGATCGTCTGGCAGAAGAAGATGCCGCATTCGGTCGGGCAGGGGAGCGGCGCGCTCGCGACCGCGGGCGGCCTGATCTTCCACGGCGAGCCGAGCGGCCTGTTCCAGGCCTACGATGCGAAGACCGGCGATCTTCTCTGGGAGTGGCAGACCGGCGCCGGCGCGGACGCGCCCGCGATCACCTACGAGCTCGACGGCGAGCAATACATCGCGATCGCGTCCGGCGGCCTTGCGATCCAGACGAACTCCGCGAACGGCGACATGATCTGGGCCTTCTCGCTGAAAGGCAGCCGCACGGGCAAGGAATTGCGTCCGTTCGAAGCGCCACGTCCGCCGGTGAGCGAAGTCGGCTTCATCGGCCCCGTCGCGAGCGCGAACGAAGTGAAGTTCATCGATTACGACGTGATCCCCTCGCGCATCACGATTCCGGCCGGAACGAAAGTCACCTTCACCAACGGCGGAAGCGAGATGCACGATGCGTCCTCCTCCGATGCCGGCGGGTGGAACACCGGACTGCTCGCGAAGGGCCAGTCCGCGTCCATCACCTTCAACCGCCCGGGCACCTACAGCTTCAATTGCGGGCCTCACCCCTCGATGATCGGCCAGATCATCGTCACCGGCGACGCGATTCCAACTGCACCCGCGACCGTGCTCCAGCGCGCGGAAGCAGCGCCTGCAAGCTCAGGAGATCACGCCCATGGCGGCTGAGAAGACCTATCCTTCGCCCGCGGCCTATACGCCCGTTCCGCCGCGGGCGCGGATCGGCTTCATCATCCCGTCCTCGAACCGCATGGTCGAGCCGCAGATGGCGCGCTTTGCGCCCCTAGGCGTGCAACCGCACTTCGTACGCCTCCGCATGACCAACCAGCACAAGCGTCCGCTGCCCGAGCTGATGCCGAGCATCCTTTCCGCAGTCGAGCACCTGATGGATTCGAAGTGCGACATCATCGTGTTCCAGTGCACCGGCACGTCGATGTCCGGTGGCGTCGACATGGACAAGCACGTCGTGCGCGAAATCGCGTCAACGGCAAAGCGTCCCGCGATCAGCACCGCCTCCGCCGTCAACACCGCGCTCGCCGCACTCAACGCGAAGCGCCTCGTTTTCATCTCCGAGACGAAGCAGAAGGGCCATGACGAGAAGCTCAAATATATGCGCGAAGCCGGCTACGACATCGTCGCCGATCGCGCCGCCGCGCTCGAAGGCACCGATGCCTACTGCACGACGCCGGCGCGCTTTTGGTACGACATGGCGCTCGCGCTCAAGGACGACCACGCGGAGGCTTATTTCATCTCGTGCGCCAACATCCATTCCGTCGACGTGATCGAGGACCTGGAGAAAGCGCTCCAGCGCCCCGTCGTCACCAGCAATCAAGCCGCACTCTGGTGTGCGCTCCGCACCCTCGGCCTGCCCGACGCCGTCCCCGGCCTGGGCTCCCTCTTCCGGCATAACCTTGCCAAAGCCGCGGCTTAGCGGCGCCTGATTCGCCCTTGGGGGCACCCCGAACATCTGCTCGTCGCCCTCAAACGCGTCATCGCGGAAGGGGGCCCCGATGTGGTACAATTGTTCGTGATCCAAGCGGGCAGAGCGACAACCGCCAAGCCGCACTTTCAAGCTTCGCGAACGGGAGGAAGATGCGATGTTCAGAACAGCTTTGCTTTGTAGCACGACACTGATCGCCTCTCTTGCATTGGGCGCGCCTGCGCAAGCGCAGGATATCGCCGGCAGCGTTCAGGGCGTGGTCAAGAATGCGTCCGGGCAAGCGCTTCCCGGGGCGTACGTCAAACTGTTCAACGCCGAGAAACGCCTGACGTTCATGCTCGTCAGCCAGGCGCAGGGCCGCTATTCGATGAACAACCTGCCGCCGGGCAATTACACGGTGCAAGGCATCGGCAATGGCTTCCAGAGCAAGCTGACACAGGTCGCTTTGACGGCCGGCAAACCGGCAAGCGCCGATGTGTCACTGAGCGACAAGCAAGGCCCCGTCATCGCGAATGGATGGATCCGCAGCCCCGGACGCGTCGCCGGCAACGAGCTCGACGCCGAATTGGCGCCGCCGGTTCTCCCCGAGGGCGCAGGCAAAGCGATCGTCGAAGCGAAGTGCGGCCAGTGCCACTTCCTGCACCGCTTGACGCAGATGAGATGGACCAAAGCCAATTGGGAACAAAAAATCGCCTGGATGCGCGAACGCGTTAAAGAGCGCGGCGCGAACGATCTGACCGATCAGGAACAGAAGACTGTCGTCGAGTATCTGGCGAAAAACTTCTCGAACACCACGCCAAGGATCGACCCGAATGGTCGCTTGGCGAGAACGCCGCTCAAGGGCGCGGAAGCAAAATACATCGCCGTCGATTTCGAGGGACCGAATCCGGATGCGGCGTGGCACGATGTGGCTGTGGACCCCCGCGGCGTTGCGTGGGTGAACCAGCTCAACGTCTACGCGCTCGGCAAGTTCGATCCCAAGACGTTCACCTTCAGCGAGGTCAAGCCTCCCGAAATCGGAACGAAGCCTGGCACGCTCGCGCACATGGGTCCGCCCGCGCGCGGCATAGGCGACTCGATCTGGATGGCTGACATCGGCGGAACCCGCCGCTGGCTCGAGTTCAACACCAAGACCGAGCGGTTCAATTCGTATCTCGTGCCATCCGATTTCAAGGGTCCGATCAGCGGAAACTTCATGCGGCCAGACCCGAACGGAAAGAACGTCTGGACGACGGCCGGCACCCGAATCGTGGGACTGAATCTCGATACCAAGCAGTTCACCGCCTATGAGATTCCGACCAAGAACCCGGGCGCTTACGGGATGGATGTCGCAGGCGATGGCGGAGTCTGGTTTGCCGAACGGGAAGCTCACAAGATCGCCCGGCTGGATCCCAAGACGGGCAAATTCGACGAGTACCCGACTGGCGGACAAGACGTTCCGCGCCGGATGTCAACGGACTGGAACGGCGATCTTTGGGTCGGCTTCCATGAAACGAGCCAGCTCGTGAAGGTCGATCATAAGACCGGCAAGATGACGAGGTACGACCCGCCGACCAAGAACAATGGCGCGTATATCGCAGTCCCCGATCCGCGGACGAAGGTGATCTGGTTGACCGAACAGACGGCCGACAAGATCGCCCGTTTCGATCCCGCGACCAACACGTGGCAGGAGTTCTCGCTCCCGATCATCGAATCGGACGCGAGACGGATCGAGCTCGATCCCACCAATCCGAACCGCATCTGGTGGGCGGGCGACACCTCGACCCATCTCGGCTACATCGAGGTCCTGCCGTAACAGTGGACACACACAGGCGGACGACACGATCTCGTGTCGTCCGCCATTTTTATGTGACTGGAGAACTCACATGCGCAATCGGTTCGTGAACATCGTCACAGGCTGCGTGATCGTCATCGGCGCGGCCACGGTCGCCGCTGCGCAAGCACCGGCACCGGGCGCGGCAAGCCGCTCCGTCGTGGTCGCCTCGCCGACCTACACGTCCGTTGCGATGGAGATCACCGTCGATCGTCCGGCGGCCGACGTGTGGAAGCGCGTCGGCAAATACTGCGACGTCGCCGAGTGGCTGCAAGTCCCCGCAGGCTGCAGAATCACGTCGGGCAAGGATGGCGAGGTCGGCGCCGTTCGCACCGTGGGAAACGGCGAGGTGCTCGTGGCGAAGACCGAGTTTTCCTACACCTATGCGCAAACGCCGAAAGAGGGAACGCCGTTCAATCTCTATCACGGCACGATCGAAGTCCGGCCGATGACGGCGACAACATCCAAGGTTCTCTACACGCTCTTCTTTGACAACTCGATGTTGCCCGATGATGCCGCGCGGGCGACGGATCGCGAGACACGGCGTGCTCGCTTCACGCAAGCACTCAAGAACATCAAGACGCTCGCCGAGGGCGGAACCCTGCCGCCGCTTCAAGCGGCCGCGAAGTGACCCGCGCATAAAACAATGGCGGAGGACGCGATCGCGTCCTCCGCCATTTCTTCTTATGCCATTAGGAAGCGTTACGCTGCGGTGGTTCCCCGCACGTACTGATTGAACCACTCGAGCGTGCGCGTCCACGCCTGCTGCGCTGTGGCCTGGTTGTAGCGTTCCGGCGTGGCGTCGTTGAAGAAGCCATGCACGGAATTCGGATAGATGTGGCCTTCGTACTTGACGTTGTTCTTCTTCAGCTCGGCTTCCTGCGCCGGATAGGCGTCGCACAGGGCCTTATCGAGCCCGCCGTGGTTGATCAGAATTGCGGCCTTGATCTTCGGCACCTCTGCCGCCGGCGTCTGGCCGCCGTAGAACGGTGCTGCTGCCGCCAGTTCGTCGCCCATCATGCCGGCGAGCGCATTGGACATGCCGCCGCCGAAGCAGAAGCCCGTGACGCCGACTTTGCCGTTGCCGTCCGCACGTGCTTTCAGCCACCGCGCCGCGGCGAGTAGATCCTGGGTCCTCTTGGGCGCTTCGAGCTTCGCGAAAAGCAGCCCGCCCTTGTAGTCATCGCCCGGATAGCCGCCCATGGACGTGAGACAGTCCGGGGCGAAGGCGTTGAAGTTCGCCAGGGCAAAGCGCCGTGCGACGTCTTCCGTGTGCGGATTGAGGCCGCGATTCTCGTGGATGACGA
>Ga0137452_1000144_pt1 | contig 20761 bp, 41 predicted proteins | sample EasRivERMGT513_2_FD_102312 | JGI IMG/M metagenome (GOLD analysis project Ga0137452, IMG submission 102312) | Soil microbial communities from meander-bound floodplain in the East River, Colorado, USA - East River MetaG ERMGT513_2 | ecosystem: Environmental > Terrestrial > Soil > Floodplain ...
AAGAAAAATGAAAGACATAATGAATTATAGTGCATGAAACTAGGAGGTATGAAACCATGGCTGATTGTAAACGTAGTTCTAGATAAATTAACAATTGAGATAATTTAATCCAGGTTTGGTGAAGACATACTTTTCCTAGTAAAGGAAAAGATAGTCCATTACCAGTATATGGAGCCAGGACACTACTTCAATTGATTACCACAAGGGAAAGGCTAGGGATTCCTTTAAGCCTATTACATCAGCTTTATACCAGTTTTTTCTGTAACTATTGAAGCAATTACAGAACAACTCCTAACGACGGAACTTAGATTAAACTTACCGTTAGGCTGGTCCGAAGGCTAGGTTGGACCTTAAGATAAATACCGATTCACCAACTAACCTCTTCAGTTAAATTGGTAAAGGATAAGTGCGCCGCTTAGCTACATTTCCTCTCACTCCAGAGGTTGTAGGGTGCCGATTTTGAGGGACCACACCAAGTCATAAACGCAAATAACCCCAAAGGGGGATTCAAAGTAGACCGAATCCATGTCCTTTGGGGAGTAAACGTGTTGACTCTAATCTAGAATCATGCTAGAGTCAAGCATTATTTAGACATTACAGAAGGAATTTTTTGACCATACATAGTAAAAAAAAGAAAGCTGTCAACAATTATATCAATAATCAAGACCTTTATGCAGCAATGGTTTCCTACAAGAAAGAAGTTAGGAAGCTCAAAAAAATCAAAGAAAAAGCCCCGATTCCTAACTATGTAGGTGAGTGTCTTTTATTGATTGCTAAGAATCTCTCCAATCATCCATGGTTCAAAGGCTATTCCGATCATTGGAAACAAGAGATGATTTCAGATGGAGTTGAAAATTGCGTTCTTTATTTGGATAATTTTGACCCAAAGAAATCCAAGAATCCTTTTGGTTATTTTACACAAATCACTTACTTCTCATTTCGTAGGCGAATAGATAAGGAAAAAAAGCAGCAATACATTCGCTACAAAAATATGGAAAATTACTTTGACTTAAATGACAGTTATGTAGGTGGTGCTTTAGTTGACAGAGAACTCTATGAAAATAATCAAGTTTTTATTGAAGAATACGAAAAAAACCAGTTGAACAAAAAGAAGAAGTCTGCTAGAGTCAAGGCGAAAGGTGTAGAGAAGTTCTGCGGTAGAAGGAAGACTAAGAGATGAGCAGCACCATCTTGAATGTAGTGTTCACTCGGGCGCTACAACTGTGGGCTGATCCGAAACATCGTTGTAAAGGTCATGAAAAACGGCAAACTGTATATGGTATGCAATACTGCGCCATTGGTGTTCTCAAACAGGCGAGAAAGGATTGTGGTGTCAATGGAAATAATTTGCCAATCAAAAAGTTGGCAAAAGCTCTTGGGTTTTGGGATGATGCGTCACTAATTGGATATAATGATAATGGACGACTATATTGTGGATGCGATGAATCTATAAGAAATCATTACAATCAAGATAATATCTATCAACGAATGCAAGATTATGTGAAAGGAACAATAGAGAATGATTTCCACGAAAGAAATAAAGCAGAAGGCGTTCAATAAGGTTGCTAAGGCTCTACTGAAGCAAGGCCGTCCAGCCTTCGCTAATGGTACTTGTCGTTATTTGACTGAGGATGGTCGTCGCTGTGCTGTCGGCTGGCTGCTCTCTGGCAAGGCCCTGACGTTTGCAAAAGGTATTGGGGGCGGGATCGCTTGTCTAAAATCCCATGCCGAGGGAGAAAATATTAAACTTCCTGATATAATTAAGAATCCGAAAAATATAAATTTTTTAGAAAATCTGCAATGCGCGCATGATACAGGTGCTTTTATTAATTCAGATGAATCATGGTTAGAACAATGGAAAACTGAGATGATTAATCTAGCTAAGAGATACAAACTTGATATATCTGTTATTACTGGAGTAAAGAAATGACAATGACTCCACAAAAGATTTTTGACAAAGTAGCTGCTGGTCTTTTGGAGCAAGGTAGACCAGCTTTTACTGATTATTGTGAATACAAAACCGAAACAGGAGAACGTTGTGCTATCGGTATGCTTCTTACCGGAAAACAATTGGCATGGGCTAAAAGTATTAATGGCGGTATTGAGACTTTGATGGATAAAGCTAGAGAAGATGATATAAAACTACCATCTTTTATTTCTAGTGGTAATCATAATGAACTTCTTATTCAACTACAGATGGCTCATGATGGTCCTTGTAGTTGTACTGATGATTGGAAAGAACTTTGGATACATAGGATGGAGACAATTGCATTAGAGTATAATCTTGATGCATCTATTTTTATAAGCGAGAAGAAGAAACTTAAAAAGAAGAAAAAAAAGTGACGACAAAGCATATTGTTCCGCCTATTATAGAAAACTGGATTGAAACGATTAGAAATCCAAATTCTCCACAACATGTTAAGGACAACATTATAATGATGTTGGAATCCGTTGTATCTGCTTGCCAAGAAGAGATAATAAAATATCGGACAGCACGGCAAAATTACCTTGACAAATCTTATAAAAGGACTAAAAAGAAACACAACTGAAACTGTCTTCTGGAGACATGATTATGATTGGATGGGTAAAATCATTCTATCGTAAAATCCGTGCTGGAGTAGTTTTTCCAGAAACCTATTATATCATGCCTGTGCTTCTCAAACTACCAAACACAGGGCAAGAAATCATCTTGAAAGAAGATGGTTCTATTCAAGGAGATTTTGCGGTTTTTGATAAGTTCTGTCGCGACACTATTGTTACAGAATATGCAGAAGCGCGGATAACTGTTTGGCTCCTACATCAGTATTGGAAGCGCTTACGTGAGGAAGAAGAGATTGCCGATCAGACAGCTATAACACAACCTTCACCAGTTGTACCAACAACACGTATGGAGGAAGAAGACACTGAGTTGGCATTTGATGGTGAAAAGAAAATGAAGACAGTGAAAGTTACTATGCAAACAGTTGATGGTCCAAAAGAATATAGTATAGAGGTTTCTGGTGAGCAAAGTAGCGTTAATAAGTGATTTACATTTTGGGGCGCGAAACGATAATCCGGTTCTTCTAGAGCATACCAAAAAGTTTTTGGAAGTGCAATTTTTCCCATTTTTACGGAAAAATGGCATTCGTGATGTATTTGTTTTAGGAGATGTGTTTGATCGTCGCAAGTATATTAATATCGCTACACTCAATTTTGTTCGCAAAAGTTTCATTGAGAAACTACATAATAATTATGTCTACTTCATCACTGGTAATCATGATGTTTATCATACTAACTCTTTGGGTGTCAATTCAATAGATGAGCTTATGCAAAGCCGTGAAGGCTTGAAGTTCTCTATTATCACAGAGCCCACGGAAATGAAATTCACTTGGGCTAAGATACTGTTTCTACCTTGGATTTGTCTGGAGAACGAAAAGCGTTCGCTGGAGCTAATTAATAAAACGGATGCGAAGGTTTGCTTTGGCCATTTGGAGTTGAAAGGATTTGAATCGCATGCTGGATATATTATTGATCGGGGCCTTGATATTTCTCTTTTTTCTAAATTTGGTCTTGTGGCGTCAGGTCACATTCATAAAAGACAGACTAACGGTAATGTTTCTTATCTTGGAAGCCCTTTCCAAATTACATGGGCCGACTACGATTCCCCCAAAGGATTCCATACTCTAGACACAGAGACATTACAGTTGGAATTTGTTCGTAATCCAAAAGAGATGTATCATAAGATCGTTTATGATGACCATGGACAAACTTTAGAACAGGTTTTGAATTGGGATTTTGATACCTTTCAAGATTGTTATGTTAAGGTGCTGGTGTTGGCTAAGACCAATCCCTATCATTTTGATATGTTCATTGATACTTTAGAGAAATATGCTATGGATGTGAAAATCATTGAAGATAAAATTATGTCTGAGGCGGCAATCCAGACATTTGATGGTCAGCCGGAAAACACAATGGCGATCATTAGAAAGTTTGTGGAGGAATCCAACGTCCAGGTTGACAAAAACAGGCTTGATAAACTAATGACGGACCTGTATAATGGCGCAATGATGGTGGAGTGAAAGGAAAACAGTATGCCGAAAATCTGGTTTGATGATAATCGTAAGCCTCCTGATGATAGTTGGATTTGGGCACAGACGAGTTATGACTGTTTCGTTATATTATCGCGACACATGACAACACCAGCCCCCATTGATGAGATTTCATTTGATCATGACTTGGGTGATCAGGATAGGTCAATTCACGTCGCCAATTACATTGAACATCTGGCCAAGCACGACGCCCATCCGCGTATAAAATGGAGTATACATTCACAAAATCCTGTTGGACGTGATCAATTGCTGATGACGATGCAAAAGTGTGATGATTTTTGGGATAATGCAGAAAAGGTAGGAGTGAAATAATGGAATTAGCTGTGACGATTTTACTATGGGAAGCTGTAATATTGGGTGGGGGTCTTATTCTTTTACTTGTAGTTTCATTTATTCAAGAAGTGTTCTAAGTAGTAGCGCGGGTGGAAGGTAGCTAGTGATCTTATTCGGCTCATAACCGTCTGTAAACACGGTGCAAACTCCGTGACCCGCAACCAATTTATATTGATAATAAGGAAATATAATGAGAGAAGAAAATTGGGATACCGTTTCTGAAATTGTTAGAACAGCAATTCGTGAAACAGTATATGAAACTGGTTATGATCGCGACTCCTCACATATGGAGGATCGTTATGTAGGTTATGAAACTGGTGTTTTTATCAATCCGACAGATTATGACCCTGAACTATTGACTGAGAAAATTGTTGGAGAAGTTATGAAACAATTAGTAATGAAGGATGTAATCAAGTGATGGGATTTTTTCTCGTTATATGTTTGATTCTTATAATTTTTGCAATTTTTTCTATGAATCCTCCTGATGATCGTTTTTAGATTACTGCGCTGGAAAAACCTTCTCTCCTATGGTAATGCCTTTTCCGAGATAGATTTATCAGCTAACAAAACCTCACTTATCGTTGGTCCAAACGGCTGTGGCAAAACAACGCTCATAGATGCGTTATGCTTTGTATTATACAACAGATCGTTTCGTAATACCAACAAGCCGCTGCTGATCAATTCTATCACGCAAAAGAATATGGTGGTGGAGATTGAGTTTGAGATAAACGACAAAAAGTATTTCGTGCGCAGAGGCATGAAGCCTAATATATTTGAGATATACAGAAATGAACAACTTATAGATCAAACGACCGGCATCCTTGATTATCAAGCGATTCTTGAGAAACAAATTCTCAAGATGAACTTCAAGACATTTACACAAATCGTTATTCTCGGGTCCGCCAACTATCAGCCTTTCATGAAGCTCGCAGCCCAAGCGCGTCGGGAGGTGATTGAAGACCTACTTGATACGCAAGTCTTCTCCATGATGTTTACGTTATTGAAAGACAAGGTTGCTGAAAATAAGACAGCGCTACTTGATGTTGAGCAGGCCATTGCTATCTGTGATTCTAAAATTGACTTGACAAATAAGCATATACTTGAATTGAAGCAGAATAATCAAGTGCTGATTGATGAGTGTCTTAATAGGATTAAGGATTATGAAGATAAGATTGTTGAGGAAGAGATTGCAATAACCACATGTAAAACATTAGCTGAAGCAAATGATGTGCTAATTACAAAGGCCCGAAAGGATTGTTTGAAAGCTAATGAAATCCTAACTCTTAGTGAACAGGCTAATGATAAACTGCATAGATTGTATGCTGATATAAGATTTTATGAAGAGAACACAACTTGTCCATCATGTAAGCAAGAAATCAATGAAGCTTATCGCCAAGACGTTATTATAACTAAGACGGTAGATATTGAAGCTCTGGAAACGATTGTCAAGGATGTAGAGCAAAAGAATAAAGATGCAGTGAATGCGGCCGAAAATCGCATTCGGGAATTAACTAAATCGGCTATGGAAACTACATATGAGTTGACAAAGAAGTCAACAACATTGAAGCTATATAAGCAACAAATCAAGGATATTAAAAAGGAAATTGAAAAGTTCAAAGCGAAGAATGAGACAAAGGGGGAAGATATTGGCGTACTTGAAAAAGAGAGACAGACCTTCCTTATTAAAAAGGAAGAAGAAATCAAGATACGTGAACTTTACAACACGGCATTGGTGGTACTTAAGGATGGAGGCATAAAAACACGGATTGTTTCTCAATACATCCCCATTATGAATTCTCTGATCAATAAAACGCTGGAGATGATGAACTTCTTCTGTCAATTTACTTTAGATGAAAATTTCAATGAGAAAATAAAATCTAGATTTCGTGACGAATTCAATTATGAATCTTTTTCTGAAGGGGAGAAGAAGCGCATTGATTTGGCTTTGATGTTCACTTGGCGGGAGATAAGTCGTCTGAGAAATGCCGCGCGCACCAATATCCTAATCTTTGATGAAATCCTTGATAGCTCATTAGACAATGAGGGAATGGATGATCTTATTAAAATCATAAAGATGCTTTCTCCTGATATCAATACGCTGGTTATTAGTCATAAGTCTGATCAGTTTCTTGATAAGTTTGATAAGGTCTTAGAATTTCGTAAGGTTCACAATTTTTCACAAATGGTAACAATATGAAAGTTGTAATCGCAGGCTCACGCTGTATTAGTGCTGGGGATGATTTCACTTATCCGCCAAGAAGATTCACTGACGCAGAAATGGCTTGGTTTTTTGATTGCGTTTATGAGTACCATAAGAGCTATCCTATTACAGAGATTATTTCGGGAACAGCTGTAGGAGTGGATAGGATGGGAGAGATTTTTGCTGAGCTTACTAAGATTCCAGTTAAGCAATTTCCAGCCGATTGGAAGAAATATGGGAAGTCAGCTGGTTATCGCAGGAATGAAGAAATGGTAGCCTATGCAGATCGGGTGATTGCTTTTTGGGATGGTCATTCGCGAGGAACGAAGCACACAATAGATATAACTGAAAAAGCAAACAAACCTCTAACAATTTGGCGGTTTGATTACTTTGATGCTTGACAAAATTGTTACATGACATTATAGTAATCTTCTTCAAATCTGGAGTGTGATATCATGAACAAAGAAGCACTTTTGAGACTAGCAGACAAGTTAGATGGTAAGGGGCCATATGAAAAAGTCGGTCCTATTCCAAACGAACGTTTTGACATAAAACAATGGGTCGGTGCTAGTGCTAAAATTGTTCCATTGAATAAAAATATTCCATTGAAAGATACTTTATGGGTACATAGTGTTGTAAAAACTAATCTTCCTTGTGGAACTGTTGCTTGTGCTTGTGGCTGGGCCGGCGCTGATCCTTGGTTTCGTAAACGAGGATTTTATACTAGAGCCGGTGGTTTATACTATAAGAATGCTTTCGGAACAACACCTACTACAATTCAGTCGCTTGAAACATTTTTTGAAGTGGATAGTGCTGAATCAGAGTATTTGTTTTTCTGGAATCCAGAAGATAAAAACTATAAAACACCTAAACAAGTTGCTACACGCATTCGCAAATTCGTAAAAGCTAAGGAGAAAGAGATTGAACGTGCAAAGTGTGCTTCAGAAAGCATATAAAGAATATATCACCTTATTGGAAAAAGCACTAAATGACTGTGCTGGTTTCATGCTTGCTCATGGAATGCAGGGTTCTATAGAAGAAGCCAAAAAAGGCGAAGAATTGCGCGCTCTAATTGATAAATTGGAAAAAGAATGAACATCTTGTTTCTTGACGTTGACGGGCCTTTGATTCCCGCCCGCATGTATTACAATGGTATCCCAAAAAACAGTGAGGGAGTGTATCTTTATGATCCTGTAGCCGTTGGGATGGTCAAAAAGCTTGTTGAGTTTTACAAGTTGAAACTCGTCTATAATTCATCGCATAATGCAGATGGATGGGTTTCAATGGTGAAACAAGCTACGACTAATGGTTTTACGAAAGAAATGCTTCATGATGACCCAACTACTAAGTTTCCTATAGGTCTACTTGTGCGCATGGATGGCATCTCAGAATGGCTCACACGGCATCCTGAAGTGGATAAGTGGGCTGTAGTAGATGATTATGCGCTTCCTGTTCCCAATGCGGTAAAAGTTGATTTCAATATAGGAATCACTTTGGATAATTTTGAAGCCCTAGCAAGTAAATTTGGAGAAATGTATAATAATGGAATTGTTAAGAAAATCGGCTAGTAGACGACGATCAAATCCATATCCAATAATGATTGCTGATGCTGTTCATGAGCAAATTCGGGAGACTGGAGATTATCAGGAAATGGGTGACCAAGCCTATTATGATGTAAGCAATCTCTCTAGATTTTTAGGTGAAATTGTTCAACTTCTTCATGAACGCCATGTTCTTTTAGATGGTGATGTTCTTAGGTTATTTACTAGATTTGATGAATATAAAGGGGCACCAAAAGACACATGATCTATGAATTAGTAGAAGCAAACGATTCATCACTTATAACAAAAGCTGAACGATTTGATTTTTCAAATCCTCCAACTGATCCTGTTCAGTTGGCTAAAGATTTGACAGAGACAATGATCCATTACAAAGGATTTGGACTCGCAGCTAATCAATGCGGCCTACCTTATAGCTGCTTTGTGATGCACAGCAATCCAATCATTTGTTGTTTCAATCCAAGGATTGTTGATCAAGCTACAGAAATCATTAAGATGGTGGAAGGTTGTTTAACATTTCCAGGGATGTTTTTGAACATCAAGCGGCCTCGTACAATCAAAGTTCGTTATACACAACCAAATGGAGAAACCCTAACAAAAGAATTTGATGGAATGACGGCAAGAGTTTATCAGCATGAATTAGATCATTTGAATGGTGTTATCTATACAGCGCATGTAACAAAACTAGAATTAGATATTGCAAAACGAAAATCAAGAAAATTGTTGAGAAAAAAATAATGGAAAAGCCTCCATTTGCTCCACTACATCATAAAATTGCTTTAGAAAAACAAGGTAAAGAAAAAATAAACCTTCAAGGTATTGATCCAAATAAGGATCATTTGATTTACCTAGCATCTCCTTTCACACATGAAAATACAAATGTTGAACATCACAGATTTATTCAGGCTGAAGTAATAACAGCCTTGATATTGAAAAACAACTTTAATGTGTTTTCTCCTATAGTGCATTGTTATGAAATCGCAAAGAAGTTCACTCTCCCAAGCCATTTTGAATTTTGGGCGAAATATGATGAAGCGATGTTAAAGCGCTGCACTCATGTTGTTATTCTGGATATTGAAGGATGGGAAATATCAAAAGGTGTTGCGAATGAAAAGAGATTAGCAGAAAAGTATAATATACCGATTCTCAGATGGTCACAAATCGTAGATTAGTTGAAAAAGCTGGCCCAAATTTTTACCCTACGCCAGCATGGGGAACAATTGCTCTTTTACACCATGTAACTTTTCATGGGTCTATTCTTGAACCTTGTTGCGGAAAGGGGGCAATGTCGGAAGAGCTTATACGACAATATGGGCCTGATCGTGTAACGTCTTCTGACAAATATGATTATGGATATGGAGAAGTAAAGGATTTTTTTGATATTCATAAACCATATGATAATATCGTAACAAATCCTCCATTCAATATAGCAGAAGATATTTTATATCATGCTCTTCATATTGCTAATGAAAAGGTTGCATTACTTTTGCGTCTGGCATTTTTAGAAGGACAAAAACGATACTACAAGATTTTTCAATATCATCCTCCAAGTGAAGTTTTAGTTTTTTCCGAACGGTTATCAATGTATCCTGATGGCTATCCTGTAAAAAGCGGCGGAACTACATCTTATGGATGGTTTATTTGGGAAAAAAGACATAATGATATTTCAAATATTTCACATTACATTCCACCAAATATTAGATGGATAGCTCCAGGGTTCAAGAACAAGGAATAGTCACACAAATGGCAATTGATTGGATAAATGTAACAGAAGTAGTAAATGCTTTACCAAGAGGATTTAGATATATGAGCCCAAATTACACTAGCAAGTATAAATACAACGAAGATCAGATGATTCAACAAATTAATGATTACATTGAATCAACTTATTCCGAGCACTATTTCGGAAAGAACGGCCTTCAGGTGTTTGATTTATGGGAAGCTTTAGACGATGATCCTGCGCCCATCCATAGGAACATGGCAATCAAGTATCTTTACCGTTATGGAAAGAAGGCAGGCTTCAACAAAAAAGACCTATTTAAGACTATACATTACTGTCTGATGCTGCTATACTACCATGACAAGCTGAAGCGTGATGAAGTCAAGAAGGAATCTACGGATGATAATCATAGTAACTCTGAACAAGGATCAGCCCCTTCAGGATGATGAGGATAAGGTTACGGACTTTGTAACTGCTAAGCATGGATTTACGCTTACTGCTAGGGATGCTCTTATTGGAAAACTTGATTTGGAATTTGCTACAATCAACAGTGTTTTAGAAGATGATATTAGCCTTATGCAAAGAGATTTACAAGCTTTGATTGAAGATGAAAAATTGATAGTGCTTATTGCTGATGAATAAACTATAAAGGAGTATTGCTATAGAAATAAAGATTTCTGGGGAAGAATTACAAAAAAGGAAATTGTTTTTAGGTTTACCTTGTTATGCAGGTCAATGTGCAGCGGTTTTTGCTCGCTCTCTCATGGACCTTTCTTCTCTTTGCACGCGATATAATATCCCCCTCAATGCTTACTTCTTAATGAATGAAAGCTTGATTACTCGTGCAAGAGCTTATATCTGCGATGAATTTATGCGATCAGAATTTACTCATCTCATGTTTATTGACAGTGATATTGGTTTCAATCCTAATGATGTGATTGCTTTGTTGGCTTTGTGTTCTGATGACTCTCCTTATGATGTTATTGGCGGTCCATATCCAAAGAAGTGTATTTCTTGGGAGAAAATCAAACAAGCTGTTGATAAAGGACTCGCAGACAATAACCCAAATGATTTAGAAAAGTATGTTGGCGATTATGTTTTCAATCCTAAGAATACAGGCCAACAGAATATTGCTATTTCTGAACCGGCTGAAGTTCTAGAAATTGGCACTGGTTTCATGATGATCAAGAAAGCGACATTGGAAAAGTATAAAGAAGCCTATCCACATTTGATGTATCGCCCTGATCATGTGAGAACAGCACAGTTTGATGGTTCCCGAGAAATCATGATGTATTTTGATGCTGCTATTGATCCTGACTCAAAACGGTATTTGAGCGAGGATTACAAATTTTGCTACGACGTGGGCAAGATGGGCGGCAAGGTATGGTTGTGCCCCTGGATGCAGCTGTCGCACGTAGGAGCCTATACGTTTGGTGGCTCTTTGGCCGATATTGCGATGGCTGGTGTATCCCCGACCGCAGACCCAAGCAAGCTAGGTGGTAAGAGATGAGTACGGGGTATAGGGCGAGATGGGAACGCGGCAGTCTGCAAAACTGTGATGAGCAGGTTCGATTCCTGTTATATCCTCCATCATTACCTCTTGTTTTTACTGTGTTGGTTTTCTTTACACCATTTGTTCTTGGAACAGTTTTTATTATGTCAATTGGAATAACAAAAAATGCAATTAAATCCAAAAACACTAACAGTTATTAAATCATTTTCTCTTCTGAATAATTCATTATTGTTTCCAGTAGGAGATTCCTTAGAGACTATATCAATTTCAAAAGCGATGTTTGCTCGGGCGAAACTTGAACAATCTTTTGATAAGCGCTTTGCAATTGCTGATTTGTCGCGTTTTTTGAGTGTTCTTTCTCTATTCAAAGTACCTGAGTTATCCTTTGAGAAAACACAGGTGAAAATTTTTTCAGGTAAGCAGAGAATCAACTATACATATGCTGATGAAGATGCTATATTAAAACCACCTGCAAAACGTATCGTTATGCCGGCGAAGGATGTTGTTCTAACGCTGTCAGAAGCGAATCTAAAGGCTCTGTTGAGCGCGACAAGTGCTTTGTCTGCGCCAAATATAGCGATAGCTGGGGACGAAGGAAAAATCCATGTCCAAGCTCTTGACATACGTGATCCAAGAGGTGACTCATTCTCTCTTGAAATTGGGGAAACAGATAAGGTATTTTTGGCGGTCTTCAAGTCGGAATATCTGTATAAGATTATTCCCAAAGAGTATAGCATAACAATAGCTGCCAAGGGTCTTAGCCATTTTCAAACAGACGATTTAGAGTATTATATCGCTCTGGAAGAAAAGAACTCAAAGTTCTAAAAGGTGAAATGATATGGCCCAACTCTCCTTTGATAAAGCTTTCAATTATTTGAAAGAAGGAGGGATGGTCACTCGCGAAAAATGGACCGCTGTAAAAGGTATATTTTTGAAAGATAATATACTTTGGACATTAGAACGTGATGATTCAAAACGTATTGTATATACTTTAAGTTATAATGACATATTCGGGGATGATTGGGTATTTGTTATTGGAGAAAATACTGACAATGAAACAGATGAAAGCAATTCTTCTAAGTGTCGGCCTAATACTAAGTGCAACCAGTGCCATAGCTCATGACGCCCCTTCGGGCTGGCAATATCCTATGGAATGTTGCCATTCTATGGATTGTGGACCTATTACCGATAGTTCATTTACAAAACCGCAAACCCCCATAGAATTGCCACAAATGGTTGTAACAACTAAGCACGGTACGGTTGTTGTTCCGCATAATTTTCCTTATAGAAAATCTGGGGATTCTAAACCCCATGCTTGTATGCGCCCTGGACCTTGGGTAGATGGTATGCAAGCGATGCGTCTTATTTGCCTATTCTTTCCAGATGGGATGTGAAATCATGGAATATATGTTTGTTTCATCCTTGACTGGCGTATTGACGGTTACGGCCTTAGGGATAGCATATGCATCTGGTGCCGCGTCTTTTATAGCTTGTGGTTGGACTCTAATGGCAGTTTTTGTAATCATGTTTTGCCTCGGGATGCTTTGGTAAACTATGCAAAAGAAGGGGAAAAACATGGCCGTAGTACGCATCAACATAGAAACGTTGCTGGAAGACTATCATGCTGAAGAAATCCATGTAGCTTTTGGAAACGAAGAGCATGATAAAACATTCCGTGAAATCCGACTCAATAAAGCGATGATTGAGGAAGATGGGATTCTGGATTGTTTTACAAAGAATATTTCTAATACTGGAGAAATCAAGACTGTTACAGTTGTATCCCTACCTGAAGGAAGTTCGTTGAATCAACTCAAGCAAAATTATAAGAAGATTGGTTTGATGAACGATAATGGGGAATGGAAGAAACGAAACCTTGGATAATATATGCTTCGCGATGAGTATTTGTGGTGCGAGCGTTTCCGCCCCAAAAAAGTAGCCGATGCTATTTTACCAGAACGCATTAAGACTCTTTTCCTAAACTATGTCAAAGTCAAAAATATTCCACACTTGATTTTGTGTGGCTCCCCTGGTATTGGCAAAACGTCAGCTGCGAGGGCCATGCTAGATGAGTTGGATTGTGATTATAAGTTCCTTAACGCTTCTCTTGATAGAAATATTGATACTTTACGCAATGACATACTCAATTATGCTTCTGCTGTTTCGTTTTCTGGAGGCAGAAAATACGTCATTCTTGACGAAGCTGATAATCTCAATGCTAATTCTTTTCAGCCCGCTCTCCGTGGTTTTATGGATATGTATGGAAATAATTGCGGGTTTCTTTTTACTTGCAATTATCCTGGCAAGATCATTGAACCGCTCCATTCCAGATGTAAGACTGTAGATTTCAGTATAGAGCCCAATGAAAGAGTTGATCTAGCCTGTCAGTTCCTAGATCGGGTTATCTCTATCCTAGAGCAAGAGAAAGTTGAATACGATAAGACGATTCTTGCTAAGGTAATTGAGAGACGCTTTCCTGACTGGCGCAAGATGTTGATGGAATTGCAAGGCTATGCCGGTTCTGGTAAGATTGATGCTGGTATTCTTAGTAACTACACTGACATTTCTCTGAAGAAGCTAGTTGGATATTTGAAAGAGCAGAATTTCACAGAGATACGAAAATGGGTTGCTGAAAATTCCATGGATGTGAATGATTTCTATCGCAATCTTTATGATAATCTGTTATCAAGCTTGACGAAAATAGGTCAACCCATGGCAATCCTGCTCTTGGCAAAATATGAGTATGAAGCCGCGTTTTCCCTCAACCATGAGATAAACATGTCGGCATGCCTTGTGGACCTGATGTTGCGCTTGAAAGGAGAATGGTTATGAGGAAAGAAGACTTACTTTGGTTGATGATTGTTTGCATCGCTCTGGTATTTTTAGCTGGTTGTGCTGATCCCATACCTCAAGATAAGCAAATCAAAACAACTAATCCACAATATCAAGTGGACTTACTTTTTAAGATTAATGGTTGTGATATGTATCGTTTCATTGATGGACAACACATTTGGTTTTTAATGTGCCCTAATAACCAGCCGAAAACAGTGTGGCAAGAAAATTGTGGTAAGGGTTGTATTCGTCAAAATGGGGTGGAAACAAAATGATGACAACAAAAAAACAACAGATGTGCGAAGATGTTTATGCGCTAGGAGATTATATTTGTGATGTGGTGGAAGCAAAAAAGAAGCTGGAAGAAAAAAAACGAACTGTTCCTTCCTATATTCCAGTAGGAAAACCAGAAGATTATTATGCCATAGAATTATCGGAGTATAAGCAAGCATGTTGGGATTTTTTTACAAAATTAGAGACTTTTTTTATAAAGACATAACTTGTGGTATGTGCGGCCGAATCCATATTAAGTATGATGAAATAGAGTATCTGGCCAAGAATGATGAGGGCGAGCAGCAAGTCTATAAGATGAATATTTGTAATGAATGCTACCATACTCTTGATTATTTGAAAGATCGTAAGTGGCAGAAAACACAGAAGAGCTAGACAGGTATCGCTTTATCAATAGTATAAACGTCAAGAAGGACGATCTTCGCGACGATGAGCGGATTGATAAGGACTATGCTCCATATTTCATTAATCTCATGCTATCCTACCACAAAGACACCCTTTTTCATGCCTATAATATGGATCGGAACCATCAGATTCCGGCCAGAAATCAGTATATCTATCTCCTAAATACAGTCAGGCCAAGGAAACGATTTACGAAAATACATCGTTCAGAAAAACTAGATGATGTGACTTTGATTCAAACCTTCTTTGGTTATAATATAAAAAAAGCAAAAGAAACTCTAGCTATTCTCACGCCTGAACAAATCAAAGAAATCAAACAGCGGTGTAATAGGGGAGGTTTGAAAAAAGAATTAGAAGGATGACATGTTAACTAATGGTTTAGGTGTTGAGATTAAATTCAATGATAAAAATGATTTCCTGAAGATCAAAGAGACGTTGACAAGGGTAGGAATAGCTTCTAAGAAGGATAAGAAATTATACCAGAGCGTTCATATTCTACACAAAAAGAATCAGTATTTTTTGATGCACTTCAAAGAGTTGTTCGCCTTGGATGGTAAGGAAACGAGTTTTACAAGCGAAGACAAAGCAAGGCGAAATACGATTGCGTCTCTTTTAGAGGAGTGGAAATTACTCACAGTTCTCAACCCAGATCAAATAAAAGAACCTCGTGCAACACTTTCTAACATCAAAATCATAAGCTTCAAGGAAAAAGCAGAATGGACGTTGGAAAGCAAATATACTATCGGAAAGATAAAGGGAAAGCCCAAGTGATTGTTATTGAGCAGCCAGCATTTGGTGAAGATTGGATAGATGATCCAGTTCACGAAGATAAAGATGGCTGGTGGTTTTTAGATGAAACATGGAGCACTAGATATGGCCCATATGAGTCCGAAAAAGAATGTAGAAACGAAATGAAGCAATATTGCATTGAAGTTTTAGGAGAAAAATACCCTGATGGATGATGTATTGAAAGTAAAATGGTATCTTGTAGAGATGAATGAAACAGTGATAAGCGTTCAAGGATATCCTGAAACGTTTTATGCTTGCTATATCTCAACATCCCCGGAAAAAGGAAAAGGATACAAGCTTGCGACGTTACAAAGATGGTCAGGCGGCCCCCAATATAATGGATTCGTTGAACAGGCTATCGGTAGAGAGATTGTTGCGGCCCACAACGCATCGTTGGAAAAGAAAAAAGAACCAGCGACAGCTGATTTTCCATCAACCATCTTGCCGACCGTTCCAACAGAAGAAAAATTAAAAGGAAAACCCGGCCCAAAGAAGGGACATATGCCAGGTAATCTAAAAAATCTTGTACGTTGGCCAAAGGGAATTGCTAGAAAGCAACCAGATGGCCGGCTACTTACTCTTAAAGAAGCACTAGAATTAAAACGACTACAAGATGAAAAGGCAACGCAAGTCCAAGAATTCCAAATCCTCTCGGGAGTTGAATCGCCAACAGTCACCGAAGATCAGGGCAACAGAATTATTCAGCAAGAACAGCCCGTTCAAGCCGAAACGCATCCGCCTCAAGAAAAAATACAATCGCAAGCGCTATCAACATCCGCTATTGGAACAGTAACAGAGGATCAGCCCAATGTCTTACCAAGCCCTTTACCGCCTCACTAACGAAGATATCAAACTTCTGGAAATGCTTTCTAAAGACTTAGAACCAAGTCTTAATGTAACTTTGGAATATGTTCCTATGTCCGAAAGATTGCGCCGTCAAGCTGATGAAATGGATGCTCTGGACGTACGTAAGCAAGAACTAAAAGACTTGATTTACAAAATTAATATGGCCGGTTTCATTTCAACTGACTAGGCGTAGGAAAGTCTGGTAAATCCGCCTGATTTGGAGTCAGGAGAACGCAGTTTCAAATACTGCCGCCTAGACACTCTTTCAAAAAATGCTAAAAATTACTGATTTGTTTTCTCCTACTTTTGGAGAAACTGACAAACATTACAAATTTTTGACGCTTTTGTCTAAGGTGGCGATCACCGTCCCGCCAGTGGCAAACGCTCGCCTAGCATCTGCTATCGTCTACAAGGGCGATGTTGTGACCATAGGCGTCAACCGCCGCAAGACGCATCCTTTTCAAGCCAAGTACGGTAAAAACAGCGATTCAATTTACCTTCATTCGGAAACGCAAGCTATTCTTTTGGCTCTGAAAACTTTGACTCTCAAAGAGCTTGCTAAGTCAACTCTTTATGTTTGCCGAATGAAATATGAAGACTCTTCCAAGCAAAACTTTGTATTTGGATTGAGTAAACCTTGTATTGGATGCCAGCGAGCTATTGCGGAGTTTGGCATCAGAAACGTAATCTATTCAACAGAAAATGAATATAGGAGATTATAATAATTTGGTTAGTTGTATTGATAGAAGTGGTTATAGAGAATATGAACAGAAATTTATTGATCAGTTATTTGAAGATGGTGTTAGTAAAGCCTTATTACTCAAAACCAAATATGAACATGAGATGTTTGATTTAACGTGTTTTCGCCCATATCCGTATATGCAAAATAAGAATAAAGGAGCATTGGGAGAGCAATTTGTTTCCCAATTTATGCGTTGTCTAGGTCATACAGTAGAAAACCCGCCGACCAATACAGATGAGTATGACCGAATCATAAGTGGAACTGAGTCGTTTCAAAGGGTTGTTTCAGGAATCTTAACAGAAATCAAGTTCTCAGTAATGATTGAGCCAAATTTCATTTGGAATCATATCGCGCGAATGAAACGTTGGCAGCGATTGCTCCTCATGGGTATTGTCATTCCAGATTATCGTATTTCAAGAACAACATTTAAGATATATCAATGTTGGATTACAAAGGATGATTTTATTGCTAATTCTGGTGATAAGGAATCTGGAAAATATTTTATACATCAACAAGGAGGTAACGAAGCGAAAAATGATGACTATTGGCTGAATGGAAGGAAGGGAGTGGAAATTTTCAAACAATCATTTGTTAAAGACTTAAAAGATTGGTGACATTCAACTTTTCTATTGATTATTTTTTGCAATCTGTTATAAGAGGATATCCAAATCTCTAACCGCTGGGAGAACTCCCTATGATTGATGATCTTGTGGAAAGCATGGAGAATGGGTTACGTGATTTTATTGTAAAGAATGCTGCAAACATTGCCTTCACACAACCACAATACAAAATCCATAAGGAAGATGAAGGTCAATATCATATCATCATTTCCATATCAGGTTTAGGAGAACAACATTTCTCAATTCTCTTACTTGGTGATGAGTTTATCGTCAAGGGAAAAATGGCAATCATTGGTCCAAATGCATCATTTCCATTCGCCCTCATTTCAAACTTGATAAATGGGGCTATCCAAAAATGGGTTACACAAAAGGCTGAAGACATTGCGACAACAAAAGTCCGATTGGCAAATAAAGGAAAGGCAGTAAAGGCGCTTCCCACTTCTGGAGGCGGCCCCATTATTGGTGAGTTTAAGGACAGAGTACCTAAAGATAGCTTTGTTGATAGTGGTCCTGTAGGCGGCGCCTAAATACAGTATCACAATTAATACAAACAATATAACAAATATGGAGAGAAAAATATGAAGAATTATATCGGTTTTAGCCGTGACCACAGTCGTTCCATGACAAATCTAGCTAGAGCGGCAGCTAGGGATTACAACAACACTATCGCTGCCATCAAAGATGCAGCTGTGAAAAACAATCAAGATACAATTGTTAGCACTGTCAAGTGTGGTGTTGATGTTGGTGGTATGCATGGTATAGTTGAAAGAGAAACAATCAACTCTAGTATCGCCGCCCTCAATCCGATTGCCGAAGGTTCATATAGGACTAATGGCAGTCGCACACCGTTGTTTGATAGTGTGAATGAGCTTATTTCTATTCTACAAGATGTACCTGATGCTAATGATCCTGATGTTGCATTTCTTGTCCAAACGATTACAGATGGAGAAGAAAATGCTTCTAAAATTCATGGCAGTGTCTTAGCAGAAAAAATTCGGAAATTACAAGCCACGGATCGCTGGACATTTGTTTTCCGTGTGCCCAGAGGTGCCAAAAGAACTCTTGTAAATTATGGTATTCCAGCTGGCAACATCTTAGAATGGGACCAAACAGAAGAAGGATTAGAGGCCGCGACCTATGATACGGTTGTTGCTACTCAATCGTTCTATGAAGCGCGCTCTAGGGGTGTAAAAAGCACAAAATCTTTCTATAGCAACATAGCCGATGTGAAACCAAGCACCATTGCAAAAACGGCTAGAGAGATTACAAAGGAAGTGAAATTTCATACTGTCGGTCCAAAAGATCATGACACAGAAATTTTTGACTTCTGTATGAAGAAAGTCGGATCATATAAAAAAGGCTGCGCTTTCTATGAGCTATCTAAGACAGAAAATGCAGTCCAAGATTACAAGATGATTTGCATTCGTAATAAAACCACACAGAAGGTCTATTCTGGTGCTGGAACACGAACAATTCTAGGTTTACCAGAGTTTGGTACGATAAAACTTATTCCTGGTGATCATGGTGATTATGACATTTTCATCCAATCCACTTCCACAAACCGCAAGGTAAAAGAGGGAACGCGCGTGCTCTATTGGGCCAGTGTCAATAGTTGAGGGGAGTTTGAGATTCTAGTTGACATTACCCATGATCTAGAGTATCCTATTGTCATCCTGAAGAGAGAAAACAGCGAGTAGTATTTGACCCTCACTCTGGATGATTGATTTCCTAATTGGAGTAAGAAGCAACGATATAGATTATATAATGATATGGCTGGCTACAGCAACCAAAAAAGCTTCCAATAGCAAAAAACCCAGCCCGTTTATCCATTTTTTGGATGGTTACAGCATCAAAAAATTACTTGTAGAGTAGTAAAAATCCCATCCAGTAATGCTAAGTAGATTAAGCATCATTTCCGCAAACAAAAATCTAGCTCAATGGTAGAGCATCACTCTTATAAAGTGAAGGAGCCGTTCAAATCGGCAACTTATATGATGCTGATATTTTTTTTAGATTGTTTTCAGCAACCTAAATTTTTTGAAAAATAACGGTCCTAAGGTAGAAGACCTCTTCACGGAGTATTTGATGACGCTTTCACAGGTGATGGTGAAAGGGTGGGGCGAGCGGTTCCTGTAAAATGGAGCAATGCGCCGGCCGCAAGTAAAAAAAGACAGTCTGTTTACTAAATATTATTGGGGATGGATTAAATGGAGACGTTTAATTTGCTTGCTAAAAGTCAGGAATAGCCCTGGCCATCCACGTTTTTTTGGCTGCCTTCTGCAAACCAAAACAATGTCAAAGGTGCCCTTCGGGGCTCCAGCAAACGATAGAAAGATAGCGTAAAGTCGCCGGCAACCAGTAGATTTTGTATCACTTCCGCAACAAAAAAGTCTTGAAAGGACAACGTTTCTACGAAAAACGTCTAAAAAAGTGATACTGTAAATAATGAAAGGATAGTGAAATGGATAACATCTACGCTTTGGAATTTTGTTTTCATGCTTCAATTCATCGTGCACTTTTCAAGGATCGCTCAAAGGCTGAAGCAATTGTAGAGCAACTTCGTCCTTTGATGGGTCAGGATGTTTACGCTTATAGTCGTAATGATAAAAGCGAAAATATTTTTACATGTAAGTCTGAAGATGGCTCAGAGATTGTAGTTGTTCCTTCTAAACTTGAAGCTGTTCGTATTCTTGATTATGATAATTTCAATAACTTGGCTGTTATAGAAGATGTTAAAACATCTAAAATACAATTAGATAAAAAGCTTACTGAAAAAAGAGCAATGCTAATGCTAGAAGCTGAATTTCGGTAAGAAATAAAGTTTTAGAA
>Ga0137452_1000145_pt1 | contig 20672 bp, 19 predicted proteins | sample EasRivERMGT513_2_FD_102312 | JGI IMG/M metagenome (GOLD analysis project Ga0137452, IMG submission 102312) | Soil microbial communities from meander-bound floodplain in the East River, Colorado, USA - East River MetaG ERMGT513_2 | ecosystem: Environmental > Terrestrial > Soil > Floodplain ...
GCGCGACTCGGGCTCAGCGAGTGGAAAGGGAGCGTTCATGAAAAGCTGAAGACGCTCGACGACATTTATCGTTTCACCGTCGAGCAGACGGCCATGGCGCGGGGCGAGTTCCTCGAGCTCACGGTCGTCATCCTAATCCTGCTGGAGTTGGTGCTGCTGCTCTGACGCATGTCATGCGGCAGCGGGCCCGCGTCCATAACCTTATCGGCTGTTTCCCACGCTCGGCGCGCTGCGCACGAGCGCCTCGGTGAGCACACGTCCCTGTGCACCAGGCAGCGTCACCCCGGCAAGAAACGCAAGCGTGGGCGCGACATCCGCGGGGCTGGCGGGCTCCAGATATTCACCGGGGGCGATTCCCTTTCCCATTAACAGCAGCGGCACGCGCGTATCGAACCCGTACGACGAACCGTGGGTCGTGGCACCGACATACATCAGCCAGTACGGCCGGAGCACGACGGTCATGTCGCCACTTCGTTCGCGGTCGTAGCTGCGGGCAAGACGCCGGCCGATCGGATCGTCTTCGAACTGATTTGCCTCGATTCGATCGCGCGTGTAGACGTCCAGCACGCCAGGAATTGCTTGCACGCTCCGACGAACAGCGGAACCAGCCGCAGGATTACTTCGCATACGGTCGAACGCGTCGTCGCGGAGATAGACCTCGCCATCGACGATACCAGCGACGTAACGGCCCTGACCAAGCGTCCGCCGGAGGGACGTCTCGATGGCAGTCGTAACGTCAACCGTCGCCACTCTTCCCGCGTCCACTCCTGCCGCTTTCATCCGTTCCGGAATCGGTGACACGCCATGGTCGGAGGTGAGAGCTACCGTGTAGTTGTCCGCGCCGACGAGGCGGTCGAGACCCGCGAGGAAGACACCGAGCGTCCGATCGAGACGGATGAGGACGTCCTGAATCTCATGGCTCTCGGGGCCGAACTCGTGTCCCACCTTGTCGAGCGCTGAGAAGCCGATGGTAATTAGGTCCGTCTGATCGCCGTGGCCGAAACGCATGCGCGTCGCCACGTCAAGCGCCATCTGGGATAGGTACTCGTCGGAGTACGGGCTGCTCTGCCACTGGGCATAGAACCCGCGGTCAGGTCCGTTCGACGCACCTCGCAGCGAGTGCGGAAACGTGGCGGTCTTGCCCACAGAAGCGTGGACGCCAATGGCAGGAGCTTCGTAGAGGTACGCGCTCGAAGGCAACGTCCGCTCCCAGGTCTTGCCATAGTCGTTCTCAACAGGATGGCGCCCTATGAACTCTGCCACTTCGGGGACCGGGGCACTTGAGAAAGCCGTCGATGTCACCCATGTCCCTGAGTCGTCAAACCAGGCCACGGCGTCCGGTCGGCGCCCAACCAGCGGGATGGCGGCGCGGGCCTTCAATGAGAACCCGATGAGGCGCGCGGAGGGGCTGAGTTGCACGCGAAGCTCGTCTGCCAGCGTCGAGGTGCGCAAGGCGGCCGCGCTGTCGCCGTAGCCGGGGACCGGCTTACCGTAAGACACCACCGCAGTGGACGTGTCCCGGGTGCACGTGACCTCGGCCTGTCGCTGGCGATCCCACCACGTGTTCATCACCATGCCGTGTGTCGATGGCAAACTGCCGGTCGCGATCGTGGCGTGTCCGGCGCACGTTACAGTGTCGAAAAACGGGTAGTCGACTTGACGGAACCGGGCGCCAACGGTGAGGAGGCGGTGCAAGCCACCGGTCCACTGGTGCTGGAACTTATCGACATAGTCGCCGCGGAACTGGTCGACCACGAGCAGCACGATCAGTCTCGGCCGTGGCTGCTGGGCCCGCAGGGGCGTGACGACGACAGCTGTCACGAGTGCGACGATCAGGATCTTCAGTCCTCTGACCACCACTTTTTTCACCGGGGTGACATCACAAGTCTTTTTACCGGGCTGACATCACAAACGTGTAACGTCACGAAACGTTGCATCCGCGACGCTAGTCGGCGCGGATGAAGGAGGCTTTGCCCGATTGAACCAGAAAGCGCGCCTCGACCAGCGCCGCAAGGACAGCATCGCACAACGTGCGATCGAGTGCCCACAACCGCTGAGCCTGTGCGAGCGTCAGGCGCAGTCCGGGCATCTCGAGAAACTCCGCCTTCGCCCGGCGGAGCGCTGCTGCGAACGTTTCGTCGGCGGGATCGTGTGCGCTCGTTTCAGGATTGGCATCCATGACGTTCGTCCTTGCAGCGGGGGTGAACCGACCGCCGCACGAATCACATTATTCGCTGCGCGTATCAGCCACGTGTCGGTGGCGTGAAATCCGAACCTCTCTTGCGGTGCTGGCTTGGCTCTTCGGATGCCGCATGACGACCTGACGTTCAGGGACTCGGCCGTCAGATGAAAAGACGGGCCAGGCGCGGTCGCCTGACCCGTCACGACCGTGGGTTCATACATTAGTCACCTGCGGTGCGGTTGGCGTGAGTGCCGCGCCGGCTGATGGTGGTGTTGCTGCCGCGCCTGTGGCAGCCGCTACGGAGGGCACCGTGCTGGCCCTCTTCGTACCACCGTAGTGCTCGATTCGCCGTGCGACCGCCCAGCTTGCCATCGCCGCCGCATCGTCACCGAGCACGTTGCTGACGATCGCGTCCAGCCGCTGGACGGCGGCCAGACCCGATTCGAGCGCGGCGTTCATCGACGCACGTGACGACGCGTTCAGCTCTCTCCGCGCCTCACGCTCGTGCAGCACTTGCTCGAAGCCCGCGATCTTCGCCTTCAACTGCGCGACGAAGTCCTCGGGCATGCCGTGTGCGATGAACTGACTGGCGAGCGGTTCGGCATCGCGCGCGAACGCCCGTGCCGCGTTCATGATCCCCCGCCGTCCCTGCGCCTTGGTCACGCGGAACCGATCGTCCGCGCCGGGGGTATCGAGCGCCACCGCCCGCCCCGTGAGGCTGATCGCCTCAACCATCTCGACGAGCGCCCGGTACGCCGCCGTGTCGGTGCTCGCGCCGCCGCGCGCTTTTCGGCGGCTCGAGAACTCCGTTGCGCCATGCTGATTCAAGTTGTTCACGGCCGCGTCCACGGCCGCAAACGCCTCTGCTCCCAGCGTGGCCTTGGGGAACCGATCGCCTCGTGCAAGGCCAAAGTCACGGACCCGCACGAGCATTTCGTGTTTACGTTTTTCGGTAGTCGTCATATCGCTATCCTCCTTGAGGCGGAAGTGCCTCGTTGAGGGCCTATCCTCGATCGGCCGGGCGGAGGAAGTCCTTACCTGCGGACTGAAAAATCCTTGATTGGTCTTGAAAGTGCGTCAGGCAGCGCCCTGGCGGAGCATCGCGAGCGTCTGCGCCCACTCCTCGCGATGCGCGGCGACGTGTAGCAGCGGGTCGACGGGCAGCAGCCATCCCGCCGGACCGGACTCCGCCTCGGCCAGCGCATCGCCGCACACGCGCGCCGCGTCGTGGTGCTTGCCCTGCAGGGCGAGGATCGCCGCATGCGCCATGGCTGCGTCGACGGTTTGTCCGCCAAAGCCTGGGCGAAGGATGTTCGCGCCGGGATGAATCGCCTGGACCTGAGATACGGGGCAAATCGCCGCAAGGCCAATCGCCGCAAGCGCATGGTTCGGCATGCGCGTGAGCGCCTCGTGAAACGACGCTTCGGCGTCGTCGCGGCGGCCCTGGCGAAGGCAAAACGCACCGCGCGCGTACCAGGTGGTCGCGGCACATTCACGCGCGTACAAGTGACCGTCATCCATGTCCGCGAGCTCGCGCGCACACTCCTCGAGCGCGTCGTCGACTGCGCCGCGTGCCCCGAGCACGAGGCCGTGCAGCAGATGTAAGCCCACGGCGTGGAATCGCTGCGGCCCGTGACGCTGCGCATCCTGCGCCGCGCATCCGTCGCGCAGGTGCTTGATCGCCGCGTCAAACGCCTGGCGGGCGACAAACACCGTCGCAGCGAACCAGTGCGCGAGGGCGAGCTCGGGGCAGAGCGTCAACACCCGCTGCGCGGCGCGAACGCGCTGGTCGCCCCAGCTCACGAACGCGAGGCGCAGGGAATGCTGCCAGACGTCCGGTTCGAGCGTCACGGCGTTGCGCGCCGCCGCGATTGCCTCCGAGTGGTTTCCGGTGCGATTGAGTACGAACGCGAGTGTGCTCCACGCCTCGCCGGACGAGGGATCGAGCCGGCAGGCCTCGCGTGCGTGACGGTCGGCCTGCTGCAGCGAGGCCACATCCGGGTCGGCGTCTGTTCGCGTCGATTCGAATGCAAGGACATAGGCATTGGCCATGCCGATATGCGCGGCGGGATTGTCGGGCGCGGCGTGCAGCGCATCGTCGAACGCGTGCCGCGCCCGGACCACCGCGTGACGATTCAGGGTCTCGAGCGCCGCCCGTCCCTCGACGAACGCGCGATATGGCGCGAGCAGCGCGTCTAGCGCTACATTCGATTGGCGCGGCTTCCCGCGTTCAACGGTCGCGACGAACCGGTAGCCCAGCCGCACTCGGGTTTCGATATAGGGCGCGCCGTCCGGCTGGCTACCCAGAGTCTTTCGCAGGTTCCAGATCGCGCGTTCAATGGTGTTGTCGGTGATGGCCACATCCCGCCAGACACCTGCCATCAACGCTTCTTTGGTGACGATGTGGCCCGCATTGGACGCCAGCAGCACAAGGACGTCCGCGTGCCGGTCGGGCAGCGCGACGGGCTCGCGTCCGCGCAACAGACGCCGGTGAGCCGAGTCAAGCTCGAAAGGGCCAAAGCGGTAGACGTCGCTTCCGCCGTGCATGATCGAACGCGCCGATTATGCGGGTTTCAACTGTCGAATCGGGTCGGATTTGCGGCGGGAGTTGCACACTTTCAAGGACGACCGTGACCCTTCCATGTCGTGATGCCACGCTCTGATGCGGTGAGGCGAAGCGCTGGCGCGTGGACGTGACGCTTATGGACCGGACCGCCTCCCTTCAGCGCGGAAATGGTGTCCTCAACACGGGAAATGCTTACCTTTCGGGCCCCGGAGGCCTCCATGAGGCCCCGGCGTGCATCACTGCGGCGGGTGAGTGAGGTGCTACGGACCTGTGATGGTTGGCTCACGAACCGCAGCGGTTTGGTGTACCCGGCAAGTGGTTAGCTTCGTGGGGGTGAGCAGGGTTCTGATCGGCAGGACCGGTTGCCTGACGGTGGGGACTGGAGTGACGGCCGCTTCAATCACGCATCAATTTACGCAGCCCACGATCCATTGCGAAAGAGCGTCAGCCCGACGTCGACGTTGCTCTTCAACGCCTGCTTGACGGCGGGCCACGTCTTCTCGCAACGCACCAGCGTCTTCCACGAATAGAGGTGCTTCGGCTTGTGGAAGTCACTATTGGCAACATACGGAAAATGCTTGAGGCTGGTCACCGGAAACAGATCGTCGCGGTTGGCCGCTTCCCACACGTCGACCAAATCCGACAGTTCGTCCCGGTGATCCCACAAGTAGCAGGTGCTGATTTCGAACCGACGTGGAGCGCGGTGGTGTGGATGGCACGCGATGCTCATGGCACCCTGGCGTCGAATTTCGCGGAGAATCGCATCAGCGGACTGATCCGCGCTGATGAACTTCTTGATGTCGAGCGCAATGATGTGGGAGTTCTTGCGTCCGCGCAGGCGGTTCTGCGTGACCTCCGCACCGGGTACAACCAGCAGGCCGTACTGCCGCATTGCGCGCGTCGCCTCGGTGCGGATCGCGGCGAGGTACCCCTCGAACTGCTCCTCACGAACCCCGAAGGCGCGGCGTCCCAGCGTGGCAATCCGGCCGGCGCGCGCGAGCAGGTCCTTCTTCATCAGGATGTGATCGGTAATCGCGATCACGTCGAACTTCCCCGTTGACCCGTACAGGTCCACTACCTCCGCGATCGTCAGCTTCCCGTCGCTCCAGCGCGTGTGGACGTGAAAGTCGCAGAGCAGGAACGGCTCATAGCCCGGCATCAGATCCTCACGTCGAGGTGCACCGTATCCTTCGGCCGGTGGTGCAACAGCTCGGACGTGAAGTTCCGCACGTACAGACGAAACACCGCGCCTTTGCCCATCGCCACGTAGCGGCGCGCGGACGTGTACAGGTAGCAATCGTGGAACAGCCCCACCTTGCCAATCGCGAACAGCCGCCGGCCGACATTGGTGTCTTCGCCGTGAAACTCGATCGAGGTGTCGAAGCCGCCGATCCGCTCGAGCGCCTCCTTCCGGACGGCGAAATTGCCACCATAGAAGATCGTGCCGACCCGGAGTAGGTGCTTGACCAGCAACTGCGTTGCCGGAGCCAGGGTGAAATCGTAGGCGCGGATCAACGCCCGCCCCGTCCAGTCCCAGTCGTAGTACCGGTAGGGACCGGACAACGCGATAAGCGCGGCGTCACGATCGAATCGCCGCTCGATGCGCTCCAACCATGTCAGCGGTGCGCGGCAGTCTGCATCGAGATAGATCAGAAGGTCGCCCGACGCGTGACGGCGCCCCGTCTCCCGCGCGACCACAAGGCCCTTGCGCGGCTCGTCCACCACACGCACGTGCGGGACCTGCGACGCCACGAGGGACGTCTCATCGGTGCTCGCATTGTTGATGACCAGAAGTTCGTCAGGGATCCGGGACTGGGCGAGAACGGAATGAAGGCAGGCCGGAAGATAGCGCGCTTCATTATGCGCGCAGACAATGACGCTAATTGTCATCCCCTGGACTCCGCTCGGACGAACCGGGCGTCGTCGAGGGTCAGCGCCATCTCTGCGCGAGTGGTGCGTCGAAACGCCGTGGTATACCCACGTGCATACGTGCACACTTTAAAGGGGTTGCGTGACGGCTCGATCTCGAACCTGCAACGGATGTGTTAAAAGAGGTCGAGTCGCCTGATGAATGCCCCATTCGAGTTTTTTGGATCGCCGGAAGGCGCGAGCAGCGACGAGTTGCGCGCACGCCTTCAGCGGCTGGAAGCGCTGATCTCGCACGCCCCTGTGCCAATCGCCATCGCGCACGATCCCGGCTGCCGCGTGATTTCCGCGAATGCGGCCCTCGCCGAGCTCCTCGGTGTGCCCGCGGATGCGAATGTTTCGCTGACGCCACCGCCCGGCGAACAGCCGCGGTACCGGATTCAACGTGACGGTAAAGACATTCCAACCGACCAACTGCCGATGCAGTACGCGATCGCGCATCGCACGTCCATCAGGAACAACATCGAAATCCTGCGGGCGGACGGAACAGTGCGATACATCCAGAACGACGTCGAGCCCTTGTACGCCGCTAACGGCGAGGTGTGCGGGTGCGTCAGCGTGTGCGTCGATCTGACCGAGCAGAAGCGTGCCGAGCGTCAACTGCTCGAGGCAGACCGGACGAAGGACGAATTCCTTGCCATCCTGTCCCACGAGCTGCGAAATCCGCTCACACCGATCCGCAATGCCCTCGGGGTGCTGCGGCGCTCAGGGCACGATCCGCTCGTGGCCGGCCGCGCGTACGCGGTCATGGAGCGCCAGGTGTATCAGCTCGTCCGGCTGACCGACGACTTGCTCGACGTGTCACGCATCACGCGCGACCAGATCGACCTGCGCCGCGAGCGGATAGACCTGCGACTCGCGCTGCAGAGCGCCGTCGAAACCACGCAGCCGCTCATCGACGTGGCCGGACACCTTCTGAGCATCGAGCTGCCGGGCGACCCGATCTGGGTGGATGCCGATTCCGCGAGGATGACACAGGCATTTGCCAATCTGCTGAACAACGCCGTGAAATACACCGACCGCGGCGGCCGCATCACCATCCGCGCCTCGGTCGAGAGCGGGCGGGCCGTCGTCACCGTCACCGACACGGGCATCGGCATCGCGGAGGACGTGCTGCCACGCATCTTCGACATGTTCATGCGGAGTGACGACTCGCCGCATCGGGTTCGCGAAGGCCTCGGGATCGGCCTGACGCTCGCGAAGCGGCTGATCGAGCTGCACGCGGGCACCATTGACGCCATGAGCGACGGTCCCGGTCGAGGTACGACGTTCGTGACGCGGCTGCCGCTAACGATGCCGATGATCGAGACATCGCAGGTCTGATCGGGCTGCGCCCCGTGATGTGCACCGCGTGACCAAGTTCATGACGAACGAGACGCTCGCGATCATCCTCGGTGGGGGCCAGGGGTCCCGCCTGTTTCCGCTGACCGCGACACGGTCGAAGCCGGCAGTGCCGATCGGTGGGAAGTACCGGTTGATCGATGTACCGGTCAGCGAATGCCTGCACGCCGACATCCGGCGCATTTACGTCCTGACGCAGTTCAACTCGGCCTCGCTCAACCGGCACGTCTCGGCGACGTACCGGCTCGATACCTTCTCAGCGGGGTTTGTCGAGATTCTCGCGGCCGAGCAGACCCCTGACAACCCACACTGGTTCCAGGGAACGGCCGACGCCGTCCGGCAGGCCGCCCGGCACTTCGCGCAGCACGAGGCGAAGTACTACCTTATCCTGGCAGGTGACCATCTCTATCGGATGGATTACACCGAGCTGATCGGCGCACACGTGGATCGGCACGCCGACATTACGATCGCCGCCCAGCCTGTCGATCCAGCAACCGCCACGCAGATGGGTATCTTCCGTTTCGACCGCGACGGCAGCATCGTCGCCTTCGAAGAAAAGCCGAAGCGGGATCGACTTCAGGAGATCGGGCGCAGCATCCCACCCGGCGCCAGCTTCGGGCGCCACACGGATGAGCAGCCCTTCATGGCCTCGATGGGCATCTATGTGTTCTCGCGAGACATCCTGCTCGACATGCTCGAACGCGAATCCGGACTCGACTTCGGGCGCGAGCTGATACCAGGGGCGCTCGCCAAATACAACGTCAAGCCGTATCTCTATCGCGGGTACTGGGCGGATGTCGGCACGATCGAATCGTTTTACGAGGCAAACGTTATGCTCGGGCGGGTTGCGGCACCGTTCCGCTTCTGGGATCCGACGCGACCGATCTACACGCATCTCCGCTACCTGCCGGGCTCGCGTCTGACGGATTGTCATGTGCGTGATTCGATCGTGACCGACGGATGCTTCCTCGACCGCTGCGACATCAAGGAGACCGTCGTCGGCATTCGCACGCACATCGAGGCGGGCGCCAAAGTGTCGCGCTCTGTACTTCTCGGCGCGGATTTCTACGAGGACGCCGCAGCGCCAGACGCTGTGCCGCGGCTCGGTGTCGGCCGTGACGTGGTTCTGGATCGCACGATCATCGACAAGAACGCGCGGATCGGCGATGGAGCGCGGCTCGTGAACGAGCGCAACATCGATCACGCCGACGGCGAGGGCTGGTTCATCCGCGGTGGGATTGTCGTCGTGCCGAAGGGCGGCGTGATCCGTCCTGGGACCGTGGTGTAAAGGCGATCCGCCGTCATGATTTGCCGAGCGCTTGATTGATCTTTTCGCGCAGCGCGGCAAGTGTGGCCGGCGATCCCTCGAAGAGATCTTCGGGATACTGGCTGTCCCTAATCATGCTCCGGTAGATGGCATCGCTCTGATAGAGGTTCAGGCCGAGCCCCGCAAGATACTGCAACCGCAGATTGCTGTCGCGATTGATCGCCGCGCCGCTCAACCACCCGGCCATGTCGGACTTGCGTCCTGCATACGTACCAAAGAGATCCGTTGCGGAATAGATTGAGATCTCGCTCAACGATTTCGCGATCGGCGCGTTGACCGCTGCTGTCAGCCGGGCCTGGACTGCGTCGATGTTGATCGGCCGCGGATTCAGCTGTCCGAGCAGCACCAGGTCGTAGCCAAGGCCATTCGACGTGTTCGCGAACACGACGCCGCCGGGGAACGCTTCGAGAAACGTCGCGACTTCGCTCTTCACCGCCGCGTCGCTGCTCTCGTACAACTGCACGAACAGCGTGACGACGCCGCCCGGGTTGAGATGCGCCTTGGCCACTTCAAAAAATTCGCGTGTGTAGAGCGTGGCGGCGCCCCTGACCCAGGGATCGAGCGGGTCCGACGTAATCGCGTCGAACTTCTCCTTCGTCGTCAGCAGATAATGCCGCGCGTCGTCGAGGTGCACGGTGACCTTCGGGTTTGCGACGACGTTGAAGTTGTACTCGGAGAAGTACTTGGATACCACCTCGGGCACCAGCGGCTCGATCTCGGCGATCGTCTCGTTCTGCACGCGTGGGTCCACCGAGACCGCGCCGGCGGTGACGCCCGCGCCACACCCGATGACCAGCACCCGTCGCGGATTGTCCGGGACGAGTGTCGTGAGATGCCCCAGCAGGCGCTGCAGACGCATGTCCTGCGGCTCACTCGACGCCTGTACCTTGCCTGCATTGTGGTAGTTGAGGACACCCGCCGGCGTGCGCGACACGGCCACTGATGCGGTTACTCCTTCACCGGCGTAGATGATGTCGTTGATGCCGACCCAGGTTGCGGCGTACCGGCCGTACGCCACGAGAATGCCAGGCAGCGGCGGCACGGTGCGTATCAGCAAGCCGGCAACTGCGCCGACGGCGAACATGGCGATAACGCCCGTCCAGGGCGTCAGAGCCGGGACACGCATCAACTTACCACCGTGCATCGATCCAGCAGCCGCGTCTGACGCCGGGATGAGCATCAGCAGGGCTGAAAGAGCCGAAACCCCAATCAAGACCTGCTGCGCGCCCTGGGTGCCGATCGCTGCGACCAGCACCAGACTGGTTACAAGCGCCCCGACGATGGCGCCAACGGTATTGGCGGCGTAGACTCCCCCGACAAGACGGGCCGCGTCCTGTCCTTTCCGTGCCGCGGCGCCGATGGCTAACGGAAAGCTCGCACCCCATAACGTCGCGGCAGGCAGCATCACCCACAGTGCTCGGAGCAGATCGAGATCGAACTGGTAGACCGGGTTTTTCCCGATCGAAGGATTGATCGGCCAATACGGCAGCGATGCGCCCGTGGCGTGCGCGGCCCAGGCAATCGCGGCGCAGAGCAGCAGCTGGCACACGCCGAGCGCCGCATGCGAGTGCGGGAAGCGTTTCGCCAGACTCGAGCCCATCGAGCTGCCGATGCCAAGCCCCGTCAGGAACACGGCAAGAATCAGCGAGAAGGTGTACGTCGTGGCGCCGAACAGCAGGGACAGTTGCCGGGTCCAGATCACCTCGGCACCAAGCGCGGTCATTCCTGACAACGCAATCGCGACATACACGAGGCCGACGCCGGTCTCGCGTCGTGCGGGCATCGCGACGGGAGCGGGGTGATGTTTCATGACGCGCGCCGCCGCCAGCGCGATCACGGCCACGAGCACGTTCAGCGCGACCGCGACCATCGTCGCGGTCGGCATGTCATAGAGCCGCAGGAGGTAAAAGCCGGCGAGCAGGCTTCCAGCGACGGCTCCGGCGAGATTGCCGCCATAGAAGTACCCTAGCCACGATACGCCGTCGGGCGTCGCCTCGACACCGCGCGCGACAACCGGAAGCGTGGCTCCCATCAACAAGGTCGGGGGCAACAGGCAGATGCTGGCGACGAGCGCCCGGAGAATGAGGCTCGTCGTTCCTGTCCCGGCCCATTCGGTGTACAGACCACCGATGACGGGAACGCCATACAGGACGATGACGCCGAAGAACCCGATGCCAAGCTCCAGGAACGCATAGACGCGCAGCGGATGGTGCCGTGTGCCCACATACCGCGGCAGCAGCAGACTGCCCAGGCACATGCCTCCCATATAGATCCCCAGCAGCACGCCGAGCGATACGGCCGATGAGCCGATCGAGAGCTGAAGCAGCTGGAACCAGACGACCTCATATATGAGCGCGGCGCAACCCGATCCGACGAACAGAACGAGGAGGACCGGCAGCCAGCGCGCCGTAATGTCCTGATCCGCTTGATGATCGGCCGCGGGTACCGGGAACTGCTCCTGGAAAGCCATGTGACGCGGGATACTATCATCGCTACTGCTCTGTTTACCTCCGACTCAGCGATTCGGGCGCCGTGTGATAATCGACGCGTGTTGCGCAACAGGCCGCTCATTCTGCTCGTTGAAGACCATTCCGACCTGCGCCAGATGTACGCGGAACACTTGACGCTGTCGGGTTTCGATGTCATCGAAGCGGGCAATGGCGCCGACGCGATCACACACACAACGGCGCACTCTCCCGACGTCGTGCTGATGGATCTCAGCTTGCCGGTGATGGACGGATGGGAAGCGACGCGGCGCCTCAAGAACGACACGCGCACGTCGCACATCCCCGTCGTCGCGCTGACCGCGCACGACGGGTCCGGCGAGCTGGAGCGCGCAACGCAGGCCGGATGCGACTGGTTCGTGCCCAAGCCCTGCCCGCCCGACGCCCTCATAGCCGAAATCCGTCGTGTCCTCGGAACGCCGCGCTAGCTGCGCATTTCTCGCACCTTTCGCACCTTTCGCACCCTTCGCACCTTCTCGGCCCCCTGTGCTCGCCGTCGCACCTGTAACCCACATTTAACGCCCTCGTCACCGCACGGAAACGCCCGTTCACTACGGTGAGTAGGTGATACCGATGAAAACTGGGCGAACGCGGGTCCTTGTCGTCGAAGACGAGCACGACATTGCCGGGCTCATCAAACACGCCCTCGAACGGGAGACCGCCATGGAAGTCGAGATTGCCAGCAGCGGTGATGCCGCGCTCCGGAGCGTCACCGAGCAGGCGCCCGACCTGGTCATCCTCGATCTCAACCTTCCGATCCTCAGTGGCATCGAAGTCTGCCGGATCATGCGCGGGCGGCCCGAGACGGCGAAGGTGCCAATCATCATGCTGACGGCCCGCTCGACTGAGAGCGATCGGATCGCAGGGCTCGACGTCGGCGCCGACGACTACATCACCAAGCCGTTCAGTCTGCGCGAGCTGGCCGCGCGCGTACGAGCGGTGCTGCGTCGTCAGTCCAACGGCGACCAGGAGTCCGCCACGCCTGTCTATCGCGGGAAACACATCGTTGCCGACTTCGAAGCGGTCGCCATCGCCGTTGACGGTGAGGCGATCCGCCTGACGCGACGCGAGTTCGAGCTGCTTCGCTATCTCGTGGCGAATCGCAATCGTGTGCTGTCGAGGGATCGGCTGCTGGAGCGTGTCTGGGGCTACGACCAGGCGATCGAAACGCGATCGGTGGACGTGCACGTAGGCCGTTTGCGCGGAAAGCTGCGCGCGGCGGGACAACAGATTGAAACGGTCGTGGGGCTGGGCTACCGCTTTGTCGAGTGATGCGAATTCTGCGTCCGCAAATTCAGCGTCCGCACACTCGGCATTCGCAATTCCGTATTCTTAGTTCTTAGGCTTCGTTCCAGCCGCTCTCTTCGAGCATCGCCGCTTCGAGCGCGAACGACATCTTCGCGCGCTCGACCCGGTGCCAGTCGTGGTAGCGGGCCCAGCGAATCACGCGGCTGTCATGCTCGTCGCGGACTTCCCATCCCGATTCGCTCGCTGAACTGATCGTGAACTTCCGCGTGTGCGCGGCTTTTTGAAGGAGTCGTGTGTACATACGGGAACTGGGATCTGTACTCAAGTCGGTCTGATCGAGGTGTAAAGCTTATGTAAACACGGCGTGGTCGGAGGCGACTGCCCTAACAGGCAGGCACCCTAATTCGCACCGCCCGCGGCCGAGCTTGCGCTCGAAGGCTCAAAGTCCCCGCAATCGGCTCGCCGTCCAGATGATACAGGACGGGATGCGGTGCCGTGACCTCGACAGACTCGGCGGCCTCCATGGTGACTCCTCCAACATTTCCAGCCCGCCCCATGAAGATCAGAGGCAGCTCGAGGCATGCGCGCAAGGCGGACCGGTGGCTGACGATCACGACGTCCAGCCGCCCATCGTCGAGCCGCGCGTCGGGCGCGATGATCGCGCCGTTGCCGTACTGCCGGCCATTCGCGATGGCCACGAGGAGAACCGGCTTTGTAATCGATGACGATGGTGTCGTCACGGTCAGTTGATCGGGCAGGTATCCCCTCAATTCTCCGATCGTGAGCGCCAAATAGCGGGAGAAGCCGCGCCGCCCGAGACCGTCGACAGCAAAGCGATGCGCGACGCGTGCGTCGAGCCCGATGCCGGCGATGTTGAAGAACAAGCGCCCGCCGATCTCTCCGGCGTCAATGACCATCTCGCGACCCCGGTACGCCACGTCGAACGCGGCGGCAGGATCGAACGGAATCTTCAGTTCCCGTGCGAGGCCATTGCCGGATCCGCTTGGCACCATCGCGATCGCCGTGTCTGTAAACGCCAGCGCGCTCGCCACCTCGTTCATCGTCCCGTCGCCGCCCCAGGCGACGACCGTCGCGGCGCCACGAGACCTCGCCGCGTTGGCCAGTTCCCGTGCGTGGCCGGGCCGTTCCGTCAGGAATACCAGCGAGGGATCACCACCCTGAGAGGCGATCAGATCGGCGGCGAACGCCGCGCGTGCGCGCCCAACATCAATACGGCCGCCGGTTCCCGAGATTGGGTTGATGATGACGGCGATCGAAGGCGTAGCCACGTAGATCACAAAGACGGGTCAACCACAAAGGTCACAAAGAGCACAAGGGTAGGGCACAAAGGTAATTAGTTTTTTTGTGTCCTGATTTCTTTGTGTTCTTCGTGTCCTTTGTGGTTCACGCCGTCTTTGTGCCCATCGTGGCTACCGCGGAAGCCGGCGAAGCACCTTCGGGGGCAGAAACCACACCAGCTCGCCGGGGCGGCGCGAGGTCAGGCCCTGGACGGCGATGTGGCAGATGCCGCCCTTCTTGAAGATTAGCGCCCGGGGTGACCCGAGCAGGTGTGCCGCCAGCTCGCCGAGATCCGGCTCGTGGCCGACGAGCGCAATACGCCGCCGTTTGGCGCAGCGACTGAGCTCGCTCATGACCACGCGAGCCGAATGACCAGGCGCGAGCGCTTCGAGCGTTTTCACCGCGGCCTTGTTCGCAAGGCCGTGCGCCAGCAGGTTCGCCGTCTGCTTCGCGCGCACGAGTGGACTGGTGAAGATCTCGTCGATCTCGACATCGAGCCAGGCCAGCCCTTTGACGACCTCTTTGAACCGGGCGGTGCCGGTTTCGGTCAGCGGACGCCTGGTGTCGTCGGGCCACTCCTCACCGCGTTCCGCGGCAATCGCATGGCGAACCAGATACAGGTCACACGGCTCCATACGCGCTAGGCCGCCGACGTCCGCGTATGGTCGCCGCGTTCGCCACGCGCCATGAGGCGATTACACAGAGAGAGCAGACCTTTGCGCGACGCGATGAAATGACCGTGCAGCTGACGGCATTCGTTCTCGAGACGCCGAACGAGGCGATCGAGGTCGGCGGAGACCTTGAGTGTGGACGCGCCGGGCGAGCTCTGTATGCCGCGTGTCCGTGCAATCAGCACTTCGAGATCGTGCATACGGCCGAGAAGGTCCTGGGCGTTCTTCAGGGCGCGGAGACGCGCGGTCGCGCGAGAGGCAGTGAAGCTTTCTTCGAGCTCCAGCGTATACCGCAATTTCTTCACCGCGATCCGGACTTCATGAAGGCGATCGGGAAGATACAGTGCCGCGGCGTTTTCGATCGCGACCACGAGCTGCTCCGAGCGCTGTCGCGCGCGGATCCGGGCCTTCGCGGCACGCTTCGGATCGCGCACGCGCTTGGACGTCTTTCCTTCCTGTTTGCGCGCCGCCGACACCGCACGCTTGCGCAACTTCCCCAGATCGAAGCCTTCGAGAAGCCGCTGCAACTCCGCGTGCACCTGCCGCCGCTCCTCTCCAATCGCGGCGCGGAGCCGCAGGACTGCCGGCCGCGGCACATCCGCGCTATCCTCGAATTCATCGAGGATCAGAAGCGCCACGTCGAGCTCGCGGACCGGCCCGAGCGCCTGCGTCAACTTGCGGACCGACCGGGTGAGCTTTTCCGTCTTTCGCCCGGGTGCGACAAGCGGCAGGGCGGCCCGAAGCCGCCGCGTAGCCACGCGTGCCTGGTGGAGCGAGGTGACATCGCCTTTGGTAGCAGCAGGCAACGCCCGCCCGAGGGCGGTGACTCGCTGGCGGATGAGGTATTCCGTGACCGGGGTACGCATAATTGACTGCGGCGAGGCAGTCCACTTCACTATAGCTCGCCGTCACGACGAACCTCCATGCGCATAGCCGCCATCGACATCGGTACCAATTCGGTCCACATGATCGTGGTGCGCGTGCGGCCTGACCTCTCGTTCGAGGTCGTAGACCGTGAAAAGGCGATGGTCCGCCTCGGCGCGGGTGGCCTCGACGGCCGCGCGTTGACGGCCGAAGCCGTGACCGCCGCCTTACAGGCGCTGTCCAAGTTCAAACGGCTCGCGGACTCGCACCGCGTGGATGAGATTCTCGCGGCGGCGACCAGCGCGACACGGGAGGCGCGCAACGGCGGCGAGTTCCTCGCGCGCGTGGAGCGCGACACGGGCATCCGGCCACGCGTGATCTCGGGCGCCGAGGAAGCGCGGATGATCCACCAGGCCGCCGTGTACGGCGTCGATGTGGCCGGCGGCCGCGCGGTTGTCATCGACATCGGCGGAGGCAGCGTCGAAATCACGCTCGGTACCGCGACGACGATTCAGCTCGCGCGCAGCTTCAAGATCGGCTCAATCCGCCTGACCGAGCGATTCGTGCACAGCGACCCGCTCTCGGAACGCGACGAGCGGAAGCTCGTCAAGCACGTCCTTGGCGAGATCGATCGGTACTGCGAGCAAATCGTGGCGGTCGGTTTCGATCGCGTCATCGGCACATCGGGAACAATCCTCAGCGTCGGCGCGGTTGCGGCGACGGCTGCGCGGGGTGCGCCGCCCTCGGAGCTCCGCAACCTGCATATATCCGCCAAGCAAATCCGGCGGGTTCGCAAGGACGTCGCGGCGCTCGACCTCGAGCACCGGCTCACGATCCCCGGGCTGGACCAGAGACGTGCCGACCTGATCGTCGGCGGCGCCGTGCTGCTCGACACGATCATCCGGCGGCTCGGCGCCGAAGAACTGACGCTCTGCGATCTCGCCCTCCGCGAAGGTCTGGTGCTCGATTACATCCGGCGGAATCGCCGGCAGATTGCGCAGATCGACAGCATCCCGGACGTGCGTCGCCGCAGCACGCTCGAACTCGCGGAACGCTGCAACTACTACGCGGAGCACGCGCAGCAGGTCGTTCGGCTGGCGCTGGCGTTGTTCGACCAGACGCGCGCCGTCCATGGACTCACCGATCGCGAGCGCGAGTGGCTCGAGTACGCGTCGCTGATGCATGACCTCGGCGGGCACATCAGCTACTCGGCCCATCACAAACATTCGTATTACCTGATCAAAAACGGCGACCTGAGAGGGTTTCACCCCGACGAGATCGAAGTGATGGCCCTTGTCGCCCGGTATCACCGGCGAGGAACCCCGAGGCGGTCGCATGATGAATATGCGCAGCTCTCGTCGCGGCTGAGGCGGACCGTGCGTATCCTTTCGTCGATCCTCCGCGTGGCGGAAAGCCTCGACCGCAGTCACGCCCAGCCCATTTCCGGTCTCGAGGTGAACGACCGAGGGGCGGACATCGTGCTGACCCTGCATTCGTCCGGCGACTCGGAGCTCGAAGTCTGGGCAACCAGCCGTCATCTGGAGCCATTCGAGGAGCTCGTCGGCAAACCGGTCCGGATCGAGACAGCCGCCGCCGCCACTCCCGTGGCGCGCGCGAAACGCTCGAAAGCCGGGCGCGGAGCTCGCACGGCTGCGTCCCGTTAACACGGATTTAACAACCCAGAAACGGCTGCGAAATTCGGATCCGGTACGTTTGCAGATCTATGAAAACGTCTTTGCTTCGTCACCTCGTCCTCATGGTCACGACCGTTGCCCTGACGGCCTGTGGCGGTGACACCCAGCAATCCGCGGCGACGCAGAACACGTCCCCCACCATTCAAATCAACGGCGCAGGTGCCACGTTTCCGTATCCGATTTATTCGAAATGGTTTTCCGAGTACAACAAGCTCCACCCGAACGTACGGATCAACTACCAGTCGATCGGCTCTGGCGGCGGCATCCGGCAGCTCGTGAACCAGACGGTGTTCTTTGGCGCCACCGACGGCCCAATGACCGACGAGCAGTTGAAGTCGGCGCCGGGACCAATTCTCCATCTGCCGACCGTACTCGGGGCGGTTGTTCCCGTGTACAACGTTCCCGGCATCACCGACGAGCTGAAATTCACTGGCACCCTGCTGGCGGACATATACCTCGGCAAGGTGAAGAAATGGAACGATCCGGCGATTGCGAAGCTCAATCCAGGCGTGAAGCTACCCGCCACCGACATTACGATCGTGCATCGCTCGGATGGTTCTGGAACCACGTATATCTTCGTGGACTTCCTTTCCAAGGTCTCACCTGAATTCAAAACGACGGTGGGCGTGAATACGTCGGTGAACTGGCCGGCCGGAGTTGGTGGCAAGGGCAACGAGGGTGTTTCCGGACTGGTATCGCAGACGCCGGGATCAATCGGATACGTCGAATTAATCTATGCGCTGCAGACCAAGATCCCCTTCGGGAGCGTGCAAAATGCCGCCGGCGAGTTCGTAAAAGCGTCGGGCGACTCCGTGACAAAGGCCGCGGCGGCGGCGGCGGCGAACATGCCCGCTGATTTCCGCGTCTCCATTACCAACGCAGAGGGCCCCGGCAGCTATCCAATCTCGTCATTCACCTGGATCCTGATGTACGAGAATCCGACCGACAAGGCCGCCGCGAAGACGATGGTCGATTTCATGCACTGGGCGCTTGCCGACGGGGAAAAATTCGCTGCCGATCTCGGGTACGCGCCGCTGCCTGACAGCGTCGTGAAACTTGAAGAGGCCGCGCTGCAGAAGATCAAGGTATCGTAGGCGCGTCAATGCGTTCGCGCGACCTGGGATTTCGCCTCAGCATCGGCGCCTTTGCTGCGGCGCTGCTGCTCATTGTCACCGCCATCGGGTTCGAGCTGGCGAGACAATCGTGGCTGTCGATCCAGAGGTTCGGTTTCGACTTCTGGCGCACCAGCACGTGGGACCCGGTGGCCGGCGAGTTCGGCGCGCTCCCCTTCATCTGGGGCACGCTGTATTCCTCGATCCTCGCGCTGGCGATCGCCACACCTGTCGCGCTCGGCATTGCCGTCTTCGTCTCCGAACTGTGCCCCCCCGTGCTGCGATCGCCTCTGATTTTTCTCACGGAATTGCTGGCGGCCATCCCGTCCATCGTGTACGGGTTGTGGGGCATCTTCGTGCTCGTTCCATTCGTCCGCCTGCTGGAAACGTGGACGCCTGAATCCGTGCGGGCGTTGCCGCTCTTTTCGGGGCCGCCCCTCGGCGTCGGCATGCTTGCTGCCGGCCTTGTGCTCGCGGTGATGGTCGTCCCGTTCACGTCCTCCGTGGCGCGCGAAGTGCTCAAGACCGTGCCGCTGACGCAGCGCGAGGCGGCCTACGCGCTTGGCGCCACGCGCTTCGAAGCGATTCGCGCGGCCATGTTCTACGCGCGCACGGGCATCATCGGCGCGATCATGCTCGGATTCGGCCGCGCGCTCGGCGAGACGATGGCGGTGACGATGGTGATCGGGAACAACCCGCAGGTCTCGTTGTCGCTGTTTGCGCCGCAGTACACGATGTCGGCGGTCATCGCCAACGAGTTCACCGAGGCGACTGACGCGCTGTACCTCTCTGCCCTGGTCGAGATCGGCCTGGTCCTCTTCATCATCACACTGCTCGTCAACGGATTGTCCCGCGGGCTGATCTGGACGATGGCGCGACAGGTGTCGTCGAAGGTCGCCGCGTGACCCTTCGACAAGCTCAGGGTCATCCCGAGGTGGTCGAGGGATGAAACCGCTTGGCACCGCGGCGCCGCGGAAGATCCTGTCGGCGCTGTTCGTCGCCGCCTGCGCGCTGTCGGTCGCGCTGGCGCTCGTGCCCCTGGCGTTCATCATGTTCTTTGTGATCAGCCAGGGCATCCAGTCACTCAACCTGGATTTCTTCCTGAACGATCCGCGTCCGGTCGGCGAGGCCGGCGGCGGCATGCGCAACGCCATCGTCGGCACGCTGATGCTGACCGGGCTGGCCGCGGCGATCGCGGTGCCGATTGGCGTCGTGAGCGGAATCTACCTGTCCGAATACCGGGGCACACGATTCGCCTCGGCGGTGCGCTTCGCCGCAGACACGCTGAACGGCGTCCCGTCGATCGTCATCGGCGTTTTTGCCTACGGGGTCGCCGTTTTGCCGGTCAAGCACTTCAGCATGCTCGCCGGCGGCCTGGCCCTTGGCATCATGATGATTCCGCTGATCGCGCGGACCACCGAGGAATTACTGCTCCTGGTGCCCAACGCGCTGCGTGAAGGAGCGCTGGCGCTCGGGGCGACACGCGCGAAGGCGGTCATGACAGTGCTGGTTCCGGCGGCGCTCCCCGGGATCATCACCGGGGTCGTGCTGGCGCTCGCCCGCGTCGCCGGAGAAACGGCGCCGCTGCTGTTCACGTCGTTCGGCAACCCTTTTTTCTCGACGTCGCTCACGCAGCCCGTCTCCTCGATTACGGTCCAGGTGTTTAGCTATGCGATCTCCCCGTACGAGGACTGGCATCGCCAGGCCTGGGCCGGCGCGCTCGTTCTCGTGTCCATCGTGCTTATCTGCTCGGTGGCCGCACGGCTGGCGACCTCTCGCGTCGCCCGAATCCGTGGTGGACAATAGGACAATAGACAGGTGGAGACGATGAACCGGCCGCTCGTTGCGGTGCCCAGACCGCCCGCATCCTCCGCGCCGCAGCAGCAAGAGGGGCAGCTCAAGATTGATGTCGATCATCTCTCCTTCTACTACGGCGCA